>ODAJ012174904.1_pt1 | contig 83167 bp, 80 predicted proteins | sample 1539241 | NCBI WGS metagenome assembly ODAJ01 (sample SAMN02144231, study PRJEB22623) | gut metagenome | biome: sheep rumen | host: Ovis aries | place: New Zealand | reverse complement strand
CCCCCCGCCGCTACGCGGCTGCCCCCAGGGGCTGCCGGGGGAAGACCCCCGAACCCCCTCCCGTCGGCTTCGCCTCCCAGGTTTGGAACCTATCGTTTTTCAGTCGTCTGATAATCAGGCAGTTAAAAAAGCATTGGTTCCGAACCCTTTATGAAAAGAAAGGGTTCGGAACCGGTTATGTTGTAACTATCTACAGATAAGCGACTTACAGTCCGACAGGTGCCAATCCTGTTGGTAGACCTATTTCAGGACTAGACTCCAGGAGGAATCCGCTTTTATCGCAGCGCGTAGCTGAGGAGGTAGGTCTTGAAGGCGGGGAAGGTGGCGGAGAGGGGGACGGATTGCTTGGATCCCGTGAGGAAGGCGGCGAGCCGGTCGGGGAGGGGAACGTCGGCGCCGGTGGCGCGGGAGACGGTTTCCTGGAACTTGGCGGGATGGGCCGTTTCGCAGAAAAGACCGGTTTCCCCTTCGCGGAGGCCGTCCTTGAGGGCCCGGTAGCCGCAGGCGCCGTGCGGGTCCAGGAGGTAGCCGGTTTCCTCATAGCATTGCCGGATGGTGGTGAGGATGGTCCCGTCACCCACGACGGCGCCGGCGATGTCTTTCCTGATTTTCAGCCAGTTGTGGCCGTACAGGTCCAGGATGCGGGCGAAATTGCTGGGATTGCCCACGTCCATCGCGTTGGCGAGGGTGCGGAGGCTCAGGGCCGGCACGTAGGAACCCGTCTGCAGGTATTGGAAGAAGACGTCGTTCCGGTTGTTCGCCGCGATGAAACGGTGGACGGGAAGGCCCATCCGCGCGGCCACGAGGGCGGCGCACAGGTTGCCGAGGTTTCCGCTGGGGACGCAGACGACGAGCCGGTCGGCCTCGCCCAGGCGCGCGAGTTGCGCATAGCCGTGGAAATAGTAGAAGGACTGCGGCAGAAAGCGGGCGACATTGATGCTGTTGGCCGATGTCAGCCGCAGGACGCCGCGGAGGTCCGGGTCCAGGAAGGCGGCCTTGACCAGGGCCTGGCAGTCGTCGAAGCTGCCGTCGACCTCCAGGGCGGTGATGTTCTGCCCCAGGGTCGCGAACTGCGCCTCCTGCACCGGGCTCACGCGGCCCCGGGGATACAGCACGAAGACGTGCGTGCCCGGGACACCCAGGAAGCCGTTTGCGACGGCACTCCCGGTATCACCGGACGTGGCGACGAGGACATTGACATTCCCTTCCTGGGTGAAGTGCCCCAGGAGGCGCGCCATGAAGCGGGCGCCGACGTCCTTGAAGGCAAGGGTCGGCCCATGGAACAGTTCCAGGGCATAAATCCCCTCCTCCACCGGCACGGCCGGGCAGTCGAAAGAAAGGGTTTCCGCGACGATGCGGTCCAGTTCCGGGCGGGGAATATCCTCACCGAAGAAGGCCGCGGCCACTTCCTGGCCGATCTCTACAAAGGACATTTCGGGCAGGCGGCGGATCCAGTCGGCCGGGAAGGTCGGGATCCGTTCCGGCATATAGAGCCCGCGGTCTTCCGCGAGCCCCTGGACGACGGCCTGCTGCAAAGACGCGGCCGGCGCCTTCTGTTCGGTACTGTAGTACTGCATGTCAATAGGCGATCAGACGGGCGCCCCGGTTGGAAACCTTGACGACGTAGCACTCGAAGGGAATATCCAGGTCGGAGAAATGTTTTTCCATGATGGCCCCGGCCCGCTGGGCCTTCTCGAAGCGGTTCGCGAGGGCGAAGACCGACGGGCCCGATCCGGCGATGTTCATCGCCAGCGAGCCGCTCTGGAGCACCTTCTCCCGCAGCTCGTCGAAGCCCGGGATGAAGCCCTTGCGGTACGGCTCCGCCACGGAATCCCGCATGGAACGGCCTACCAGGCCGATGTTGCCGGAATACAGGCCGGCGACCAGGCCGCCCACATTGCCCCACTGGGCAATGGCGGCGTGCATGTCCACCTTCTTGGGCAGGATGCTGCGCGCCTCCTTCGTGGACACGACCAGTTTGGGATGGATCACAGCGCAGTAGAAATCGCCCGGAACCGGCAGCTTGATGACGTCCAGGGGCTCGTAGCCCCGGATGAGGACGATACCGCCCATCACAGCGGGAGCCGCATTGTCGGCATGGTATCCGCCGCTGGCGAGGTTCTCACCCTCCATGGCGCATACGACGACATCCTCCTCGGACAGCGGGCAGCCGAACAACTCGTTCATGCCGAAGGCCGCCGCCGCGCTGGACGCGGAACTGGAACCGATGCCCGAACCTGGGTAGATCTTCCGCTTGATGACGACATCCACCTGCGCCCGGTTCCCGGTCATTTCCAGGAACTTGCGCACAACGGGGGTGATCACGTTCTGTTCGATGTCCTCCGGGAGGGGGACGCCCGATTCATTCGCGATGGTGAGTCCGTCTCCCTCGGAGACGCTCATTTCGAGGACATCGCCCACTTCGTCCAGGGCGAGGCCCATGATGTCAAATCCGCACCCGAGATTGGCGATGGACGCCGGTGCGAACACTCTTACCGTTTTCATAGGCAGTGGATATTTGTCAAGTTCGGGGAAGACGGGGTATCTTCCGGGGTCTGTTGCAAATATAGTAAAATTATTTAAAAAATCGCATCCTCCGGTGACATTTGGCAATTATCACGAAAAAACACTATCTTTGGAGAGAATAGCGTCCTATCCCCATCATGAAAGAGCGTCCCAGAATAATTGAGTGGATCCTTGATTTTGTGAACCGACTGCTCCCCGTCGTCACGGGTATCGCGATCACATTCACGGTCCAGGGAATGGTCAACCGGGCCCACACCCGCCGGGAAGTGCGGTCGGCCTTGCAACTGGTGCGCACGGAACTGACTTCCAACCGGGAAGATGTAGCTGTTTTGAAAGAGTATTTTCAGAATGAGATGACGTCTGCCCGGTATCTGGGAAAACACACGGATCTCGTCAAGAAGCTGAAGCGACTGGACAGCGCGACCGCGGACACCGTCAAGTACCATCTGGGGATAGTCGGCGCCGATGTCACCGTCGTCTTCCCGCATGATGCGCTCGAGTTGCTGAAGATGTCGTCCCTGTTCCAGAAAATCGGGGATAACGGCTTGTCCATGAAGATAATCCGCGCCTATGATTCCTGTTCCCAAATGGCCATCAGCGCGGACCGTCATATTGCCGAGCGCAACGCGCAGCCCACGGATTCCCTTTATAACTGGATCGAACTCCATGATGCCCGTGTGTTCGTCGATCCCGCAGATATCGACAAGGCCATCACGGCAATCAATGTGTACCTTCGCAAATAATTAACCCCAAAAGATACTGATATGGAACCCAAGAAAGAAAACCCTTCCAAGGTCGTCATCGTTCCGCGTCCGCCCCGTTGCGCGAAGCCGGAGCTGACTCCCATCGACCAGGCTGAACCTGCCGCCGCCGCGCAGAACGCCAATCCGGCAGCGCTGAATCACGTGATTCTCCCGGGCGACCCCCTGAACAACCAGGTCGAAGGACCGGACGAGGGTCTGGCCGGCGAACCGGAGGAGAAATAGCCATGAAACGTCTGGGTAAGATACTCGCCGCCGCGGTGTTTGCGGCGGTGGGTTTGTTTGCCACCAATGCCCTGATGGCCCAGGATGCGCCTCCCGGCGGCAGCTTCAAGAATGCCTATCTTTCCCGGAACAAGTCCGGAAAGGTGGTCCTGACCTATACGCTCTGGGACCAGCAGGTGACCAAGGGCAACTACACGCTATGCTTCTTCTGGGCTTCCTGGTCCGACGAAGCCCGCGAGCAGGTCCCTTACATCCTGGAAATCGCCAAGAAGTACGCCGGCAAGGTGAAAGTCCTCGGCGTCACCTACGGCGACGAGATCCAGGATTCCATGGACGCCATCCCGGAGTGGGGGATGACCTTCCCGAGCCTCGTCTTCGTGGAGGACGCTCCGCCGGACGGGCAGTTCGACATCGACACCATCCCGACAGTCATTCTTTTCGGTCCTGACGGCAACATCGTCAAACGCGACATCCAAGGAGACGAGATCGAGGCGGCGGTGAAGGAAGCGTTGAAAATGTAACTGCTACGGTAATTAAAAAAAGGACGGCCCTTACACAAGGGCCGTCCTTTTTCTTTGAGGGAACTCGTTGTTTAATACTCGCTCATCTCGTTACGCTTGACTGCTTCAGCGTGCTTAATGTCGGGATCGTTGTAGGAGTTCTCGATTACGATCGGGTTGGCGGTGATCGTCTCCGTGGAAGGAGCGGTCTCCAGATCCTGGGCCTGGTTGGTGTAGCTCCAGCTCCAGCCCTCTTCCTTGATCTTGTAGAAGTAACGCGGATCCAGGTTCAGGAGCTTGACCACGACGGGAACGTCGCCAGGAGCGCCCGTGATGAGAAGCTTGGTGAAGTTCTCATACTCCGGATCGGGATCGGATTCGCTTTCCTTGTGGACGAGCTTACGGAGAATCGTGAAGTTGGCGCTTTCGCCCTCCTTCAGACCACGCTTCTCAATCCAGAGGTTCACCGGAATCGGCAGGGCAGGCTTCGGGTATTCGACGATGGGTTCACCGACCTTATTGCCGTCGGCATCCGTCTGGTACAGACCGGAACCGGCCCGGTTGGTAAGCACGTCGGGACCGCCGATGGCACCGTCCTTGACGAGGATCGGGAATTCGATGACCAGCTTGAAGCCGCGATAACCCTCGACATAAGTGTCAGGATAGTCATTCTTGTCGAATTCTTCGGAGTTCTCGTGCTCTTCGTCGATACCGCACCAGAGTTTTCCGTAGTCGAAACCGCGAACGCTCACGGAATTGTTCGCCACGTCCACGTTCACGACAAGCGGTTCATCCGTAGTTCCGTCAATGTCCCAGTTCGTTTTGTTCTCCCAGACGTAAACGGGCTTGTCATCGTCGTCAAGAACCGGATCTCCATGTTCATCGACTTCCGGGACTCTGACCCAGATGTTGCCGATAGGACCGCGGTTCGGAGACAGGACCTTGTCCTTGTCCAGCGTGGCGAAGGCAAGCTGCGGATGGGTGTTTCCCTTGTCATCCGTAATCGTTTCACCCGTAGTACCGACGCAAGGAACGGTATAAATCTTAACCCGGGAGACATCGACATTCTCCGGAAGGACGAAATCCTGGGACACGAGGTCGATAGCCATCAGAGAAGTATTGCCGTACTGGGTGTTGCCACCACCGGCATACTCGGAGATGATATCGAAGACCTCGCTGAGGTCGGTACCATTGGCACCGGCTTCCATGAAGTACGGAATACCGTCGTCGTTCAGGGTTCCAGTATAATTCGCAGCAGCCCAAGCACCAGTTGGGGTATTCTGCCTTCCGTCTTTATACAGGGAAGAGGCATACTGCAGGAATTTCCGGGTATTGTTACTCGTATTGAAACCGATGGAGAATACCTGTCCGTGGAGGTCATTCTTGATCGTGTAGGCTTCGTCAGTCGCGTGGTAAGTGACCTGGCACACACTCACGTTGCTGACCTCGGGATTACCGTCCGTGAAGAAGACAACCGTTTTGTTGCGGGCCTTGGTTCCGTAGACAGGATCGATGGCGGGATCAGTCGCTTCGAGATTCTCCAGCAATAAGCGGGCAAGTTTCATACCCGCATCGTGCGGGGTGTTACCGGAAGCCGGAAGCTTATTGATTGCATTCTTGATGTTCGTAATGTTGGTCGCGTTATCCACCGTCGTGAAAGCCTTTCTGACATACGGGGAAGCAGAGGTCGAATTCGGTTTCTCGGAAAGATCACTATAAATATTGGAATCTACGGTATAGTTACCGGTGAACTGAACAACACTGATCTGGTTTCCTTTCTTTCCAGGGGACAGATAAGGCTGGACCTCTTCGGCATCGTTCTGGGCAATCTTGTCCACGAAGTCAATGGCGGCCTCCTTCAGAACTTCCTGACGGGTCTTATAACGATATAAAGTTCCATTCCAAATCTTCGCATTCTGCGCACTGATCACAGGATAATCACTGGGGACATTGTTGGGATAAAGACCTCCATTCTCGTCAGTGGAATTGCCGTACAGGTAGTATCTTGTGCCGTTGGCGGTAAAATAGAGAACGTTTGAATTGACCGTCGCGGGAGCAGCATCGGGATTCTCCGGGTCGTATGCAGGATTAGGAACTTTAACGGTCCCTCTATTGACCTGATAGTAATTATCATCGAGTTTATAGTAACGATGATAGTTGTTTCCGTAGTTGACTGGCGCGTTATAGCAGTAATTTGTCGTCTGCGCCACCGCCTGCTGCGCAAAGGTCAGCGAGGACTGGGGGCACTCATAGGCCATGGAACCGGAAGCATCCAGCACGAGGACGATGTCGGAAGGAGTGGATTTCTTCGTCAGCGTGACTTCGCCGGTGGCGAAGGTCTCGATGCGGAGGGTGTACTCACCGTGCTCGTCCGGGGTGGTGTCCACCACGTACTTGTCGAAACCGAATCCCGAAGTACCGCTGAGCAGGTAGGGACGAGGAGGAGTAGGAGTCGTCGTCTGCGCCATGGACGCAGGAACCAAAAGGAGCGCGGCCGCGAAGGCCATCAAGGATTTATAGAGTGTTTTCATTTCCTTCGTCTTTAATTCATTGTACAGCATCAGAGGTTAGTCCGTCACAAAGGTCAGGGTCTCACCCGTCGCAGCTTTCCAGGCATCTTCGAAAGAACGGTACGTATCCTTCGCCTCGATGGCCTGCACAGGGATGTCCATCACCAGGCGGATGTTGCCGAAGAGCTTGTAGCCACCCGTGTTGGAGAGATAGTAGATGTACGGAGCAGGATGCTCGGAGGTCTTCAGTTCATACTGGACGAAGAGCGGGGTGCTTGTCGCATCGCCCGGCGCCACGGGATCCACGTTGTAGTAGAAACCGTCGGTGGCCTTCTTCCAGCCGCTGCCCGGCAGACCCGTGAAGGTGCCGAAGTAGTTGTCGGTCCGGGTCGGGTAGTCCAGCTCCCAAGGGGTGATAAAGGTCATCGGCTGGTACGGAGCGGTCTCGTTGCCCGGGTAACCGAGAGCGAGGCCGTCGTCGCCGGCGTCGTTGGTGCCCCACCAGTTCGCGACGATGTAAGCGCGGATGTAGGCGTCCACATTACCCGTATTCTTGATGACCACGTTGTTCTTGATGAAGCCATGCACCTCGTCGTCGATGTCCACGTCCACCGCGTTCGGCTTGAGGGTAAAGGTACGCAGCTGACCGGCCTTCCACTCCTTGTTCGTGGTGGAGGTCTGCTGCTCCTTGATGATCTGACCCAGATTCAGCACGAGTTCCTTGTCTTTGCTCCAGCCATTGTTGTCAACGCCGGTTGCACTGTCACCGCTCCAGATCTTGAGCGTGACCTTGACCTGGAGGTCGTTGGTAATCTCCTGCGGACGGAACCAGAAGGTGAGGGATGCGTCGGCCTTGTTCAAGTTCCGGTTCGCGCCACCGTTGTAGAAGCTCTCAGCAGCGTTCACGGCATCGCCGGACTGGAAGTCCTGGATATCGTCATCGCCGTAGGTCTGGACATAGACCGTCTCGCGGGTCGGGCTCATGCTGCCGTCCGTCCAGGTGAAGCTGCCGGCGGAGCTGTACTCTGCCTTGTCGTCCACGGTGGTCTCAGTGCCGGTGGGTACGAACACGGCGTGGCCGGCGTTCAGCAGACCGGTAATCTCCACTTTCGTGATGAAGGTCTGGACTTCGCCGTTCGGCGTGCGGTTGCCCGTCTGGGTCGTGTTGTTCCCGATCGCGAACTTCACACCGGTCAGGGCGTGACGGAACAGGACGCTGGCGCCACCGTTCTTGTATTCCTGGATATAGGTGTCCTTGTCGATCGTCCGGGAAGCGAACAGGATGTCCTGCTGCTCGGTCGCCGTTTCAGGCGTCGTATAATCGAAGGCGATGGACTTGTTGGCGTTGTCGACCGCCAGGTTGCTCACGCCAGCCGGCGTAGAAGGCATGTGGAGGTAGAAGGTCACAGGACCGCCGGCCTTATCCCAAAGGTCGAAGCCGACCTCACGGCGCCAGGTATAGCGGCCGCCGGAAATGGCCAGCGCATTGAACGGACCATCCGCCGCCACGCGGCTGGAGGCGCCCCAGACTTCACCGTTGAAGGTATTGCCGAGGACATCCGTCACATTCTCCTTATAGACAGGGGTGCCGCGGGTCTCGGCGGCGTCATCTACGAGGTCGCCCATTTCCGTCACGGTCTCTTCCAGGAAGAGTTTCAGCCCTTCCTCCACTTCGCCGAGTGCGTAGGTATTGTTGATAACGGGAGCGTTCATCTCCGCGGAACGCGTGGCGACACCGGCCAGGACAAGGCTCACTTCATTGTCCTTGGGAGTAGAAGTCGTAATGTCCTTCTCTCTTTCGCAGGAGCTGATGATCAGTGCTCCGAAAGCGGCAAGCGCCGCAAAAATCAAATGCTTTCTCATGGCTGATCCTCCTTAGAATTCGAAATACATGTCACCCGTGGGTTCGTCGCCCGCCGTGATGTTGATGTTCTCAGACTCATCCACCTCCATGAGGAGGCGGGCCGTCGTGACGAGCAATGCCTGCTCGAACGCTACCTCCGTCGGTAAGGACAGAGGGGAACGATAAGTCCTTTTCATTTGGTTCCGATGTTTCATTACTTTGGTTATATTTTAATTAATCTCTATTATCTTCTCGCCCTAATAATTCGTAACAAATTTATAGTCAATATGTTACAAATACTTACGCATAATGCCTGTTATAGGAAGCATAAATTGCTGATTATCAGCAATTTGAAAAATACAACCGATAAGTGCTGTTTTTGCAGGTTTTTGTTGGATAACTTGCATAAAACCACTAACTTGAACGCGAAAAACCATGTGTCGAAAATTCCAATCGTTCCTGGAGCGGTCGGGGTTCGCCAAGAACACCGTGAGCACCTATGTGGAGACCGTACGTCTCTTTCTCGCCCGCTATGGCCGGGTGAGCGAGAAGAGCCTGTGTGACTACAAAGTCTTCCTGATCGAGCATTACAAGCCCAAGACGGTAAACCTGCGGCTGCACGCCATCAACAAGTATCTGGAGTTCATCCATATGGATTCTTATAAAATTAAAGGTATAAAGGATCCGCAGCGGGCCTTCCTGGAGAACGTCATCAGCGACGCCGACTACCAGTACCTCAAACAGAAACTGAAGGATGGCGGGTATGACCAGTGGTATTTCGCCGTCTGGTTCATGGGCTGAACGGGCGCCCGGGTCAGCGAACTGCTCCAGATGAAGGCCGAGCATGTCCGGGCCGGGTTTGTGGACCTATATACTAAAGGGGGAAAAGTCCGGAGAATCTATATTCCCGACAAATTGAGGAAAGAGGCGGAGCAGTGGCTCCGGAAAGAAGGAATGGACAGCGGGTACCTGTTCCGGAACCGATACGGGGAACCCCTTTCCGCGCGCGGGTTGGCGTTCCGGCTCAAGGGCTTTGCCCACCAGTTCGGCCTCGACCCGAAGGTGGTCCATCCCCATGCCTTCCGACATCGGTTCGCCAAGAATTTCCTGGAAAAATGCAACGACATCTCCTTTCTGGCGGACCTCCTGGGACACGAAAGTATCGAGACAACCCGGATCTATCTGCGTCGCACGACCGGCGAGCAGCGGAGCACCTTGGACAGAATCGTTACCTGGTAAATATCAGGGCCCGAATTTGGGGCAACTGCATGAAGACGAGAGAGGTATTTTAATTTTTTTAACATGGGAAAGATGGGGATTTTTTACAAAAAATCTTGCAGGAAAGCGGAAAAAGCAGTAATTTTGTCAGTTGAATATTGTGTAGGAACGGGTACGAGGCGGCGTTTATTGTGCACTTCGCATAACAGGCATTATGCGCAGGGGCTCATAAACTATTGATACACAAATTTATGCAAAAATATACAAAAACAAAATAGCAGACTAATGAAACATCGGAACCAAATGAAAAGGACTTACAGTTCCCCTCTGTCCGCCCCGACAGAGGTCACGTTCGAGCAGGCCCTGCTCGTCACGACGGCCCGCCTTACCATGGAGGTGGATGAGTCTGAGAACGTCAACATCACGGCAGGTGATGAGCCTACTGGCGAAATGTATTTCGAATTCTAAGGAGGAGCAGCCATGAGAAAACAATTGATCCTTGCGGCCGTCGCCGCTCTCGGAGCGCTGATCTGCTCCTGCGAAAGAGAAAAAGACATCACGATTGCAGAACCGGTGAAGTCCGACGAGGTAAGCCTCGTGCTGGGCGGAATCGCCACGCGTTCCGCATCGGAGACCCCGATCATGCGCGCCAACTACGAACTTGGCGAAGTGTCCGAAGGTGTCAAACTCACGCTCGAAGAAATCGTGACCGAATTGGGTGACCTTGTGGACGATACGCCCGAGACCCGTGGCACGCCTGCTTATACGCAGAATGTGACCGATGTCCATGGAAACAAGTTCAACGGTGAGATCTGGAGCGCCTCCGGCCGCGTCGCTGTCGATGGCCCGTTCGATGTGATCGATCTCTCCGGCGGTCGGAAGGCCTGGCGTCGCGCCCTGGGTTTCGATGCCTGGAAGAAGGCCAACGGCCCCGTGTCCTTCTATCTTCACATGCCTTCGAGTCCGGAGGGTGTGTCCAACCTCGTGGCCGATTATACAGCGAACTCCATCGAGTTCGATTACGTGACTCCCGAGTCTGCCCCGAAGCAGCAGGACATCCTGTTCGGTTCCCGGAAAGACCTCAGTTTTGAAGATTACCTGAACGAGTATAAGGCCAAAGGTGGCGCTTCCGTCCTGTTCCGTCATGCCCTGACCGGTGTGAAGTTCGCGATCGGCAACAACACGACCAAGTCTGGCAACCGCACGCCCAACGGCGAGGTCCAGACCTTCATCACGAAGGTGGAGATCACGGGTCTGAAGGACAAGGGCCATGCGGTGTTTGTCCCGAACGATGAGGAAGAAGAGAACCAGGACAACTCCGGTGTGTTCAGTTCCTCCAGTAGCTTTATCTGGACGGATGGCAGCATGAGCCCGACCCGTACGACCGTGTACACCCAGACCTTCAGCAACGACGACATCCAGGACTTCAAGGCCGGTGATGCCGTGAATGCTGCTGAAAGCTTCTATAAGGCCGGTCAGAACCGCAACCTGAACAAGTCCGATGCCTCCCTGACCTTCTGGTTCATTCCGCAGGAAATCACCAGCGACCTCCAGGTCAAGGTGACGCTCAAGATTTGGAGCGGCGACAGCGAGACCGGTCCTGCTGACAACGGATGGGGCGAAGAGAAGGAACTCGTGCTGAAAATGGGTGATCTCATCCTGGCCCAGGGCAAAGACACGAACAAGGAGTGGAAGGCCGGCCAGATCCGTACCTTCACCCTGAAACCGAACGTCGTGGACGTGGATATCGACGACGATGTGGACGGTTTCATCAAGAAGGATGTCGTGATCACGAATACCGGTAACGTGGACGCTTATATCCGCGCCAACATCGTAGCGAACTGGATGGGCACGACGGATACGGGTACTGAAGGTATCGCTCTCGGTTACACCACGCCTTCCCGCGAAGCTTTCGTGGAGTCCTGGGAGTTGAATTATGGTACCAATCCCAAGTCTGACAACTACGGTGGCAAGTTCGACACGCTGCCGGGAGCTGGCTGGGTCTATGCGAAGGACGGCTACTTCTATTATACGGCCGTTGTCAAGCCGGGTGATCCTACAGGAACCCCCTTGTTCAAGCAGTATACGAACTCTGACGACAATGTCCCTGCCATCTATTATCTTTCCTCGACCGGCGTAGCGCCTTTCTCCAATGTCCGTCTGGTCATGGACCTCACGGTTCAGGCGATTGAGGCGAAAGCTGGAGTTGCTTGGGATGATGCCTGGGGCGATGAGAAGGTCCTTGGCGCAAAGCCCGTTCCGGCCAACTAGCAAACGGCAGTAGAACAACAATAAACCAAAGAAGAAATGAAAACAATCTATAAATCTTTGATGGCCCTCATGGCCGCTCTCCTGCTGGTCCCTGGGGCGAAAGCGCAGTATCATCTGGATTCGAAAAGCGGATTCGCTTTCGACAAGTACGTTACGAGCAAGAACCCGGATGAACATGGCGAATACACCCTCCACATCGAGACCTTTGCCACCGGCGAAGTGAAGGTGGAGAAGAAGGCGATTCCTTCGGACATCGTGCTGGTCCTGGATGCTTCCGGATCGATGAACAGCAACAGAATGGTTCATCCTACCTTGAGAATAAAAGAGGGAAATAACTCGACGAAGTGGACGTATTCCGGAGTTGGCGCTAAACTTACCACGAATACCTGTATTTTTATTAAGTATCCAGATAGTGCAACAGGAAAGTTTTATCGAGTAGATCATGGTGGGGCGGCTGGTGATCGTTATATGTTCTTTGAGATTCCAGCTGATGAAGCAACAGGGGCCGCCGCTCAGACCAAGTATATTTACGGATCATATTCGGCGACGGATGCTTCTAATTACATCCATGACGACAGGCCTGCTACAGGCGCTTATCCTGCTGATAACTCGACGATCTATACCGGTCCTTTGTACCGCTATCCCAAGCGGACGGAAGCGCTCAAGTCTGCAGTGAAGTTGTTTATCAGCAAGATCAATGAGAACGATAGTACGGATGTCCAGCCCTTTATGGAACCCGACGCACAAGGGCGCAAGGTGGGCAACCAGATAAGCATCGTCCAGTACCATGGGGATTCCAAATCTCAGAATATTACCACGAAGGCGGGTGACACCAATACCAGACCTTTGATTGATTTTACTCCTGTTAAGGATCATGTTTCTGACTTGTATGCTGCTACCGACCAAGTTGCTGCTTCCAGCAATACCCCGCACGATGCCGGTTTGAAAGTTGCCCAGCTTCTTCTGGAAGACCTGAATACTAAATATAAGGCCTTTGAGGGTCAAACACGTAAGCGTTATAGAACGGTGGTCTTCTTTACGGACGGTCAACCGGCCGGTGGTAATGGTGCCTTCAACATCAAGAAATATGCATTGCAGATTTCCAATGCAATGAAGTTGCATAATTCGGATCCGAAATTGAACCAGGAAGTGAAGATTTTCTCCATCGCTTTCAGTCCTAGAAGCGGTGCTGGTGAAAAGAACGACAAGGGGTTCTTGGAGCACGTGTCCTCCAATTATGCTGCTGATTGCGACATCGATAGTCAATACAATCTTTCTGGTACCGCTATGCCTGCTGATGAGCAGAACTTTTATATGGATGCCGGCGATCCGAGCATGGACATTGATTCCATCTTCGAGGCGATTGCTGAGAGTGTCAGCGGCGGCGGTTCTGAATACGACACCATCCCGCTTGCTGCCGTCGATATGGTTTCCAGCAGTTTTGAATTGCCGAAGAATGCCGATCCTTCGCGCGTGAAGGTCTATACTGCTCAGTGCCTTGGTCTTACTGGTGAAACCATCACGGTTGATGGCGAACAACATAATGTTCTTGCTTTCGCTGAGCCTGTCTTGGCCACTGGTCGGGATTCCGTCAAGATTTGGGTCTACTTGCCGAAACTTGGTCCAGACGGCAAACCCATGAAGGATGAACTGGGTAAGGAAATCTATGAATGGAAGGAGGATACCAGAGACATCGACGATGTACTCTCGGTCGAAATGGACAAGACGGATAAGACGGTGAGCATCAAGGGCTTCGATTTTGAAGCGCTTTGGTGCGGCCACGATGAGAAGCATCAAAATGTCGAGTATTATGATGACACTGACCCTAATTATGGCTATCATGTCCCCGGCTATCGTGGCTTCAAACTGATCTTCGAATTCCCGATTGTCGTGGAGGATGGTGCTACGGGCGGTCCGAATGTCGTGACCAATCTGGCCAGTTCCGGTGTTTACCAGACAGATCCGAATACCGGCGAAAGAACGGGACTCCCGATTGTCAAGTATCCGATTCCTGACCTTCCGATTCCGATCAATCTCGTGATTGAGAAGCACGGTCTTCTTCCCGGTGAAAGCGCCAGCTTCACGATCCTGAAGAAGTATGTCAATCCGACGGACCCGGAGAATAATCCTTATGTCCCGTACAACCGGGTGACTCTCAAGGGTACCGAAGACGGATCTCCTGCCGTGGAGAAGCTCTTGAACTTGGATCCGACTTTCTATTATAAGCTTTTGGAAGAGGGTTGGAGTTGGAGCTATTCCAACCAGGCTCAGGACCTGACCACCGAGACGGTCACGGACAATAAGTTCGTCATTGAGAATACGTACGACAATCCGGATGTGAAGCACGCTGAGGCCTCCAAGCGCAACGTGATGGAAAAGACGACTTCTTCCACGACGAATCCTTAATCGATTGATTTAATAGTTTTATGAATTGGCCGGCAGGACAACCTGTCGGCCAATTTGTTTAAAAAGGGAGCGTTACCAGCCGGAATCGTATGGATTTTTCCAAAAAAATTTGCTAAAAAAGAAGAAGTGTTGTAAATTTGCCTTCTGATAGTGCGTATTATAGGCAAGTTATACATTTATAGATATGAAAAAATTATTTGTCCTGATTGCTGCGGCCGCTTTCATCGCGCCGGCAAGTGTCTTTGCTCAGGATGTCAAAGTGACCCGGAGCGAGGATGAGAACACCATCACCGTCGTGGAAGAGACCCCCACCGCCAACGGCAAGGTCGTCACCACCACGGTCATGGAGAAGAACTCCGTGTTCACCAACGGTTTCTGGCACAACTGGCAGCTCAGCGCCGGTATCGGTACCCAGATGTACTACGGTGACAACGACTGGAAGGTTGCGAAGAAAGTCCCTGAGATGTGGGTCTTCCCGACGGTCGACCTCTATCTGACCAAGTGGGTCTCCCCGAGCTTCGGTGTCGGCCTCGGCGCCAACTGGGCTCCGTTCAAGGGCCTGTATCAGTCCAAGCCGGGCCACTCCAACGCCCCCCGCGAGATCAACGCCAACTTCCGTGATCCCAGCAAGGTGACCCTCTATGGCAAGGCTGACCATATCTACGATTCCGAGGGCCTCGCGATCCAGAACGCCGGCAGCTACCTCGATGTCTTCGCCCTGGCGCACGCCAACCTCATGAACCTGTTCGGCGGTTACAAGCCGGATCGCTTCTTCGAGATCGACTACTATGCCGGTGGTGGTGTCATCTTCGGCTTCAGCAAGTCCGGTAACGCCCCTAGCGCCTCCTTCAACACCGGTTTCATCAACACCTTCCGTCTGACCGAGCAGCTCCGCCTCATGCTCAACATCCGCGGCGCACTCGTCGGTGACGACTTCGACGGTGAAGCTTATGTGGACGAGCCCACCAAGAAGCACTGGCTGGCCAACCACAAGATGGACGGTATCTTCGGTGCCACCCTGGGCCTGACCTACAACATCGGTAAGGAGTACAGCAAGTGGCGTCTGGCCGAGCGTACCTCCGTGTACCAGTACGACAAGGAGACCATCGAGAAGATCGTCAAGGAAACCGAGTATATCGAGAAGCCCATGCCGGTTGCCGAGGTTCCCGAGGTGTGGTTCCACATCAATTTCATCGTGGACCGTTGGGATATCTCCAAGAAGGAGCTCATCAACATCAACGCCGTTGCTGACCTGATCAAGAGCACCCCGAACACCAAGTACCTCGTTTGCGGTTACGCCGACAAGCAAACTGCTACCCCGGCGCACAACCTCATGCTCTCCGAGAACCGTGCGAAGGCTGTGTACAACACCCTCGTCAACGAGTTCGGTGTGAACCCGGACCAGCTGGTCATGGACTACAAGGGCGGTGTAGACTACATGTTCTACAACATGAAGGAACTCAGCCGCTGCACCATGATTACCTCCATCAAGGAGTAATCACCTGGCCGACTGAAATCACTTTTCTTACAGCGTAGCCGGGGCTATTGTGCCCCGGCTATGTTTGAAAAATAGAGCCGGCTATGCAAGACTTCTTCGTTCACGAAAGCAGTTATGTCGACGATGGCGTGTCCATCGGCGCGGGAACGAAGATTTGGCATTTCTGCCATATTCAACAAGGAGCCGTCATCGGGCGCAACTGTTCGCTGGGACAGAATGTCAATGTCGCGAACAACGTCCGGATCGGAGACGGCGTCCGTATCCAGAACAACGTATCCATCTACGAAGGCGTAGAGCTGGAGGATCACGTATTCTGCGGCCCGTCGTGCGTATTCACCAATGTGAGTACCCCGAGGGCGCATTTTCCGGTGCATGGCGCGTACGTGCGTACGCGCGTACGCGAGGGAGCTTCCCTGGGCGCCAATTGCACCATCGTATGCGGCCATACGATCGGCCGCTCGGCGATGATCGCCGCCGGAGCCGTGGTGACACGGGATGTGAAAGATTATGCTTTGATGGCCGGGGTACCGGCCAGGCAAATAGGGTGGGTGTGCGAATGCGGCCGTCGTCTGGACGGATCTTACGCGTGCGCGTGCGGGAGAAAGTACCGGCTGGTCGGGGAAAACCTCGAGAAAGCCGAGTGATGTCATTCTGAGGAGGCCGCGAGGCCGACGAAAGAATCTCACAATCAACGAGTTGCTTGCTTTTCAATAGGGCGAGCATTGGCGAAGCCATGGAATTTAGAGATCTCAAGAAGCAGTATCAGGTCCTCCGCGAGGAAATGGACCGGGCCGTCCTGGACGTGATGGCGTCCGGCGCCTATATCATGGGCCCGCAAGTGCGGGAATTGGAACAGCAGTTGGCGGAATATGTCGGGGTCAAGCATTGTCTGACCTGTGCAAACGGGACGGATGCCCTCACCCTGGCGCTCAAGGCCTGGGGAGTCGGACCCGGGGATGCCGTGTTCGTCCCGGACTTCACGTTCTTCTCCTCGGCCGAGGTCGTGCCGCTTGAAGGCGCTGAGCCGGTTTTCGTAGATGTTTGCGAGGAGACGTTCAACATTGACGCCGCTGATTTGGAGCGTGCGGTGAAGGAAGTCCTGTCGGAGGGAAGGCTGCGTCCCCGCGTGGTCGTTGCCGTAGACCTGTTCGGCCTCCCGGCCGATTATCAGGCGATCCGGACGGTGGCCGACCGCTATGGACTCCTGGTCCTGGAAGACGGGGCGCAGGGTTTCGGCGGATCCATTCAGATGGCCGATCAGGTCGGCCATGACGGGAACGTCATTCCTGGCTTGACCGGGAATCTCAGAGCCTGCAGTTTCGGCGACATCGCCACGACCTCCTTCTTCCCGGCCAAGCCGCTGGGCTGCTACGGAGACGGTGGCGCCGTGTTCACGGACAATGACGAATGGGCGGCGCTCATTGCTTCGTATCGTGTGCACGGCAAGGGAACGTTCAAGTATGACAACGTCCGTATCGGCCTGAACTCCCGGCTGGATACGGTGCAGGCGGCGGTCCTGCAGGTGAAGCTCAAGGCGTTCGCCGAATATGAGCTGGACGCCGTGAACGAGGTTGCCGCCCGCTACACGGAACTCCTGCAAGGGCTGGCGACGCCGGTCATTCCGGCGGGTTACCGCTCCAGTTGGGCGCAGTATACCGTCCGCTTTGCTTCTCGCGAGCAGCGCGATGCCGTCCAGGCTTCCCTCAAGGCCGATGGTATCCCGGCGATGGTCTATTACCCGAAGCCGCTGCACCGGCAGACGGCGTTTGCCCAGACCCCCGATCAGGTCGGGGGTGACGGAAAGAACGTCATTCAGGGTGACGGAAAGAACGTCATTCAGAGTGACGGAAAGAACGTCATTCCCGGCTCGACCGGGAATCTCTGCCCCGTGGCAACGTCGTTGTGCGAGCGGGTGCTGTCGCTGCCGCTGCATCCGTATATGGGTCTCGAAGATATCGAGACGGTGTGTAACGCGATCTGGAAAGCCCTTCGATGATTCTGTTCTGGCGCAAGAAACCCTGGGTCGATCTCCAGCATGAGGAGGAGTTCATTCCGAAGAACTACTCCGAGCGCGGGGTCGATACCGGCGCCAAGCTGGAGGAACAGCTGGTCGGGAACGTGGACCTGGAAAGGATCCATTCCCGGACGAAGAGCATGAGCCTGGCGGAAATCCTGGCCTGGTTGGACAAGCATGGAGAAGAGTTCGACGAAACCACGTTTATCGTCAATACTGATGACGGAAACGCACTGGATACGTTGAAGGGGCATCATCCGCGGCTCATTATCAACAAGATGGGCCTGACGCGCATCCGGCATTTGAACACCTTCCTAAACAAGGCCAATGAGAATCTGGTGGATGGTGGTTATTTGTGGTGTCATTCCCGGACCTCCAGCCTCAAGCGGGCAATTTTTATCAAGCGGCATCCCGGGTTCTTCGGCAAAGTCCTCTATGCCTTCCATTACCTTTGGCACCGGATTTTCGCCCGTTTGAAGCTGACCCGCTGGTTCTACATGTGGGTGACGAAGGGTAAGAACCGCAGCTATCCCCGCGTGGAACTGCTGGGGCGCATGTACCGGGCCGGATTCGAGGTGGTGGACGAGCGCTTCCACCAGGGCGAGTTCTTCATCCTGGGCCAGAAGTTCCGCAAGCCCATCTGGGACGACGATCCTACCTTCGGCGCCCTCGTCAAACTGAACCGTGTGGGATACAAGGGAAACATGATCGGCGTGTACAAGTTCCGGACGATGTTCCCGTATTCCGAGTACCTGCAGCCGTATATCCTCGAGCATGAGGGCCTGCAGAAGGGTGGGAAGTTTGCGCACGACTACCGCGTCAATTTCTGGGGGCGGAAGCTGCGCTCCAGTTGGCTGGACGAACTGCCCATGTTCATCAACGTCCTCAAGGGGCAGATGAAACTCGTGGGCGTGCGGCCGCTTAGCCGGTCGTATTTCAAGCTCTATACGCCGGAGATGCAGGCGCTGCACGTCAGCGTCAAGCCGGGGCTCCTCCCGCCGTTCTATTACGACAAGAAGACCCCCGAGACCCTGGAGGAGATCCAGGAATCGGAAAAGAGATATATCGAAGCCTATCACCAGCACCCCTTCGCCACCGACTGGCGGTATTTTTGGGGGACGATAGGCAACATCCTGTTCAAGCATAAAAGATCGCATTAACGATATGGCAGAAAAGAATGCCTCCGTCCAGGAGGAAAAGTGGGACATCGTCATCAAGCCGAAAGACAAGCTGCTGACTTTCGACCTCAAGGAACTGTGGGCCTACAGGGACTTGTGTTCCCTGTTTGTCAAGCGGAACATCATCACCCAGTACAAGCAGACAATCCTGGGTCCGGTCTGGTTCATCGTCCAGCCGGCCCTGACGGTCATCATGTACATGATTGTGTTCGGCGGTATCGCCGGCATTCCGACGGACGGCATCCCGCGGCCGTTGTTCTACCTGGCGGGTACTTGTACATGGACCTATTTTTCCGGATGCCTGAGCAAGACGTCCAATACGTTTGTCGCCAATTCAGGCATCTTCGGCAAGGTTTATTTCCCGCGGATGATCATGCCCATCTCGTCGGTGATCAGCAACCTGCTGAAACTCGCGATCCAATTCGGTTTCTTCGTCATCGTGTACATCGTCTATGCCATCGTGGATCCGGAGTGCACCGCGCATCTGACCTGGTATGCCCTGCTTTTCCCGCTGGAAATCGCCATGCTGGCCGGTCTCGCCCTGGGATTCGGCGCCATTATCTCTTCGATGACCACCAAGTATCGTGACCTGCAGGTCCTGTTCTCCTTCTTCATCTCGCTGTGGATGTATGCGACCCCGATCGTGTATCCGCTCAGCCGTACGAAAGGTATGATGTGGAACGGTATCTCGGTCTATAACCTGATGTGTCTCAACCCGGTCACGCCCATTATCGAGGCTTTCAAGTACGGTTTCCTCGGCTGCGGCGAGTTTGTCGGCTGGGGTTGGCTGGCGTACAGTTTCGTCGTGATGGTCGCTTTGATGCTCGTCGGCACCGTCGTGTTCAATAAGGTGCAGAAGAGTTTCATGGATACGGTGTAAATCGATGGCAGGATCTGAAGGGCTGGTCACGCTTGTCGTCTCTGTGTACAACATAGAGAGACGTCTGCCCAAGTGTCTGGAAAGCATTTCGGCTCAGACATACCGGGATTTGGAGGTGATCTTGATTGATGACGGGTCCACGGATGGTTCCGGTCGGATTTGCGATGAATATGCAGCCACACATGCTTGTGTCCGGGTCATCCATCAGGAAAATCAAGGTATAGCGGCTGTGCGGAACCTGGGTGTGGCGGAAGCAAAAGGGAATTACCTGTTGTTTCCCGATGGGGATGACTATTTCCATAAAGATTACGTCCGCCTGTTGTATGAAGCGATTAACAGTCATGGCAAGGCATACCCGCTGGCAATTTGTGATTTCTCCTTTGTCTCGGATTATACGGCAGATGTTGATTCTGATTCGGAGGTGGCTTTCGAAGAGATGACACAAGCGGAACTGTTGGACATGATCACGGTCTTTCCGGCATGCCAGCATGCTGTCTGGGGGGCGAATTGGAACAAACTGTATCGGAAATCCGCCTTGCCGGAACCCTTCCAGCGTGATTTTGCCCGCTGCCAGGACTTTGACACGAATCTTTCCGTCTTTTTCAGTATAGACTGTGCCGTGTTCATTCCCAAAGTCTTATACTATTGGGTCCAGTGGCCGGGGCAAAGAACGCGCTCTGCTGATGATATGGAAATCCGCAATGCATGTCGCTCCCGGATCTACTATGACCACTTTCTGAATTGCCCGAAGGGGTTGGCCGAATACCGCCCCTATTTGCTGATTAATTTGTATAAACGATTGATTTATTGGAGGAGCCGTGCAAACGGAACAGCCGGACTGGCAGAAGCGATGAAGATGATTCGGTGGTATGAAAGAAAGACGTTCTTTCCGTTCTGGTTCTGCAGCCGCATTCCGTTTGCCCGAAAAATCCGCTGGAAATTGAGTCTGCACGCGCCTCGCCTTCTTGAGAGGTTAGGAAGGCAAGTAACACCCCAGTCAGTATGATACTTTCCATCATCATCCCTGTCTATAACGTCGAGGCCTATGTGGGCATGACGCTGGAGTCCGTCTTTGCGACGGACGCTGCGGACTTTGAGGTTATTGTTGTCAATGACGGCACCAAGGACAAGTCGATGGATGTGGTCCGTCGGTTTGCCGACAGGCCGAACCTGACGATTATCGAGCAGGAGAACCAGGGGGTGAGTGCCGCGAGGATGCGGGGCTTGTCAGCTGCGTCAGGAGATTTTGTATGGTTTGTGGACAGTGATGACTTTCTGGAGGAAGACGGTGTGGGGAAAGTTTTGCGGCTTCTGGTCGATCGTCCGGATGCGGATGTCCTTCGTTTCCCGTTGAGGTATGTCAAAGAAGATGGGGTACGGGATGACCATTCGGATTACCCAGTCGATAAAGAGGAAGTTGCGGACGGTCGTAGAATTATTCAGGATATGAGGCTCGGCGTGGTCGAGTGTCAGCGGTATGTTCTTCGTCGGTCCCTTTTCTCGGATTCCAGGCTTTTCTTCCCCAAAGGCCTCTTGTTCGAGGATTTGTATTTCGGGGCGGTGTTGGTAATGATTGCCAAGGAGATCCATGTACTGCCCGATATCGTGTATGATTACCGAGTACGGAACGGGTCGATCATGCATTCCTTGAAGGCGGCCTCTTGCTATGATTTGGTCTCGATCCATATAATGTTGATGCGGTTCAAAAAGCGTTCAGTTCCCCGGGGGGATTGGTCGTGGTTCGAGCGATATCTCTTGATGCATCTGATGTGCGCCTATACACGGATGAGGTCATGTTCGAACAACCCTGATTTCATCTCGTTTGCCCATTCCCAGGGCTTTTATGTATGGACACAGTGGCTGAGAGTGCATCGGGATGCTACCTGGAAGACCAAATTGAAGTTCTTATATGGGTTCTTATGCCCGGAAAGATTGTGGGCGTTGATTTAAGTCGTTGCTAGGTTGTATAAAGATGTGTTATAAACTGTCCATCATCGTTCCGGTTTATAATTGCGAGGATTATCTCCCCAGGACCCTGGAGAGCATCCGTGCGCAGCGGTATGAGAACTTGGACGTCATCCTGGTCGATGATGGCTCCGTTGACCGCTCCGGTGAGATCTGTGACGAGATTTGCCTGTCAGACCCCCGGTTCCGTGTCATCCATCAGAAAAACCAGGGCCCTGGAATGGCGAGAAATGCCGGGCTGGAATTGGCCAGGGGAGAGTTTATTGGTTTTGTCGATGCCGGGGATTACATCCATTCCCAGACTGTGGAAATCATGGTCGGACAGATGAACCTAGGGGCGGAGTTAGTTCTGATGGGCATCAAGATGACCGACACCATGGATGAAGAAACGTCAACGGAGATCACTGACATCAGAACAGAGGAGCTTCCTCAGGAAAAACTTGTTTTCAATCTGCTTTCCACGGCAGGGGACGATGTGTTCCCATGGTGCGTAGTCTGGAATAAGCTGTATCGGAAAAGCATCCTTGATGGTCTGTCTTTCTGCGATTTGATTTGCAATGAGGACCAAGAATTTAATCTTGAGGTCTATTTGAGGGTCAAAAAAGCAGTCTTCCTGGAGAACGCACTTTATTTTTACTACAAGTCCCCCAATTCCATCATCCGTAATCCGGAAACGAGACCCAGGCGGCTATATACGCAGATTCTGAGCAGGTATCGCATGCTAGGGTTCCTGGGTGATGACGATAAGCCGGAATTCAAAGGATGGATGCTGGATTTCCTGTATAGGAAGATGCTTGTCAGAAGGGACGTTGTCAAGAATACCTCGGTTGAGTCAGACTTTCGGGCGCTGTCCGGAGAGATCATCAGGAAAACGTTCTTGTCATATCTGTTCAATGGGTTCATCGGAGTGAAAATGAAGATCAAGTTCGTCTTGAAATGGTTGCGGTTGATCTGATGGTTTCTGTACTCTATATCTGTCCCGATCCGATCATGGGAGGATCGACCCAGTCTTTGCTGGATCTCATTGAATCAGTCAAGGATTATGTGAAACCAGTCGTTCTGTTCGTCAGAGAGGACATCGCTTCCAAAACTTTTCGGGACCGGGGTATAGAATGCATTACGTGCCCTTTTGTAAGGCTTCACTTCTTCGCCCAGCATAGCTCTTGGAAAGAAATACTCAGACACCCGCGCCGGATTCGTTTCATTCAACTGCCTTATTTGGAAAGCAAGTGTGTGAAGTTTGTGAAAAAGTACCTGGGCAACCGTACAATTGATATCGTTCATTCCAATTATAGCTCCATATTAATAGGCTATGAGCTATCCAAGGCTTTGAAAGCCAAGCATGTATGGCACATCCGCGAGTTTTTGGAAAACGGCGTCCATGTACCTAATCGACCGTATGGAGGCTACGCGTTCCTAAAGGCTTTGATCAATAAGGCCGATGCCAGAATCGTTATCTCTCACCAGGCTGAAGCCCATTGGGGGTTCAAGCCGGAGAATACCTGGGTCATTCTCGACGCAGTTGCAAAAGCCTCGGAATGCTGTTATTATCCGGAGAAGAGGCCGTACCTTCTTTTTTGTTCGTACCTTATCACGAAGGCGAAGGGCGCCTTGCTGGCTGTCGATGCGTATGGAAAAAGCGGACTGTCCCAAGATGGTATCAAATTGACATTCTTGGGAAACTGTGAGGAAGAGATGCGTTCGGAGATCATGGAAATCGCAAAGAGCCATGGGTGCGCCGATTCCGTTGTCTTCCTGCCTTGCCAGGAGCAGGTGAAGCCTTTTTTCGCAGAGGCGAAAGCGTTCATCATGGCATCGACCAATGAAGGGCTGGGAAGGGTAACTGTAGAGGCGATGTTTTACGGTTGCCCGGTCATCGCAAAGGATTCCGGAGGAACCAAGGATTTGGTTAAGGACCAAGTGACGGGCTATTTGTTCCAGACGGCTGAAGAATGTGCTGCACTCATGCGGCAGGTCTGTCTGCAACCGCAAGAAGCACTGATTCGCAGGGCGCAGGAATTCGCCGTGGACAACCTGTCTATCGAGGTTTATGGACCACGGATCATGCAAGTGTATGAAAGCGTCTTATCCCAAAGGAACTGCCGATGAGGATAAAAACCATGTTACATAGCACTACATTCGTCAGCGTAATAGCGTCCCTTCTGGTGATCCCGGCCTTTTCCTGTGTCAAGGACGAATTCTCGATGCTTGAGCCCGAACCGGAGTTCCCATTGCCTGCCTCCGACACGGCAACCGTTTATGTGCGGCCCGCGGATGATCCCAGGCTGGAACCGGCAGCGCTGGGTGAGGTGGTTACAGTCACCCAGTATGCGGAGCTCGAATATGAGCACCAGAGCGCGGCCGTGTATGGGGATTATGCAATCTTTGTGAAGGGAGGAAAACTGTCAATGCGATTGTTTGACCTGGCGCGGAAAACCAGGATTGCGACCCTCAACTTGAAGAAGGAAGATGCCAGTCTTTACCATTGCAACCAAAGCACTTTCGGCACGGAGAAATATGAGCCGGGTGACTTTTTCCCCCTTTTATACATCAGCCAGCGGTCTCGTTCGGAAAGACGTTGCTTGACGGAAGTATTTCGGATCATCCCGCTTTTCAATGCCGACAGTACGTCGATGTTCTCTTTCCGGATCGAACTGGTCCAGGAGATATTCTTCCCTCCGATGTCCAGGGAGAATTCCATGGGGAATGTCAACTGTGTCATAGACCCCGGAAGCCGGCGGATGTATACCTATTCACGGAACAATAACCCCGAGGACGGCAATTACTTGCAGTGCAAGATATCCCGTTTTGCCATCCCGGATATCCATCAAAGGGAGGTCGTATTGGAAGATACCGATATTGAATCCTCCTTTATGATCGATACCAAGGCTTCCAACATGCAGGGAGGCTGCATTGCCGGCGGTCGCCTTTATATCGGACAGGGCTATCCTGCCAAAAAATATGTGTATCTCAATGTGGTCGATCTCCGGGAGGAAAGGCTTGTCAAGCGGTATGACCTGCTTGCCAGTGGGGCAGATTGGGAGCCGGAGGGTTGTTTCTTTTATGATGGCAGCGTGATGCTCGCGCATACCGGCGCCATTTGCCGGATAGAAGAAGAGGAATAACAATGACGTCCTTGAAACTGCAGATAGAACCGTCATTCTTCCAACAGGAGGAACGCTGCGGCTATGTCGTTTCCTCCGGAATGAAGAAAATCTGGGCCGTGGAGCTGGACCTGCTGAACGAGTTTGCCCGCGTTTGCGAAGAGAATGGTTTGAAATGGTTCGCCCATGCCGGCACGATGCTGGGGGCCGTCCGCCATCAGGGATTCATCCCTTGGGACGATGATATCGACGTCGTGATGCCGCGGGAAGATTATGAACGTTTGTGCAAGCTCGCTCCATCGGCCGTCTCACATCCCTATTTCTTCCAGAACGAGGAAACGGACCGCTATTTCGCCCGGGCTTTTTCCCGGCTTCGGAATTCGGAAACGACGGCCATCTTCGAAAACGAGAAGGATTATCGTTATCCATACAACCAGGGGATTTTCATCGATATTTTCCCCATGGACCATGTCCCGGCTGATCCCGAGGAGCGAAAACGCTACTATGCCGGGATTTCGGACCTGAACGCTCATGCCATCCAATGGCGCACGATGATCCATTTCTATCGTCCGAAGACCGGAAAAGGCCTTGGAAAGCGGATCAGCTACTGGATGAAGCATCTGTACTACAAATATGTCACCCATACCGACTATCGCACCTATATGGACCGGCACAAGGCGCTGATTACGCGTTATAACGGCGAGGAAACCGGCTGGGAAGGAGAGTCGATCATCCCTAGGCTTGGTCGGCAACTGTGGCGGTCGGAGTGGGTTTCCGAGACGGTCCTGATGCCGTTCGAGATGTTGCAGATTCCGGTTCCTGCCCACTACGAGGAGTGCCTCACGGCCTCCTTTGGCGCGGATTGGCGGACCCCCCGGCAGATTCCCAATCTGCATAGCGGGACCTTGTTCGATACGGACAAACCATACACCGAGTATTTGAAAAAGAACTAGATATGTACAACAACCGAGTCGTCGTCTATACTTCCGGAACGTTCGACATGTTCCATTCCAATCATCTGAAGATGATCGAGTACGCCCGCGGACTGGGCGATACGCTCATCGTCGGTGTGAGCACCGACGAGCTGGTGGCGAGCTACAAGAACCCGCCCATCATTCCGTTCGAGGAGCGGATCGCCATCATCAAGGCGCTCAAGTATCCGGACATCGTGATTCCGCAGAAGACGCTGGACCATACCGAGGCCGTCAGGAAGATGAACATCGACGTGTTCGTGGTCGGTGACGACTGGGTGGGGAAGTATGATTACTTGAAGGAACTCGGCGTGACGGTGTTCTATTTCCCGCGTGGAGAAGGAGCATCGACCACGGAGATCAAGAAAACGATCTTGGACCGGTACCACGGCACTATCCGGGCCATTGACCATCAGCCCAATCCGGACGTCGTCAAATGAAAGCGCTGGTCGTGGGAGGCAGCTCGGGTATCGGCCTGAGCATCGTGCTCAACCTTCTTGGGAAAGGGGAGTCCGTGTATGTCATGGACAAGAATCCTTTCCCGGCGGATTATTCCTGTGACCGGGTGAAGTATATCCCGTGCGACCTTTCAATGGGGGACTACTCCTGTCTGGATGGCGCCGAGGACATCGGGGCTCTATACATTACGGCGGGTTTCGGTCATCTGAAGTTCTTCCAGGAACTGCCGGAAGCGTATATCCAGGGCAGTTTTGCTGTCAATGCCGTGGCTCCCATCCAGATTATCCGGCATTACTATGACCGGATGCTCGCTGCGGAAGATTTCACCTGCGCCGTCATGGTCAGTATCGCCGGCCGGCTGTCTTCGCCGTTGTTTAGCGTTTACAGTGCTACGAAGGCGGCCTTGAGCAAGTTCATCGAGGCGGTCAATGTGGAACTGGACGTGCAGGGGAGCAAGAACCGGATCCTGGAAGTGTCTCCGGGCTCTTTGAGAGGAACAGGATTCACGGGCGGAGCATCCCGGCCTGAATTGACGGCTGCGTTGGCAGAGGAAATCATCGACCGCGCCAGGCGGCATGAACGCCTCTTCATCCCGCAGTATGAGGAAGTTTTCAAAGGCGTGATCGCGCGGTACGAGGCGGATGCCCACAAGTTCGGTGTCGAGAGCTATTGGTACAAGCAGAAGAGACTGGAAGGGAAATGATCAACCTGGAGAAAGAGACGATCTGCGGCTACGAGGTTTCCGCCCGGATGAAACGGATCTGGGCGATGGAACTGGACATGGTCCGGCGGTTCGTGGAGGTGTGCGAGGAGTATCATCTCCAGTACTGGATGATGGGCGGTACCCTCCTGGGCGCCGTGCGGCACAAGGGGTTCATCCCCTGGGACAACGATATCGACCTGGCGATGCCGCGGGCGGATTTCAACCGCCTGCTGGAGATCGGCCCGACAGAATTCATGGCGCCGATGTTCTTCCAGACGCCGGTCACGGACAAAGCACGTTTCTTCAATACATTTGTCAAGATCCGCAACGAACAGGGAACTGCCGCGACACGGGAAGAGTTCGAGCGGGGGATGAATTGCGGCATCTTCATCGACATTTTCTGTCTGGATGAGATTCCAGACAATCCGCAGGATCGCAAACGGTATTTCCAGCGCCTGGCCAAGCTGACCAAGATGCGCCGTTTCGTTTTGGGGATCCCCCCGAAAGGCGGACTGGTGAACAAGATCAAGTATGTGTTCCAGAAGGCGGTTTATCGCTTTGTCTATCATAGCCCTGACGCGGCGGACCTTTATCGGACCTATCAGAAAGAGGCCGCCAAGTATGCCGGATCCGGAAGCAAGCAGCTCGCGCACCGGGATTTCGGGTATGTCGAAAGGTATATCTGGGACAAGAATGATTGGGACGGGATTGTGAAGCTCCCGTTCGAAGACATGGTCCTGAATGCTCCCGTCGGTTACGACGCCGTCCTCAGGCGGCAGTACGGTGACTATTGGCAGATTCCCGAAGACAAGTCGACGCACGACTATTTTGAGTTCGACCCGGATACACCGTATAAGCAGTATTTCAACTGATGATGGAAGAGAGCATGAACCGTCCGACCCTGGTGGTCCTGACGCCTGTCCGGAATGAAGCGTGGATCCTGCGCGCGTTCCTGGAGGCAACCTCCCTATGGGCGGACCATATCATCATTGCCGACCAGATGTCCACGGACGGCAGCCGCGAGATTGCGCACTCGTTCCCCAAGGTGACGCTGGTAGACAACGACAGGAAGGAGATGCACCAGGCGGCGACACGGCGGCTCCTGTTCGATGCCGCCAGGAAGATTGCCGGAGACAAGATCATCTTCACCCTGGATGCCGATGAATTCCTTGCCGGGGATTTCGTCCATTCGGACGACTGGCGGAAGATCCTGGAGTCGGAGCCGGATGACGCTTTCTGCTGGCGGTGGATGAACCTGAAGAAGGGTGATTTCACCCAGTACAGCACGCATCGGCACTATTACTGGGCGGTCCACGAATCGGAGAGTGTGTGGGAAGGGGAGTTCCCGGACAACTTCATCCACGAGTGGCGTTTGCCTTGGCCGCCCAAGGCCCGGAAGATCGAGCTGGATACGTTGCACTCCCTCCATTTCGCCCGGGTCAATGAGGCCCGCCAACGGAACAAGGAACGGTTTTATCAGGTTTCCACCCTGGCGTGCAAGCCTTCCGCCAATCCCATCAAATTGTTCCGGCAATACCATGCCGAGGAGGACCTTGCGTATTTCCCGGTCCCGGAAGATGCGTATGGATTTTATAAAGCGAATGGAATCGACCTGTGGAGTCTGGTCGACCTGAAAGACGAGGGTGCATATTATACTTCCGAAATCCTGCGCTTTTTTAACCAGTCGGGCGTGAAGCGGTTCGCGATGCTGGACATCTGGGACCGCGGATGGATGGATAAGAACGGCGTGAATGATCCCCGGACGGGTCTCCACAAACTGGTCCAGAAGTATTTGTTCAAGACAATCGGACGGGAGAAGCGTTTCCTGGTCCGGGCTGTCGATAAAGTTTTAGGAAGCATATTCAAATAGAAGATATGGCAACTGCAATTGAATTCGATCACGTAGGAAAACAATACCGGCTGGGTCTTGTGACAACCAAGACCCTCTCGCACGACTTGAACAGGTGGTGGCAGACGAGCATCCTGGGCAAGGAAGATCCTTACCTCAAGATCGGCGAGACCAATGACCGGGCCACGGCGGGCAACAGCGAGTATGTCTGGGCCCTCCGGGACATCGACTTCAAGGTCGAACAGGGGGATGTCGTGGGTATCATCGGCAAGAACGGGGCGGGAAAGAGTACGCTCCTGAAGCTCCTGTCCAAGGTGACCGGCCCGACGGTGGGCACGATCCGCGCCCGTGGACGTATCGGCTCCCTGCTGGAAGTCGGGACCGGTTTCCACGGAGAAATGACCGGCCGCGAGAACATCTATATGAACGGCGCCATTATGGGCATGACCCGGAACGACATCACGCAAAAGCTGGATGAAATCATTGAGTTTTCCGGGTGCGAGCGGTACATCGATACGCCCGTCAAGCGGTATTCTTCCGGTATGACGGTGCGTCTCGGCTTCGCAGTTGCAGCGCATCTGGAACCCGAAATCCTGGTCGTGGACGAGGTCCTGGCCGTGGGTGACGCGGAGTTCCAGAAGAAGGCGATCGGCAAGATGCAGGACGTGAGCCGCGGTGAAGGGCGGACAGTCCTGTTCGTGAGCCATAACATGGCCAGCATCCGGGCGCTCTGCCACAACGGCATCCTGTTGGAGAACGGACGCATCAAGTATTCCGGCGATATCGAAAGCGTGGTACTGGAGTATCAACGCACGAACCAGCAGTACATCACCAGCCGGATTGCCGACCGGCTGGACCGGAAGGGAAACGGGAAACTGAAGCTGGTGGACATGAAGTTCAAGAATCTGCACGATGAGGTTATCGACGGCGTCGCCATCGGGGACTCGTTCAAGATTTGTGTCACCCTGCAGAACAATGGGTGGACCACTGCAGATGCCATCCAGGAGTTCAGCGTGGGAATCAACGACGAATACGGCCAGCGGATCATTGTCGTCAACAACCAGTTTATCGGAAAGGAAATCCAGGTCCCGGAGGATGGCAGCCCCGTCCAGGTCGAATTCATCATCAAGAAGTGTCCGCTGGCCATCGGCTCCTATACCCTGGCTTTCTATCTGTCCGACAAGTTCAACAACATCGTGGACTGGATAGACAACATCACGACCCTTTATGTGGAGGGCGGTGACTTCTTCGGAACCGGAAAGATCAATCGTCAGGGCCTGGGCCGCTTTATCACCGATTATGAGATTCAGGAAGTTTAAGCGTCTGTTGAGACGCCTGTTCGATCGATCCCACAACCATATCGCTGTTGGAGAGGGCTCGGTTTGCGCAATCCGGTCAGATGCATCCGTAAAGGAGACCTTTATCCGGATGAACGGCCGATCGAAGCTGGTCATCGAACCGGGGGCACGCCTATCCAACTGCTCTTTCCAGATTGATTCGGACAGTGTAGTGACCATCGGGGCCGGGACGATCCTGGACGATGTCGATATTTGTGTCTGGGAGCAGTCCGTCCTGACGCTCGGGAAGGAATGCCGGGTGAATGCTTATTCTTTCGTGGTGGAAAAAGGTCAGGTGGCTATTTCGGATAATAATCTTCTCTCCAATGTCAGTGGGGCGGGACTTATTCCGATCAAGGTGGAAGGTGGCCGGCTTTCCGTGAGGGACCACAACCGAATGCAGAACTCAATTTGGGTCCGGTTCGGGGGGCAGTTGTCCATCGGGAGTTACAACTGTATCAACTACGGTACTGATATCCGTTGTGATGAGTCTATCAGGATTGGCTCCTATAACATGATCTCATACCATTGCGACATTTGGGATACGAACACCCATAATGTATACTCCTTGGAAGAGAAGAAAGCGTTGTTTGTCAGAGATTTTCCGGCGATGGGCCGGGAGCGTACGAAGCCCGATACCAAGCCGGTGTCTATCGGTGATGGGAACTGGGTGGGAAAGTATTCGTGCATTCTCAAAGGCAGCGTCCTCGGAAACGAAGTCATCGTGGCGACCCATGGCATCGTCTCAAACGTTACCGTGGAAGACGGTCAGCGAGTGATTCCGGCAAAGAGTGAGATACGTAGTCGATAGCAGGACCATGAAACACGCCTTTCTTCTTTTAATCCATGAGGACACGTTCGTCGTACGGACGTTGCTTCGGATGTTGGATGATGAGCGGAATGATATCTTCATCCACATTGACAAGAAGTCTACAGGCGTGGATCCGACTGTCCTTGCTTCGATGGTCAAGCATTCCAGAGTTACATTTGTCAAACGCGAAAAGGTGTATTGGGGACACATCTCTCTCGTAGCGGCGGAATACAATCTCTTTTCGGCCGCCTTCGAATCTCCAGTCGCTCCTTATGCGTATTACCATCTCCTGTCCGGCGCCGATCTTCCCCTCAAGACGCAGGATGAGATGCATCGTTTCTTTGATGCCTCCCAAGGCCGGGAATACATCAGTTTTACGCGGGATGAGATGCTTCCTAGAGTGCAGTACCGCTGGCTTTTTTCAAAGAATTTCAAGGGCGTTCATGCTCCGACGCGTACAGGAAGGCGGTTTTTCCGGCTCGAAGAATCCATCCAAAGAGTGTTTATCCGGTTCCAGGAAGCGATCGGTTGGAAGAACAGGGCATTCCCGCTGTATCGGAAGGGTAGTGAATGGGTGAGTCTTACGCATGAGTCGGTGGGCCTCCTTCTTCAATACCGGAAAAGGGTTCTTTCCCGTCTTCGCATGGCCCAATGCCCTGACGAGCATTTCAAGCATACGATTCTGTATCTCTACTCGGATACGGTCCGGCGGCAGTATGAAGAATTGTATGAGTACCTCGTCAGAACTGGAAAGAATGCGGATGTCTCGCGTTCTTCCTGCCGTTTTATCCCTTGGGGTACCGGTTCCCTGAATCTGACCCTGAAAGACTGGGACCGGTTGTCGGTCGCACCGGACATGTTCTGCCGGAAGGTCGCGGATGACCGGCTGGCAGAGCGGATTTATGAGAAATACGGCCCGGAAAGCAAATGATGCCCCTCTTCTCCATCCTGATCGCCAATTATAACAACGGCGGTTACCTACAGGAAGCCATCGACAGCGTCCTGGCGCAGACGTATGGCAACTGGGAGGTCATCCTGGTGGACGACAAGTCCACGGACGATTCTCCGGCAATCTATGAGAAGTATTCGGACGACTGCCGATTCAAGATATACTACAACGATGTCAACCGAGGATGCGGCTATACAAAGCGCCGCTGTGCCGAGCTGGCGACGGGAGAAATCTGTGGTTTCCTGGATCCGGACGACGCTTTGTTGCCGGAGGCGCTGGAGACGATGGTCAAGGCCCATGCGGCGCATCCGGAGTGCAGCCTGATTTATTCCACCTGCTACCGGTATTCCGGCGACAGGGAGGCAGAGATGCCGGTCTGGGATTTCATCGGCCCGATTCCGGAGGATTCCGATTTTTTGGTTTATCGGAAGAAACTGGTTTCCCATTTCGTCTCCTTCAAGCGAGAGGCATATCTGGCGAGCGAAGGGATCGACCCCACGCTCCAGGCGGCGGTGGACAGGGATCTGTATTACCATTTGGAAGAGCAGGGGAAGCTGTTGCATCTGCCGATTCCGTTGTATCTGTACCGGATCAACAATGCGGCCTCCATCTCCATCGGTTCGAAGGAATCGGACCGGAGAGCTTATTTCAACTGCATCAAGAGCGAGTTGAACGCGATTTGCCGGCGGATTGGAACGGAATTGTTCCGCAGAAATGAGTCCGCATACCAGCATTACATGCGGAAGATCCTCCGGGTGTATTATGCGTCACCTCTTTTTGACAGTAAAGATTTCCTGCGCTTCGGCGTACATTATGTGAAGGCGCTGCATTATTCTCCACGCGCTTTCAGCCATTTGTACAAAATCACGAAAGGACGATGAAGAAATTCTTGAGAACAGCGAAACGGTGGTATGAGGATCGTTCCACTTACCGGTTCTATTCCTCCCAGTTCAAGAAATATCTTGCCATGCACGGGTTCAGCACCGGCAAGGCGGAAGGGGAGGATGAGTATGTCCGGAACTGGTCCCGTCTCACACACCGGGTGGATCCTTATTCTTACCGGCTGTTCTCCCATTATATGGGACCAAACAAGTATATCCTGCCTGAGGATGTCGGAGACAGTGTCATCGAGTATTACCTGAATCCGATGGAGTACCGTGCGTTCTATGCGGATAAGAATCTCTTCGGACAGTATCTCAAGCCCGCCAGCGCGCTTCCGAGAGAATTGTTGCGGAGGATCGGAAAGTCTTCCGTCTTCCTGGACGGACAATACCGCATTTCGCCGATCCGGCCGGATTCGACGGCAGAAGATATCGCCGACGCCTTTTCCCAGTATGACCGGCTGGTACTGAAACCGGCGGAAAGAAGCAACAGCGGTTCGAATGTCCTGTTGTTCCATCGGCAGCCCCAGGAGGATGGAACCGTTTGCTTTGTCGACGGAAAAGGTCAGAAGTTGGATGGCGCTCTCCTGCGGAGGTATCCCTATGGCAACAGTTTCGTTCTCCAGGAAGCCCTTGTCCAGCATCCCTATCTGGCCCAGTTCTGTACCACTTCGGTCAATACGCTGCGCCTGTGCATGTATCGGTCTGTCGTGGACGAGTCTGTTCAGATGTTTGCCGCCGCTGTCCGGATCGGCCATACCGGATCGGTCGTGGACAATCTCCATGCAGGGGGCGGGTTCGTGAAAATCGATGTAGAAACGGGAGAACTGGGACATACCGTCTATGACCAGTACGGAGGAAGGACTACGGTGCTGAATGACATCGACTTTGCGGCGACCTTCGTCATCCCGGAATGGGATAAGGTCCGTTCTTTCGCGGAATCCATCGTGCGTCAGATTCACCATATGCGGCTGATGTCGTTGGATGTATCCCTGGATGCAGAAGGGTGCCCCCGCCTGATCGAGTTCAATGTCTCGGAATTCGCCTTCTGGATTCCGATGTTCTCCGGTCAGCAGGTTTTTGGGGACCGGATGGAAGAGGTCATCGAGTATTGCCGGAAACGCCTTGTACGGGACAAAAGGATTTAAGAATTCAAGCCATGAGAATCCCCATCATATTTGCCATCGATCGTAACGTTGTGGTCCCCTGCGGGGTTGCGCTGACTTCCTTGTTCCTGAATGCGCGTGAAGATACGTTCTACGAGGTCTTCATCCTTTTCGAGGATGCCCGTTTGCCACGGGAGGACCGGAAAAGGCTCTTGAACGCGTTCGCGGATGAAAGCCATGGCCAAATATCGTTTGTCGATGTGGGCAAGGATTTTTCCGATATCCAGATCAACGGCGTTTTCATCACGGCCGCGACCTATTACCGGCTGCTGATCCCGGATTTGTTCCCCCAGTATGACAAGGTAATTTATGCCGACATCGACATGATTTTCCAACAGGACTTCTCGGAAGTCTTCCGGGAATCCTTGAACCATGGGGAATGGATTGCCGCATCGCTGGATCTTGCTATCGACGGATACCGCTTCAATGCGCCCTTCCCGGCCAAGATCGGCAAGACCCCGGACGATTATTTCAACGCAGGTTTTCTCATCATGAACCTGAAAGAGATGCGGGAGTATCATGCCAGCGATCTTTTCCGGGAGCACCTGGACAAGAAGTACGACCAGAACGACCAGGACATCCTGAACATTGTCTGCAAGGACCATACGCAGTTCCTGCCAACCCGCTTCAATTTCCAGATGAATCACTTCTCCAATTATATGTGGAAAAGGAAGTCGACCGATCTTCGTTTCGACCAGCTGTTCCGGACGGCGACGCTTCACTACACCTTCAAGAATAAGCCGTGGAATTCTTTGGACTGCGTGGCTTATGACACCTGGTGGCATTATTATAAAATTTCCCCGTTCTTTGATACAAGGATGTATTTCAGTCGTCAGCGAGACCAGATCGAAGCATTCCGGAATGATTACCACAACCGGACCAACAAGCAGCTGTTCCTGAGAATCCTGGCCAACATCAAGCATAAGCTTTTCAAGTAGTCATGTTCAAGAAAGTCAGGAGATATCTGAAGAGTCCGTACTATGCCCTGGGGGACGATTTGATCAAGAAGCATCCCCGGTGGTTCTCGGACAAGTACTTCATCCGGGTTTTCTGGCACGAGATGTTCGGTTATCCCCTGGACCTGAAGCACCCCGTGACGTTCAATGAGAAGATCCAGTGGTCGAAATTGTACGATCACGATCCCCGGTTTCCGGATCTCATCGACAAACTGAAAGTCAAGGATTGGGTCGCCCAGGTGATCGGGGAACAGTACGTCATTCCGACCCTGGCTGTCTATGATACGCCGGATGACATCACTTTGGAAGGTTTGCCCGAACAGTTCGTGCTGAAATGCAACCATGACTCCGGCGGACTCGTCATTTGCAAGGACAAGTCTGAGTTTGACCTGGAAGCGGCAAAGAGGGCCCTCTGGAAGAACTTCAATTATGATTTCTACGAGGAATTCCGGGAATGGCCGTACAAGGAAATCAAGCGGAAGGTCTTCGCCGAGGCCTATGTCGTGGATTCTCGGAGCAAAGACCTTCCGGATTACAAGCTGTTCACGTTCGGAGGCGTTCCCCACTACATGTTCATCGCCACGGGGCGCCAGTCTGGACATGAAGTGATGTTCGACTTCTTTGACATGGAGGGGAACCGTTTGAACGTGAAGAATGTCCACCCGAACTGCCCGGGAGACGTTGCCTTGCCGGAGACCTTCCAGACCATGAAAGAACTCGCCGGGAAGCTGGGCGCGGGCTTCAAACAGGTCCGGGTGGATTTCTATGAGGCCGACGGTGCCTGCTATTTCGGGGAGATGACCTTCTTCCACGGTGCGGGCTTCATGCCCTTCGAACCTTTCTCTTTCGATCAGGAGATGGGAAATCTCTGGACCCTGTAACGGAATGGTCAAGTTTTCATTCATACTTCCTTGTTACAACGTCGGCCGCTACATCGGCGGCTGTTTGGACAGTCTCTATGTCCAGGACCTGCCAGAGGATGATTTCGAGGTGATCTGCGTCAATGATTGCTCGACGGACAACACCCGGGACGTCATCCTGTCCTATGCTGCGAAGCATCCCAACCTGGCGCTGATCGACCATACGGAGAACTTGACGGCCGGGGGAGCCCGGAATACCGGCATCCAGGCCTCGAAGGGAGAATACATCTGGTTCGTGGATCCCGACGATGCCATCAAGCCGGACAGCCTGCAGGAACTGTATGCAAAGGCCAAGGAAACGGGTGTCGATATCCTGTTCTTCAACTATGACGACGCGGACGAGAATCTGAAGGTTCTCCGGGAGGACAAGACTTATCCGGAGAGCGACATTTGCAACGGCCAGGAGTTTGTCCTTAAGTATTTCAAGGACAAGTTCGCCACCTTCGGAATCATCTGGCGGGAAATCTACCGGGCCGGTTTCCTGCGGGAAACGGGCATCCAGTATCCCATCATGCGGAAGGCGCAGGATGTGGTGTTCCTTTGGAAAGTGATGCTGCGGGCGGAACATGTCTGCTCCGTTTCCAAGGCGTATTATACCTATCGGAGCAACCCTTATTCGGTGACGAAGCATCAGACCCTGGCGAAGGTCGCTTTCTCCGACCGGATCCTGCGGGCAGCCGAGATTGTCCGGATGCTGGAAACGAACGAAGTCCAGCCCGCTCTCGCTAAAGATATGCTACGCAGTGCCCGGTGGTGTGCGAATTCGAATCTGGAGGTAATCGCGCAGATGTCGAACGAAGAGAGGGCGCGCTATTACGACGAGATGGACCGGCACAGGGATGCCCTGCAGGTGGTTGCCCCATATATGAACCGCAAGCACCGGATTCTGTATGGGATGTCCCTGGGGAAACGGGCCTGGCTGGCGAAAGCCGGCTGGATGTGTAAGCTGGACCGGAAGAATCATTCATGAAGATTTCGTTCTATCAGCGGATCAAGCGCGGTTTGCTCCGCCTTCGTCTGCATCCGATCCGGGTCTTCGTTTTCCACCAGGTAAGCGATGTATTCGAGCCTGATACCATGTGGGACTGCGACTGGACAGAGACGGAGACGTTCAAGCGGAGTATATCGGCCTTGACGAAGAAATACACGTTCCTATCGCTGGCCGAAGTGAAAGAGCATTTGGCGAATGATCGGTTCCGTTTCAAGGACTATGCTGCCTTGACGGCCGATGACGGTTGGGCGTCCCTGAAGAACATCCTGCCTTGGCTGGTGGGACAGAAGATACCAGTTACCCTGTTTTTGAATCCTTCCTGCCTGGACGGGAAGCATTGGAACAGTCGGGAGACGGATAAACTGTTGACCGGAGAAGAGGTCGTCCGGGTTGTCGAGCAGGGGGAGCCATACATCACCATCGCTTCTCACGGGTGGACGCATAAGAACAGCAAGACGATGTCCCTGGAAGTATTTGAGGACAGTGTCCGGAAGTCGGAAGAGGTGTTGGACAGGCTTCCCGGCCATGTCCCGTTCTACGCTTTCGTCTCCGGCCGTCATACGCCGGCGCAGGTTGACTTTTTGAGAAGTCGGCCATTGACGCCGGTTTTCGTGGACGGTCGGGATAATGTGAATGATCCGATGTCCATTCATCGACATTGTATAGATGGAATCCCTATCCATGAATAAAGCGCGTATTATCCAGCTTCCCAAGAACGGTGACCGGCGGGGGAATCTCTCGGTCATCGAGCAGTTGGACCGGATCCCGTTCAAGATCGAGCGGGCGTTCTGGATCTATGACGTTCCGGGCGGCGCGGCCCGGGGAGGACATGCCTACCGGGAATCGGAAGAGTTCATCGTGGCCCTGTCCGGCAGTTTCGACGTCGTCATCGATGACGGAAAGGAAAAGCAGGTGTTCTCCCTGAACCGGTCCTATTACGGACTGTATGTTCCGAAGATGATGTGGCGCGAGATGGAGAACTTCTCCACCAATTCGCTGGCCCTGGTGCTGTCGTCCACACCGTATGACGAAGCCGACTACATCCGGGATTACGAAGAATTCAAACAGGTCAAGCGATGAGAAAGCCTACTGTGGAGGATTGCCGGATCATCGATCTGGGCAAGATCGAGTTCGACCGGGGAAACCTGACCGTGGTCCAGGCCCGGGAGACGGTCCCTTTCGATATCAAGCGGGTGTTCTACCTGTACGACATCCCCGGCGGCGAAGCCCGCGGGGCCCATGCGCACAAGGAGTGCCATCAGTTCCTGGTGGCCGCCAGCGGCAGTTTCGAGGTGGTGCTGGATGACGGGCATGAAACTCGGACCGTATACCTGAACCGTCCTTTCAAGGGGCTCCACATTCCGCCGGGCATCTGGGCGGCCGAACAGGAGTTTTCCTCCGGTGCCGTCTGTCTGGTGCTGGCTTCCGAATCTTATGACGAGGCGGATTATATCCGCGACTATGAGGGTTATCTGAAATTCGTGACATGCAAATAGACATCGTCCAGCCCGGGGAGTACCGGCAGCTTTTCCCGCATGCACGGCACGTGTTCAATTCGGTGGATTTCACGGAATTGAACAAGGACAAGTGCTCCTCGGTGCAGTATCTTTGCTTTTCGGAGAACAAGGCCCGGATCGGGCTCGTCATGGGCGAGCGGGACGGGCTGTTCCGGTCGCCTTTCTCGGCTCCCTTCGGTGGATTCGATGCGAACCAGCCGGACCGGATCGAGTATTACGAAGAAGCCGTGGGTTTGTTGAAGGCGCATCTGGATGCGGCCGGGAAACCGCTGAAGATCGTCCTGCCGCCGACGGTCTACGGCTCCTACACGGCCAAGATGTACCATGCTTTGATCCGGGGCGGGGCAAAGCTCCTGTTCAGCGAACTGAACTATGCCTACGAACTGGAGCGGTTCAAGGAGTATGAATCCTACCTGGACCGGAGCGCGCGGAAGAACTTCCACAACGCTCGGCAGTATCCCTTCGAATTTCTGGAGCTGGAGCGTACGCCGGAGAATATAGCCCGCGCCTATGCCGTCATCCGGGACAACCGGGAGTCCAAGGGCTATGCGCTTCAGATGTCGCTGGAAAGCGTCCTGGAGACCGCCGAGGTCGTCCACGCAGAGTTCTTTGTCATGACCTTGGACGGCGCCGATGTCGCCGCGGCGATGGTGTATCCCGTGACGGAGGGAATCAACCAGGTCGTCTATTGGGGCGACTCGCCCGGATATACGGATTGCCGGGCGATGAATTACTTCACGTACAAGGTCTTTGAGCACTATTTCGATCAGGGTCTCAGGGTCCTGGACATCGGCCCTTCCTCCGTGGAGGGCATCCCGAATTACGGCCTGTGCTCCTTCAAGGAGAATCTGGGCTGCACGATCTCGTTGAGGCATGTCTTCCAACTGTAGCGAAGTTTCCCTGGTTCCTTTCGACAGGAACTTCCTGGAGCGTTCCTTCCTCTGGCTGAACGATCCGGAGATCCGTTTCCTGACGGATACGCCGGCCGTCACCCGCGAGGCGCAGGAGGCCTGGTTCGCCGGCCTTCCGGCACGGGACGATTATGCGGTGTGGGGCGTCCTTGCCGAGGATGAACCGGTCGGCGTGTGCGGCATCAAGCACATTGATGACGGAGAAGGAGAATACTTCGGCTATATCGGAGAGAAAGCGTACTGGGGGCGTGGCGTCGGGCGCCGGATGATGGCGCTGACCGAGGGAAAGGCGCGTGAGCGGGGCCTCAGGCGGCTCTGCCTGACGGTGTTGCATGCGAATGAACGGGCCCTGGGCCTGTATGGGAAATGCGGGTATCACAACGTCCGTTCGGATGAGAAATATACTTACATGAGCAAATCAGTGATGATTCCCTATTGTTCATTGAAAGAAATCACGGCCCTGCACGCCGACGAAATCCATGAGGCGGTCGACCGGGTGGTCGATTCCGGCTGGTACCTGCAGGGCATGGAAAACAAGCGGTTTGAGCAGGAATATGCCGACTATATCGGCACGAAATACTGCGTGGGCGTGGCCAATGGTCTCGATGCCTTGATCTGGATTATCCGGGCCTATCTCGAAATGGGTGTGATGCAGAAAGGGGACGAGGTCATCGTCCCGGCCAATACCTACATCGCCTCCATCCTGGCCATCACGGAAAACGGCCTGACGCCGGTTCTGGTGGAGCCGGACATCGAGACGCTGGAGATTGATGACCGGTTGATCGAGGATGCCATTACCCCCCGGACCAAGGCCGTCATGATTGTCCATCTGTACGGCCGCTGCGCCTATACGGACAAGATTGGCGACATCTGCCGCAACCACGGCCTGAAACTCATCGAGGACAATGCGCAGGCCCATGGTTGCCGTTTCAAGAGCGGTAAGCGGACCGGCTCCCTCGGCGACGCTGCCGGCCACAGCTTCTACCCGGGCAAGAACCTGGGCGCCTTCGGCGACGGCGGTGCCGTCACCACGGACGACGAGGAACTCGCGAAGGTGGTCCGGACGCTCGCCAACTATGGATCGTCCAAGAAATATGTCTTCGACTATTGCGGCCGCAACAGCCGGCTGGACGAAATCCAGGCCGCCATCCTTTCCGCCAAGCTCAAGCACCTCGATGAGGACAATGAGCTCCGGCGACAGGTGGCCCGTTATTACCTGGAGCACATAGACAATCCCGCCATCACGCTGCCGCAGGTGCCGGACTGGAACGCGAACGTATTCCATATCTTCCCGGTCCTGTGCGAACGACGGGATGACCTCCAGCAATACCTGAAGGACAACGGCGTCCAGACCCTCATCCACTATCCGATCCCGCCGCATAAGCAGAAGTGCTATGCCGATTGGAACGGGTGGTCCTTCCCGGTATCCGAAAGGATCCATCGGGAAGAATTGAGCCTGCCGTTCAGTCCGGCCCTGACCGCGGATGAAATCCGGACAGTCGTCGACTTGCTAAACCGCTGGAAATGAGCGATACCCCGTTAGCTTCCATCGTCGTTACCACCTACAACCAGGAGCATTCGCTTCCGGTGACGCTGGATTCGCTGCTGGCCCAGAAGACCGCTTTCCCCTTCGAGATCGTCGTCGGGGAGGATTGTTCGAAGGATGGCACCCGATCTGTCCTGGCGGAGTATGCCCGGCGCTATCCGGACAGGATCCGTCCAATCTACAATGAGCACAACCTGGGCATTCTCGGGAACTATGTTTCTACGCTGCGTCAGTGCCGGGGAAAGTACATTTCCGGTTGTGCCGGGGACGATTCCTGGAACGATCCGGAAAAGCTGCAGCTGCAGGTGGACATCATGGAAAAGGATCCGGAGATCGGCCTGGTCTATACGGACGTGCTGATGGACTCCGTTGCGACAGGGGAGCAGTTCGTCCGGAAGTGCAAGGACCCGCAGGAAGACACCTTCACGCAGTTGCTGCACGGCTGTTTCATCACGGCCCCGACGGCCTGTTTCCGGGCGAGCCTGCTGGAGCATGTCGATTTCGACGAGTTCCAGCGGCTGGGCTTCATCATGGAAGACTACCCGATGTGGCTGACCTTCAGCCTCCATACGAAGTTTTACCATCTGAAGCGTCCGACCGTAACTTACCGGATCGAGCGGAAGTTCATTCATGACGCGCGGAAAGTGGGGCTTCACGCCTGCCGGTTTGACGAAGGGACGACGGCCATCCGGCTCCATTTCCGGAACAAGTTTCCGGACCGGACGCCTTTGACGGCGGAGCAGATGGAGGACGCCCATTACAAGATCGGCTATCTCGCCGGCTTGAACATGAACGACCGGAAGTTCGCGAAGGATTATGTGGACAAGGTCCATGACCGGACGCCGTATGTGAAGCGGCTGTCCCGGATCTGCGCTTCGCCGGTGCTCTTCTGGTTTTATCAGACTTATCGGCGGCTGACCGGCAAGACCCGGACGCCGCTGCAGATGTATTTCGGACAATGAAAACGCCTGTCCCGTTTTTTTCTATTTGAGTAATTGACTATGAATCCGCTCATTTCAGTCGTCTCTCCCGTATACCAAGGGGAAAAGATGGTGGAAGAACTGGTGCAAAGGATTTCCCAGAGCGTCGGTTCCATTACGCAGGACTACGAGATTATCCTGGTCAATGACGCATCTCCCGACCGCTCCTGGGAGGCCATCGCCCGGCAGTGTTCAAAGGATCCCCGGATCAAGGGGGTAGACCTGTCCCGCAATTTCGGACAGCATTATGCCATCAGCGCGGGTTTGAGCTATGCGAAGGGAGAGTGGGTCGTTGTCATGGACTGCGACCTGCAGGACCGTCCGGAAGAAATTCCGGCCTTGTATGAAAAGGCGCAGGAAGGATTCGATATCGTCTTTGCCCGCAGGGTGTTACGGCAAGACACATTTTTCAAAAGATGGACTTCTTCCGTCTTCCATTCTCTGTACAATTGGCTGAGCGGGATGAACTGGGACAAGACCATCGCCAATTTCGGGATCTACAAGCATTGCGTCATCCGGGAATTCAACAGAATGCCGGAACAGGCGCGTTCGTTCCCGTCGTTGATTTCCTATCTGGGCTTCAGGACGACGGCCATTGATGTCAAGCACGCTGAACGCGCGGAGGGAAAGAGTTCTTATAATCTGTACAAGTTATTGAAACTCAGTTTCGACGTCATCGTATCCAACAGCAACAAGCCCTTGCGGCTGGCTGTCGGACTGGGATTCTTCATGTCGGTCATATCCTTCCTGCTGGCCCTTTATAACGTGATTGCCAAGTGGCTCGGTATCGTTCGGGTGCCCGGCTTTACGACGACGGTCTTTTCAATCTGGTTCGTGGGAGGATTGCTGCTGCTGATCATCGGTATCATGGGACTGTATCTGGGGAAGGTCTTCGATCAGGTCAAGGGGCGTCAGTTGTTCATTGTGCGGGATTCGATTAATCTGGACTGATGAACATCATTCCGCTTGACTGGGACAGTACTTTCTTCGGCCTCCGGATCGCGAAAGTGATTCTGGCGGAAGGGGAGGGCGATCTTCGGCTTTTTGACGAAGCTGATTCCATGCGGGAGCGCTTCGACTTGGTATATGTCTTTTCTCCTGTCGGAGGAGTACATCCGACCAGCTCAATGAGGCTGGTGGACAGGAAAGCGACCTTTTCCATAAAGGCACCGTTTCATCCCTTCGTTTGTCCAGCTGTCAAGAGATGGAATCATCCGGAGGTTTCAGAGGAGTTGATGCAACTGGCGTTGGCAAGCGGTCAGTATTCCCGGTTTCGGCTGGATGACCGTTTTCCCCGAGGAAGTTATGAACGCCTGTATTCCCATTGGATCAGACAGAGTGTATCCGGACAGATTGCAACGGATGTCTTCTGCTTTTATCAGGATAATCTTCCGGTCGGATTGGCCACACTCGACCTCGATTCGGAAGAAGGGCATGTCGGACTGGTTGCTGTGGATGAGGCGCACCGGGGGCAGGGAATCGGGCGCTGTTTGATGGAGCATGTCATCGGTTTTTGCAGACAGCACCCCTGCAAGCAACTGTCTGTCATCACGCAGTTGGACAATCTCGCGGCTTGCCGTCTTTACGAAAGGTGCGGCTTCCATCTGGAGTCAGTCCAGGAAGTCTGGCATTGGTGGCTATGAAAAAAGGAGTTTCGCTGGTACTCGCCCTGGTCGGCGTCAATCTGATCTATGCCTGTGTTTCCATCTTCACGAAACTGGCGTCTGGTCAGGAATGGATGTCCGGCGGCTATATGCTCTGTATCGCCGGCGCATTTGGTATCATGGGGATCTATGCGGTCCTTTGGCAGCAGATATTGACGAGAGCCCCTCTTTCCACGGCCTATATGTTCAAGGGAACGAGTCTGATCTTCGTCCTGCTGATCTCTTTTTTCCTTTTCGGCGAAAAGATGACGTGGAATAATCTGTTGGGCGCCGTCCTGATCGTGACGGGAATTGTGTTGTATTCCAAGACATGAAGTACCGGATTCTCGTTCTATTGTCGGTCTTGATGGCCGCTTGTGCCCAGATGCTGCTGAAGCAGGGGGCGAAACAAAAGTATCCGTCCCTGGTCAGGCAGTACCTCAATGGCTGGGTGATCGGCGGCTATGGTATCCTGGCTCTTTCCCTTTTGTTGAATGTCTTCTGCATGGGGCGAGGCGTCCAGGTGAAGGAAGTGAGCATCATCGAATCGTTCAGTTATCTTTTCGTCCCGGTTTTAGCCTGGTTGGTCTTTAAGGAACCGATCGGATGGAGAAAGATCGGGGCGATCCTGGTCATCGTTGCCGGGGTATTCTGTTTCTACATTTAGTACCGATGAACCGAAAATACGAGTCAGTCCGAATAGGGATTTTCCTTGTCACGGGTCTGTTATTGGTGGCTTTGTACGTCATCGCCTTCCTTTGCCTGGATAAGGATTTGAAGTCGATTTTTGACGAGGGTTTCTTCTTCTTGTGCTTCAAGCCGCGTGCATCTTTTACGGCATTTACGCAGCCTTTGTCTTTAGGGAATGATGTCTTGACAGCATTTTTCCCGGGAATGGCCCATTGGGATATCCTGTCTCTCCGCCGCTTCTCTTTCTTCCTCAAGCTTACCGGTCTGGCCGCGATGCTGTCCAGTTCCGTTTTCTTTGTCAGGAAACAGCGACGTCCTGAATCCAGGGATTCTTATTTATTACTGGTGCTGTGCATCCTGCTCATGGGGCTTGTGGTCATCCCGAGCGTCGTGGTCAGTTTAAATGATGAATTGTTGTTCTGCGAGATGCTGGTTCTCTCGCTGTGCCTTACTGCCGTCAGCCTCTCCAACAAATGGATGGAAGCTGTGTTGGCCTGCCTGGTGGGCGTCGTTTCTTTCTTTGCCATGCTTTGCAATGCGCCGGGAGGAGGAATGCTGTTCCTGCTGTCGGTGCTGTTCCTAGTCTTCTATCCCGCCATTCAATGGCCGGATCGGATCCGAGCCGCCATCTTTGCGATGGCAGGCATTTTCTTGGGCGTTGGAATCATGCATCTGTGGGTAATCAGCATTCCGGATTGTCTGGGGTTTGTCAAGGAAGCCCTGGCCCTGACATCGGGATCGGGCGCCGGCGCCCACCACTCTTTGTCTAAATTGATGGTCAGTATTTTGCTGAATATCCGAGATCTGATCATTACGGTCGTTTCTCTGTCAGGAATTACCTATGTTTCGCGTCTAGCGGGCCGCTACTTCAAGAAAAGCTGGCTGGAAGTCGTCGTGGGGATGTTCCTGTTCGTGATCTACTATAAATGGCAGGTCAAGCCCGGGATTGGATTCGCGAACATAATGACATGGTTATTCCTGATGACGGTGATCTTCTATGGTGAAAGGAAACCCGTGCCTGTCAGGGATTGGGTCCTGCTCCTTTTCCTGTTCCTTCTTCCTTTCTGCTTGTCATTGGGCTCCAATTCCGGATTTGTCTTCAAGTCGAAAACCGTCATCGTCCCTTGGGGAATCCTGCTGTTCCTGATGATCGAGATGGCAGAAGAAACGAAGCCATACCGCTCTTTGATCCTCTATCTTTTTGTCTTCACGTTCATCATGATCAGCCCTGGACGTTATCTGGTCAAATGCCTGTCCCGGGATTCCTATCATTTCGACCAGGAGGCTCCGATCGCCCGGATGGATTTGTCCCGGGCGCAATCAGACTTTTACGAGGAGGTCCATGGTGTACTGGAGGAGTACGGATTCAAGAGTAGGCAGGATACCCTCCTGGGTTTTTGCTTCAATGAGATGACCGTCGTGGCAATGGACGCTGTGCCCTACACGAACGACCAGTATCCGGAGGAATTCCTGCGGCACCAAGGCCGTCTTCCCCGTCCCTCGTTCTTGATTCTGGGCAGGTGGGATGAGAAGGTCGTGTCGTCGTTCCTGGAGTCTATGGATTGGAGATTGTCCGAGGACTATGATGCCGTCCAGCTGAAATCCAATCCGGATCCACATTCGAGCTATAGCAAGGATTCGCAGAGCACGCTTTACTGTTTGAAGGCCAGAAAAAGGCAAGAGTGACCATGGCTGCATTTTCTCTGAGTCGGCAGGATACATCGATCATGAAAGGCATTGCCATCTGTGCCATGCTTTTGCATCATCTGTATGCTTGCCCCATCACGGAAGGCATCGAATCATATGGCGGTTTGCTGAGATGGATCGGAATCGTCGGGAAAGTCTGCGTGTCCATTTTCCTTTTCTGCTCCGGATATGGCATGAGCGTTCAGTACCGGAAAGTGGAATCTTGGTCAGATTCTACCGTTTTTCTCCGTCGGCGCCTGATCAAGCTCTATACGAATTTCTGGGTGGTTTATGCCATTTTTGTCCCGATAACGGTATTCTTCTTCAACCGTCCTTTATCGGCAGCTTATGGATATCACACCCATCTCTACAAGGAGGTGGCGAGTGTATTTCTGGATCTGCTCTGTATCCCGGGGCGGAATCCATACAATGTGACCTGGTGGTTCAATCAGCTGATCCTGGTGATGTATCTTCTTTTCCCGCTGACGATCTGGTTTGTCCGGAAGGCGGGGGTTGTCATTTCACTGGCCGCTGGATTCCTGGTGTTCTGCTTTTATCAGCATATTCCCTTCGGAATGAACAACTGGAGTTTGTGGCAGTTCTCTTTCCTCCTCGGAATCGTGTGGTCCTTCATGGAGAACAGGATTCCGAATCGATACAACGCCCTTATCAAAGGCCGATACAGTTCCTGGATCGCTGTTCTCGTACTTGTTATCTTGACGTTCTTGCGGATGACGCGCTCCCGGTTCTGGACCGGGCTCCACATGGATGCTTTCATCACGGTTGCACTTGCTTTCTTTGTCCTGTCGCTCCAGAATAAGGAGAGTTATTTCTGCCGGACCTTCGCTTTCCTGGGCAGGCATTCAATTAATATCTATCTCATCCATACATTCCTGAATGGTTACTGGCACCCGGAATGGCTACATACGTCAGCTTGGATGCGGTGTGGAGCCAATTTCTTCATCTTGATGTCCATATGCATCGTGATGAGCATGACGCTTGAACTGTTGAAGGAACGTCTGGGAATCTATAAACTATCAAACATCATTATCGGATGATTCCATTTAATAAACCGCATTTGACGGGGAAAGAGGCCCATTACATCTATCAGGCCGTCAGCGAGGGAAAACTGAGCGGGAATGGCGGCTTTACCAAGAAGTGCCAGCATTTCTTTGAGGAACGCTTCGGTTTCAAGAAGTGTCTGCTGACGACGAGTTGCACGGATGCATTGGAAATGGCCGCGATCTTGTGCGACATCCAGCCCGGAGATGAGGTGATTGTTCCGAGCTACACCTTTGTTTCTTCTGCATTGGCATTTGTACGTCAAGGCGCCAAGATCGTATTCGCCGACAGCATGAAACGCAATCCGAACCTGGATGCGGAACTGCTGGAGAGCCTGATTACTCCCAGGACCAAGGTCATCGTCCCTGTGCACTATGCCGGTGTGGCCTGCGACATGGACCGGATTATGGAGATTGCGGAAAGACACCACCTGCTGGTCGTCGAAGATGCGGCTCAGGCGATTGATTCCTACTATAAGGGGCGTCCGTTGGGGACCATCGGCCATCTGTCGGCCTTCTCTTTCCATGAGACCAAGAATATCATTTCCGGAGAGGGGGGCATGCTGGGAATCAATGACGAGCGTTTTATCCGCCGGGCTGAGATCATTTGGGAAAAGGGGACGAACCGCGCCGAGTTCTTCCGGGGCGAAGTGAACAAATACGGTTGGTGCGACATTGGATCGTCCTTCCTTCCCAGTGAAATCATCGCGGCATTCCTCTGGGCGCAATTGGAAGAGCTGGATGTCATTCAGGAGGGACGCAAGAAGTTGTGGAACAGGTATTACGAACTGCTGGCGCCTGCGGCGCAACAGGGACGGTTCCACCTCCCCGATATCTCTTCCTATGCGACGAACAACGCCCATATGTTCTATCTGGTTTGCAACAGCCTGGAAGAGCGTACAGCCTTAATCAAGACATTGAAGGAGCATGATGTCCTGGCCGTGTTCCATTACCTGAGCCTTCACAGCAGCGCCTATTACCTGGACAAGCATGATGGACGGCCGCTTCCCGAATGTGATCGATACGCGGATTGCCTGGTGAGGCTGCCCATGTATTTCGATCTGCCGATCGAGGAGGTGGACGCCATTTGCAAGATGATCATTGGATGACCATGAAGATGGAGCGATCCTTGAAATATGCGTTCTGGGCCATCTGGGCTCTCATCGTCGGCACATGCGCTTGCTTTATCGTCTTTCATGCGCAATGGTGTATCGGGGATGATGCAATCATCATGAATCATACCGGATTCGGGATTCCTTTTTCCCCTTCCGATACGATTCTGCCCGGGTTGGGGCGATTCTATCCCTTTGCCTATCTGGCCTATGATATCTTGTTGACGTTCTCTAGCGGTTATCTGTCAGCTACGGCGCATTACTGGATACATCTGGCGTGGTTTGTCGTCTTAAGCCTGTCGACGGCGTGTCTGTTCCTCAGTCTGTTTGAGTCCCAGGCTCCTATATGGAAATACAGCCTTTCCCTGTTCAGTACCTTTGTCATCGTATTCCGGTTATATCCGGATTATCTGAACGTTTTCTCTTCCATCTGGGGATCTTATACTTTATTGGGCGTTTTCGTTTATCTGTGCTGGATGTTCCATGCAAAACGGAAAGCGGTCTATGCCATCCTGGCCTTGGTCGTTATCAATTATGCCCAGTTCTGTCTGGAGTGTGAGTTCGTGATTCCCCTGTCGATGGGAGCAGGCGGAATCCTTTTCCTGCGGGAAGAATATAAAAAAGGCCGTTGGTTCTTCTGGGCTTTGGCCGGAAGCGGGCTTCTTTATCTGGCGCTATATGGGACCATGGTCTTCCCTCATATCAAGCATGCCTACGATGGCGCTCATGGTTCGGGTGTTACGTTGCTTTCCAATACCATTCGGATGTTCATCGGGAATAAAATCGTCATCTTGGCCCTTGTGACCGCCGCTGTCAGAGCGGTGGACTGGATCCGCCATCGATGGGATTATACATTCTTTGACAATCTGCTTCTGGCGGGACTGGCCTTTACCTTCACCTGCTACGTGCTCCGATTGAATTGGACGATGTATTATAACCTGGGAGCAATCCTTGTATTCCCGGCCGTCGTCCATTTCAGCCACCAGTATTTGAAATCACCCCTGACGTTGGCCATCCTTGCGGCCCTTTTGTGCTTGTACGGCCATAAGCTTCCCCGCGTGATCCGCAGTAATCAAACCAAGAGAACGACGACTGCCGTCCAGATGGAATCACTCGTACAGAGCAGCCGGGAGGGTAAAACGCTGTATTGGTATTGCCCGAAGGCTCCGTACGGCAAGGATGCCGAGCAACGGACTTGGAAGGAGAACAGCCTTCGCTCGTATATTCAGTGGATGCTTCGCGATCCATCCTTTGATTTCGAAATTCGGGAAAGTTTCGAGGCGGATGCATCAGGAATCTGGCTGGAATGTCGGGAGAATGATCTGTTGGCACCGGATCGGGAAAAGCTTTCCGATCATGGAAAAGAGTGCTTTGTCTCTTCTGGAATCAAAGGATATCTCTGTCCATGAATACCCCCGTCCTCCTCATCACCTTCAACCGGCCCGACCACGTCCGCCGGGTCCTGTCCGCCATCCGTGATGCGCGGCCGGCTTCGCTTTACGTGTTCCAGGACGGCGCCCGGGAAGGGAATGCCGTCGATGCGGTGAAGTGCCCGGAGGTCCGCGCTGTGGTGCAGGAGCTGGTCGATTGGGACTGCGACCTGCACACCCTTTACGCGGACCGCAACTACGGCTGCGGCGCCGGCCCGATGACGGGCATCGACTGGTTCTTCCACGAGGTGGAGGAGGGGATTGTCATGGAGGACGACTGCCTCCCGCATCCGGACTTCTTCGGCTATTGCAGCGAGCTGCTGGACCGCTATCGGGACAATCCGCAGGTGATGTATATCAGCAGCACCCTGTATAATGACAAGTGGAAGTGCGAGGCCTCGTACGACTTTTCGCACTATATGATTACCGGGGCCTGGGCATCCTGGGCGCGGGCTTGGAAGGGCTTCGACCTGGACCTCCTGACCTTGGATGCGAAGAAGTTCCGCCGGCACTGCAAGAAGCTTCTGTATTCTCCCGTGGAGGCGGACTGGTGGTACTTCAAAGTGCTGGAAATCCAGCGCGACCAGGAGAAAAAGAGCTACTGGGATTTCCAGATGCAGATTCACCTGTTCAAGAACAACGGTCTGACGATCCATCCCCGTGTAAACCTCGTGAGCAACATCGGCTTCGACGGGGAAGGAACCCATACGCTGGCGAATGAAAGCGGGATGGGCGACCGGCCTGTCTTCGGCATCCTCCCGCTGACGCATCCCACCTCCATGACGGTCGATACCCGCCGGGATTATGTGTGTTTTGCCAAGTCCCATTCCCGGGGCTGCCTCAAGGATACGGTCTCCCGCGTTTACAAGTCCATGTTGTTTGACCGGGGCGCGCTCCATGGGGCGCTGATGGCCTATAAGAAATTGAAACATGGGAGATAAGATCCGCGTCCTGTCCGTCAGTACGTCCGATTCCTCGGGCGGTGCCGCCCGTGCCGCCTACCGGATCCATCTGGCTGTCCAGGAATACGGCATTGACAGCCGGATGTTCGTCAAGAACAAGGGGACCTCGGATGACCGGGTGTCATCGGTGCGCGATTTCGTGCCGCACAATGCCCTGTATCGGGCCTTCGACTGGGTTCGCAACAAGGTGAAGAACAAGTGGCAGCACTATCAATGGGGGAAGTACCCGAAGAAGGGCCCTTACTTCATGTCGGACCTGCGGTCGACGGATATCGGCGGCGCCCTCCGGAAGATCGATTACGATATCCTGCACCTGCATTGGGTCAACCTCCGTTTCCTGCCGCTGGACCAGCTTCCGAAGGACAAGCCGATTGTCTGGACCCTGCACGACAGCTGGCCTTTCTGCGGCATCTGCCATCTTCCCATGGACTGTTCCGGTTACGAGAGGGAATGCGGTGACTGTCCTTCCCTCTGGTCCAATGACCCGAGGGACTTGAGCCATCAGGTCTGGAAAAAGAAGCTAGGATATTACCGGGGGCTGGACCTGCATGTCGTGGCGCCGAGCCGCTGGTTGGCAGACTGCGCACGCAAGAGCTCGCTCCTGGGCACCTGCGACATCCGTGTGATCCCGAACTGCCTGGACACGGAAGGTTTCTGCCCGGGAAGCCGGGAAGAGGCCTGTGCCCAGCTCGGCCTGGACCCGGCCAAGCGCCACATCCTGTTCGGCGCTATGAATGCGGTCGAGGACCGGAACAAGGGATTCGAAGAACTGGCCGATGCGCTGAAACGCATCGCCCCGCACCATCTGGAGGATACGGACCTGGTGATTTTCGGAACGACCCGCCTGGTTCCGGACCGGCTGGGGGCGCTGACCGTCCGCAGCCTGGGCATGCTCAAGACGCAGGAAGTCATCGTCGCCGCCTATCGGGCCGCGGACGTCACCGTCGTCCCGTCCCTGAGCGAAAACCTCAGCTGCACCATCCAGGAAAGCCTTTCCTGCGGCACGCCGGCCACGGCTTTCGCCATCGGCGGAAACGGCGACCTCATCGACCATCAAGTCAATGGCTACCTGGCGCGCGAAAAGGATTGCGAGGACCTGGCCGCCGGCATCCGCTGGTGCCTTGACCATGCGTCGGAGCTCTCTCCCGCAGCGCGGCAGAAGGTCCTCGAGAATTATACCCCGGCGGTTGTCGGGGAAAAGTATGCCGGATTGTACCGGTCGTTAATTGAAAGAACATGATCCTGTCGGTCATCACCATCAACCGCAACAACGCGGCCGGTCTTGAAAAGACGATGCAAAGCGTCCTGTCACAGGCCCGGACAGATTATGAATACGTCGTCGTGGACGGCGCCAGCACGGATGACAGCGTGGCTGTCATCAAACGCCTGGCCCCGGCTTTCGGCGACCGCCTGAAGTGGATTTCCGAACCCGACCAGGGCATCTACAACGCCATGAACAAGGGCATACGGATGGCGACGGGGGAGTATATCCAGATCCTGAACAGCGGGGACAGCCTGGTTTCTTCGGACGTGACAGGCAAGATGTATGCTGCGTTGGAAAAGGAAGGCCATCCGTCCATCCTGTACGGGAACATGCTCAAAGATTTCCCGGACGGGCATGTCCATCGGGACAAAGGTTTTGCCGGCGAAGACATTACGCTGCTGGGCATGTACATCGGGACCCTGAACCATTCCCCGGCCTATATCCGGCGGTCCCTGTTCGACAAGTACGGCCTCTACGACGAGTCTCTGAAGATCGACTCGGACTGGAAATGGTACCTGCAGGCCATCGTCTTCGGCGAAGAGAAACCGGTGTATGCCGACATCGACGTCACCCTGTTCGACATGACTGGCATCAGCGAGACCAACACGGCGCTTACCAAGGCGGAGCGGGAGCAGGTCCTGAAGGAACTCGTCCGTCCGACCGTCCTGGCGGATTATGACGCCTGGGTCCCCTCCATCCGGCAGATGCGGCGTATCAAGCGGCATCCATGGGCCTACAAGATCGTCTGGTTCCTGGAACGGGTCCTGTTCAAACTGGAAAAGCGGAAGGATAAGAAGGTCAACGGATGAAACTGTCCATCATCGTCCCGGTCTACAATGTCGAGGCATTCCTGAAGAAGTGCGTCGACAGCCTGTTGGCTCAGGATCTGCCGAAAGAGGATTACGAAGTCATCCTGGTCGATGACGGTTCCACCGATGGCTCCGGCGCGCTTTGCGACACCCTTGCGGCGGAGCACGGCAACATCCGCGTCATCCATCAGCAGAACCGCGGCCTCAGCGGCGCCCGGAACGCCGGTATTCCCGCTGCTTCCGGAGACTATATCCTTTTTGTCGATTCGGACGATTATCTCTGCCCGAACGTGCTGGAAACATTGGTCGGATTGATGGAATCCAAGGATTTGGACATCCTCCGGTTCAATTACCAGAACGTGGACATGGACGGCAAGGTGTTCGAACCGAACAAGTATTCCAAGCCCTTTGTGGACTATTCCAGTGAGGTTTGTGACGGCGAAACGTTCCTGAATGAGCGCCTGGGCTTCGCCTGCTACGCCTGGCAGTTCATGGTAAAGACCTCGATCCTGCAACAGGAGGGGAACGGATTTAAGGAAGGGATTTTTTTCGAGGATGTCGAATGGACGCCGAGGATCCTTTTGCAGGCCCGGCGGGTGGCATCGACGGATACCGTCGTCTACAACTATCTGTTCCGAACCGGGTCCATCGCCCGGAACACGGACCATGAAAAGAAGCGGAAAGCCATCCGTGACAAGATGACCATCCTGGAAGGGTTTGCCGCCTTGAAACCTCAGGTAAAAGATGACCGCTGGTTCCGGGGCATGAGTTCCCAGATCTCCTTGTCCATCCTCGATACCGTCGGCCGTTTCTTCTATCCGGAACGGAAAGAATTTATCCGGGCGCTCAAGCGGCAGGTGGCTTTCCCGCTTTCGGCATATCATGCCACGAAATCCGCCAGACGAAAAATCTGGCTGGCGAACCTCTCTCCAGAACTGGTCTGCCGCCTGTACCATCGCAAGTAATGAAAGTCGCGTTTTTCCTGGGAGGTCTCCGACACGGAGGCGCGGAGTCTCTCGTTTACGACATCTGTCGCAAGCGGGCCGAGGCGCCTTTCGATTTGTGCGTCCTCTATCGGAAGGACGATGATTTCTCGGAAGCTTTCCGTGCCACCGGCGTCGAAATGATCCAGGTCCGACGGACCGGGAACATACTCAAGTACATGCGGTCGCTGCGGAAGGCTGTCCTGGACCATCACATCGACATTGTCCATGCGCAGACGGCCTCGAATGCGATGGTCAGCATCCTGGCTTTGCTCTTTACGAAGGTGAAGGTGGTGACTACCTTCCACGGTTTCTCCTTCTCGGATGCCCCGAAATGGTATCGGAAACTGGTCTATGCAGGCAGCAAGCGGATGGTTTGCGTCAGCGAGTTCGAGAAACGGCATTACGAACAAAAATGGGGGCTTCCGGCGGACAACAAGCTCCGGGTCGTCCATAACGGCATCGATTTTTCCAAGCTGGACAACCCCCAGCCGGACCTGATGCGGCCTGTCCAGGTCGATGAAAAAGTCCTGAACATGATCATGGTCGGCAGTTTCATCGAGGGACGGGCGCAACCTTTCGTTTGCCGGGTCCTCCATCGGCTGGACCAGGCGGGCGTTTCTTTCCATATGTATTTCGCCGGACGAAGGGATGAAGCAGAGCCTTGGCGGTTTGACGACTGCGTCGCTTACTGCCGGGAAAACGGACTCGCGGACAAGGTCTCCTTCCTGGGGAACCGGTCCGACATTCCCTGGCTGCTCCGCCAGATGGATCTTTTCTTCTATGCCTCCGAGCACGATACGTTCGGAATCGCCGTCATCGAAGCGTTGGCTGCAGAACGGCCCGTCCTGGTCAATGACTGGGCGGTGATGAAGGAAATTACGCAGGATGGAGAGCTGGCCATGCTATATCGCACGGATGATTTGGAGGATTGTCTCACAAAAATCCGTAACTTTGTAAGATTTAACGGAGACGACCGTCCGGATTGTTCCCAGACCATGGCGGTAGTGCGGGAACGCTATTCCATCGAAGGGCATCTCCTAAAGTTGAACGAGATTTATATGTCCTGCTGCGGATGAGGAACCCGTTGAAGAATGCGATTTATGCGCTGAAGCACAACCGGAGGCACTTGGTGTATGCCATGCTGCACCGGTTCTCGTGGTTGTTCCCCAACGATGAACGGTATCTGAAACTGTATTACAAGTACATCATGGGCCTGCCCTTGGACATGGAGAATCCCAAGACGTTCAATGCCAAGCTGCAGTGGCTCAAGCTGTACAACCGGAAGGATATCTATACGACGATGGCCGACAAGGTGGCCGTCAAGGACTATGTCGCGGGCATCATCGGCCCGGAGTATGTCATTCCCACCCTGAAGGTCTGGAAAAAACCCAGCGACATCGATTTCGACGCCCTTCCCGACCAGTTCGTGCTCAAGACGAACAACGATGGAGGGTGCAACGGCGTCGTCGTGTGCAAGGACAAGGCGCAACTGGACAGGAAGAAGGCCTTGAAGGAGCTCCGCCACTCTTTCTATTTCCGGAATCCCTACCTGAAAGCGCGCGAGTGGCCGTACAAGAACATCAAGAAATGCGTCTTCGCTGAGAAGTACATGGAGGATTCCCGCCTGAAAGAACTCCGGGATTACAAGATCTACTGTTTCTCGGGTGTGCCGAAAATCTTCCTCCTCGTCAGCGGAAGGGGTTCCCAGGTGAAGGCGAATTTCGATTATTATGACGAGCATTTCCGGCATCTCGACTTGCAGCAGGGAAATTCGCCGGCGTCGGTCCCTCCGGAAAAGCCGGAGAGTTTTGATGAGATGATGCGGCTTGCCGGGATTCTCTCCCAGGACATCCCTTTCGTCCGGGTGGATTTCTATGAAGTGGACGGGCATCCCTATTTCGGCGAGTTTACTTTTTTTGACAGCGGAGGAACCGCCGCGTTCCAACCCGAGGAATGGGATGACATTCTCGGCTCCTGGATCCAGCTTCCGCCCAAACAACAAGAGACAGGAAAATGAAAGTTTTGATTACCGGCGGAGCCGGATTCATCGGCAGCAACCTGTGCGAGCACTTTGTCGGGAAAGGTCACGACGTGACCTGCCTGGACAATCTCTCCACGGGCTTCCTGCATAATATCGAGCCTTTGGAGGCGGCTCCGAACTTCCGCTTCCTCCAGGGCGACATCCGTGACCTGGATACCTGCCGTGAGGCGGTGAAGGGGCGCGACGTCGTGCTCCACGAGGCCGCGCTGGGTTCCGTGCCCCGCAGCATCAACGATCCGATCAACACCAACGCGAACAACATTGACGGTTTCCTGAACATGCTGGTCGCGGCGCGGGACGAAGGTGTGAAGCGCTTCGTCTATGCCGCCAGCTCCTCCACGTACGGAGACAGCAAGGAACTGCCCAAGGTGGAGCACCATATCGGCCGGCCGCTGTCGCCGTATGCCATCACCAAGTTTGTCAACGAGCTATATGCCAATGTGTTCTCTTCCCTGTATGGGCTGGAGACCATCGGCCTTCGCTACTTCAACGTATTCGGCCGCAGACAGGATCCGAACGGGGCCTATGCGGCTGTGATTCCTCTCTGGGTGAAGGCGCTGATCCATCATGAGTCTCCCTTCATCAACGGGGATGGCTCCTATTCGCGTGACTTCACGTACATCGACAATGTCATCCAGGCGAATGAACTGGCGGCGACGGTTTCCAAGGAGGAAATCGTTCAGCGTTCGTCCCTGTACAACATGAACCTTCCGGCCGACGCGCCGCTGGACCTGGTGTTCAATGTCGCTTACGGTGGCAATACGACCCTGATCGACCTGTTCGACTGTCTGCGGGAAAACCTCGCGAAATTCGATCCGGAAATCGCCGGCATCGAGCCGACCTTCCGCGCGAACCGCGCCGGCGACATCCCGCACTCGCAGGCCTCCATCCTGAAGGCCCAGCGTGTGCTGGGTTATCAACCCATGTTCGACGCCCGCGCCGGCTTTGCCGCCGCTTGTGAATGGTATTGGAACAACATCCGATGAAAGTCCTTTTCGTAGCCAGCGGGAACAAGAAAGGCGGACGTGTCAGCGCGTTCGTCCAGTCGCAGTTCGATTCCTTGCAGAAAGAGGGGTTGGACATGTTGATGTATCCCGTGGTAGGCCACGGTTGGAAGGGCTACCTGCGCAATTTCGGTGCTTTGCGGAGGCTGATCCTGAAAGAAAAGCCTGACGTAGTCCATGCGCACTATTCCTCTTGCGGATATCTGGCGGCCCTTGCGTCGATGGGCCAGAAACTGAAAAAGGTCGTGTCGATCCTGGGCAGTTTTCCGACGGAAAGCCGCAAACTCCAGTTCGTCCGTTTCTGTGTGGACCATGTGTGGCATGCCACCATCGTCAAGTCGGAACGGACGAGGGCCCAGCTGGACCGGAATCTGCCCGTGATTCCCAACGGGGTGGACCTGGACCTTTTCCCTCTGACAAGTCAGGATGAAGCCAGGGATCGCGTCGGCTTTGGCAAGGATGGGAAGTATGTCATCTTCGTATCCGATCCTGCCCGTCCCGAAAAGCAGTTCGGCCTGGCCGAAGAGGCGGTGCGGCTGCTGCGCGACGAATCCGTCCACCTGATTCCCGTATTCAATAAGCCTCACGCCGAAATCGTCGATTACATGTGCGCCGCCGATGTACTGATCATGACTTCTGCGAATGAAGGTTCGCCCAATGTTATCAAGGAAGCCATGGCCTGCAACTGTCCCATCGTGGTGACCGACGTCGGGGACGTGCGCTGGGTTACCGAAGGCGTGGACGGGACCTATGTCTCGAATACGTTTGAGCCGGAAGAACTGGCCGGCCTGCTGAATAAAGCCCTGGAGTTCGGCGCCAGAACTCAAGGAAGAAAACGGATTGTCGACCTGGAGTTGACTTCCGACATGGTGGCGCAAAGACTCATTCGAATTTATACTGCCTGAGGATATGGTCCCTTATTTTCCGAGAAAAGTAGCGTCAAACGCCATCATCACGTATCTGATATCGCTGGCCATCGTGTCGGTCGTCTTTTTCCGTTACATGATGCTATGGGGGTATATCGTGCTGGGTATTGCCTGGGTGACGTTCTTTTTCCTCGCGACGGAAAGGTGGAGTGTGGGGTGGCGAGGTCTGTCCAATAAGCGCTTCCTCCGCACGCTGTTTCAGACCGCAATCATCATCCGGTTGGCCTGGGTGGTCATTTCCTATTTTTACTACAGCTCGGCGACGGGCTTGCCTTTCGAATTCGATGCGCGCGATGCCGTCGGATATCATGAGGAGGGGTTTTGGATCTCCATTTCGGACTGGGCGACGATTTGGGATGCTTATTTCGGAAGCGGGTTCCACGGCGTCGCGGATGTGGGTTATCCGTTATATCTGGGCGTCATTTACAAGATATTTGGCCCGGTTATCATCATCCCGCGTATTATCAAAGCCTTCATCAGCACTTATACCTGTATCTTGCTGTATCGGCTGACCTCACGGATTATTGGAGAGGATATGGGGCGCCTGGCAGGAATTATCTTCGCCCTGATGCCCAACTTCGTCATCTATTGCGGCTATCATCTGAAAGAAACGGAGATGATTTTCCTGGAGGTTCTTTTCCTGGAACGGGCTGACGCTTTGTTAAGGAAAGCCAAGATGAATTTCTGGGATGTCTTTTTCCCTTCTCTGATCGCACTGAGCCTCTTCTTCTTCCGGACGGTTCTGGGTGCGGCTGCGGGCTTTTCATTGGCCACGGCCGTCCTGTTTACCAACGCCCCTTCGATGAAACGGAATCTGAAACGGGCCGCTTTGGTCGGTTGGGGCGTCCTTTGTGTGGTGGTCATTGGTGGAGGCGCCCTGATGACGGAAATTGAATCCTATTGGGAGGGTAGAGGTGAGAATGTTGAAAAGAAGAGGATGGAACAGACCGCCCGAGGCAATCAGTGGGCGCAATATGCTACGGGAACGGTGATGGCGCCGATGATCTTCGTCCTTCCTTTCTCTACGATGGTGAATGTCAGTGAACAGTATGCCCAGCAGGTCAAGCATTCCGGAAACTACGTCCGTAATTTCATGGGCTTTTTCGTCCTGCTGGCGTTCTACGAGATGATCCGCCGGAAAAAGTGGAGGGATTTTGCCTTGCCGGCATCTTTCGTCATCGCTTATCTGGGCATTGTCGCCGTGAGTGGTTTCAGTAATTCAGAGCGGTTCCTTCTTCCTGGTTTGCCTTGTCTGATCCTGTTGTGGACCTATGGCATCACGACATTACGGAGGCAAACCCTGAGGTACCTGAACCCTTGGTGTGTCGTGGTCGTTCTGATGGAAGTCGCCTGGGCTTACTTCAAGCTGGGAAGCCGTGGCCTGTTTTAAAGGAAACTTATGGGACGACTGAAAGAGTTTTTCTTGGTCAACGGGGTCTATCGGATATCGGACCTGCTGTTCCATACCCACGTCGCGGGGTGGTTTTCGGCCATCGGCGGCATGTTGAAATGGACGCCGGACCGGATCCTTCAGTGGCAGACCGCCAAGATGAAGGATTTGATAGCGGATGCCTATCAGTATTCTCCCTATTACCGCCGGCTGTTCGATTCCCTGTCCCTGAAGCCTGAGGATATCCAGTCCTTCGATGATCTGGAGAAGATTCCGCCGCTGACGAAGGAAATCATCCGGGAGCATTATGACGAGATCCTCCTCCAGGGGAAGCCAGGTCTCCATTACCGTCATACTTCTACCGGCGGATCCACGGGAAATCCTGTCCGGTATGTCAAGGACAATGATTCCTGGGGATTCGACAATGCCTTCAATTTCCGGATGTGGAAACAGACCGGGTATCGACTCGGGGACCGGTTCCTGGCTTTGGGCAGTTCGTCGCTTTTCCCGACGAACAAGAAGTCCGTCCTGCACAACTTGTATTACGGAATCCGGGGAAAGATGCCGTTCAATGCCATGAATCTGTCGGCGGAGCGGCTGGAGGAATGCGTCCGTCTCATCCAGCGGAAGAAGATCCATTATGTCTATGGCTATGCCTCCTCCATTTTCCTGCTCGCCCGCTACGTGGAGGAGCATCATCTGGAGTCCAGCCTCCGCATCAAAGCCTGTTTCCCGACCTCGGAGATCCTGACCGACGTGTACCGGAATACGATCGAGCGGGTATTCGGCTGCATCGTCTGCGATATGTACGGCGCCCATGACGGCGGCATCGTCGCCCATGCCATCCAGGGCGGTTACAAGGTCGGCTACAATTGCATCGTCCAAATCGAAGGGGGTGGAGACAAAGGGACGGCCTTGCTGACGGATGTGACCAGTACGGCGTTCCCTTTCATCCGGTACCGGCTTGGGGATGACCTGGAGATAGGAAAGGGTTATTCCGACTTCTTCAATGGCCAGGTCTTGGACAAAGTCGTCGGCAGGACGTCGGACCTGATAGAGTTGGAGAACGGCCGGGTGCTGACCGGCCCCGGGTTCACCATCCTGTTCAGCAAGTTGCATGCGGAGGGATATCGGATCTACAAGAGCGGTTACCAGGAGATTACGGTGGAAATCGTCAAGGGCGAAGGTTTTACGGACGAGGAAGAGAAACTCGTCATCGATACCATGCATAAGCACGCAGGCGATGATTGCACCATCCAGGTCCGGTATGCCGATAAGCTGGTGAACCGGGCGAACGGGAAGAACCTGTTCTTCCTGAACGAGAAGGTCAGCATTTCATCCTAGGACAAAGGACATGTTCGTATTCAGAAATCATACGGTGGAACGGTTTTTCCCGAAAGGCTATACCTTTTCGGGATATGATGACATCTCTTTCATCCCGCAGGATGCGGAAGGGTATGTCTGGTTCTATCAAGTCCCCGTCAAGAACGACAGGAAACTGCTGGCGGAGGAAGTAGAGAGCTATTCCGGAAAGGTGGAGTACCTCCTGGGGCAGATTGACCCGTCGAAAGCGTTTGTCGCCCTGACGCTGGTTCCTGTCTTTGAACCGGTGGTTTCGGAGAGTGATTTCCAACTTGCCGTGGCCATCGCCGGGTTCAATCTGGCGCTCTATCGCCTTGCTCAAGAGCATGCGAACCTGAAAGTCATCGACTTCCGCGACTTTACATCCCGGTATTCGGCCGCGGAACTGATGGATTGGAAATTCTATTTCATCTCTCAGATGGGACTGAATCCCCGGCTTTCCGGCGATTTCATCCATTGGTGGGGGAAGAAGATGGACAGCGTGGCGCTCAAGCGGAAAAAGTGCATCGTCCTGGATCTGGACAATACCCTTTGGGGCGGTGTCCTGGGGGAAGACGGCCTGGACGGGATCAAGATCGGCGGTGATTATCCGGGGAAAGCATTCGCTTTCTTCCAGGAAGCCTTGCTGGAACTGGAAAAGTCCGGCGTCATCCTGACGGTCTGTTCGAAGAATAATGAGGCCGATGTCCTGGAAGCCTGGGAGAGAGTCCCTTCCATGATTCTCCGGAAAGAGCATTTTGCGGCCTGCCGGATCAACTGGCAGGACAAGGCAGCCAACATCCGGGAGATGGCCCAAGAATTGAATATCGGCCTGGATAGCATGGTCTTCCTGGACGACAATCCTTCCGAACGGGAGCTGGTCAGCCAGTTCTTGCCGGAGGTCGCCGTCCCCGCTTTCCCGGAGCATCCGTATGAATTGCCACTTTTCTTCCAGTCGTTGGTGGACAACTATTTCCAGGTTTATTCGGTGACGGAGGAGGACCGGAAAAAGACGACGCAGTATCAGGCGAATGCGGCCCGTGCCGAAGCGCAGAAACAGTTTACGGATTATGCCTCTTTCCTGCGGAGCCTGCAGATCCAGGTGACGGTTTCGGAAGCCGATGAGGTCACGATTCCGCGCATCGCGCAGATGACCCAGAAGACCAACCAGTTCAATCTGACGACCAGGCGGTATCAGGATTCGGATATCCGGCAGTTCCTGCAGGACGGCTGGAGAATCTGGAGTGTCAGCGTCTCCGACCGGTTTGGAGACAGCGGCATCACCGGATGCGCCCTGGTCCATGGGACCGACATCGACTCCTTCCTGCTGAGTTGCCGCATCCTCGGCAAAGGCATCGAATCCGTTTTCCTGAAATCGGTCCTGTCCGTGCTGAAAAAGGACGGATGCCAGGCGGTGACGGCCCACTATGTCCCGACCCGGAAGAATGCCCAGGTCGCCGAGTTCTATGAGAAATGCGGATTCTCCTGCGTGGGTGAATCCGCGTCAGGCAAGGATTACGCGCTTGAACTGGCGAAGGCCGACCTGGCCATCGAGGATTACTACCAAGTTACAATCAGATAAACAGCCCTATGGAACAGAAGATCCTGGACATCCTTCGGAGATTATTCGAATCTGATACCATCGATACGTCCTGCTCGCAGACAACCTGCTCAAGGTGGGACTCCATGAACCACCTGAATCTCATCCTGGATTTGGAAGATGCCTTCGGGGTCTCTTTCGAGCCGGAAGAGATCTGGGAAATCAAGAGTTATGACGATATCGTCCGCCTGTTGACGAAAAAGGGGATCCCGTCGGCATGAGGGTACTGGTCTATCTGGGGCATCCGGCCCATTTCCACAATTACAAGAACACCATCGCCCGGCTGAAGGCGGATGGGCATGAGGTGGCTGTCCTGATCAAGAAGAAAGATATCCTGGAGGAACTGCTGAAAAACGCCGGGATTCCTTATCACAACATCCTGGAGGAGGGGAGGAAAGACAGCCAGTTAGGGATTGCCATCGGACTGTTGAAGAGGACGTGGCGGCTGGACCGGTTCTGCCGGGAATTCAGACCCGACATCCTGACCGGCTCCAGTGTCGAGAATTCGCTGATCGGCCCTTTGCGCCATATCCCCGTCATCAATATCGGGGAAGACGATGCGGACGTCGTGCCCAAGTATGCCAGAACCGCCTACCCGGGCGCTTCGGTCATCCTGTGCCCGGACACCTGCGACTGCGGGAAATGGAACGCGAAGGCGGTCAAGTATCCCGGATATCAGGAGCTGGGCTATCTCCATCCTGAGAATTTTACGCCGCGCAAGGAGGTTGTCCAGCGTTATTTCGATCCGGACAAGCCTTATTTCCTGATGCGCTTTTCCGGACTCAATGCGCACCATGATGCCGGTATCCGGGGAATCAACAACGAGATCGCCCGGCATCTCATCGGGATCCTGAAACCCCATGGACGCGTTCTGATCACTTCGGAGCGGCCCTTGGATGCGGGCCTGGAGCCCTATCGGATTGCGATCAATCCCTTGGACATCCATCATGTCATGGCCTATGCCGACCTGTATCTCGGAGACAGCCAGACCATGGCGGCGGAGGCGGGCGTCCTGGGGGTTCCCTATGTGCGTTTCAACGATTTCGTCGGGAAGATCGGTTATCTGAAAGAACTGGAGGAAAAATACCAGTTGGGCTTCGGCATCACGCCGGACCGCGAAGCGGACCTGTATGCTACGGTCCAATCCTTGTTGGAAATGCCGGACCGGAAGGCGGTGTTCCAGTCCCGGCGCCAGAGGATGCTGGGAGAAAAGATCAACTTCGCGACTTTCCTGACAGACTTTATTGAGCATTACAAGGCATGAAAGATTACCTGCCGCTGGAACGGCAAAGAATCCCCAATTACGAGGCGACGGGCTTTCTGGGGACCATCAAGCGCTCGGCCCGGGAACACGGCTATCGATCGGCGCTCTGGTATGGGCTGGTCCGACTGAAGGACCATCTGTTCGGAAGTTGGGCCATGCGTTTCCCCTGGGGAGGCGCCCGGAAATGGCTGCAGCGTCAGCGGGGCGTGAAAATCGGCAAGAAGGTCCATTGGGGGACCAACAATGTCGTGGATAATGCCTTCCCGTATTTTGTCATCGTCGAAGATGGGGCCTCCATATCCGGGAATGACTATTTCCTCGCGCACAGCAAGCCTATGGCTTACCATGCGTCGTGCATGCAGTCCTATGTGGCACCGATCATCGTGCGTAAGCATGCCTGGCTGGCCGTCAATGTGACGGTGCTGCCCGGTGTCGAGATCGGCGAAGGAGCCATCGTCTCTGCGGGGAGTGTCGTCAATAAGGACGTCCCTCCGTTTACGATTGTCAGCGGCAATCCTGCCCAGGTCGTGACGGACATTTCCCGGTTGGTGCGCAGGAATTATACCCCGGAGGAATTCGAGCGATTGCTGGCGGTAAGAAAAGAAAAGTATCAGATCTGATGGATTTCACCCTGTCGAAATATGGTGCCCTGCTGGATGCTTTGAAGGCTTATGGGTTCAACACCCTGGTCCTTCGCCACGACGTGGACCTGCTGCCCGGCAATTCCCTCCGGACGGCGCGCCTGGAGGCGGAAAAGGGCATGCTCGGCATCTACTATTTCCGGGCGGTCCCTGAAAGTTGGGACGAGGGAATCATCAAGGAAATCGCGGCCCTGGGTCACGAGATTGGCTACCATTACGAGTCCCTGACCACTTGCAACGGAGATGTGGACGCCGCCTATGCCGATTTCTGCAAGAATTTGGAGGCGCTGCGGAAACTTGTTCCCGTCAGGAGCATCTGCATGCACGGCAGCCCGCGGTCGCCTTACGACAGCAAGGACATCTGGAAGAAGTACGATTACAAGACCCTCGGCATCGGGAACGAGCCTTATCTGGATACGGACTTCTCGAAGGTCTTCTACCTCACCGACACCGGTCGCCGCTGGGACGGTTATAAGGTGAGCGTACGGGACAAGATCCCCCAGTACCAGGAAGAATGGACGGCCCGGGGACTGACCTTCCATACCACGGACGACGTCATAGCCGGCCTCCGGAAGGGCATCATCCCCAAGGACCTGATGGTCACGGTCCATCCCCAGCGCTGGAATCCCTTCGGCCTGAAATGGACGAAGGAACTGGTGCTGCAGCATGTGAAGAATATTGTCAAGCGATTAATCATCAAGAAGAAATGATCAACGTTATCGGCCTGGGCTATATCGGCCTTCCCACGGCGCTGATGCTGGCTTCCCATGGACAGGAAGTCGTTGGGACGGATTACAATCCGGAGCTTGTCGCCACGCTGAATGCGGGCAAGACGACCTTCAAGGAGGAGGGGCTGGACGAGCTGTTCGCCGCCGCCGTGAAGGGCGGGATCCGGTTCACGACGGAGTATCAGAAGACGGACATGTACATCGTCTCCGTCCCCACTCCGTACGACAAGTTTTCCAAGAAGGTGGACCCTTGCTACGTGGTTGCCGCGGTGAAGCAGGTGCTTTCCGTCTGCCCGGACGGGGCCACGGTCGTGGTCGAGTCCACCATCTCGCCGGGGACCATCGACAAGTCCGTCCGCCCGGTCATCGCCGAAAGCGGCAAGCAGGTGAACCTGGTCCATGCCCCCGAGCGCATCATCCCGGGCAACATGGTCTATGAACTCCTGCACAACAACCGCACGATCGGCGCCGACGACAAGGCGGTGGGAGAGAAGGTCAAGGCCTGCTACGCCAGCTTCTGCCAGGGCGAAATTGTCGTCACGGACATCCGGACGGCCGAAATGACCAAGGTCGTGGAGAATACTTTCCGGGCCGTGAACATCGCCTTCGCCAATGAGCTCGCCCGCATCTGCCGGCACGACAACATGGACGTGTACGAGATCATCCGAATCTGCAACATGCACCCGCGGGTGAACATCCTGCAGCCCGGTCCCGGCGTGGGCGGCCACTGCATCAGCGTGGACCCGTGGTTCCTGGTAGGGGACTATCCCAGTCTTGCCAAGGTCATCGACGAGTCCATGAAGACGAACGACGGCCAGCCCGCCTTCGTGCTGAACCGGATCCACGAGATCATGAAGGAGAACGGCATCACGGACACCCGCCGCGTGGGCTTGTATGGCCTTACCTACAAGGAGAATGTCGATGACGTCCGCGAAAGCCCGACGCTGCAGTTGCTCGAGTGCCAGGAACGTCACCTGGCCGAGCCGCTGAAGGTCTATGACCCTTTCATCGACAAGGATATCGTGAAGAACCAGTATCACGATTTCGACGCTTTCCTCGCTGACGTGGACATGGTCGTGGTGATGGTCAAGCACGACCAGATCAAGGGGTGCTGGGACAAGTTGAAAGGCAAGGTCATCCTGGATTGTCATAACATCTGCCCGCTGGAAGGCGTTTATCATATCTGATGAAGAGAATCATGCTCGTGTTCGGAACCCGCCCGGAGGCCATCAAGATGTGCCCCCTGGTGAAGGAGTTCCAGAAATATCCTGAGGAGTTCGAGACGCTTGTCTGCGTGACGGGGCAGCATCGGGAGATGCTGGACCAGGTGCTGCAGATCTTCGGCGTGAAGCCGGATTTCGACTTGAATATCATGAAACAGGGGCAGGACCTGTATGACGTGACTTCGCGGGTGCTCCTCGGGATGCGGGATGTGCTGGATGAGGCCAGGCCCGACGTGGTCCTGGTTCATGGCGACACGACCACCTCGATGGCGGCGGCGATGGCGGCTTTCTACCTCCAGATCCCCGTCGGCCATGTGGAGGCAGGCTTGCGGACCCACAACATCTACAGCCCCTGGCCGGAGGAGATGAACCGGCAGATTACCGGACGGATTGCTACCTATGACTTTGCGCCGACGCCATTGAGCCGCCAGAATCTCCTGGATGAAGGCGTTGACCCTGAGAAGATCACGGTGACGGGAAATACCGTTATCGATGCGCTCCACTGGGTCGTGGAGAATATAATCAAGAAGGGTTACGTTCCTCAAGATCCTTCAGTCGCTTCGCTCCCGCGGGGAGACCGGCGCTTGGTATTGATCACCGGCCATCGGCGGGAAAACTTCGGAGAAGGTTTCATCAACATCTGCACGGCCATCCGGGATCTCGCGATCAAGTATCCGGACGTGGATTTCGTGTATCCGATGCATCTGAACCCGAATGTGCGGAAACCCATCCGCGAGGTGTTCGGGGAGGAGAAACGGGAAAATCTCTTCTTCATCGAGCCGCTGGATTACCTGGATTTCGTGTATCTGATGTCCCGGAGTTATCTGGTTCTCACCGATTCAGGCGGCATCCAGGAGGAGGCGCCGGGGCTTGGCAAGCCGGTCCTCGTGATGCGGGATACGACCGAACGGCCGGAGGCATTGGAGGCTGGAACGGTGCGTCTGGTCGGTACGGACTATAGCCGGATTATGGCGGAAGTTTCTGCCCTGATGGACGATCCGGACCACTATCAGGCGATGAGCCAGGCCGTGAACCCCTACGGGGATGGCCATGCTTGCCCCCGGATTGTGGTGAAATTCAAATAAAATGCTTATTTTTGCAGGTTGAATATTTGATTAAAACATTACGCCATATGGAAATGAAGAAAAAGCTCCGGACGGGAATCGTCATCACGCTGGTCGCCTTGTCGGCCGTTTCCTGCGTTACGAACCGGAAGATTGCTTATCTCCAGGACATGAAGCATGCGACCCAGATCGATCTGGAAAACCGGTTCGAGGCGGTTATCAGCCCTTATGACGAACTGGATGTGATTGTGACCAGTTTCGATCAGGAACTGGCCCGGCCTTTCAACCTGAGGTCCTCGAGTTCCGGGAATTTCACGGGGGCCGGTCTGGGTTACCTGGTCGACCAGTACGGAAATATTGAGCTCCCGGTCCTTGGAAAGATCCATGCGATGGGCATGACCCGGCTTCAATTGCAGGAACATGTGAAGAACCTGCTCATCGCCGGGGGGTATATCAATGACCCGTACGTGATGGTCCGTTTCCGTAATTTCAAGATTTTCGTCCTGGGTTCCAATGGCGGTAAGGCCATTACCATCCCTGAGGAGCGTTGCACCTTCCTGCAGGCCCTCGCCCTGGCTGGCGACTTGAACATTTATACTGACCGGACGAAAATCATGGTCATCCGTGAGATTGATGGCCAGATGGTTTCCCGCTACCTGGATCCTCGTTCCTCCAAGGTTTTTGACGACCCGTTCTTCATGATGCAGCAGAATGACTTCATCATCACCCGGAACACCGGCTACCGGAACTTCCAGCAGTCTTGGGGCATGCTAGGCACGGTCTTCTCCGTTTTCTCCACGCTTACCGGCCTTACGTCCACGTACTTTGCCATCCGGGCCTTTCTGAATTCTAACAACAATAAGTAATCCCCGACCTGACTATGGCCATCAACCAGGATAACAACGACCTCTCCTTCCTGGAGAAAAAAGACGCCAATACCCTCTCCGGGAAAGATATTTTCTATACCGTTCTCCGGAACCTGCACTGGCTAGTGCTCAGCGCCGCCATCTGCGCAGGCGTTGCCTATTACCGGAGCGACCGGGCGGACCGCATCTATGAGAGTCACGCCAAGATTCGGCTGAATTCTGTCACGCGTAACCGGCTGGAGAGCGGAACCACCACGCTGGAAAACATCACGAACCGCCGCGTCGCCATCACGATGAACGCCATCAACGACGAAATCATCGTCCTCCGATCGGAAACCCCGATGCTGCAAGTGGCCAAGAACCTTGGGCTGGGTACCAGTTATTACTACCAGACCAAGCTCGTCAAGCGGATGAAGGACCTGTATAAGGAGTCCCCGATCCGGGTCGAGATGTTGGATATCAGCGAGACCGACAATGCGACCGCCCTCGTGACTGTCAGCAAGGATTCCTCGTTCGTCATCCAGATCGGCGAATTCGAACCGGTGTCCGGCCATCTGGGCGATACGGTTTCCACCAGCCTCGGCCGTATCTCCGTGAATCCTACCTGGGCCCTTCGCGAACTCTTTTACGACAATCCGATTACCGTCCGCCACCGCAACATCAACAGCGTGGCCGAGTCTTACCGCAGCAAGGTGAGCGTGAACCGCAACAGTTCTTCCGACGGGATCATCAACCTTTCCCTCCACGACACCTCCCCGCAGCGGGCGGCCGACATCCTGAACGAGATGATCGCCGTCTATAATGACGATACCATCGAGGAGAAGAAGGAGATCATCCAGCAGACTTCGGACTACATCAACTCCCGTGTTGCCCAGCTGGATCGTGACCTGGGCGCCCAGGAATCCCAGATCGCGAGCTTCAAGAGCCAGCACCAGATCCTGAGCTTGAATGACTACGGCAAGTCTTACCTGAGCCAGAGCATTGAATCACAGGAGGAGATCAACCGCATCAACGCTCAGATTTCCCACGCGCAGTACCTTCTGCAACTGACGGCCTCCAATACGGAGAACAAGTTGTTCCCGGTTACCGTCGATATCAAGGATGACCACATCAACAGTACCATCCGCAAGTTCAACGAGCTCGTCCTCAAACTGGACAAGTACAAGGAGACCGGCACGACCAACAACCCGATTGTCAAGGACCTGCAAACGGAGATGGCTTCGCTCAAGGCGAACCTGAACCAGCTCCTGTCCTCCTACATCGGCGCGATGCAGCAGCAGATCGGCGGTGTCCAGGCCCGAAGCGAAATGGCTGCCGACAAGGTACGGCAGGTGCCGGGCGGTCAGGTGTACATTGACAACATCTCCCGTGTCCAGGGCATCAAGGAACAGCTGTATCTGACCCTGTTGAGCCGCCGCGAGGAGATGCTCATCAGCCAGCCTTCCCTGACCGGTAACGCCAAGGTTATCGACAAGGCCCGTGTCAATAACAGCCCGATCTCCCCGAACACGCGGAGGAGTGTCCTCATGGGCCTGCTGATCGGCCTTCTCATTCCGGTCGCCATCTTCCTCCTTCGCCGGATGTTGGACACCAAGGTCCGGGTCCGCAAGGATGTCGAGGCCTATACCGATATTCCGATCCTGGGCGAGATCCCGGCCAAGGACAAGAAGGATACCCGCGAACTGGTCGTGACCGACCAGGGACGAGATACCATGACGGAAGCCTTCCGTATCCTGCGAAGCAACATCGAGTTCACGCGGGTGCCCGGCCAGAAGGCCACTTCCTACCTGTTCCTCTCCCTGATGGAAGGATCCGGTAAGACGTTCCTCACCACCAACCTGGCTGCCAGCCTCGCGCAGGTGGAGAAGAAGGTCATCCTGCTGGACCTCGACCTCCGCAAGGGTACGCTCACGCACAACATCGCCAGCCGGAAGCTTCCGGGCTTTTCCACGTATCTTTCCGCGAAAACCGACGATATCGAAAGCATCATCAGCCATGATGTCGTGGCCCCGGGCGTGGACACCATCCTGTCCGGCTCCCTGCCGCCGAACCCGGCTGAACTCCTGTCCAGCAAGCGGCTGGATACCATCATGGATTACCTGAGGGAACGTTATGACTTCATCCTGATCGACGCCGTTCCGGCGGGTATCGTGGCCGATGCCACCATCCTCAGCCGTTTCGCCGACGTGAGCGTGTTCATCCTCCGCTCCAACCTCGTGGACAAGCGCATGCTGCCTGACCTTCAGGAGCTCAAGGACCAGAATCGGTTCCCGAACATGATGATCATCATGAATGACATCCAGTTCAAGAAGCATCGCGGCTACGGCGGTTATGGCTATGGTTACGGCTATGGTTACGGCTATGGTTACGGCTATGGCTACGGATACGGCTACGGTTATGGTTATGGCTACGGCAACGACGAGAAATCCGACGGCAAGAAGCATCATCACCATCACCACAAGAAGAAGGAAGATTCTTCTTCCGAGACCAAAGAAGAAGCATAATCCATGGCGAATTTCGCATTGATCGGGGCGGCGGGTTACATCGCCCCCCGTCATTTAAAGGCCATCAAGGATACGGGAAACAACCTCCTGGCCGCTTACGACAAGTTCGACAGTGTCGGACGGCTGGACAGTTTCTTCCCGGACTGCTCATTCTTCACCGAGCATGAGCTCTTCGACCGGTTCTGTTCCAAACAAAAGCAGTCGTCGGACCCGCTGGACTGGATGAGCATCTGCACGCCCAATTACACGCACGACGCGTTTATCCGCTATGGACTCCGGCTGGGCTGTGACGTGATCTGCGAGAAGCCGGTGGTGCTGAATCCCTACAACATCGACGCCCTCCAGAAGGTGGAGGAGGAGACGGGGCACAAAGCCTACAACATCCTCCAGCTCCGCTTGCATGATGCCATCGTCGCCCTCAAGAAGAAAGTGGACGAAGGCCCGGCGGACAAGGTGTATGACGTGGACCTCACCTACATCACCTCCCGGGGCAAGTGGTACTATACCTCCTGGAAGGGCGATGTCCATAAGAGCGGCGGCATTGCCACCAACATCGGTGTGCATTTCTACGACATGCTCCAGTGGATCTTCGGCCCCGTGCAGGAGAATATCGTCCATGTGATGAGCTTCGACCGGGTGGCGGGTTACCTGGGCCTCAAGAAGGCCCGCGTCCGCTACTTCCTGAGCATCAATGCCGATTGCCTGCCGGAGAATGCCGTCCAGGGGGAAAAGCGCACGTATCGTACCCTGTCCATAGACGGCAGCGAATTCGAGTTCTCCCAGGGATTCACCGAGCTCCATACCGAGAGTTACCGGCAGATCCTGGCGGGGAACGGCTTCCGCATTGGCGAAGCCCGTCCCTGCATCGAGATTGTCAGCCAGATCCGTAACGCTACGCCCGTGGGCCTGGTAGGGGATTATCATCCGCTGGCCAAACTGCCGCTGTCCCACCATCCTTTCGGCTGGGACGACCGGCGCTAACGTTTCATGCATCCTTTCAGAAACCTGCTTCTCATCTCCTTGGACCGGGAATCTTCCTTCTGGAAGGACCCGACGCCCAAGGATTGGGCGGTCATGTTCCGGATGGCCCGCCAGCAGGCGCTCATCGGCGTCTGCTATGATGGCATCGGCCGTATCCCTGAACATCAGCGCCCTCCGCAGGATATCCTGGATCCCTGGCGCCGCCTGACGGAAAAGATTGCCGAGATTCACAGCCTGCATCTGCAGCGGACGGAGGAAATGGTCCCCATCCTGGAGAAGCTGGGATTACACGGTAGTATCCTCAAGGGTACTGCCCTGTCCCGGCTATATCCGGTCCCGGAGCGGCGTATGTGCGGAGACATCGACGTCTGGGTGGCGGGTACGCACCGCTCCATCCTGAAGGCCCTGCGGACGTCTTATCACCCTTTCGACATTGTCTACCAGGAGTGCAAGGCCGATTTCTTCCCGGACGTGGAAGTCGAGATCCATTTCCACCCGGGCAAGATGTACAATCCTTTCCTGAACGCCCGCCTGCAGCGGTATCTGGAAAAGGAGACCCCCATCCGTGACGGAGTGACCCTGACGATGCCTGAACCCCGTTTCGATGCCGTCTATTGCATGGCGCATATGTTCCATCATTATCTGGAAGGAGGGATCGGCCTACGGCAGATGATGGACTATTATTACACCCTACGGGTGCTGGATCCGGCCGACCGGAAACCGGTCATGGAAGCCCTTCGCCACTTGGGCATGGGCCGTTTCACGGCCGCCATGATGGAGTCGCTCTGGTTCAATTTCGGCCTGGAGGAAGAGTATTTCCTGTGCCCGCGGGATCCCAAGCTGGGACGGAAACTCATGGAAGAGACCATCAGCGGCGGCAATTTCGGCGTGGGGGACCGGCGCAACTACCAGAAAGCAGACGAGAGCCGGCTGCACCGGTATTTCCGGAAATCCTCCCGCGTCCTCTCCCATTTAAGCCAATATCCGCGCGAGGTGATCTGGGCGCCCTACGCCCGCCTCGAGCATTATTTCTGGCGGCTCTTCCTGGGGTATCTCTAGTCTTCCGGGAGCGGGATGACGTCTTCCCGCGCAATATTCACCCGGGCGCAGATCAGCGTCTTGACACGGACGAGGAGCTGGACGCCGCTCGGATGTTCCATCACTTCCCCTTCGACATCTTTCAGGGGCCCGCGGATTACTTTGACGCGGGTCCCTTTCTGTATCGGGACGTCGGTACTGGTAACGGCATAGGGACATTCGGTCGTGACCCGGATAAATGCTTCCATCTGGGATTCCGGGATTTCCAGTACCGAATGTGTCTGGCGGTCGATCAGGAACCGCCCCTTGATTTCGCCTGCGTTCACGAGATTCAGGGCCCTTTCCTTGCCGGTGTGGAGGAAAACCAGCGTGTTGTAGGAGGGCGGGATGAAACACCCGACTCCGAGTTCATGCAGCCGCTGCGGGATCTTCTTCCACTGCCCCCACCGTGTGATGAGGGCGAACCAGCCGATATGCTGTCCGGAGTCCATGCAGTGGCAAAGGTAGTCATTTTTTCGTATCTTTGCGACATGAGCGACGTACTGAACGAAATCACCCCGCTGTCCGAGAAGGACTTCTTCTACATCGTAGAGCGGCACAAGACCGAATTTACCTATCCGGTCCACCAGCACAAGGAGTTTGAACTGAACTTCATCGAGGGTGGCGCCGGGGTGCGACGCATCGTGGGGGACAGCGTGGAAACGATCGGGGACTACGACCTTGTGCTCGTGGGTGGCGACGATCTGGAACACGTGTGGGAGCAGGGAGACTGCCAATCCAAGGATATCCGGGAGATCACGATCCAGTTCCCGCGCGACATGTTCTCGCCGGAGCAACTGGCGAAGAACCAGTTCGCCGCCATCCGGCGGATGCTGCAGCAGGCGGAACACGGCCTGGCCTTCCCAGTGTCCAGCATCATGAAGGTGTATCATATCATCGATACGCTTCCTTCCCAAAAGGACCGCTTCCGTCAGTTCCTGCAGTTTCTGCTGTTGCTCAACGAACTGGCATCCTCGGAAGGCGCACGGGTGCTGGCCAGCAACTCGTTCGCGCACGCGGGGAAGAGTTCGGAGAGTCGCCGGATCCTGAAGGTGAAGCAGTACATCGACGCGCATTACACGGAAGCGGTCCATCTCGCGGACCTCGCCGACATGGTGGGGATGAGCCCGTCGGCCTTCAGCCGGTTCTTCAAGCTCCACACCGGGCGTACCCTGTCCGACTACCTGATCGACATCAAGTTGGGCTATGCCGCCCGCATGCTCGTGGACACGGCCCGGAACATCTCCGAAATCTGCTACGAATGCGGCTTCAACAACCTGTCCAACTTCAACCGCATCTTCAAGGCCAAGCGCGGGGTGACGCCCCGGGAATTCCGGGCCCTGTACAAGAAGAACAAGGTGATTGTCTGAGAAAATTGCTATCTTTGTATATTATTGCAACGTTGAAGGAATGAAGTTTTGGCGGAAAATCGGGATCGGAGCCCTGCTCCTCGGGATCCTGACGGGTCTCTGGGGCTGCGACGTCGCGAAGATCAAGGATCTGAGCGTGACGTCGGTCGGTGTCAAGTACCTGGTTCCCACCTCCTCCCGGTCGATGGACGCGGTCCTGCTCCTCGGCCTGGACAATCCTTCCATCTCCTTCACGGTGCAGGATGTATCGGGTGTCGTCAAGCATTACGACCGGGAAATCGCCCGCTTCACGGCCGGCGAGCTGCCGGTCCAGGCACGGAGTGTGCAAGTGTATGAACTGCCTTGCACGGCCGTCCTGGCGGAGAAGGTCTCCTTGCTGGACCTGCTCGCCATCGCGGCGCGGCGGTCCATGGAAGGCATGACGGCCGATGTGAAACTACGGGTGAGCCTGAAAGGCGGGAAGGGAACCGTCTTGACCTTCAACGGCATCGACCTGTCCCAGTTCAGTGATTAGCATGATGAAAAGATTATTGGTCCTTTTCCTTCTCGCCCTGCTTCCGTGCCTGACGCTTCGGGCGCAGGAATACCGGGTGGATAACGGCTCCGCGCAGGTGGACTCCACCCTCGTGGGACGGAGCATCCTGTCGGTCCTGGGTTCCGGCGTCACCGTGAACCAGAGCCGGGCGATGCGCTCCGCCTTTGACAACTATGTCTCCAACAACGCGTCCAAGAAATTGACGGGCTACCGCATCCGCGTCTATTTCGAGAATGGCCAGAACGCCCGGAACCGCTCCGAGGCGGTTGCCAGGTCCATCTCCGGCGCCTATCCGGGCATCGGTGTGTACCGGACATTCGAAAGCCCCAACTTCAAGGTCTGCGTGGGCGACTTCCGGACGAAGGACGAGGCCCTGAAGGTATACCACTCCCTCAAGGGAGCCTATCCGACCGCCATCATCCTCAAGGAGACCATCAATTATCCGCGCTAGGTTATGCCCACGGTCAAGCAGGGACTTGAACAGAAGCTTCAGCAGAAGCTCTCGCCGCTCCAGATCCAGACCATCAAGCTGATCGAGATGCCGGTGCAGGCCCTGGAGCAGCATGTCCGCGAGGTGCTGAACGACAATCCCGTCATTGACGACACGCCCGCTTCCGGCGGCGATTCGGACGAAACCCGCGACCTGTCCATCTCCGAGGTGGAGGACCGCGAGAACAGCGGCGGCTCCCTGGAGGAGAACTACAACTCCTACTCGGACGACGACGACCCCACCCCGTACTACAACCGTTCCGTGAACAACTGGGGCAAGGACGAACGTCCCGAGTACAATACTTTCTCCGTCAAGCAAAGCTTCACCCAGAGCCTCCAGGAGCAGTTGGGCTACCGGAACCTGACCGAGCACCAGCGTTCTGTGGCCAATTTCATCATCGGCAGCCTGGACGATGACGGCTACCTCCGCCGCGACATCGAATCGCTAGTGGACGACCTCGCATTCCGGGCAGGCATCACCACCAATGCGGAAGAGGTGGAGGCGATGCTCAAGATCATCCAGCAGTTCGAACCCTCCGGCGTGGGCGCCCGTGACCTCCGCGAGTGCCTCCTCATCCAGCTCGAGGACAAGAAGCAGACCCCGGCCGTGGCCAATGCCGTCCGCATCCTCCGTGACGGGTTCAACGAGTTCAAGGGCCGCCAATTCCCGAAGCTGATGAACCGCTTCCACCTGGACGCGGACCAGCTCAAGGCCGTCCTGGATGAGATCAAGAAGCTCAATCCTTCCCCCGGCGGCCAGATCGACGACAGCTATGCCGATCAGGCCCAGCAGATCGTCCCCGACTTCCGGCTGGACTACGAGAACGGCGAGCTGATCCTGTCCATGCCGCGTTTCTCCATCCCGGAGCTCCGGATCAACCGCCGCTATGCGGAGATCATGGAGAACGGGAAGTATTCCACGGACCGTTCCCAGAAGGACGCTGCTACGTTCGTGGGCCAGAAGATCGCCGCCGCGAAGTGGTTCATCGAGGCTCTCCGCCAGCGCCAGAATACCCTGGAGAGCACGATGCGGGCCATCATCGAGTACCAGCACGACTATTTCATCGACGGGGACGAATCCTCGCTGAAGCCGATGGTCCTGAAGGACATCGCCGAGCGTACCGGCTTCGATATCTCCACCATTTCCCGCGTGGTCAACAGCAAGTGGATCGAGACGCACTTCGGCGTGTTCCCGCTCAAGTACTTCTTCTCCGAAGGTCTGGAGAACAGTGAGGGCGAAGAGGTCTCTACCCGGGAGATCAAGAAGGTCCTCCGCGACCTGGTGGACAACGAGGACAAGCACAACCCGCTCACGGACGACGACCTGGTGGACGCTCTTACTGCCAAGGGCTACAAGGTCGCCCGCCGGACCATTGCCAAATACCGCGCCCAGCTGGACATCCCCAAGGCCCGCCTGCGGAGGGAGCTGTAAAAGTGCAAAACCCATTGATTTACACTTGTTTTCCCATTTTTAGGCGGGATAAGTGTGAAACAGTCCATTCTGCACTTTTTCCTTCTTTCTAGGAATAAATAAGGGCGAAACCAATCGGTTTCGCCCTTATTTCGTATTATCAGCCCCCTTAGAACACCAGCAGGAAGAGGCCGGCGGCCAGGCAGGCGCCCAGCATCGGGCCGGCGACAGGGACCCAGCTGTAGTTCCAGCCGCTGTCGCGCTTGCCGGGGATGGGCAGGATGGCGTGGGCGCAGCGCGGGCTGAGGTCGCGCGCCGGGTTCATCGCGTAGCCGGTGGTACCGCCCAGGGACATACCCAGGGCCATGATCAGGCAGGTGACCGGCCAGGCGCCGATGGCGCCGGTGGATGCGGCCGTCCCGCCCACCTGGAAGGCGTTGCCTTCGAAACCGATGGCTAGGATGATGAACACCAGGAGGGTGGTGGCGATCAGTTCGGAGAGGAAGTTCCGCCAGGGATTCCAGATGGCCGGCATCGTGCAGAAGGTGCCGAGCATGGTGTCGGGCTCGTCGGACGTGGCCTTGTAATGGTCCTTGTAGAACACATAGACAAGCAGGGCGCCCACGAAACCGCCCAGCATCTGGGCGACGATGTAGCCGAGGACCTGGCCCCAGGCGAACTTGCCGGCGATGGCAAGGCCCAGGGTGACGGCCGGATTCAGGTGCGCGCCGGAGACGGGGCCTGCGACGAGCACGCCCATCATCACGGCAAGGCCCCACGCAAGGGCGATGACGACCCATCCGCCGCCTTTCGCCTTGGACTTGTTGAGGGAGCAGGCGGCGCAGACGCCGTCACCGAAGAGCACCAGGACCAGGGTGCCGATGAATTCGAAGATATACGGGTTGAGGTGCATAGTGTATGAGTTTAGATTTCTCGACTTCGCTCGAAATGACAAGCTATTTGCTTAAGGTGCGGCTGATCGCATCGGCCCAGCCGGCCTTGAGGGCGGCGGTGTCGGCGCCGGAGGGCGTGAAGACGTGCTCCGCCTGCCACTGGGCCTTGATCTCGTCCAGGGAGGACCAGAAGCCGACGGCGAGGCCTGCGAGGTAGCAGGCGCCCATCGCCGTGGTCTCGGTGACCTTCGGACGGATGACCGAGGTGTCCAGGACATCGGCCTGGAACTGCATCATGAGGTTGTTCCGGGAAGCGCCGCCGTCCACTTTCAGCTCGGAGAGTTTCACGCCGGCATCCTTCTCCATCGCCCCGACGATGTCCATCGTCTGGAAGGCGATGCCTTCGAGCGCCGCGCGGGCGATGTGCGCCGCCGTGGTGCCGCGGGTGATGCCGCAGATGGTGCCATGGGCGTACTGGTCCCAATAGGGGGCGCCCATGCCGGTGAGGGCCGGGACGAAGTACACGCCGCCGTTGTCCTCGACCGTCGAAGCCAGGGCTTCGATCTCGGAGGAACTCCGGATGATTCCCAGACCGTCGCGGAGCCATTGGACGACGGAACCGCCCACGAAGATGGAGCCTTCCAGGGCGTAATTGACCTTGTCCCCGATCTTCCAGGCGACGGTTGTGAGGAGGTTGTTGCGGGAAAGGATGGGCTTTTCGCCCGTGTTCATCAGGAGGAAGCAGCCGGTTCCGTAGGTGTTCTTCACGGAGCCGGGTTCGGTGCACATCTGGCCGAAGAGGGCGGCCTGCTGGTCGCCGGCGATGCCGCCGATGGGCACTTCATGGGCGAAGAGGGTGGTCTTGGTGACCCCGTACACCTCGGAACAGGAGCGGACCTCCGGCATCATGGACGCGGGAACGTCCAGCAGTTCCAGCAGTTCCTGGTCCCATTCCAGCGTGTTGATGTTGAAAAGCATCGTCCGGGAGGCGTTGGAGACGTCGGTCACGTGGACTTCGCCCCGCGTGAGCTGCCAGACGAGCCAACTGTCCACGGTGCCGAAACGGAGCTTGCCGGCCTCGGCCTTCTCCCGGGCGCCGGGAACGTTGTCCAGGATCCAGCGGATTTTGGTGCCGGAGAAGTAGGCATCGATGATGAGGCCCGTCTTCTCGCGGATAAAATCTGCCTTGTCGCGGAGGGTGTCGCAGAACTCGGAGGTGCGGCGGTCCTGCCAGACAATGGCGTTGTACACCGGTTCACCCGTTTCCGCATCCCACACGATGGTGGTTTCGCGCTGGTTGGTGATGCCGATGCCGGCGATGTCCTTGCCGTTGATGCCGATCTTGGTGATGGCCTCGGCGATGACGGCGGCCTCGGAGGACCAGATTTCCATGGGGTTGTGCTCAACCCAGCCCGGTTTCGGGAAATACTGGGTGAACTCCATCTGGGCGGTGGAGCGGATGTTGCCTTCGTGGTCGAAGACGATGGCCCGGGAAGAGCTGGTTCCCTGGTCCAGGGCCAGAATGAATTGTTCCATAATTATGTGGTTTCGATCAATTGGCAGATGAGGGTGGCGCTGGTGCAGTCGACCACCCGGACATCGACATACTCGCCCGTGCGGTGGCCGCCGCCGGGGAACACGCACATCTTGCTGTTGGAGGCGCGGCCGCACAGGTCGTCGGGATTCCGCTTGGAAGGGCCTTCGACGAGGACGGTGAAGCGCTTGCCGATGTCTTTCCGGTAGCTTTCCAGCGACTTCCGGTTCTGGAGGTCGATGATCTCGTTCAGGCGGCGTGTCTTCACTTCCGGAGGGACGTCGTCGGGGTAGTTCCGGGCGGCGAGGGTGCCGGGGCGCTCCGAGTAGGCGAACATGAAGGCCCAGTCGAAGCCGACTTCCTCCATGAGGCTCATCGTCGCGGCGTGGTCCTCCTCCGTCTCGGAGCAGAATCCGGCGATGACATCGGTCGTGAGGCCGCAGTCGGGCATCACGCTGCGGATCTTGGCGACCCGCTCCAGGTACCACTCCCGGTCATACTTCCGGCGCATCTTCTCCAGCATCCGGGAGCTGCCGGACTGCACGGGAAGATGGATGTGCTTGCAGATATTGTCGTACGCGGCCATCGTTTCGATGACTTCGTCGCTGATGTCCTTCGGATGGGAGGTGGCGAAACGGACCCGCAGCTCGGGGCTCACCGACGCGACACGCCGGAGCAGTTCCGCGAAGTTCACGGTCTCTTCGGCCGTCTTCCACAGGTAGCTGTCCACGTTCTGGCCCAGCAGCGTCACTTCCTTGTAGCCCTTCTGGAACACGTCGCACGCCTCGCGCACGATGGAGTGCGCGTCGCGCGAGCGTTCCGCCCCGCGGGTGTAGGGCACCACGCAGTAGGAACACACGTTATTGCACCCACGCATGATGGAGATGAAGGCGCTCACGCCGTTCTTGTCCGTCCGGACCGGGGTGATGTCCGCATAGGTCTCATCGCGGGAAAGGAGGACGTCGATCTGGGGCTGGTCCGGCGTGATGGCCTTCAGCAGCCGCGGCAGCGACCGATAAGCGTCCGGGCCCACGACCAGGTCCACCTTCCGCGTATCCAGCAGCTTGTCCTTCAGGCGCTCCGCCATGCAGCCCACGATGCCCACGATCACGCCCGGGCGCCGCTTGCGCTGCAGGTTGAACTGCTCGATCCGGCCCCAGATCCGCTGCTCCGCATTGTCTCGGACGGAACATGTGTTCGCCATGATCAGGTCCGCCTCCTCCATCGACTCCGTCCGCTCATACCCTTCTCCCGCCAGGATGGAGAAGATGACCTCCGTGTCGTTCACGTTCATCTGGCAACCGTATGTCTCTATGTAGGCTTTCTTCATAATATACAAAGATAATCATTTTCCCCCACGGCTCCGCCCAGCCACCGTGAAAAAAGCGTAAAAAGCCTCATTTCACACTGATTCTGCTTGCACCGTAGGAAATAAGTGTAATAATGGCGTTCCCGCACTTTATTTGACGAGAATGCACGAAATAAGTGTAGAACGGCGGTTTCTGCACTTTTCCTGTGTGAATCATGGTCTTCTTTTGGCGGTCAGGGGAAACATCTCATCGACTGTCCGTTGGTCCAGTTGGGCAATCCGGGCGATCTGGCCGTTGGAAGCGCCCCATTTGTTCTTGAGCAGAATTCCCAACTCTTTCCGTTGCTGGAGCGACAACTCCTTCACGCTGTCCCGGCCAAACTCCGACCGGCTCAGCTGCTGGGCCGTAATGAACAGTTCGTCATCATTCAGGTTGGGCTTTTCGCCCATCCGCGCAGCGGTTTCGACCTGCGCTTCCACATTCTTGAGTACCCACCATACGAACTTGCGGGCATTGGGAAACAGCTGTTCCACCAGCCTGTAGTTCACGAAACTTTCCGCGGCAATCACTCCGTCCCTGACCCGAAACTGCGAATCCAGAATGGGGTTCGTCATCCGGGTCATATCCCTTTTTTCTTTGTAGCTCAATTCGTTTACGCTCTTGGAAGATAGGCTGCTCAATAGCGGATTGAAGTATAGATATCCACTGCACCAAGGATAAGCGAATGGGTTTACATCGGCCCGGGCAACATAGGGATTGCGGACAACATAGGCGATTTCATTCCGCAATTGGGTCAGGCTGCCGATGGCAGGGGTGTCCGGGTCCACATCGACATGTTCCAGGGTACCCGGCCTGCCCCTCCGTGTAAAATAATTGGACAACCTTTTCTTCAAACGGCGGAAAAAGGTCAGACCATCAACCAGTTCACCCCGAATGATGAAGTGGAAATGATTGCTCATCAATGCGAAAGCGAGAATATCAATTTGAAACTCTTTTGCAGTGACGGCCATCAAGTTCATGGCAATCTTCTTCTCCTCTTCGCATTCAAAGATAAGCCCGTTCTCTAATGGCTTGGTACTGAGATGATAAAAAGGACCGGATTCGCGGAACAACTGTTCCTGCATCCATTCAATCTGCCGCTCGGTCGGAGGCGGCCATTTGACGTACTGTTCCATCGCTTCAAATCTGACAGGTTTCCTGCAAACATAGGCAATTCAATTCGGTCAGCAATTGATTCGTCTGTTGTTCCAGTACGATTTTTCTGATTCTTGCGATTCTTTGCGTTTTTCTTACGATTCTCATCGATGAGTTGAGGAAGTACTAGTCCGGGATTCTATGCCTATCGGTTCATTATCAGCGGGATGCCCGTTGTCCGGCTCGCTCGGAAAAGTGTGGAAAGGGCTTATCCGCACTTATTTCGGTCGAATGGGAGGAGATAAGTGTAGAAAGCACCTTTCCACACTTTTTCTGCTGGGGAGCAGAAAAAAAAGTGTAAAACGGGTCGTTTTACACTTTAAGGGATGGGGGAGGGTTGGATTCTCAGAGCTTGTCGCCGAAGGCGAGGTCGCCGGCGTCGCCGAGGCCGGGGACGATGTAGCTGTGGCTGGTGAGTTCTTCGTCGACGGCGGCGACCCAGAGGGTGACCTCGTCGCCATAGAGCTTGGCGAGATGGTCCACGGCGTAGGTGCTGGCGATGGGGCAGACCAGATGGATGGCGATGGGTTCTCCGCCTTCCTGACGGAGCTTGTCGATGGCGACCTCGATGGAGGAGCCGGTGGCGAGCATCGTGTCGGCCAGGACGAGGGTCTTGCCTTCCAGGGACGGGGTGGTGCAGTAGTCCGCCCGGATTTCGAAGTAGTCGCCGGCGCCGTACTTGCGGAAGGCCGCGAGGAAGGCGGTTTCGGCGTGGTCGAAGAAGTTGAAGACACCCTTCTGGAGCGGCAGGCCGGCCCGGAGGATCGTGGAGATCACGAGCGGGGTGTCGCAGGTCGCGACACGGGCGATCCCGAGGGGGGTGACGACGTCTTTCTCGGTGTAGGTGAGTTCCTTGGAGAGTTCATAGGCAAAGATTTCGCCGACGCGTTCGAGATTGGTCCGGAAACGGAGACGGTCTTTCTGGATGGTGGCATCCCGCATCTCTGCGATGAAATTGTTGAGAACAGAAGGGTTCTCACCGAGATTGACAACTTTCATGGGGTTTCGATGATTTGTAGTTCGGACATGTGTCCGAACTACAAATATAGGAATTTATTCCGATTTGCAAACCCTTTCATCCTGGAATGAATAGTACGATCCATCCGCGATGATGACGTGGTCGAACAGCGCGACGTCGAAGGCCTTGAGTGCCAGCTGCAGCCGCCGGGTGGCCTTCAGGTCGGATTCGCCGGGGAGGGGAGAGCCGGACGGGTGGTTGTGGACGAGAATGACGGCCTTCGCCTGCTCGTCCAGCACCCGGCGGAGGACCTGCTTGCTGTCGATGAGCGTGCAGTCGGCCGTCCCGGAGGTGAGTCTCTCCCGTCCGGTTACCACATTCGCCCGGTTCAGGTACAACGCCCAGCATTCTTCATGGTCCAGTCCCTTCAGCAACGGCAGCATCATATCCACCACGTCCTCCGGCCCGTTCACCGTGGGCTTCCTCACGGCGGCCTCCGCCAGGTACCGCCGCCCCAGTTCCAGGGCGGCGGCGATGGCGACGGCCCGGGCCTGCCCCACGCCCCGCTGCCGCATCAGCTGCTTCGCCGGGCGCCGGCACAGCTCCGAGAGCCGCCCGCCGGCGGAGGACAGCAGCTCCTGCGCCACGCTCACGGCGTTCGCGCCCGGCACGCCCGATCCGATGAAAATCGCCAGCAGTTCCGCATTTCCCAGCGCTCCGGGCCCCTTGCTGAGCAGTTTCTCGCGGGGCCGCTCTTCCGTATTCCAATCCTTCAGTCTCATGGCCCCAAAGATAGGACGCTAAAATGAAAAACAACACCAGTTGTGGATAACTGGTGTTGTTTCAGTAGGTATTTTATCGGTTTCTTACTGGACGAAGGCGATGATCTCGTTCTTCGCGACGTTGTCGCCCTGCTTGCCCACCACGGCGACGATGCGGCCGTCCACGGCGGAGACGACCTCTTCCATGCCGTACCAGGCCTGCACGTGACCGATCACCTGGCCCGCCTTCACAGCCGTACCCACGGCCGGGGCGGCGGAGGCGTCGTCCACATCCACCTGCCACAGGAGCTGGCCCTTGACGGGAACTTGCACCGGAGTGGCCTTCGGATACTTGGCCACGTATTCGTCGACGGAGAACTTGGGCATCTCCACGACGGGACGGGTGACGACGATCGGAGCGTTGGCCTTGGCCTTCAGATCGGCCAGGTCCTTGTTGAAGCGCTCCTTGGCGATGCCGCTGCGGTAGTCGCGGTACTGACGCTCGAACATGGCCATGTTCAGGAGTTCCTCGTCGTCCTCGCCGCAGTCCCAGCCTTCTTCCTTCATCATCTG
>ODAJ012155134.1_pt1 | contig 83318 bp, 72 predicted proteins | sample 1539241 | NCBI WGS metagenome assembly ODAJ01 (sample SAMN02144231, study PRJEB22623) | gut metagenome | biome: sheep rumen | host: Ovis aries | place: New Zealand | reverse complement strand
TCCGTCATCAGACGAACGGATGCCAACAACGGACATAACACAGGACATGAGGGTTCCTGCCTTTTTACGTGACAAAGGGCTGCCGCTTTAGTGCGACAGCCCCTTTTGGCATTCTAAGATATTATATCCGGGAATAATATAAGCCCTATTTCAAGGGGAAATGAATGAGTATGGGGAAGAGATCCACCGTGATCTATCGTCCGATTCCCTGGCCGGCTTATTTCTGGGTAAGGAAAATGTTTCCGTTGATGGTGGACAGTCTGATGTTCTGGAATGGCTTGGTCCCGTGCTGGCCGCTGATCACCTTTACATTTCCCGGCTTGACGCGGAGGGAGATCCCTTCGATGGAACAATCGATATCGCCCCGCTTGCTGGCGCCGTCGATGATCATACCGGTCTCCTTGGGCAGGGACAGATAAATATTGCTGTTAAGGGTTTCACACTCAACTATATTATTTAGCTGATTGAAGACGGCCCTGATTTCTCCTGAGGATGTGGCAAAGCGGCCTCCCCCTGATATGTTCTGGGCTGTCAGTCTGCCGGAGACAGAGTGGAGGTCCACAAAACCCTCGGCCCGGGCCAGATAAACCGGCGCTACAGAGGTAGCCAGACGGATACGGGGTGCATTCAGGCCTCTCAGCTGTATGGAGCCCTCGCTGGTCTCGGCGGCAAACCGCTCCAGGGTCCAGTCATCATTGGAAATGATGCTGCCGTACTGGGTTGAGAGCTGTAATTCTCCCTGATAGCTTTCCGGCAGGTAGATGTTGACATGGAAATCCCGGTCAACAGACTCTCTGCGGCCATAGCGGACCGTGGTTTTGATCCTGTTGCTGGATACCTTGGCAAAAAACTCGGATCCAGACAGACCCCCTATATATTCTTCGATTGTTAATTTATCATCCTTTGCTTTATAAAGATAAAGTGTCTCTGACTGATAGCCGATCTGCAGAGTCTTAACCTGGGAGACATCAAGGACGGTAACATGATCCGGTGTTTCAACGGATATGTCATGCTGAACAGCTTCCTCTTTTATTTGATTACTCATTTGCTATACCCCTCTTTCCCTGATTATAAAATAGCTCTTGCCAGCCGTGAATCATCCCGCCCTGAGTACGGATGATTACAATCTATATTATAGGCTAATCCCTGCTATAAAACAATGTTAGGATGGGGTATTTTCTTTGATTCCTTGCCGGCCCCATATGACATTTTTCTCTCACTGGGCAGGCAGTTTTCCTTACTTTGTCTGAGAGGATGTCTCAGGGGCTTTTTGATGACGGATGGGCTTGTTCATGATAGAATTACAGAGGGGCAGGTGAACGGGCCCCTAGTAAGCTCCTGGATTTTTGGCAGGTCCGGGAGAAGAGAGAGGATAGGATTATGAAGACAGTGAAAGTAAAAAACCTGGCTCTGGGTCAGGGCCGGCCTAAAATCTGCATCCCCCTGGTGGCCAGGTCTCTGACTGACCTGGAGGCCCAGGCAGGGCTTATAAAAGAGTTCCCGGCTGACATGGCAGAATGGCGTCTTGACTGGTTCCAGGGTCTGGAAGATGACCGGGAGCTTGACAGGGCCCTGGCCCTGATCAGACAGAGCTTGGGCGGCCTGCCTCTGCTGGTTACCTTCCGGACTGCCGCAGAAGGAGGCCTCAGACCCATTGGAAAAGAGGAATATTTTGCCCTCCTTAAGAATTTGGCCGGCAGGGAGGATGTGGACCTGCTGGATATGGAGGCCTGGTTTGATCCGGATCAGACAGCGGACAGGGTGGCAGAGCTCCAGGCCGGGGGTAAAGTGGTGATTTTGTCCCATCACAATTTCTCCCTGACGCCTTCCTTAGAGGAGATGACAGAAAGACTTGAAACTATGGCCCGGATGGGAGCTGATATAGCCAAGCTTGCGGTCATGCCCCGGACCATGGAGGATGTCTACCGGCTCCTGACCGCCACCAGCCTGGTCCATGAGAAGGACCTCTGCCCTATCATTACCATGGCCATGGGTCAGCAGGGACTGATCAGCAGATTATGTGGGGAGATATCCGGCTCCTGCCTGACCTTTGGCAGTGCCGGCCAGGCTTCGGCACCGGGCCAGGCAGCCGCCGACCGGCTCAGACTGGTCCTGGACCGGATCCACGACCTGCTTTAAGGGAAAAAAAGATAATGAAAGAGCTGCCGGGTTCTGACCGATTTACAGTCAGAACCCGGCAGCTTTTGGCTGCAGTTATGTTATTCCTCTGTCAGCAGTTTTCCCATGGCAAACAGCTTTTTGTCCACAAGCAGTTTTTCTGCCCGGGATACCTTTTTGCCGGCAGGAATCAATCTGTTTCTTGTGCGGTTATCGCTGGTCTTTCATCCACTGGATGATACGGTCTGTCGCATGGCCGTCACAGCTGCTCATAAACTTGTTGCGGAAAGCGGCCAGCTTTTCCTTGTCCATCTGGCTTTCGGCATGGAGCAGGGCATCCAGCAGGGCCTCCTGGTCCTTGACGATGGGACCGGGGGTAAAGTCGCTGTAATCATAGTAGAAACCGCGCCAGTCACAGTAGTCATCATAATCGTAGGCATAGAAGATCATGGGCTTTTCAAAAAGAGAATACTCAAATACCAGAGAGGAGTAATCGGAGACGCAGATGTCCGCCGTAGCCAGCAGGTCTTCTATATTAAGCTTAGAGGTTACATCCATGGCGAAATCAAGGCAGTCCTCAGGAATGAGGGGTGGATTCTTGACAAAGGGATGATGCTTGCAAAGAATGACATAGTCCTCACCCAGTTTCTCTTTAAAGTAGGAGAAGTCTATCATATCCGGCGATTTGGCCGAGGAGACGTGGCCCCTGAAGGTGGGGGCGTACAATATAATCTTCTTGTCCCTTGCCGCCGGCATCACCTTACAGACTTTCTCCCGCAGACTGCTTAGATAGGCCTGGTCATAGAACTGATCTGTCCGGCTGATGCCCAGGGGACGGACGATTCCCTTGGGAAGGTGCATGGCCTCCTCATAGGCCCAGACCACCTCGGGACTGCTGACGGTTACCAGGGACAGGTTTTTGTAATTGGGGAACTTATCCAGGGTTCTGGCATCGGCCCCAAACTTTTTCTCGGCAGTGCTCCTGCCAAACTTTTTAAAGGCCCCGCATCCGTGCCAGAGGTTGATGGCCTTGGTTTCTTTTCTCAGCGGGAGGCAGGAGAGTATCATGGAAGCCTCATCAAGGATTACATATTTGGAGGTGGCCAGCTCACGGATCATGGCTTCTACTTTCTTGGTGAAGGCCTTGCCTCGGATAAAATTGTACTGGACAAAGGCAGTTTTAATCTCATATTCGCCACTTTCCTCCAGGGTCTTGTAGAGAACGTCAAAGGAGTTGGAAAGGGTGGTGAAGCGCATCTCCAGAAAGAGTACCTTGTTGTCTTTGACTGGTTGTTTGCAGCATTCCTTGTAGTATTTTGGGAAATAATACTTATAGCGGTAATGCCGTCGGAACATCCTTAATTTCTTCATAATACTTTTTTTTATTTTTTTTATGCTAAACATAAATAATCTCCTTCGGTCGGGAATTACCCGATATAATGGTTGGCACAAGCGAGCAAATGGTTGAATTTTACAACAGTAAAAAAATAACTTAATAATTATAGCAGAATAAGAATATTCTTTCAACAAGAATAGAAAGTATTGGATTTTTCCTGAAATATTTTATATTATATATGTAGGTTAAAGGAGGAGAGTATAATGGTATTTTTAGTTGTAGTTATTTTGCTTCTGGCGGTTTTGTGTCTGCTGTTTCTGTCAAAAAGAAAAGAGGATCCGGCCGGAGCGGCAGAGAAAAAAGCGGGAAGTATGGTCAGGGGGGGATCCGGGTCCCCGGGACAGACAGGACCTGGCGGACAGACGTCAGCGGGTCAGGCCTCTGAGAACCCGTCCGGCAAAGAGATTCTTTCAGCCGGAGGAAGGGCTGAAGACCGGATTGGAATTAATGATGGGAACCAGGCCGGGAGCCGGGCGCAAGACCGGGCTGGCAGACAAGCCAAAGACCGGGCCCCAGCCGGGGAGGCGGACCATGATCAGAGACGGGAAGCCCGGACCGGGCAGGAGACGGAGACCGGCATGAAGAAAAATGCCAGACCCCGCCCCGTCAGGACAGAGAAAGAGGAAGCGGCCTCAGAAATCTATGATTGTATCAATAAGGGCCTCAGACTGGTCAGTAACAGCTGGGTCCAGGGAGAACTGGGACAGCTTAAGGAGCTTGGGAGTCTTTCCCTTTCAGTGGACAAGTATTATGAAGAGATTCTTCAGGGTCTCCAGGACCGGCAGAAGCAGATCCTTTCTTCCTTCAGGGATGCTGTCTGCTTTGAGAAGCAAGAGGACCGGATCAGGGTCGGGGCTGGAGAGGACACAGACCTGGAGCAGCTGCTTTTTGATTCCATGATGCCCTTCTATCCCTATTATGGAAAAGAGCTTCATAAAGAAGGTATCCGCTACGGATCCATACTTTCAAAGGATGTGCTTGATCTTTTTCACCAGCTGACCGGAAGGAAGTTCCGCATGGGTTTCCACAGGCGCTACCGCAATGGCCTGGATTCTTTTGACTGGAAGGATAATCATTATACGGTAAGGAATCCGGAAGGGAACCTGCTTTGTGATGCGGATTTCGAGGATGGAAAGATGGTGAGAGGATTTGCCAGGCTGCCGGCGGAGGAGACCGGGGATGATGGCTGGCAGATCTATAAGGAAGGCATCTGGGAAGATGGCAGTCTGAAAGAGGGAAGGATCTGTTACCACTACCAGAAAAAGATATATTAAGGAGCCGGACTTGCAAAGGAGTCCGGCATCAAGAGAAACATGAAAAAGACCATGAAAAAGACCATGATGAGGGGACCGGATTCCTATGCCGGGTTTCAAAGTTCATCATGGTCTTTTATATTTTTTGGTTATATGTTCTTTTGCATGAGTTTCTGTCAGCTTAAGGCAGCAGTGACAAGGGACATCTTGTAGACCTCGTCGGCATTACAGCCACGGCTTAAATCATTGACAGGAGCATTCAATCCCTGAAGTACGGGGCCGATGGCCTCGTAGCCTGCCAGACGGGCTGCCACTTTGTAGGCGATATTGCCGGCATTAATATCCGGGAAAATGAAAACATTGGCCCGGCCTGCCACCTTGGAACCCGGTGCTTTAAGCTTGCCGACAGCCATGTCAATGGCGGCGTCAAACTGAATCTCACCTTCCACATAAAGATCAGGAGCAAGCTCCCTGACCCTGGCGGTAGCCTCTGCCATCTTTGTCACGTCCTCGCCTTTGCCTGATCCAAGAGTGGAGTAGGAAAGCATGGCAACACGGGGAACGATGCCGAAGGTATCGGCTGTCTTGGCACTTTCAATGGCAATCTCAGCCAGCTCTTCCACATTGGGCTTGATATTGATCGCGCAGTCCGAGAAACATAATTTCTTCTGGCCCTTGATCATGATGAAGGAGGAGCTTACGATCTTGTTGCCGGGCTTGGTCTTTATCAGCTGCAGAGCCGGACGGACCGTATCTGCCGTAGAGTAGGTGGCTCCGCCCAGAAGGCAGTCTGCCTTGCCCATCTTGACCAGCATGGTCCCGAAATAGTTGGTCTTCTTCAGGTTAGCCCTTACCTGGTCTTCCGTCATCTTGCCCTTTCTCAGGGCAACCATGGTCTGGACCATGTTCTCGATGTCATCATAATTTTCGGGATCGATGATCTCACATTTGTTGATGTCGTAGCCGTGTTCCTCTGCGGCAGCCTTTATCTCTTCCGGATTGCCCAGAAGGATGACATGGACAATATCATTCCTGCTCAGTTTTTCGGCTGCCTGCTGGATGCGGTAGTCTGTTCCTTCCGGGTAGACGATCGTTGGAAATTTTTCTTTTAAACCCTGTTCTAATTCTTGAAACATATTAGCCTCCAATTCCATATTCTCCAAAATATGTTGTTGTTACAAAGATTGTCATTTTTACTATAGCATATATTATCCTTTGTTTTAACTCTTTTTTTTGTCTTCTTCTGCCTATTTTCAGGGCAGGAGGTTCTTTTTGAAATAATAAATATTATTTTCCAGGTCCCGGGGATGTACTGAAAAACCAGGCTGCGGGCTGCAAAAATAATTGGAAGGAAGAGGAAGCGGGCATTCCTGCCGTTTTAAGAAAATGCCAGGGAATTATCTGGGAAAGATCAAATGCAGAAATATTTAGTATTTTAAGGATTTTTATTAGGAAAACAGGAAAGATTGTGCTATAATCACTTTGTTGGAATTTCTCAGGATTCATTTCCCTATTATGTCATTTTCACTGATCATTCACGATCATTTTTTCCGCGATACAATATGTTCAATTTGTGCCTGTCATTTTTTGCAGGGCTTGCCGGACACTGGAAGCCAGGCTTTTTTGGGGACGGATTTTTGCTGCCCGGGCCCGGAAACCATAATAATCTTAGGAGAAAAGAGGAGAATGAAATGATAAAGCAAAAAGCATGCGGTCAAAGAATCCTGGTCCGGATTCTTCTTCTGGCCTTTGTCCTTATGATCGGAGACAGGATCTCTCTGTCCCCTCTGAGGGCTGAATCCTATGTACTGGGCAGTGAGGACCTGTCAGAGACAGAGGAGGAGATGGATGCCCAGATGGGAATGACTGTCAGCCAGCAGGCGACAGTAACCCTGGACGGCCTGACCCTCTATTCGGATGAGACGGGTCTTTGCGAGGCAGGCAGTCTCCGCCAGGGCCAGGTTGTTGAAATCCAGCAGACCGCAGGTATGTGGTGTCTGGTCAAGGCAGGGGAGGCCGCCGGCTATGTGATGAAGGACTGCCTCCAGATTCATAATATTGATTATAATGCCGTGGTGGAATATGGGAAAACCTTTTTGGGCAACCCCTATGTCTGGGGTGGTACCAGCCTGACCAAGGGCTGTGATTGTTCTGCTTTCATTATGAGAATATATGAACATTTTGGCGTCAGTGTTCCCCGTTCTTCCTATTTCCAGAGAACGGCCGGCATGGAGGTGAAAGACCTGCAGGATGCCCAGCCCGGTGATATCATCTGCTACAAGAATCATGTGGCTATGTATATAGGGAATGATCAAATCCTTCACGCCAAGGGAAGAAGGAGCGGCATCGTCATTACAGACGGGGCTGATTACAGACAGATTCTGTCCATCCGCAGAGTCTTTTAAATGAGGGGGAATGAGTGATGCAGTATTACATAGATCTGACAACGGACCAGTTTCAAAAACTGAAGGACCATGAATCAGAAAAGGTCCGGATTCCTGAAGATCAGGCATTGGAATTGACAGGCTCTGATAAAAAGCCTTATTTTACAGAAAACGACACACTGAAGGTTTACCATCCTTCCAAAGACCCGGAAGCCCTCCGCTTTGCGGTGACAGGGCCGTCCACAGAGGAAGAGGACGGCACTGTGGTTATTCCGGTAGAACTGCTGGAATGGATGGCTATACTCTGACAGGGGACTGCAGTCTGCATGGGCATGCCCTGTCCGGATCCACGGCCCGGACCTGGTCAGCTCCTCTTTTTATTGCGGTCCATGATCATGGACAGGTAAGACCGGGAAGTGGTCTCCCGCAGAGAAAAGCCCAGAAGGTCAAGAATGGTCTCAAGTCTGGCCAGGGCTTTTTCCCGGGCCTCATGCTGGATTTCGGGACCCGGCTGCTGACCGGTCCCGGCCTTTTCAGGGACAAGAATCTCCAGCTCCAGAAATGACCCCAGCCCCTCTACCTGGTCTACGCAGGCGGTCACATCAGTCTTGTGATAGTACTGGCGCAGCTTGGAGACTGGGTACTGGTCTTCATAGCCAAGAGATATGAGAATTTCTTTCATGGTTTCGGTATCCCCGATGGGAGTTTCCAGCTCCTTGCGGGTCATAGAGACACAATCAAGCTTCCTGCCCTTGTAGGTCAGGAAGCTTTTTGACGTTCGTCTGGTCAGATTTTCAGAACTGCGGATTCGCAGGGCTTCGTCACTTTTAATGAAATCCCTGGATGAACCTGTGAAATAGAGATCGTATTCTTTGACCAGGTCGCCGGCCTCAAAGCCCTCCCTTACCAGGGCGGCTTCTGTGGCTGATCTTTTGTATATAGGAAGTTTTAACTCGACTTCGATCATGATGTTTTCCTCGGTTTTCTGGGGCAGCCGGCCCTTACTGGGGCTTGCTTTGGGTGCTGAGGGTCTGGCTGGTCTGTTCCATTGGCTCCGCTGTAGTCTCAAGAGGAAGGGCAGTCATCGCCTCAGGAAGGAAAGAAGAGCCGTATTTTACATTATTGTAAAAGCTGGTGCTTCCTGCTGCGCTGGTGAGAACCAGCGTGTCATCTGAGGGATAGAAATCTATATTGACTGAGCCCATGCCGTCCTGGAGGTCATAGAAGACCTTGGGCAGGTTCTGTCCCGGACTGTGCAAAGTATAAAAGCTGAAGGTATGATCCCGGCTGTAAAGGTAGAAAAAGTTAGCTTCAAAATGGACAGTATTGTCTTTTTTCTCATTGAGACTGTAGATTTCCATGTAATTGTCATAGAGCTTGAGGATGTATGTGGTATCACCCTCAGTGGGTGGTGGAATCATTTCCTTCTCCTGGGGTTTCTTTTTGGGGGGATCGGTCTCGTGAGGACCATCAGGCTGGGGAGTCTGAACGGGGCCCTCCTGGAACTCCTGGCTGGAGCCTGCGGGGCCCTCCTGGAACTCCTGGCTGGAGCCTGCGGGGCCCTCCTGGATCTCCTGGCCGGGGCCTGCGGGACCCTCCTGCATCTCCTGGCTGGAGCCTTCAGGTCCGACGTTTTCAGGAACCAGATTATCCGAATACCACACATCATTTTCCACCATACTCAGGAGAGGACTGCCTGACCAGAAAAAGGTCATCCGGTCTTTGACAAAGAAATAGCTGACGTTCTGACAGGTCAGGACCAGCTTGCCTTCAGCAGGTATGACATAGCTGAGTTCCATCCGGTCTGACGCGGCCACCCAGCCGGCGGGAAGGAGATGGCTTCCCCCACTGTTCAGATTAAGGATCAGTTTTCCGGTCTGGTCTGTGAAGGTTCCGGAATAAATTTCCGAATTCTGGACCACGTCTTTTATCTGGAAAGACCCGTCCTTATCGAAAGAGAAGGAAATATTGTCACAGGAATAACTCCTGTCATGGCCCAGGGCATTGCCCGTGCCCTGCCAGCTTCCGGTCAGTTCGGTTTCCTGGCCCTTGACATCAACCCCTTTTTTCTGACACCCGGCGCTGCCGGCAAGGATACTGATTAAAAATAGTACTGATAGAAAATGAAAAAATCTTTTCATTATTATTTGCCTCCATGATGTAAGGTTCTTATATCTACGTATAATTATTACTGATATTTTAGCATATTTTTGCCCTGATATCCATTCTCTTTGGTTGCATGAAAAAAAAACCTGTTGTATACTGAATTCCAAACCTGAAGATTTTGTTGTCCCCTGTGGGAGGGGGATTACAGGGATTTAGATAAAGGAGGTTCTTCCATGGAAATGATTTCAATTGAACGTGAGCTTAAGGATAATTCCTATCCCGGCCGGGGCATCATCGTTGGCAGAAGCGCAGACGGGACCAAGGCAGTGATTGGATATTTTATCATGGGCAGAAGTGTCAACAGCCGCAACCGTGTATTTGTGGAGGATGGGGACGGCATCCGCACCCAGGCCTTCGACCCCTCCAAGATGGAGGATCCCAGTCTGATTATCTATGCACCGGTCAGAGTACTGGGCAATAAGACTATCGTGACCAATGGTGACCAGACAGATACCATTTACGAGGGACTTGACAAACAGCTTACCTTTGAACAGAGCCTGAGAAGCCGTGAGTTTGAACCGGACGGACCTAATTATACACCCAGGATTTCGGCAGTTCTCCATATTGAAAAGGGCAATTACAATTATGCCATGTCCATCCTCAAGAGCAACGATGGTGACCCATCCAGCTGCAACCGCTTTACTTTTGCCTACAATAACTGCCCGGCAGGCCAGGGACATTTTATCTCGACCTACCTACACGACGGCAATCCCCTGCCCAGCTTTGAGGGAGAGCCCAAACTGATGGCCATTCCCGATGATATGAATGAATTTGCCGACACCCTCTGGACCAGTCTCAATGAGGACAATAAGGTATCCCTCTTTGTCCGCTATATCGACATTGAGACAGGCTGCTGGGAATCTAAGATTATTAATAAGAACCAGTAACGGCAGATGAGTGCCGGAGGCAGGGATCAGCCGGCTCCGGCAGACAGATTTAAAAATACAGACAGAAATATAATCAGATCTGACATATGGAAAGGAACGTAAGACTCATGAAAGAATTAGAATTAAAATATGGCTGTAACCCTAATCAGAAGCCTTCCCGTATCTATATGGAGGAGGGAGAGCTTCCTATAAAAGTACTCAACGGACGCCCGGGATATATTAATTTCCTGGATGCCTTCAATGGATGGCAGCTGGTCAGTGAACTGAAAAAGGCAACCGGTCTTCCGGCAGCCACATCCTTCAAGCACGTATCCCCGGCCGGAGCGGCAGTGGGTCTGCCCCTGTCTGATACCCTGGCTAAGATTTACTGGGTGGATGACCTGGGAGAGCTGTCACCCCTGGCCTGTGCCTACGCCAGAGCCAGAGGAGCCGACAGGATGTCTTCCTATGGGGATTTCATTTCCCTGTCCGACACCTGCGACGTGGCTACGGCAAAGATGATCCAGCGGGAGGTTTCCGACGGTGTGATTGCCCCGGCCTATGAGCCTGAAGCCCTGGAGATTCTTAAGACCAAGAAAAAGGGTAATTACAATGTGATTCAGATCGATCCCGACTATGTTCCTGCCCAGCTGGAGCGCAAAGAGGTGTTCGGAATCACTTTTGAGCAGGGAAGAAATGAACTGGACATCGGGCCGGACTTCTTTGACAATATCGTGACTGAGAACAAGGATCTGACCGACCAGGCCAGGATCGACCTTGCCATCTCCATGATTACCCTCAAATATACCCAGTCCAATTCAGTATGTTATGTCAAGGACGGCCAGGCCATCGGTATCGGTGCCGGCCAGCAGTCCCGGATCCACTGCACCCGCCTTGCCGGCCAGAAAGCCGACAACTGGTGGCTGCGCCAGTCTCCCCAGGTCATGGGTCTTCCCTTTAAGGAGGAGGTTCGCCGGGCCGAGAGAGATAATGCCATCGACGTCTATATGGGTGATGAATATATGGACCTGCTGGCAGACGGAGCCTGGGAGGCTGTTTTCACAGAGAAACCGGCCGTATTTACCCGTGAAGAAAAGAGGGCATGGCTTGATAAACTTCAGGATGTGGCCCTTGGGTCTGACGCCTTCTTCCCCTTCGGTGACAATATCGAGCGGGCCCACAAGAGCGGTGTTAAATATGTAGCCCAGCCTGGCGGTTCCATCCGTGATGACAATGTGATCGAGACCTGTAATAAGTATGGTATGGTGATGGCCTTTACCGGCATCCGCCTTTTCCATCACTAAAAGTGAAAGTGTCCGGGAGGGAAACCGGACCTGAAGAATGAGACAGATGCTGGCATTGCTGACTGGCGGTGACTGCGGCATTGTGACTTTTATATTATTTGACTTTTATATTATTTGACTCTTATATAATATGACTCTTATATAATGTGACGATTATGTATCGGCGGAATCGCGGATATTGTAAAATGAGCGGGGAGGGTCCCGGCGCCAGTGATGGCGGCGCCGGGACCCTCCCCCTTCTTTATTCCATGTGTTTATGATCTTCAGCCCAGAGGCATTTCACTTTAGAGACTTTCCAGCCGGGCAAAGAAGTCCGGATAGGACACATCCACACAGGCAGAATCTCCGATGACCGTTTCCCCTGAAGCGTTGAGGCCGGCAATGGCAAAGGTCATGGCGATCCGGTGGTCCATGGAGCAGGTAACCGGAGCACCGTGAAGAGGCTTGCCGCCTTCTATGACAAAGCCATCCTCCCTGGCGAGGATATCAGCGCCCATGGCCTGGAGATTCTCAGTGACTAAGGTAATCCGGTCAGATTCTTTTACCTTAAGTTCCGCCGCATCCCGGATAAGAGTCCGGCCTTCTGCGAAGCAGGCCATGAGGGCAATGACAGGCAGTTCATCTATGAGGGTAGGGATGATGTCCCCCTCGATGACAGCAGCGTGGAGTCGGCTGGTCCTGACCCTGATGTCAGCCACAGGCTCCCCGCCGGCCTCCCTTTGGTTCATGAGGCTGAGGTCTGCCCCCATATCCCGGCAAACCTTGAGGATACCGGCCCTGGTGGCGTTGATTCCCACATTTTCTATGATCAGGTCTGAGTCAGGGGTGATCAGACCTGCCACAATGAAGTAGGCTGCGGAGGAAATATCCCCGGGTACGTCGATTCTCTGGCCCTTAAGTCTTGCCGGCGGCCTGATAGAGCAGGTATTTCCCCGGCTGCTTACCTGGGCCCCGAAGGACCGGAGCATCCTTTCCGTGTGGTCCCTGGACAGGGCAGGCTCCGTCACACTGGTTTCCCCGTCGGCGTAGAGGCCGGCCAGGAGGACGCAGGACTTGACCTGGGCGGAGGCCACCGGTGAATCATAGTGGATGGCTTTCAGGGGCCGGCCCTGGATGCGCAGGGGGGCACAGCCGTCCCCATTCACACTTTCCACGGAGGCCTTCATGAGGGTCAGGGGCTTGATAATCCGTTTCATGGGCCGGCTGTTGAGGGAAGCGTCCCCGGACAGGACCGACTGGAAGTTCTGGCCGGCCAGGATGCCGGAAATCAGCCGGGTGGTCGTTCCACTGTTGCCCACATCCAGAGTCCCGGAGGGGGCCTTAAGACCATGGAGGCCTCTGCCGTGGACATAGATGGCCTGGTCTGTCTCCTCAATCCCAATGCCCATGGCCCTGAAACAGTTGATGGTAGCCAGACAGTCGGCCCCCTTGAGGAAGCCGTGGATTTCTGTAGTGCCTTCTGCCAGGGCGCCGAACATGACTGCCCTGTGGCTGATGGATTTATCTCCGGGAACCGTCAGCCGGCCCCGGAGATGATGCTTTTGCTTTATGATCTTCATGGAGTATCGCTCCTTTTTATAAACTGATTGATGGATTAGCGGACATGGACAACATAGTTCTTGCCCTTCAGCACCTGGGCCGCCTTCTGGCAGGATTCGGCATCGTAGAGGATGATCTCCAGGACACCTTCCTCAAACTCCCGGTTGTGGACGATGCCGATGTTCTTGATACTGATACTGTTGAAGGCCAGCTGGGAAGCGGCGGTGGCGATGGTCCCCGGTTCATCGGGAATGTCGATATAAAGTTTGTGGACCTTTTCAAAAAGGCCTGTCCCATGGTCTGGAACCGAGTTCCTGTATTCCCCTGCCTCCCGGAAATACTCATTGACATAGGGACCGTTGTCCTCGTCTAAGGCCACGATCATGGCCTGCAGGTCGCTGATCATATTTTCCAGAAGTTTCTTTATATTAGGGGAGTTGCTCTCGCAGATCTGCTCCCACATGACCGGCGAGGAGGAGGCGATCCGGGTGATATCCTTAAAACCTCCCGCAGCCAGCTGCTTGAGCATGCCCGTGCCTGTGTCGGCCCTTCTCACCAGATGGACCAGTTCTGCCGCTATAATATGGGGCACATGGGAGATGGCTGCGGTGATAAAGTCGTGCTCTTTGGCCTTGAGGGTTACGGGGAGGGCTCCCAATCCCTGGATATAGGAGGAGAACTGGGTGGTCATGGCAAAGGAAGTACGGTCTCCCGGGGTGAGAAAATAGTAGGCATTTTCCAGAAGATGGTCATTGGCGTTGGCAAAGCCGGACTTTTCTGACCCTACCATGGGATGGCCTCCTATGAAATGCTGGTCCATATCTAGTTTCTCCACCGCTTTCTGGATGGGGGTCTTGACACTTCCCACGTCTGTAATCAGACAGTTCTCTGGAAGAATGTCCTTAAGCTGCCTGAGGTATTCGATATTAACGGAGACCGGGGCACAAAGAAAGAGAATGTCACAGTCAGAAAAAGCCTGGTCCGCCTGGCTGACCGGCCTGTTGACAATGCCCTTGCTTACAGCCAGGTCCAGGGACTCCTTGTCCACATCGCAAGCAGTGATAACCGTGGCGGGATGGATTCTCCTGATGGTGGCGGCGATGGATCCGCCGATCAGGCCAAGGCCGATAAAGCCGACCTTAATGGCATCTGTATACATAATAAAACCTCCGGAGTTATGATCTTATGACGCAGGTCCGGGCAGGGGATTATGGCCTCAGAACTGCTGGGAATTTAACTATGCCCATTTTACATTTAAGGACAGCCAGTGTCAACACTTTTCTACATTAAAGCGAGAAACTAAAACTGTCATGAAAGAGTCCGGTCCGGCTTATGGGCGGCAGGGGCATGGGAAGAACCGGCAGGGCTTTGGAAAATTGAGGGATTATAAAGCCGGACTGTAGGTTATTTTGGTAAAATTGTCCTTGTAATGCAAAAGGATTTTTAGTAAAATAGTCTTGTGAGTTTTGTTCGGGCTGACAATCGTCAGTCTTTTTTGACGAATTGATGTGGAACCGAATTCCGAATTAATACCATAAACAATATAGGAGGAACTGATTTATGAATGTATATGCTACCGAGAATGTTAGGAACGTCGTACTGCTTGGACATGGCGGATGTGGAAAGACTTCTCTGATTGAGTCTATGGCCTTCGCGACAGGTGTAATCAAGAGAGTACGTACAGTAGCTGAGGGTGGAACCATCAGCGACTACGATAAGGAAGAGATCAAGAGGCAGTTCTCCATTCAGGCAACAGTTATTCCTCTGGAACTGGACAATGTTAAAGTTAATATTCTCGATACTCCCGGCCTTTTTGATTTTGCCGGTGAGGTCTATGAGGCACTTAGTGTAGCCGACGCAGCTGTGATCGTGATCAACGGCAAGTCAGGCGTTGAGGTCGGAACCCGCAAGAGCTTTGATTTCTGTGCAAAGAGGGGTATTCCGGTTATCGTTTACATCACCAATGTAGAGGATGAGCATGTGGACGCCGCCGCTATCGTGGAAGAACTGCGCGAGAGCTACGGCAATAAGATCGTTCCATTCCAGATGCCTATGAAGGAAGGCCATGATTTCAAGGGCTTTATCAATGCTGCCAAGATGATCGTGGCAAGCCAGCAGGGTGACGGAAGCTTTGCAGAAGCTGTTGTGGAAGACGGCGAGAATGATGAGCTTGACGATTACCGTATGCAGCTTCTCGAGGGAGTGGCTGAGACCAGCGAAGAGCTGATGGAGAAGTTCTTTGAGGAAGAGCCTTTCACAGAGGAAGAGATCAGCCAGGCCATCGTTGATTCCGTATCCGCAAGAGATCTCATGCCGGTAATCTGCGGTGCCATCAGCACAGATTACGGTGCCAGGGTTCTTCTTGATGCCATGGTGAATTACTTCTCCGCACCGGGTGCCGTTGCTGACCAGTTTGTCGGTAAGAAAGTGAAGACTGATGAGGAAGTGAAGGCCACCTTTGATCCCAGTGCTCCTGTCAGCGCTTATGTATTTAAGACAATCGTGGATCCTTTCGTAGGACGATTCTCTCTGATCAAGGTTACAGATGGTGTTCTCAATGCGGACTGCACTCTCTATAACAGCAACAAGGAGACAGAAGAGCGTATCGGTAAGCTCTATATCCTCCGCGGTAAGGACCAGTTTGAAGTAAGCACCATTAATCCCGGTGATATCGGAGCCATTGCCAAGCTTTCCGTAACCAAGACCGGTGACACCCTCTCCGTGAAGAATGATCCGGTAATCTTCAACCAGGCTGAGATTCCCGTACCATACACCTTCATGCGCTACGAGGCCAAGAGCAAGGGCGATGAGGACAAGGTATCCTCCGCTCTGAGGAAGCTTATGGATGAGGACCTGACTCTCCGCGAGGAGAATGATAAGGCCAACCGCCAGATGCTCCTTTACGGTATGGGTGACCAGCATCTTGAGATCGTAAGAAGCAAGCTGGCTGACCGTTACAAAGTAGAGATCGACCTGGTTAAGCCCAAGGTAGCCTTCAAGGAGACCATCCGGGGCAACACAGAGGTTCGTGGTAAATATAAGAAGCAGTCCGGCGGACATGGCCAGTACGGTGATGTTCTCATGACCTTCGAGCCCAGCGGTGATCTGGAGACTCCTTACGAGTTCTCTGAGAAGATCTTCGGTGGAGCAGTTCCCAAGAACTACTTCCCGGCTGTTGAAAAGGGTATCGCAGAGTCCTGTCTCAAGGGACCCCTGGCAGGCTATCCTGTAGTTGGTATTAAGGCTACCCTTATCGACGGTTCCTACCATCCTGTAGATTCCTCCGAGATGGCTTTCAAGATGGCAGCCATCACTGCTTTCAAGAATGGTGTTATGGAGTGTAAGCCGGTTCTTCTTGAGCCTATTGTTAACCTCAAGGTTGATGTTCTTGATAAGAATACCGGTGACGTTATGGGTGACCTTAACAAGCGCCGCGGCCGTATCCTTGGCATGAATCCCATCGAGGGCGGACGCCAGGAGCTGGTTGCTGATATCCCCCTTGCCAGCCTTGTCGGATATTCCACAGACCTTCGTTCCATGACCGGTGGAAGCGGAGAGTTCTCCTATGAGTTCAGCCGCTATGAGCAGATGCCCGCTGACGCCCAGGAGAAGGTTCTCAAAGAGGCTGAGGCAGAGAAAGAGAAAGAGAAATAGAATATCTTTATCAGATAAAGAGATGATTTTAATCCAGGACCCCGGACCAGCCGGGGTCCTTTTTTCATATGAAGTAAATTGCTTTAGAAGACGGACCGTCTCCAGGTGGGCTCTTATTAAAAAAATGTTTCACTTTGTATAAAATTAAATACTTGATAATAAAGTCATAATATGGTACTATCTTTCAGGTAAAAACACATGTATTTGTGTGGCGAACATTACTAGTTCAGACAGGAGGAGTTCATGGAGGCAGAAACTAAGTTTTTTACTGTGAAGAGGAGAGCCCTCCCTGAAGTGCTTTTGAAGGTGGTGGAAGTGAATCAGCTTCTTTACAGCGGAAAGGCCAGGACCATCCGTGAAGCCATTGATTATGTAGGCATCAGCAGAAGCTCTTATTACAAGTACAAGGATGATATATTTCCCATGCATGAAAAGATCCAGGGTAAGACCATCACCTTTGTTATGGAGATGGAAGACCGGCCGGGACTGCTGGCAGATATCCTGAGGATGGTGGCGTCCTGCCAGGTGAATGTTCTTTCCATTCATCAGAGCATACCGGTCAGGAATATAGCCCTGGTTACCCTCAGTGTCCGCATTCTTCCCATCAGTGAAGATGTCAACGGCCTTTTTGAGAGGATTGAACATGCGGAAGGGATTCATAATCTGAAGATTGTGTCTGCGGAATAGGGCAGTAAAGGGAATGATAATTGGAGAGGATATGACAGACAGGAGGAAGCTATGGCAAAAGTAGCAGTTTTAGGATATGGCACTATTGGTGCCGGCGTAGTAAAGGTACTCGAGGGTAATGCCGAGGCGATTGAAAAGCGGGCAAAGGAGAGGATTGAAGTAAAAAGAATCCTTGACCTGAGAGACTTCCCTGATGACCCCCATGGCCATATGGTTACCCATAATTTTGATGACATAGCAGGGGATGAGGAGATTGATGTGGTAGTAGAATGCATGGGCGGAATCGAGCCGGCCTATCATTTTGTCAAGGCCTCCCTGCTGGCAGGAAAAAGTGTGGTGACCTCCAACAAGGAGCTGGTGGCAAAGCGGGGGGCGGAATTGATCTCCATCGCGGCTGATAAAAAGAGCAATTTCCTTTTCGGGGCCAGTGTAGGTGGTGGAATTCCCATCATCCGGCCCATTCTGGCCTGCCTGTCCGCCGATGTACTCTACAGTATCAAGGGTATCCTGAACGGCACGACCAACTTCATGCTGTCTGCCATGGAGGAGAGGGGCTGGACCTTTGAAAGAGCCTTAAAGAAAGCCCAGGACCTGGGATATGCCGAGAGGAATCCCGAGGCGGATGTGGAAGGTTTTGATGCCTGCAGAAAGATTGCCATTCTGACCTCCCTTGCTCTTGAACACCAGGTGGATTTCGAGGACGTTGAGACAGAGGGAATCAGCTCCATAACCACAGAGGATATCCGCTATGCCCTCAAGCTGCACCGGACCATCAGACTTCTCGCCATCAGCATTATGAAGGATGGAAAGAATTATGCCATGGTCAGTCCTTTTATGATTGATGAGACCAGTCCCCTGGCCAGTGTGCGTGATGTCTTTAATGCCATCCTGGTCCACGGCAATATGTCGGACGATATTATGTTCTACGGCAAAGGAGCAGGATCCCTGCCCACGGCCAGCGCCGTCTGTGCCGACGTGGTGGACTGTGTCAGGAGCAAGGGGCACCACAAGGAGATACCCTGGAATCCTCAGAAGGCGGAGCTTTCAGACAATGGCGGCTTTGCCCGTAAGTTCTTTGTCCGCCTGGAAAATGAGGTGACAGAGGAGGAGATCAGTCAGGCCTTCGGTCAGGTGGATTATGTGGACCTGGAGGATGAGGACCTTGTGGAGAAGGCATTTGTTACCGGAATCATGACAGAGAAGGATTTCAAAGCCGCCGTGGCAAAGACCGGCAGGCTGATTAACAGAATACGTCTTGACTGATTGATGTAAAACCGATAGAATAACTCAGACGCATGTAATAAGAGCATAAGAGATTCTGACAGAGAGACAGATGCGTCGGGTCTGATAGATAAAAAAGACGCGGACCGGTTCTGCAAAGGCCTTTCCGTAATAGGAGGATAATAACGTTGCTGATCGTAAAAAAGTTTGGTGGTACATCTGTTGCCAACAAAGAGAGAATATTCAATGTGGCCAGGAGATGTATCGAGGAATACCAGAGGGGAAATGATGTTGTCATTGTTTTATCTGCCATGGGCAAGTCCACCGATGAGCTCATAGAGATGGCCAGGGATATTAATCCGTCACCCTCCAAGAGAGAGATGGATATGCTGGTTACTACCGGTGAGCAGGTTTCCGTTTCCCTGATGGCCATGGCCATGGATTTCATGAGAATCCCGGCCGTTTCCCTGAATGCCTTTCAGGTAGCCATGCACACAACCCACCGGTATGGTAATGCCAAGCTCAAAAGGATTGATACGGACCGTATCCGCAATGAGCTTGAGCAGAGGAAGATTGTCATCATTACCGGTTTCCAGGGTGTGGATAAGTTTGATAATGTTACAACCCTGGGAAGAGGTGGTTCGGATACGACGGCGGTTGCCCTGGCGGCAGCTCTCCACGCCGATGCCTGTGAGATTTTCACAGATGTGGATGGAGTCTACACAGCGGATCCCAGATATGTGAAGAATGCCAGGAAGCTTGACTGCATTACCTATGATGAGATGCTGGAGCTGGCCACCCTGGGTGCCGGAGTACTCCATAACCGGTCTGTGGAGATGGCCAAGAAGTACGGCGTGCAGCTGGTAGTCAGATCCAGTTTGAATAATAATGAAGGAACCGTGGTAAAGGAAGGAGCTAATATGGAAAAGATGTTGGTAAGTGGTGTCGCAGTGGACAAGAATGCGGCCAGAATCGCAGTGATTGGATTAAAGGATGAGCCGGGAATCGCTTTCCATCTTTTTAATGCTCTCGCCAGCAAGAAGATCAATATAGATATTATCCTGCAGTCTGTAGGCCGTGACGGCACCAAGGATATCTCCTTCACTGTCGAAGAGGATGAGGCCGATGAGGCGATTGCCGTTTTGCAGAAGAACTTCCCGAGAAGTGAGTACAAGGCCATCAATATGGATAAGAAGGTTGCCAAGCTCTCCATCGTGGGTGCCGGCATGCAGACTCATTCCGGTGTGGCTGCCACCATGTTTGAAGCTCTCTACGATGCAGGGGTGAATATCCGTATGATCAGTACTTCTGAGATCAGGGTTACAGTGCTCATCGACGAGGACAATGCGGACAAGGCTCTCAGGTCTGTCCATGATAAGTTCTCCCTGGGTGACTAAGACAGGCCGGACCGGTCAGGGGACAGAATGCTGCCTGATTGAAGTGACTAAGGACCTTTTAGAAGAAAAATGTTATTCTTTCAAATAATAAATTATTTGTTCAGAATGTGAAATTTTATTTAAGAAGTTGCTTAGAAGTGTGAAGATTTCGGTTTTCTCACTTCTTTTTTTATGATAAAATGTTACAAGACTTATAACGAATAGTAGCTTATTTTATTCCCTTGCAGGGGAACATCCCTTGCAGGCGACAGGGTATGTGAGGTACAAGGAATGAAAAGACAAGATTATTTATCCTGGGATGCCTATTTTATGGGTGTGGCCCTGCTCTCGGCCCAGAGAAGCAAGGACAGCAATACCCAGGTGGGCGCATGTATCGTAGATCCTAACAATAAGATTCTTTCCATGGGTTACAATGGTATGCCTACCGGCTGCAGCGATGACAGGATGCCCTGGGATAGAGAGGGAACTCCCCTGGACACCAAGTATATGTACGTGTGTCACGCAGAGTTGAACGCCATCCTGAATTTCAGCGGCGGCAGCCTCAAGGGGGCCAGGATCTACACGACCCTCTTCCCCTGTAATGAATGTGCCAAGGCTATCATCCAGGCAGGGATCAGGGAAGTAATCTACTATTCAGATAAATATGCCCGGACAGATTCCATCATAGCATCCAAGAGGATGATGGATATGGTGGGGATCACCTACCGGCCTTATAAAATGGAGGAAAAGGAGCTTATCCTGGAGCTTTAAACAGCTTCTGACCCCGGTCCGGAGGAGAGAAGCATACACAACAAACATAAACAATGATAATAATGAGAAAGACTTGACACATAGACTTCGGCATGGTATATTAGCTAAGGTTTGAAAACAAAGAAGAGTGTCCACTCTCACCTTAGCACAGCGGTGACTCGGGTTAATAAGAGCGCATAGTACTATGTTTCCCATGGCTGCGGTTTTTATGGCTGCGGACAGGGTACTATTGTTTGTGCGGTTTCTGGTGGATAGTCTTTGCAGCTATCCATTTTTGTTTGCTTACTGGATTATTTATTATGGAGGTGTGATACTATCAACGAATTGATGATTAACGAACAGGTTCGGGACAGAGAGGTAAGGGTTATCGGAAGTGACGGAAACCAGCTTGGTATTATGTCCGCTAAAGAGGCAATGAAGATTGCCCGCGAGCAGGAGCTGGACCTTGTGAAGATTGCCCCGCACGCTAAACCGCCTGTGTGCAAGATTATTGATTACGGTAAGTACCGTTACGAGCTGAGCCGCAAGGAGAAGGAAGCGAAAAAGAAGCAGAAGACCATCGATGTTAAGGAAGTAAGACTTTCCCCCAATATCGATAAGAACGATCTGAATACTAAAGTGAACCAGGCCAGAAAGTTTCTCTCCAAAGGAGATAAGGTCAAGGTAACACTGCGTTTCCGGGGCAGAGAGCTCGCCCATGTAAATACCAGCAAAGTGATTTTAGATGAGTTCGCCAGTCAGCTTGAAGATTGTGCTGTAGTGGAAAAGAAACCGAAATTTGAGGGCAGGAGCATGATTATGTTTCTCGCTCAGAAGCGGTAAGGTAGATAAGACAGGAGGAAGATTGTTATGCCGAAGATGAAGACCAAAAGGGCTGCTGCAAAGCGTTTTAAAGTGACGGGAACCGGAAAGTTAAAGAGATATAAAGCTTATAAGAGCCATATTCTTACAAAGAAGTCTCAGAAGAGAAAGAGAAATCTGAGAAAGCCGGCTATGACCGATGCATCTAACGTTAAGAACATGAAGAAGATTTTACCGTATCTTTAAGATTTATATCAGGAGGATTAGATAGATGGCTAGAGTGAAAGGCGCACTGGGCGCAAGAAAAAGACATAACCGTACATTAAAGCTTGCCAAGGGTTACAGAGGAGCAAGATCCAAGCAGTACAGAGTTGCCAAGCAGTCTGTTATGAGAGCTCTTACAAGTGCTTACGCAGGAAGAAAGCAGAGAAAGAGACAGTTCAGACAGCTTTGGATTGCACGTATCAACGCTGCGGCAAGAATGAATGGTATCTCCTACAGCAAGTTCATGTATGGACTGAAGCAGGCTGGAGTTGAGATCAACAGAAAGATGCTCTCTGAGATGGCTATCAGTGATCCGGAAGGATTCAAGGCTTTAGCAGAGCTTGCAAAGAGTAAGGTGGCTTAATGAAGATCAGGTCAGCGGACTAATTGTTCGCTGGCCTTTTTTAATATATAAATAACCGTTTAATGGTTAAATAACATGGAAATTTAGTAACTGATCATATGTAGCTGTTCAGTGACCGCGACCACATATTTATGTAGACTGTTCAGAATTACATTCGATTGTACCTTGTATTATATTCTGGTCCCAGCCTGGCAGCAGGTTGGACAGGGATATATATTTCAGAGATGAAAGGAAGGGGAGAGTGGATAAGTGTTAAGTAAAATACGACGAATAGGATATCTTTTTGTGGTGTGCCTTCTTTGTATGGCAGCAGTGCAGCATGTAGATGCCGCCGGACTTAAAATTAAGGCCGGCAAGGGTTATAAGAGGTATTCCGGGGCGAAATATAAGATTTATTTTGAAGGGAATAAGATTTCTACCAAGACTCGTTATGGAATCAAGATACAGGATGAGATTCTTGTTCCTTATAAGAAATTGATCAGCGGCAGTGCCTTCAATATACCGTCGACTACAGGTAAGTACAAAAAACAGACGGTAATCGCTTTCAATAAGAGTGGAAAGCTGGTCCGCTTTATTCTCAATAAGAAGATCGTAATCATTAATTCCCAGAAAAAGGCCTTGTCAGTGGCTCCCAGATATTGCAGCCTCAAGGGTAAGAAGTTGGTTTTTGTGCCGCTGAAAGAGGTGGCCGAGGCTTATGGATACAGCTATAAGGTTTATGAAAACGGCCATAAGGTATCTGTGTATAAGCCTGTTACAGAGGCGGCCAGCAAGGATTCCAAGACTGCGGCGACTACTCCGAACGCAGCCGCGGCACCCCCTGCCAGGATCCAGTCTACCAGTTTTAAAACCATGACACCCGCGCAGTTTATCGCAGTCATGGGTCCGATCTGCAGGGAGGATTATAAAAACACAGGTATTCTGGCATCCGTCTCTTTGGCCCAGGCTATCAATGAGAGCGGATGGGGTAAGACAGCCCTTTGTCAGGCTTCCAATAATATGTTTGGTATGAAGTGTTCCCTGTCTGGTAATACCTGGGCAGGATCCGTGTGGGATCAGAAGAGTTATGTAGCTATAAAGACTACAGAGGAGTACGGCGGTAAAAAAGTTAAGATTATAGCCAAGTTCCGTAAGTACCCTGATGTGGCTACTTCTGTTGCCGACCATTCCGCCTATCTTCGTAATGCCAGGAACGGTGAAGGTTACCGCTATGCCGGTATTGCTTCTACCACTTCATATGTCAAGCAGTTGAATATCATAAAGAAGGGTGGCTATTGTACATGGTCAAGCTATGTTTCAGAGCTGACTTCACTTATTAAGAAATATAATCTGACCCAGTGGGATACCAAGTAAGTCCGGTCAGTTTATATAAATCAGCTTATTACGGTAGCCGTGCAGGGTCATTCCTACAATTTGCGATAGAAGTTGGGAATCAATATAAGCATGAAGCTTCACAATAGTATGGCTTTGTGCATCATTTTAAACACCGGATCTTCTCTGGTCCGATGGAGTTATGTCATAAGAGAAAAGACAGTGAAACATTTTACTGTGAAAAAGTTGGATGATAGATATCAGCGCAGCTGATTCGTATCCAAAGTCAGAAATCGGAGCTGATTTCTGAAATATGAAGGGATTTTCCTGCAGGGACCTTGATCAAGCAGGGCGGTTGTCTGGTTTATTGCCAGGCCACTGCCCTGTTGTTTTTTTTAATTGCTTATGATAGGATAGAGCAAGAAGAAATGCATGAAAATATAGGTATCATTAAAGTTGAGTTTATAACCTGAGAGGGAAACAGATCATATATGGGTTTATTTTTTAAAAGAAAAAACAAGACAAAAGAACAAGAAAAGACTGACGGCAGGCCGCAGACCGGTAACCAGGGTCTGAAGACAGAGACCGGGGAGCCGGTTTCCGGGACAACTTCCGGAGAATCCCAGGGTCAGCAGACCGGTTTAGAAGAGAAGACAGAGGAAGCTGGCCAGACAGCTCCGGTCAGGACCAGGGTCACAGATTCCAAGGGAGAGTATCTGTGGAATTCTATCGATGATTTCTCCAGGTCTTCCAATAAAGAGGTGAGATCTTCCCTGCAGATTCCGGGCTTTTACATGGGATCTGGAAAGAATCTGCCTGAGATGTCCCAGGAGACTACGGAAGAACTGCTGGCTGATATCAGGAGTGGGTCCACAGAGGTCCATATTGAAGACATGAGATACAGCAGGACAAGGGAGGATTTCGAGCCGGCCAGGTCTGGAAGACGACGCAGAAGCAGCCGTAAAAAAGATACACATCGACAGGAAGCTGAGTCTGTAAGTCTGAGTGCTGAAGAGAAATACGCCATTTCCAGGGGTAAGTCTGGCTTGAATTCAAAGCCGGCAGAGCAGGATGGCGGTCAGACTGGCCATAGTGTGGATCAGAAGCAGCTGGGCCAGGCAGACCAGGTTGGGATCAACCCGGCCAGGACAGACAGAGAAGGAAAAACTCCGGCAGCGGCGGGCCAGGAAGGAATAGTTCCAGAAGCAGCGGGCCAGGAAGGAAAAGTTCCGGCAGCGGCGGGCCAGGGAGGAAAAGCTCCGGCAGTGGCGGGCCAGGAAGAAAAAACCCAGTCAGCAGCGGGCCAGGAAGAAAAAGCTCCGGCAGCGGCGGGTCAGGAAGGAAGGGGCCCTGTTATAGCATCAGGCCAGCAAGGCCAGCAGACCGTCTCAGGAAAGGCCGGGATCGAAGAATTGAGACCTCAGGAGGCCGGTTCCGCTGACCAGGATGATGGGGGAGATCCAGATGACCAGATCTTGGAAAAGACAGGTCAAACCGAAGTAGCGGGCCAGGTAGTGGCTGCGGAAGAAGATACCACGTCCGGCCTGGAGGATGACTACAGTGAAGATGAGGATGATGAGTCCGGCGATATGGATTCCGCCGGCCGGTCTATTCTGTCCATGGTCGTTTCCCTGGCTCTGGTAGGACTTGTTATGATTTTCGTATTCTCTTTTAAAACATTTTTGAAGGGAAGAACCTATCACAAGCCGGAGATGAGTGCTGAGCTGGGTCTGGAAGACCAGTATCAGGCAGGAAACCAGTATCTGCAGCTTGATCCTTCTTTCCTTTCCTCTTATATTGTGATTAAGGAGATGCCCCAGGAAGGACTTAGCGAGGACTTGATCCCGGGGAAAAAGACGAATTCATCCGTGCCGGTGGCCAGCGGCCAGATACTGCGGGCCAGCGGAAGGGGAACTTATGAGAATAAAACTTATTACCAGCTGGAAAATGGCATGTATATCACGGCCAATGGAATCAATGTGGAGCCCCTCAAACTCTATGTGCCTGTGACAGGGTCCCTGGCTATTACCCATGTAAGCTCCAAGGGAGTCAAACTGCGTCGGTGGCCGGATTTTAAGTCTAAGACAAATATTGAGAAATATGTCTTTGTGGGAGATGTTGTCAACGTGGTCAGCAGGCTTGTTCTGGCCGACGGGCAGACAGGAGCCTATGTCACCGACGAAGGCCTTTATATCGTTGACGATCAGAAATACTTTGAGCCCCATGTCAACGATCCGACCAGGCCGGAGACCAGCGGGGAGACTCAGGAAGCCGCCGGACAAGGGACAGAATAAAGACAGAATAAAGACCTATATAACATACTTTCAGATGAGGGGGAAAGTACAGGTCTTGTGAGATTCCGACAGGGAGGAAGCTGGATAAAAGGGATTGAAGCATCCGGTTGGAGAAGGAACTGAAATGAAGACCGACCCGGAAATAAAAAGAAGTGAAAATAGTGCTTGCATTTAAAAATTCCCCATGATATAATAGCATTCGTGAATGATAGAGTTCACTCACTTAAAGAGATGCAGTCTTGGCGGAATTGGCATACGCGCTAGACTAAGGATCTAGTCCGGGCTTACTGGGTGTGGGTTCAAGTCCCACAGACTGCATTATAAAGACCGAGGAATCAGTTGGTTCTCCGGTCTTTTTTTTCGGCTGTTTTTAAATATCATTTTTTTCTGGTTTGACAAAGCCAGGAACATACTCTATAATTGACGATAATTGTCTGATGGTTATGAATACCCGGCCGGTAAGGTTCCTAAAATGGCTTTTGCCTGCGGAAGTTGAGACGGTTTAGTCAGGCAGCATGAAGAGACATAAGACTATAGATGGACGGGAGAACGATATGGAAAGAGTATTTCAGGCAGCTGATATCATGCTGCCCACCGATAAGATTAATATGAGTAAGTGGGCTGTTGTAGCCTGTGACCAGTTTACCAGTGAGAAGGACTACTGGGAGGAGGCCGCGGCTTATATAGGATCTGAACCTTCCACCTTAGCTATGATTCTTCCGGAGGCTTATCTGGACCAGGAAGACAGGGAGGCCAGGCTGGACAGGATTCATCAGACTATGGCTGACTATGAGAAGGAAGGGGTCTTTCAGACTTTAGGTCAGACCATGATTTATATTGAGAGGGAAGACAGCGGCGGGAAGATCCGCCAGGGGCTCATGGGATGCCTGGATCTGGAGGACTATGACTATTCCAGGGGCAGTTGTTCACCGGTGCGGGCAACAGAAGCGACAGTGCCTGCCAGGCTGCCGGCCCGGGTGAAGATCAGGGAGAATGCCCGGCTGGAGCTTCCTCATATTATGGTTTTGATTGACGATGACAGGAAGACGGTAATAGAGCCTCTGGCCTGTAAGAAAGATAGCATGAAGTGCCTCTATGACTTTGAATTGATGCTGGGAGGAGGCCGGCTGAAAGGTTATCAGCTGAATGCTGAGGAGATCAGCCAGGTCATCCGCGGCCTGGACCAGCTGGGAGACCAGGAGGCTTTTGAGGAGAGGTATCAGGCTGAGGGCCGGTCTCCCCTGGTTTATGCCGTTGGTGACGGTAATCATTCCCTTGCTGCTGCCAAGCTCTTTTACGAGACTCTGAAGAAAGAGCATCCGGACAAGGATTTCTCAGATCATCCTGCCAGGTATGCCCTGGTGGAACTGGTTAATCTTCATAGTCCTGCCTTGGAATTTAAGGCCATTCACCGGATTGTCAAGGATGTGGATGTGGAAGTCCTCCTGGCTCATATGACTGACCAGCTGGAATTGACGGAACTTAGGGATGGGGACGATAATGGTCAGGAGAATGATGGCCTGGACCAGGGTAACCAGACTTTTATTCTGGCAAGGAAGGGCCATCGTAAGACTTACAGGATTGGAAGGCAGCTTTCAAAGCTGACGGTAGGCAGTCTTCAGAAGTTCCTCGATTCCTGGTGTCAAAGCCACGATGGGGAGATTGATTATATTCATGGAGGCGATGTGATAGACAGTCTGTCCATGGAAGAGAGAACGGTTGGTTTCCTCCTGCCCAGGATGAAAAAGAGTGAGCTTTTCCCCACAGTGATTTTTGACGGGGCCCTGCCCAGAAAGACATTTTCCATGGGTTATGCCCAGGATAAGAGATATTATGTGGAGTGCAGGAGAATTGTGGAGGATTAAGTCTTAAAAGCCAGATTTTTTCTGCTAATCACTATCCTGGTATAATAATAACCATGAATAAGAGATCTCATGGATTCATAAAGATTCCCATGAATTGATTATGATTCGAAACATCACAGGAAAAAGGCCGCAGGCCGGAGTTGCATCCGGTTTGCGGCCTTGATTAGTTACTTTATAAAGTCTTAGTTCCTAAAAATCAATCCTTCTTAGCCTTGTTTTTTAAGGTAAGATGCTTGGGCAGTCCGTTGGCATAGTAGGGAAGGAGAGAACCGATGATCAGGGGACTTGCGTAGGTGAGGTACCTGTCACTTACATAAGTTCCGTTGTTGATGATCCAGTTCTTGGGAACCTTACGCTCTACATTGGCGATCTCATGGATATCATATCTCTTGTACTGTACAAGATATGGCTCGTCGGAAAGTCTCTCGATGATAACCATCTTGCCGGTGTCTCCTTCGAAGGCAGCCTTGGCAGCCATGTAACCACAGTTGTAGGCTTCGTCGATATCCACGCGGGAGGATAGGTGGGTAGCACATCTCTGCAGGGTGGAGAACTCGATGGCTCTGGACTTAAGACCGGTCTCGTGGGTGATCAGGTTGGTCAGGTAGGAGGCACATCCGGACAGCTGCTTGTGGCCGAAAGCGTCCACATAGTCATTGCTCTGGCCTAACTCGCATACGAATCTGCCGTCTGCAACCTTGACACCTTCAGAAACAGCGATAACAACAGAGCTCTTTTCTGCGGCCAGCTGCTTAACTTTAGCCATGAAATCATCTACGTCAAAGGTTACCTCCGGCAGGTAGATCATGTCAGGACCGGAACAGTCAGGACCCTTAGAAAGGGCAGCTGCAGCGGTAAGCCAGCCTGCGTGACGTCCCATGATCTCAACGACACAGATAGTAGGTTTGGCAGCGCCAAAACTCTCATTATCCCTGATGATCTCTTTCATGGATGTGGCGATGTACTTGGCAGCTGAACCATAGCCGGGACAGTGGTCTGTCAGAGGCAGGTCATTATCGATGGTTTTCGGGATACCCATGAACTTCTGGGGCTTGTCATGAAGGTCCGCATAGTCGGAGAGCATCTTGATGGTATCCATGGAATCATTTCCACCATTATATAAGAAGTACTCGATATCATACTTCTCAAGGATTTCGAAAATCTTCTCGTATACATCCTCATGGCCTGCGATCTCCGGCAGCTTATAACGGCAGGAGCCCAGGAATGCTGACGGGGTTCTCTTTAAAAGAGAGAGGTCTGCTGTGGACTGGATATAGTCATCAAGATCGATCAGGTCTTCCTTGAGGAAGCCCTCGATACCGTGATGCATACCATAAATCTTCTCGATTCCGGCCTTCTTGGAAGCCTTGATTACGCCTGCAAGACTGGAATTAATTACTGCTGTAGGTCCGCCTGACTGGCCAACGATTACATTTCCCATGATAATCCTCCTATAATATATATTTTGTGACTGAGTGTATACTAAGGTCTCTGAGGAAACCTGTGTCAGCTGATGGGCATGAGAGGCTGGAATCTGCCTGCCCTGGCCCCAAAAAGCCACTGAATCTGTGGCATATCGACAAATATTATATCAGTTTAAAAGGGCGAACGCAAGGTATTCTTCTACCTTCATTGGTCCTTGTCCATATCCCGGCGGATTTTTTCGAGCTCCTCCCTGGAGTAAGGATAGTCGAATTCCCTGAGGATCCGGTCGATGGAGTAGCCCCGCCGGAAAAGATGGCGGATGGCGTCGCCATAGCCGAAATTTTTTACAAAATTACTGAGGGCCTGCTGGAAAATGTCTGACATGGCCGGCTCCTTTCTCTGCTGGGTTTATTTGCTGGCTGTGACTTTTATTATAACAGATATTCCATGACTCTGTACTGCCCTTCTTGAATTCTATAGGGTTTGTTTTGCGATTCCCTATTCGTTCAGAGCTGCTTTTGTAATTCCGTATTTCTTTAAAATTTATTCTGTGTTTTTTGTTTGTGCCTGTCCGCGGGCCTGATTTCTGGTCAGGCTTGCGCCACTCTTTTCATTGCCATTTTCCCAAAATAATGATATTGTTTAAGTTAGTGCTGACGGCACATATAATATAAGTTTAAACAATGAGGAAGGAAAGGAGGAAGGTCTGTGAATAACGAGTATTTTATGGAGACTTACGGTTTCACACCTGATGATCTGGATAAGTTTTTTGAGGAGAAAAAGTACCGACAACTTAGACAGATGCTCAACGATCTCAATGATGTTGATATGGCAGAATATCTGGAACAACTGGAGAACGATGACCATGAACGGGCCCTCCTTTATTTCCGGATGCTGAGTAAGGATAATGCAGCCGATGTATTTTCCCATCTTCCTGTTGATACCCAGGAGAGTATCATTAATGATGTCAATGACCGGGAGCTCCGGGTGATTATAGATGAGCTCTATGTGGATGATGCCGTAGATATGCTGGAAGAGCTGCCGGCTACTGTAGTGCGCCGTGTTCTGGCCAATGCGACCCATGAGACCAGAAGCCTGATCAACCAGTTCTTGAAGTATCCTGAGGATTCGGCCGGAAGCATCATGACCGCAGAGTACCTTGCCCTAAAGAAGGAGATGACGGTCTTTAATGCTTTTGATTATATCCGGGCCCACGGTCAGGATTCCGAGCAGATCTATGTCCTCTTCGTGACAGATGCCCAGAGACACTTAGAGGGTATCGTTACCATTAAGGACCTGCTCATGAATTCCTATGAGACCAGAATCGCCGAGATCATGGATGACAATGTGATTAAATGTGTAACCACCGACGACCAGGAGGAGGTTGCCAACCAGTTCACCAGATACGACCTGCTGTCCATGGCTGTTGTGGACCAGGAGAACCGTTTAGTCGGTATCATCACCGTCGATGACGTTGTAGACGTTATGGAAGACGAGGCAACAGAGGATATCGAGAAGATGGCCGCTATCGTGCCGACAGAGAAGCCTTATTTCCAGGTGGGTATTTTTGAGACCTGGAAGTCCAGGATTCCCTGGCTGATGCTGCTCATGGTCAGTGCCACCTTCACCGGCATCATCATCACCAACTTCGAGACGGCCCTGGCGGCCTGTGTGGCCCTGACCGGCTTTATTCCCATGCTGATGGATACATCCGGTAACTGCGGATCCCAGTCCAGTGTCACCATCATCCGTGCCCTCTCCCTGGGGGATGTCAAGCTGGCAGACGTGGCCAGGGTAATCTGGAAGGAAGTAAGGGTTGCCTTCTTCTGCGGTCTTTCCCTCGCCATCGTTAATTTTGCTAAGATCTGGATTGTTGACCGGAGCCTTTTTGGCAACTTCGGTATCACCTTTTATGTAGACCTGGTGGTATGCCTCACCCTCTTTGTCACTGTAATCTGTGCCAAGCTGGTAGGTTGTACCCTGCCGATCATCGCTGACAGTCTGGGCTTTGACCCGGCCGTTATGGCGTCACCCTTCATCACAACCATCGTCGACGCAGTATCCCTGCTCATCTACTTCTCCTTTGCCAGAATGCTGCTGGGTATAGGATAAGCATATGTAGCTGAAGATTACTTGCATCTATAACATTGATTAATTATTAAGAAAATGTTAATATTATATTACTTTAATTATTGACTGTTTAATGAAGCATTCATTTTCTGATTCTGGAATCGTGAGATGGGTGCTTCCTTAAAATATGAGAGGAGGAGCCATGCCAACTACTTATACACATTTTGCCTTTGGCAGGGAGGTCTTTGAGCTTCTTGACCATGACCTGCGCCATGAACTCCGCCCATACATGGATTATTATAATATCGGCCTGCACGGACCGGATATTCTTTTCTATTATCATGCCTTCAGAAAGAATAATGTCAACCGTCGCGGGTCTGCGATACATCATGATAAGGCGGCCGTCTTTTTCCGCCATGCCTTCTCCGTATTTATGGAGCAGGAGGATAAGGCGGCGGCCAAGGCTTACCTGGCAGGTTTCATGACCCATTATATGCTTGACAGCAGCTGCCACCCCTATATCAATAAGCGGATCCGGGAGACCGGGATCAGCCATACAGAGATCGAGACAGATCTTGACAGCCTGCTCATGAGACAGGACGGTCTCAATCCCCGGACTTACAGGCCTGCAGGCCATGTGAAGGCCCGGTGGAGCCTGGCCCGGCTGATTGCCCCCTTCTATGAACTGACCAGCCGGCAGGTCTGGGCTTCCCTGGTCGATATGAAGATTGTGATCAACTTCCTTTTCATGTCACCTCTGGGAATCAAGAGACATTTTCTCGCCCTGCTGGGCAAAAAGGTCCGGACGGATATAAAGGTGACTTTCCATTATGCCAAGCCCAGGATTAATGCAGGCAACAGGGTGACTTGTCAGCACCTGCTGACTCTTTATAAAGACTGTGTGGATGAATGTGTCCCCATGGTTGGCGGCCTCTGTTCTGCCCTTGATTCCAATGACCTGTCTTTTTGTGATGATAAGAGACTGCAAGGTCTCTTTGCCTGACTGGTTTTTTGACAGCATTTTTAGAGAAAACTGACCACGCAGCATGTGCAAAGGCATGGAAGATAAAAGCACAGTGGCTGCCAGCCTGAATTGTGGAGTGAGAAGAATACTATGAGAGAGAAAAGAAGAGTGTTGTTTTTGACCATGCTTACCCTGCTGCTTTGTCTGCTGCCGGTCCGGACGGAGGCTTTTAAGGCTCCTAAAAAATCCTGCCATGCCTATGTGGTCATGGATGCCGGTTCAGGCAGGGTACTCTTTGGCCAGGATGAAAACAAGCAGATATACCCGGCCAGTACTACCAAACTGATGACGGCCATCGTCTGCGTGGAGAACGGTGACGTCAACGGTAAGATTAAGACCAAGTCAGAAATCGTGAATAATACGACCCCCGGCACCTATGCCCTGGGCATACCCGGCGGGGTGACTTTTACCTTTAAGGACCTTTTGAATATCAGTCTCCTTTCCTCAGCTGCCGATGCGACGGACTCCCTGGCCGTCGGCGTTTTCGGCTCCAAGGAAGCCTGTGTGGAAGCTATGAACAGAAAATGTCAGGAGCTGAATCTGACCCATACCCATTTTGATAATCCTGTCGGCTCGGATATCGGTGCCGGCTACAACGACATATATACCACGGCTACAGAGATGGCCGTTATTACCCGCTATGCCATGTCTGTGCCCCTGATCCGGGATGTGGTCCGCAAGTCCAGCTATTCCACAGAGTCAGGGATGGACATGGAGATTAATACCACCAACTGGTTTACCAGAGGCATGATAGCCTATGACACGGACCATTACCGGGTGATCGGCTCCAAATCCGGAACCACCAATGCCGCCGGCCATGTCTTTATAGCAACGGCCATGGACCCGGAGGGTCATGAATTGATCTGTGCCTTTTTTGGAGATGAGAGCAAGGAGGCTACCTTCCGCCATATCCGGTCCCTCTATGATTTTGCTTTTAAAAAAATCCGTAAGGGTAAGCTGCAGGTTTCAAAAAGTAATTATGATATCCGCTATGCCGGGGGCCTGGGTAATATCTACCGCTGCTACCAGGAGCTGGACTGCTTCCCCACAGGGTCAGATGGCTGTTATCGTCCTGGAAAAGAGATCAACAGGACCCAGCTGGCCGTCATGCTGATGGGTATTGATAATCTCGCTGAATCCAAGGCTCTCCGGTCTTATGCTCTGGGTAACAGTTCTGCGCGTGTGACGGCTCTGAGTATGGCCGAACTGGTCCAGCGCCTTTACCCGGTCAGCCTTTCGAACAGGGAGATCAAGTCTCTGCTCAAGGATGTCCAGGGAGCGGACTCTTTAAATAAGGACGAGAAAAATGCCTTTGCGGCCTATCTGAAGGCCGGTCTGGCCCCGGATGACTTCTGCAAAAATCCCGGCCAGAAGATCAAAAGAAGCCAGGCTCTGGTCTTTGCTGACAGGCTGGCTGATTACCAGTTGAAATATGAGATGAATTATCCCATGAATTATGGGACCAGCAAGGTGGAAGATGGAGAGGCCTCCTGGTATATCTCCAATTTAAACCTGAAATACCAGAAGAGTCTGGCCGGCCAGAAGGCCGCTTATGAGGCGGAACTGGCCAGAAAGGAAGCTGAGCGCAAGGCTAAGGAAGAAGCAGAGCGTAAAGCTAAGGAAGAGGAGGAGCGTAAGGCCCTCGAAGAAAAGGAAAGACTGGAAAAGGAAGAGGCCGGGGGAGTGACCGGCACTGACAGTGAAGCCGCACCGGGCAGTGGGGCGGCAGGACAGCCAGGGCAAGAGGCTCCGGCCCAGGCCACTACGGCGGCTCCCGGATCTGCCCAGTAGGGAGGCCCAAGACCCTGGATCTGCCCAGGTAAATAGTTCCGGGTCTGCCTGGATAACTGGGACTGGATCTGCTCAGGTAAATGGTTCCGGGTCTGTCCGGATAACTGGGACTGGATCTGCCCAGGTAAATGGTTCCGGGTCTGTCCGGATAACTGGGACTGGATCTGCCCAGGTAAATGGTTTCAGACCTGCCTGGGACCAAAGGGCTTTGATTATTTTTAAAAGAGAGGATAAACTCCCGGACTCAGGGAGGAGGACAAGATTATATGACGGATTATTCTGTTGTTGACCGATTGATATCCAATAACAGGCTGACAAGGGAAGAGTGTCTGCAGCTGCTGGCTATTCTCGATCAGGATCAGGTGAAAAAAAAGCTGGCTTTGGAAGCATGCCGCCTGAGAGAACATTACTATGGCAAAAAAGTCTTTACACGGGGGCTGATTGAATTTACCAATTACTGCAGGAATAATTGTTACTACTGTGGAATCCGCCGGGATAACAAGGGATTAGACCGTTACCGGATGTCGGAGGATGAAATTATGGCCTGCTGCCATACTGGATGGCAGCTGGGTTACCGGACATTTGTGCTGCAGGGAGGGGAGGACCCCTGGTTTACGGGAGAGAGGATTGCCTGCCTCGTGAGAAGAATCAAGGAGGCTTATCCTGAATGCGCCCTTACCCTGTCAATCGGTGAACACGATTACCCGACTTATAAGCTTTGGAAGGAAGCAGGGGCTGACCGCTACCTGCTCCGTCATGAGACAGCCAGCGAAGATCTTTACCGCAAGCTCCATCCTGAAACTATGAGCCTGTCTAACCGGATCAGGTGTCTGAGGGATCTCAAAGCCCTGGGATATCAGGTGGGTGCAGGTTTTATGGTTGGCCCTCCTGGCCAGACCATGGACCACCTGGCTGATGACCTTATGTTTCTCCAGGATCTGCGGCCGGAGATGGTGGGAATCGGTCCCTTTATTCCCCACCACCAGACGGACTTTGCCGGTGAGGAGGCAGGGAGTGTAGACCTGACCATCGCTCTTTTATCGGTGATCCGCCTTTTACTGCCGTCTTGTCTGCTGCCGGCTACCACTGCCCTGGGGACTTTGGATCCCCTGGGTCGGGAGAAGGGACTTATGGCAGGGGCCAATGTAATCATGCCTAATCTTTCTCCTACGGAGAACCGGAAGCTTTATGAGCTTTATGATAATAAGATCTGTGTAGATGATCAGGCAGACAAGTGTAGGGATTGCCTGGCGGGCAGAGTTCGCATTGCCGGCTACGAATTAGTCACTGAACGAGGCGACTTCCAGGAATAGCCTATAAAGGCCAGTCAGCCTTGTTTTTATCTATAGGAAATAAAAGCAATTATACCGAGGATTTTCTTCCGTCGCAGATTATTCGCGCCTTCCGCAAACTCGACTGCTTCGCAGTCGGGGGCAAGCTCACGGCGCGAAAGCTAGGCTCAGAAACCCTTGCTATTTACGCCATGCTTCTTTTGATGACATCCAATAGGATATTGACTACTCTACGTCAGCTATTTCAAAAATATACTTTCAGGGAACACTGTTGTAGATGTCAGCTTAGAGACCAATAGCTCCTTAAAATTATGCTTTTTTGTTATGATGAAATTAAAAAGACCGGCCCTTGCGTCAATGTGTGAATTGATTTGGGGGACCGGTCTTTTGTTTTTGCCGTTTTTATTCTTCAGTCTGGCTTTTAGCCGATGACATACCAGGGCTCCTGGCGGTTTTCACAGTACTGGCGGAGATAGTTCTCCTGGAGGCCGAAGAAGGGGCCGTCTGTGAAGGACTTGGCCTGGGCCGGGCAGATGCTGATGCAGGCGCCGCAGCGGATGCAGGCGGAGTGGTTGATCTCCTTGGGGTTGGTCTCGTTGATGGCCTTCATGGGGCAGACGCCAATGCAGAGCATGCAGTAGAAACAGTCATCGCTGGTCTCAACTTTGAAGGGGAGCTCGCCCATTTCCGGGAAGGTGTAGGGGTAACTGCCGGGAAGATCCAGCGGCTCGCTGGCATAGGTGACCAGAAGGCGCAGCCGCTCTCTCAGTTTGGCTCCAAATTTCTGGAGGACTTCCATATCTTCCCCGTCGGGCCGGCCTCGTCCCAGGTCAGCCAGGTAGGTATGCTGACAGATGAAGGACCCGGCTGCAACCGGGATAAAGCCATTCCGGAATAAGTCGGTGCGAAGTTCCATAAGAACATCGCCCAGTTTGACATTCCCGTAGGTTCCTACGAGGACTACGGGTGTATTTAAACCTTTAAAACGTGTCAGAGCTTCCCTGACCGGGGCGGGTACTCTTCCACCGTAGGAAGGTACGCCGATGATGAGCAGTTCATTTTCATGGAAACTATATTCTTTCTGCCTGTTTTCCCAGCTGGTCAGGTCAATCTTGCTGACAGGGTAGTCCGCAAAAGCCTTGCCGATGGCATTGACAACTTTTCTGGTGCTGCCGCCGGGACTGAAGCAGGCGCAGGTAACTTTAATCAGATTCAAAAGAAAACCCCCTCATAACCGTGCTTTAATTGATAAAAAACCATTATTAATAATGATTATAATATTTCTGGTCAGGGGGTGCAAGGTAGTTCTTTGACATAGACCGCAAACATCTTGCCTGAAAATGTCTGATAGTTTTTGAGTGTATTTTTGTCTATTGCTTAAGGGTAACAGGATGGAGGCTTTTTTATGGCTGTTCCGAAAAACCATGGTTTTTGCCTCTAAAATTCATGAATGTGACGGTTTACTATTTAAAGAAGCCTGTGATATACTTATTCTGTTATTTTATGCAGTCATATGTCAGCAGGTCTGACCGGATCTGGAGCCGGGAATTGCGGGCATTTCTGGAATTATCTTGAAATATATGGGAGGAACTTTGTTATGTTAGATGGAAAGAAATCATTATTCAGCGGCATGCAGGCCACAGGAACCATAACCCTGGGCAATTATCTGGGCGCCCTGAAGAACTGGGTGGAGATCGAGGACGAGTACATGTGCTTTTACGGCGTAGTGGACATGCACTCCATCACAGTCAGACAGGATCCCAAGCTGCTGCGGAAGAATGCAAGGAATCTTCTCATGCTCTATATCGCGGCCGGACTTGATCCGGAGAAGAACTGCATTTACTACCAGTCCCATGTTTCTGCCCATGCTGAGCTGGGATGGATCCTCAACTGCTTTACCTATATGGGTGAGATGAACAGGATGACCCAGTTCAAGGACAAGGCAGCCAAACATGCGGATAATATCAACTGTGGTCTTTTTACCTATCCCATTTTGATGGCGGCGGATATTCTTCTCTTCCAGTCAGATGTGGTCCCGGTGGGTATCGACCAGAGACAGCACCTGGAGATCTGTCGTGATATCGCAATCCGCTTTAACAATATTTACGGGGATGTTTTTACCATCCCTGAAGCCTATGTGGGTAAGACCGGGGCCAAGATCATGAGCCTGCAGGAGCCTACAAAGAAGATGTCCAAGTCTGATACCAACCCCAATGCCCACATTCTGCTGCTGGATGAGCCGGCAGTGATTATGAAGAAGTTCAAGAGGGCGGTGACAGATTCTGAAGGACGTATCGCCTACAATGAAGACCAGCCAGGCATTCACAACCTGATTGATATCTACTGTGCCACCACCAAGTCTTCCGTGGAGTCTGCCCTGGCAGAGTTCGACGGTCTTGGCTATGGGGCCCTCAAGCAGAGGGTTGGCGAGGCCGTTGTGGCTGAGCTGGAGCCGGTGCAGAAGAAGTTCTATGATCTGAGCAAGAATAAGGATTACATTGACCAGATTATTAAAAATAATGGAGAAAAGGCTGCCTACTACGCAGGCAAGACCTTGAGAAAGGTGCAGAGAAAAGTTGGTTTTCCGGATCGTATCCGGTAGGAAAGGAGCATGAATATGAGTCAGGTTAAGCGTTATTATGTGGAGAAAAAGCCTGCTTACGCCATCCCGGCGAAAGAGCTCGCTCAGGAGATCAAGGATTATCTGGCAATCGAAGACGTGACATCGGTTCGCGAACTGATTCGTTATGACGTGGAAAATGTTTCTGAAGAGACCCTGGAAAAGGCCAAGGTGACGGTTTTCTCCGAGCCTCCCGTCGATGATATCTATGAGGGGGATTTCCCCAGGGAGGAAGGAGACAAGGTTTTCTCGGTAGAGTACCTTCCGGGCCAGTTTGACCAGAGGGCCGATTCCGCGGAGCAGTGTGTCCAGCTTCTCAATGAATCAGAGGAGCCTGTGATCAGGTCCGCTACCACCTACGTTCTTTCCGGACAGATTTCTGAAAAGGATTTTGACCGGATCAAATCCTACTGTATCAATCCGGTGGATTCCAGGGAGACCGACGAGACCCTACCGGAAACTCTGATCGTGGAATATGAGGATCCGGAAGATGTCCGTATCTTCTCCAATTTCACAGATCTTGACAAGGAAAACCTGAAGAAGCTTTATGACTCTCTGGGTCTGGCCATGACCTTCAAGGATTTCCGTCATATCCAGAAGTATTATAAGAAGGAAGAGGGCAGGGATCCTTCCATGACGGAGATCCGGGTCCTTGACACCTACTGGTCCGACCATTGCCGCCATACTACTTTTTCCACTGAGCTCAAAGAGATCAGCTTTGATGACGGTTATTACAAGCCGGTGATCGAGAAGACCTTCCGGGACTATCTGAAGGACCGGATCGATGTCTATGGCTATAACAGAAACAAGTATGTCTGTCTTATGGATATTGCCCTCCTGGGTATGAAGAAGCTCAAGGTCGACGGCATCCTAGATAATATGGAAGAAAGTGATGAGATCAATGCCTGCTCCATCGTGGTTCCGGTGGAATACACCGACGGCGGCAGTGAGGAATGGCTCATCAGTTTTAAGAATGAGACCCACAACCATCCGACAGAAATCGAGCCTTTCGGTGGTGCGGCCACCTGTCTGGGTGGTGCCATCCGTGACCCCCTGTCCGGCCGGTCCTATGTCTACCAGGCCATGCGTGTGACGGGATGTGCGGACCCGACCCTGCCCCTGTCTGAGACTTTGAAGGGCAAGCTGCCCCAGAGAAAGCTGACCACTGGGGCGGCTCATGGCTACAGCTCCTACGGTAACCAGATTGGTCTGGCTACCGGCCTTGTAGATGAGATCTACCACCCGGGCTATGTGGCCAAGAGAATGGAGATTGGTGCTGTCATCGGCGCAGCGCCCAGGAAGAATGTGATCCGGGAAACTTCAGATCCCGGCGATATCATCGTTCTTTTAGGCGGCCGGACAGGCCGTGACGGCTGTGGTGGAGCCACAGGATCCTCCAAGGCCCACACCACCCAGTCCATCGACACCTGCGGTGCTGAAGTCCAGAAGGGTAACCCGCCCACAGAGCGGAAGATCCAGAGGCTTTTCCGCCGCGAGGAGGTCAGCCGTCTTATTAAGAAATGTAATGATTTCGGTGCCGGCGGTGTGTCAGTAGCCATCGGTGAGCTGGCTGACGGCCTTCAGATCGACCTGGATAAGGTCCCCAAGAAATATGCCGGCCTTGATGGTACGGAGCTGGCCATCTCCGAATCCCAGGAGCGTATGGCAGTTGTTCTGGATCCCAGGGATGTGGACCAGTTCCTGGCTTACTCTGCCGAGGAGAATCTGGAGGCTATTCCGGTGGCTGAGGTCACGGAGGAGAAGAGACTTGTCATGCACTGGAGAGGCAAGGAGATCGTCAATCTTTCCAGAGCATTTCTTGATACCAATGGCGCCCATCAGGAGACCTCTGTTGAGGTAGAGATGCCTGATGAAAAGAAGCCTTATTATAAGGAGGCGGAAGAGGTTAGCGATATCAGGGAGGCTTGGATCAAGGGCCTGTCCGACCTCAATGTCTGCTCCAAAAAGGGTCTGGTGGAGATGTTTGACAGTTCTATCGGTGCTGCCACTGTAACCATGCCTTTTGGAGGAAAGACCCAGCTGACACCCATCCAGACTATGACAGCCAAGATTCCGACCCTTGAGAAGGAGTCAGATCTCTGTACTATGATGTCTTACGGCTTTGATCCCTATTTGTCCAGCTGGAGCCCCTTCCACGGAGCCATCTATGCCGTATTACAGTCGGTGGCCAAGATCGTGGCGGCCGGAGGAGACTTCCACAAGATCCGCCTGACATTCCAGGAATATTTTGAGAGGCTGGGAGAGGATCCCCGCCGCTGGGGCAAGCCCTTTGCGGCCCTCCTCGGTTCCTACAATGCCCAGAAGGGCCTGGGTATTCCGTCCATCGGAGGCAAGGACAGTATGTCCGGCTCCTTTGAGAACTTCGATGTACCGCCGACTCTGGTTTCCTTTGCCGTGGATTATATGAATGCGGCGGATGTCGTTACTCCTGAAGCCAAGAAGGCAGGCAACTACCTGATGCGGGTGGATGTACCCTTTGATGAGTACGGTATTCCGGATTATAAAGAAGTCAGCAGGATCTATGATAAGGTTCATCGCATGATGGGGCATGAGGAGATTGTTTCCGCCTATGTCATCGGGGCAGGCGGCATGATTGAGGCCATCAGCAAGATGCTTTTCGGCAACATGCTGGGTCTTGACGTGAGCCGGGAGTTCAGACTGGAAGAACTTAATAAGAAATACTACGGATCTATTCTTTTTGAGATCAAAAAGGATGCCCTGGCCCACACCGGAGTACACTGTACTCTGATCGGCCGGCTTATGGACGAGAGATGCATTGAGTTCCCCAACGGTGTCAAGCTGGATCTGGAAGAACTGATCGATGTCTGGGAGAAGCCTCTTGAGAAGGTATTCCCCACCAAGACCAGTGACAGGAGCCAGAATGTTTCCATGAAGATCTTTAACCGCCGTGAGATCAGGGTGGCTAAGAATAAGGTGGCCGTGCCCAAGGTATTCATTCCCGTATTCCCGGGAACCAACTGTGAGTACGATTCCGCCAAGGCCTTTGAGCGGGCAGGAGCCCAAGTGGAGACCATCGTCTTCCGCAACCGCAATGCCCAGGATATCCTGGAGTCGGTAGACGCCTTTGAGCGGGCCATCGACCAATCCCAGATCATCATGTTCCCCGGCGGCTTCTCTGCCGGTGATGAGCCGGAGGGTTCTGCCAAGTTTATCGCTTCTGTCTTCCGCAACGAGAAGATTAAAGAGGCTGTTATGAAACTCCTCAATGAGAGGGACGGACTGGCTTTGGGTATCTGTAACGGTTTCCAGGCCCTGATCAAGCTGGGACTGGTTCCCTACGGAGAGATCGTCAGCCAGACAGAGGATGCCCCGACCCTGACCACCAACTCCCTTGGCCGCCATATTTCCATGATGGCTTACACCAAGGTAATAAGCAACAAGTCCCCCTGGCTGCAGAAGGCCATCCTCGATGAGATCTACGCCATTCCTGCTTCCCACGGTGAGGGACGGTTTGTCGCCAGCGATGAGGTGATCCAGAAGCTCTTTGATCATGGCCAGGTTGCCACCCAGTATGTCAACCTGAGCGGCCAGCCTGTCATGGATGTCCGCTACAACCCCAATGGTTCCTACTATGCCATCGAGGGTATTACCAGCCCTGACGGCAGAGTCTTAGGAAAGATGGGCCATTCTGAGCGTAGAGGGAACCATGTCGCCATCAATATCTATGCCAAGAAAGACCAGAAGATCTTTGAGAGCGGCGTGGCATACTTTAAATAAGAAGTAATAGCTGAGGGATCTCTGTTTTAAGGAGCATGGACAGGCTGACAGAAGTTTTGTTTATGATAGGCAGGGACAGGCTGGAGTAAGACCGGCCCCCTGCAGCAGGCGTTTTCCTTTGGCAGGCAGCCTTCTATATAAGAAGGAATTACTAAAACCATAAATCGTCTCTATGACAGAGATGATCACAGAGGATTATCCGGGGTCCGGCATCGAAGTGTGCCGGACCTCTCTTTATGATCTGGGAATGTCATAAGGATACTATAAAAATGTATGGAGAAGGCTGGCAGAAGGTCTGGGGAAGCCTTTGTGAAGGCAGGAGAAAGATTTGAAAATGTCTTGGGAAAGCCAGAGGAAAGACGGAAAACACCCCGGGAAGGCCTGGATAAGCACGGGAAAGCCGGAGGAAAGCCAGGCAGGGCTTTGGGAATATCCAGGGAATGGCTGGGAAGGTTCTGGAAATAATATGGGTAAAATAGTTAAATATTTTTTTGAAAATATGCTTGACAAAGTAAATGGTTGGTGCTAACTTATGTATAGAAATATTAGCACTCAAAGCTAACGAGTGCTAATAACCAGATAAGAGAGGATATGATATGGAACTTAGCGAGCGCAAAATGAAGATATTAAAAGCGATCATAGCGACGTATCTGAAAACTGGTGAGCCCGTGGGCAGCAGAACGATCTCCAAGGATACAGATCTGCACCTCAGTTCAGCAACCATCCGTAACGAGATGGCTGACCTGGAGGAACTGGGATACATCATCCAGCCCCACACCTCAGCAGGCAGGATTCCATCGGATCTGGGTTACCGATACTATGTGAATCTCCTTATGGAAGAGAATGAGGAGATGCACGACCGGGAAAGAGAGAGGGAGAAGGAACACCAGGACCTGATCAACAAGATGGACCGGATGGAGGTAGTTCTTAAAAACGTGGCCGACACACTGGCAGCCAACACCAACTACGCTACCATGATTTCCACCCCTCAGTACAACGAGGCCAAGCTCAAGTTCATCCAGCTTTCCATGGTGGACAGCCGAAGACTTCTGGTGGTCATCGTGGTTGGCAATGAGACTGTTAAGAATGTCATTATGAATATAGACGATCCTCTGCAGAATGATGAGGTACTAAAGCTTAACATCCTGCTGAATTCCTTCCTCCAGGGTCTGACCCTCGGGGATATCAACCTGGAACTGGTTCACACCATGAAGGTGCAGGCAGGCATGCATGCAGGGATTCTGGAAGGGATCTTCCAGGGTATTGTGGACGCTATTCATGAGGCTGACAACACTAAGATCTACACCAGCGGAACCACTAACATTTTCCGTTATCCGGAACTGATGGATCCGGATAAAACGACAGAGCTTCTGGATACCCTGGTAGACAAGAAGCAGTTAGTCAAGCTGGTGGATGACACGGTCAGCCAGGAAGAGCGCCATGGAATCCAGGTCTATATCGGTAATGAGAATCAGGTTCAGTCGCTGAAGGACTGCAGTATAGTCACAGCAACTTATAAATTAAAAGAAGGAGGAACCGGTACCGTAGGTATCATAGGACCCAAGAGAATGGACTATCGCAAGGTGGTAAGAACCTTGAGAAATCTGACCGATGATCTCGATGAGATCTTTAATTCGGAAGATATAGAATAACTTGAAAGAAAGGTGGTACTTAAGTGGAAGAGAAAAAGCGATTCGACGAAAGTATCGGAGAGGAGACTTCAGGAGCTCCGGAAACAGATGAGGCTGTCAAGGCATCAGGTCATACCGAAGATGACGGCACAGTAGAGATTGAGATTGAGGACGGCAGCAAGGCCGCCGAGGAAGCGAAAGCATCCAAGGACAAGGCTGAAGCCAAAGCCGGGAAAAAGAAAGATAAGTCAGAGAGGAAAACAGACAAGAAAGATAAGAAGAGATCTGCCGACGCCCTTGAGCTTGAGCTTAAGAAGGCCGAAGAGAAGGCAGAGGATTTTGCAGATAAGTACCAGAGACTGCTGGCGGAATTTGAGAATGCCAGAAACAGAAGCGCCAAGGAGCAGGCTAAGATGTTTGACATTGGTGCCAAGAGTGTTCTCGAGAAGCTGCTTCCGGTAGTCGATAATTTTGAGAGGGGCATCGAGGTCTTAAGTGACGAGGAAAAAGAAGCCCCCTTCGCCCAGGGAATCATCAAGATCTACCAGCAGCTGATGACCGTTTTAGACCAGATTGGCGTAAAGCCCATCGAGGCTGTGGGTAAGGAGTTCAATGCAAACTTCCACAATGCGGTCATGCATGAGGAGAATGATGAGATGGGTGAGAACCTGGTATCCCAGGAATTTCAGAAAGGCTATATGTACAAGGAGGATGTGTTAAGACACAGTATGGTTAAGGTCGTGAACTGATCACGAGAGAAAACAGTGGGTTTTAAATAACATTTTATAATAATCAAAAATTAAAAAAAGAGAGAAACCAGTATTCTGGAGCCGGAAGAAGGACTTCGGAATAGGAATATAAGGAGGAACTTATAATGAGTAAAATTATCGGTATTGATTTAGGAACAACTAATTCCTGTGTAGCAGTTATGGAAGGTGGAAAGCCTGTAGTAATTACAAACGCAGAAGGAATGAGAACAACACCGTCAGTGGTAGCATTTACCAAGACTGGTGAGAGAGTTGTTGGAGAGCCGGCAAAGAGACAGGCCGTAACCAACGCAGACAAGACCATCTCTTCCATTAAGAGACAGATGGGATCTGATTATAGAGTAACTATCGACGGCAAGAAGTATTCACCCCAGGAGATCTCCGCTATGATTCTTCAGAAGATGAAGGCTGACGCTGAGAACTACCTTGGCGAGAAGGTGACAGAGGCTGTTATCACAGTTCCCGCTTACTTCAACGACGCCCAGAGACAGGCTACCAAGGATGCCGGCAAGATCGCAGGACTCGATGTAAAGCGTATCATCAACGAGCCGACGGCAGCAGCCCTTTCCTATGGCCTGGACAATGAAAAAGAGCAGCGGATCATGGTTTACGATTTAGGTGGCGGTACCTTTGATGTATCCATCATCGAGATCGGTGACGGCGTCATCGAAGTATTATCCACAGCAGGAGACAACCGTCTCGGCGGCGATGACTTTGATAACGTAATCACCCAGTACATGATCGACGACTTCAAGGCAAAAGAGGGTGTGGACCTGTCCCAGGACAAGATGGCCATGCAGAGATTAAAGGAAGCAGCTGAGAAGGCTAAGAAAGAGCTTTCCTCCGCAACTACAACCAACATCAACCTTCCTTTCATCACAGCAACCTCCGAAGGTCCCAAGCACTTTGAGATGAACCTGACAAGGGCTAAGTTCAACGAGCTGACAGCCCACCTGGTTGAGAGAACCGTAACACCGGTTAACACAGCCCTCAAGGATGCAGGTCTCAATGCCAGCGAGCTCAGCAAGGTATTACTGGTTGGTGGTTCCACAAGAATCCCGGCCGTACAGGATAAGGTAAAACAGCTGACAGGTAAGGATCCCTTCAAGGGAATCAACCCGGATGAGTGTGTAGCCATCGGTGCTTCCATCCAGGGCGGCAAGCTGGCAGGCGATGCCGGTGCCGGCGATATCCTTCTTCTGGATGTTACTCCCCTGTCCCTGTCCATCGAGACCATGGGCGGCGTAGCAACAAGGCTGATCGAGCGTAACACCACGATCCCGACCAAGAAGAGCCAGATCTTCTCCACAGCTGAGAATAACCAGACAGCAGTAGATATCCACGTTGTCCAGGGTGAGAGACAGTTCGCCCGCGATAACAAGACCCTCGGCCAGTTCCGCTTAGACGGAATCCCGCCTGCAATGAGAGGTGTTCCGCAGATCGAGGTAACCTTCGATATCGACGCCAACGGTATTGTAAATGTTTCCGCTAAGGATCTTGGTACAGGTAAGGAGCAGCATATCACAATCACAGCCGGCTCCAACATGTCTGATGATGAGATCGATAAGGCTGTCAAGGAAGCAGCTGAGTTCGAGGCAGCTGACAAGAAGAGAAAAGAAGCCATCGATGCAAGGAACGATGCCGACAATATGGTATTCCAGACAGAGAAGGCTCTTGAGGAAGTGGGCGACAAGGTTGATCCGGCCGAGAAGACAACAGTTCAGGCCGACATTACAAAGATCAAAGAGATCCTTGACCGCACTACTCCTGAGAACATGAGCGAGGCAGATGTCAATGAGATCAACGAGGCCAAGGAGCAGCTGATGAAGGATGCCCAGTCTCTCTTCGGAAAGATGTATGAGCAGACCCAGGCTGGCCAGGCAGGTCCCGGACCTCAGCCAGGCCCCCAGGCAGGACCTTCTGCAGGCGCTGACGATGATATCGTAGATGCTGATTTCACAGAGGTAGATTAATAAATATATAATAGGTTTTACGGTTGCTGACAAGCAGGCCGGATTCCTGCCTGACAGGACCAGCCGCTAAATAAGTCAGACGGCCGGATCCATAACCGGTTCTAATCGACAACATGAAATAGTTAAGAGAGGTGACAGGCTGGTCCTGTCCCCTCTCTATTGCATTGTTACGGCTTGTTGTCCGTATCAAAAAGGCGGAATATTTTGACTTGAAACGGGAGGATTTTAAGGTCCTTTCCTGCTTCCGCCGGTCTTCTGGTATGAGAAAGGAAGGACTATGGCAGATAAAAGAGACTATTATGAGGTGCTCGGCGTCAGCAAGACTGCGTCAGAGGATGAAATAAAAAGAGGTTACCGGAAGGTGGCAAAGAAGTATCATCCGGATATGAATCCCGGGGATAAGAATGCAGAGGAGAAGTTTAAGGAGGCGGCTGAGGCCTATGAGGTTCTCAGCGATCCTGACAAAAGGGCCAAATATGACCAGTTCGGCCATGCTGCCTTTGAGCAGGGTGGCGCGGGTGGTCCCGGCGGTTTCGGCGGCTTTGACTTCAGCGGTGATATGGGAGACATTTTCGGGGATATCTTTGGAGATATGTTCGGCGGCGGCAGGAGCCGGAGGGGCAGACAGAACCAGCCCAGACAGGGAGCCAACCTGCGGGCGGCTGTCCGGATTACCTTTGACGATTCCATCAGGGGTGTGAAGAAGAAACTCAATATCGCCCTCAAGGAAACCTGTAAAACCTGTGGCGGAAACGGCTGCAAGCCGGGAACCAGCCCGGAGAGCTGTCCCAAGTGTAATGGAACCGGCCAGGTGGTCTACACCCAGCAGTCCATGTTCGGCATGGTCCAGAATGTACAGCCCTGTCCCGACTGTAATGGAACGGGCCAGTTTATCCGCAATAAATGTAGCGATTGTTCCGGAACCGGCTATGTCAAGGTCCGCAAGGAGATCGAGGTAAATATTCCTGCCGGTATCAATAATGGTCAGAATGTCCGTATCACCGGCAAAGGCGAGCCGGGCATCAATGGCGGTCCCAGAGGAGACCTGCTGGTAAATGTTTCCGTGTCCCGTCACCCCAAGTTCCAGAGACAGGATTTCGATATCTTTTCCACCGAATCCATCACTTTCTCCCAGGCAGCCCTGGGTGCCACCATCAAGATTGATACCGTAGATGGTCCCATCGACCATACCATCAAGGCCGGAACCCAGACCGACACCAGGGTAAGACTCAAGGACAAGGGTGTACCCTCTCCTACCAATAAGAACCGGAGAGGTAATCATTATGTCACCCTGGTTGTCCAGGTACCTGAGCGGATGACGGAAGCCCAGAAGGAGGCCCTGCGCCAGTACCAGATTGCCATGGGCGAGGTCAGGGACCCCAATTCCTCCGACAGTACAGAGCCCACAGAGAAGAAAGGCTTTTTTGGCGGCAGGAAAAAGAAGTAACCGGCAGACGGACTATATAATAGCAGCTGACACTTCTAAAAGACTTTGAAAACCCTGCATTTTCTGCTATAATATATCTGACAGTCTATGGCCCCGGCAACCCCCTGCCCCGCAGGGAAGCTGATGGAGAAGGACATGTTTAGAATATGTGGATGCCGGATGTAGGGGGCGCGTCCCTGGATAAAAGGAGTGTTATCATTGAGAGAACTGAAAGATTATGTAACTGATATTCCGGATTTTCCGGAGCCTGGTATTATATTCCGTGACATAACGACCATGCTGCAGAATTCTGAAGGCCTGAAGCTCAGTATCCATGAGCTGATGCACTGTCTGGAAGGCCTGGAGTTCGATGTGATTGCCGGAGCCGAGTCCCGGGGCTTCCTTTTCGGTATGCCTCTGGCCTACAATAAGGGCAAGGGCTTTATCCCGATCCGCAAGAAGGGCAAGTTGCCCAGAGAGACCGTGGAGAAGGAGTATGCCCTGGAGTACGGCACAGCAACCATCGAGATGCATAAGGATTCAATTTTTCCGGGACAGAGAGTAGTTCTGGTAGACGATCTTCTGGCTACAGGAGGAACTGCCAAAGCAGCCATCGACCTGATTGAGCAGCTGGGCGGCGTTGTTGTTAAGGTTCTTTTCGTCATTGAGCTGGCAGGCCTTAAGGGCCGTGATAAGCTGCAGGGTTACGATGTGGATTCTGTGATTGTTTACGAAGGCAAGTAATCAGCCTGTTGTTTATGAACAAAACTATAAGAGGAAGCTGAAGGTTTTGAAAGAAATCTTCAGCTTTTTTAATGGTCTGGTCATGGGTCTGACTGAACCGGACCGGTTACCTGCTTCTGCAGCATGGAAAAAAGTTCTTCCCAGACAGAATGAATAATTCCTCTGCAAATCCTGCGATTTCTTTACAAAAGCAGGGGAATGATGTATTATGAAATAGACGAAAATTAATCTCAAAACTTTATAGGAGCAGGTGGAAATAAAGTGGAATATATGAATTTATTGCAGAGAATTGATCATAAGTCGGCAGAATTCAGCAAGGGGCAGAAGCGACTGGCCCAGTACATCATGGAAAATTATGATATCGCTGCGTATCTCACAGCATCCAAACTGGGAAAAGAAGCCGGAGTCAGTGAGTCTACGGTAGTCCGGTTTGCCTACCAGCTTGACTATGACGGCTATCCGGAATTGCAAAAGGCCATCCAGGTTATCGTGAAGACCAATTCCAATTCACTCCAGCGGATGCTGCTGTCTACTAAGAGATATCAGGAAAAGGGAGTCCTTAAGAGCATCATGATCACTGACGCCGAAAGGCTTCGGGACACCATCCACGGCGGTGTGGATGAAAACCAGTTCAACAAGGCGGTGGATATGATCAATGAGAGCCGGAGACTTTACATCCTCGGCGCCAGAAGCGCTGCCTACCTGGCAGGCCTCATGGGCTACTATTTTAAAATGTTATTTGACAATGTCATCATAGTAGACGCCAACTCTACCTCTGAGACCCTGGAGCAAATCTATAATATCGGCAAGGAAGACGTTATGGTCGGGATTACATTTCCCAGGTATTCCAAGAGAACGATCTGTGCCCTGGAATACGCCAAAAACCATGGCAGCAAGACCATTGCCCTCACGGACAATATGGAGTCTCCCATCGCCGAATATGCAGACTGCTGTCTGATCGCCAAGTCGGATGTGATGACGATCATCGATTCCCTGGTATGTCCTTTAAGTGTGGTCAATGCCCTGGTGACAGCGGTGGCCCTGCTGAGGAAGGATGATGTGGAAAAAAGGCTCATGGCTCTGGAAGAGCTCTGGAAAGAATATGATGTCTATAACAGGAGTATTAAATAATGAAAACCATAATTATTGTGGGTGGAGGGGCAGCCGGTCTAATGGCTGCCATTTCTGCGTCCGGCCAAGGGAGGTCCGTGACGGTCATTGACCATAATGACAAGGCCGGCCGCAAGCTTTTTATTACTGGTAAGGGCAGGTGCAATATCACCAATGCCTGCCCTCCGGAGGAATTCCTGGGCTCCGTGGTCACCAATTCCCGCTTCCTCTACAGTGCCTTCAGCAGGTTTTCCAACCAGGACATGATGGCCTTTCTGGAGGAGGAGGGTCTGGCCTTGAAGACAGAGAGGGGTCTCAGGGTCTTTCCCCAGTCCGACCATTCCTCTGATGTAATCAGGACCCTGACCGGGGCCTGCCGGCGGCGAGGGGTTCGCTTTGAATTCGGCTGTCATGTGGAAGAGCTTCTTTTCCAGGACCTGACCGTAGCCGTCGGAGAGGAAACTGGTGGAGGAAATACTGAAGGGACTGGCGTTAGAAATACTGCCCAGGCCAGCAGTGGAAATACTGCCCAGGCCAGCAGTGGAAATACTGCCCATGCCAGTGCCGGAATCGGTCAGGCATCCAATGACCAGACCATTCTGCAAAACAACCTGGGCCATAAGAAGACCGGGAAAGGGAAGAGCAGCAGGAATAAGAGCAGGAAGGGGCCGGAAAAAAGAATCGCCGGAGTCCGCCTTTCCGATGGAAGAACCCTGGCCTGTGACGCCTTGATCCTGGCTTGTGGAGGGGCCTCTTATCCTGCCACCGGCGCCGATGGCAGCGGTTATGACCTGGCCCGGTCAGCCGGCCACCGGATTACAGACATCCAGCCCTCCCTGGTACCCTTCGAGATGGAAGAGACCTGGTGCAAGGACCTGATGGGCCTGTCCTTAAGAAATATATCTATCCGGATCAAGAGCGGCAAAAAACTGGTTTATGAAGGTTTTGGGGAATTTCTTTTTACCCACTTTGGAGTCAGCGGCCCCCTGGTCCTCACAGCCAGCACCAGGCTGGGCCCCTACTGGAAGGACCTGAAGCAGGGCAAGCTGAAGCTGCTGCTGGACCTGAAGCCGGCCCTGGACTATGACCAGCTGGACAAGCGCTTCCTAAGGGAATTTGACACCTGGAGAAATAAAAACATTTCCAATCTCATGGACAGCCTCCTTCCAAAAAAAATGATTCCTGTATTCCTGGACCTCTGTGGAATAGCGGCAGATAAAAAGGTCAGGGACATCAGTAAGCAGGAAAGAAGACACATGGAGGAAATGATGAAGAACCTTCCCATGCAGATCAAGGGCCTGCGCAGCTTTGACGAGGCTATCATCACCAGGGGAGGGGTGGCCGTCAAGGAAGTGGACCCGGCCACCATGGCCTCCAAAAAGACCGCAGGCCTCTATATCTGCGGGGAAATGCTGGATTTAGATGCAGTGACCGGCGGTTTTAACCTGCAGATTGCCTGGACCACCGGTTATGTGGCAGGGAAATCCTGCACAATGGAAAGCCCGGAATAATAGATGGTGCCAGATATTGGAAGACTGGAAAAAATAAGGTCTTAAATAATGAGGAAAGCTGTAAAATATAAGGGTTTATATTATTTTTGGAAGTGAATAAAAAGTTCTTTGCAATTCATTTCATCTGTGCTAAACTGTGATAGTGTGGCTGTCTGTCACCAAGGGCAGACTGACCCATAAACTGGAGGATTAGGATATGTATAGTATCGCAATAGATGGTCCGGCGGGAGCCGGCAAGAGCACCATAGCCAGGGCCATAGCAAAAAGAATCGGATTTATCTATGTCGACACAGGCGCCATGTACCGGGCCATCGCCTTATATTTTCTGAGAAAAGGTGTGGACGGTCAGGACAGGGAGGCTGTGGCTGCAGGATGTCCGGATATCAGGGTGACCCTGGATTATGACAGCGAAGGGAAGCAGCAGGTTATTCTGAACGGGGAGAACGTCAGCGGATTGATCCGCACTCCGGAGGTCAGCAAGATGGCTTCCACAACATCAGCCATCCCCGAAGTCCGGGCTTCATTGCTTCAGCTGCAGAGAAACCTGGCAGCGACAAGTAATGTGCTCATGGATGGCAGGGATATCGGTACCCACGTCCTTCCCCAGGCTACTCTGAAGATCTTTCTGACCGCCTCAGCGGATGTGAGAGCCAGACGCCGTTATGACGAACTGGTGGCCGCAGGGACCCCCTGCAGTTATGAGCAGATCCGCCAGGAGATCATCCAGCGGGACAAGCAGGATACGGAGCGGGAGATCGCTCCCTTAAGACAGGCTGAGGACGCAGTCCTGGTGGACTCTTCCGACATGACTGTCGACCAGGTGATCGAGGCAGTGATCCGGGAGTTTGACCGGGTCAAAGAGCAGCAGTAAAGATTGTCATTAAAGAGTAGGTAACCCTTAGTCAGTAATCAGGTTTGTATTATATTAATTTGTTAGTCTATGGAAGTAAATGTTGCGAAATCCGCCGGCTTTTGTTTTGGAGTTAAAAGAGCTGTAGAGACGGTATACAGAGAATCGGCCCATCAGAATGTCTACACCTACGGACCGATCATACACAATGAAGAGGTAGTCGCTGATCTGGAGAGACAGGGTGTCCAGGTGATCCATGACATCTCAGAGCTCGCCGGCATCAAGGAGGGGACAGTAGTCATACGTTCCCACGGTGTCGCAAAAGAGATTTATGAGAAGATCGAGGCCGCCGGCCTGAGGCTGGTTGATGCCACCTGCCCCTTTGTCCGCAAGATCCATAAGATTGTGGAGAAGGAGAGCGGGGAAGGCAGACAGATTATTATAGTCGGTAATAATCATCATCCCGAAGTGGAAGGGATCGTGAGCTGGTGCCGGACAGATCCAATCGTAATCGAGAATCGAGACCAGGCAGAAATGCTTGAAATCGATGAAAAATCGAGGTTAACCATTGTATCACAAACCACATTTAATTACAATAAATTTCAAGATTTGGTTGAAATTATCTCGAAAAAGAGTTATGATATAAATGTTTGTAACACGATTTGTAATGCGACTGAAGAGCGTCAGGCTGAAACCAGACAGCTGGCCCGCAATTCGGATGCCATGATTGTGATTGGTGGCAGACACAGTTCTAATACTCAAAAGCTTTTTGAGATAAGTAAGAAAGAATGTAGTAATACTTATTATATACAGACAGTCCGTGATTTAAATATGGCGGACTTCTCAAATATCGAGTCACTCGGTATTACTGCAGGGGCATCCACCCCAAATAATATTATCAAGGAGGTTCATGAAAGCATGGCTGAAGATTTTGCACAGATGCTGGAAGAAAGTTTAGTGACAATCAAGACTGGTCAGGTTGTCAAAGGCAGTATTATTGACGTTAAGGAGGACGAGATCATCCTCAATATCGGATATAAATCAGAAGGTATTATTACCAGGAATGAATATTCCAATGATCAGAATTTAGACCTTACCACAGTTGCTAATGTTGGCGACGAGATGGAAGCAAAGGTTCTTAAGATGAACGATGGCGAAGGCCAGGTTCTCTTAACATATAAGCGCCTCAAGGCCGAGAAGGGTAACAAGAGATTAGAGGAAGCCTTCAACAATGAAGAGATCCTTAAGGCTCCTGTAACCAGAGTTTTAGATGGTGGTTTAAGTGTTATGGTCGAGGAGACCAGAGTATTTATCCCCGCCAGTCTCGTTTCCGATACATACGAGAAGAATCTCAAGAAGTATGACGGACAGGAGATCGAGTTCCGCATCATCGAGTTCAATCCTCGCAAGAGAAGAATCATCGGTGACCGCAAGCAGCTTCTCGTAGCAGAGAAGAAGGCTAAGCAGGAAGCACTCTTCGCAAGAATCGAGCCAGGCATGACAGTAGAAGGAACCGTAAAGAACGTTACAGATTTCGGTGCATTCATCGATCTTGGCGGAGCAGACGGACTTCTTCATATCTCTGAGATGAGCTGGGGCCGTGTTGACAATCCCAAGAAGCTTTTCACAGTTGGCGAAGAGCTCAAGGTTCTCATCAAGGATATCCAGGGCGAGAAGATTGCTTTATCCCTCAAGTTCCCGGAGACCAATCCATGGCTTAACGCTGACGAGAAGTACGCAGTGGGTAATGTTGTAGAGGGTAGAGTAGCCCGTATGACAGACTTCGGCGCTTTCGTTGAGTTAGAGCCGGGCGTAGATGCTCTTCTTCATGTATCCCAGATCGCAAGAGAGCACATCGAGAAGCCGTCAGACGTTCTCAGCGTTGGCCAGGTAATCGAGGCCAAGGTTGTGGACTTCAAGAAGGATGACCGCAAGATCAGCCTGAGCAAGAAGGCTCTTGAGTTCGATCGCGCAGAGGAATAATCCAGTCTGAATATCATTTGATGAAAAGATCATCTGAATATAAGGAATAGATACCTTAAGGGGTTGCCGGTAAACGACAACCCCTTTTCTTTTTGATATGACATTTTTTAAATAAAGCATTTCTTCTAAATAGAGCATTTCCTAATAATACAGCATTTATTATATCGTTTTAATTTAGCATTATTATGTCATTACTCGAAATCTTATTATACACTAAAGGTTCAGTTATTATTCAAATAATAAAGCTGCATTTACAACAGACGGCCTGTTTCGGGAAAAAGAAAAGACCCCTCAATGTCACAATGGTTTTGTTAATGAGAGGTCTGGTCTTTATAAATGAATGAGGTCACCACTTCAGTGGGGCATCCTCTGACTAACAGGTCCGGGAATTAGTCATCTTCTCCCGCTTTCTCAGAATCCTTTTCTATAATCGCTCCCGAATTGGCATCGATCTTATATTCATACTCCATACCGCCACTGTTGAATTCAACCTTATAGACAATAAGTCCATCGTCATTATCCAGGTTATTCTTAAAGACTTCGGCAGACGCAGGGTCAACACCTGCATCCTTTAAAGCAGTATCAAGAGCCATATCAGCCGTTACAGCATAGCTTGAGGTATCTGACAGGATTGTGGCAAGAGTCTGGGCCTGCTGCTCATTCTCTGCCTTATCCTCCGCATCCATCTGCTCAGAAGACTTCTCAATGATCTCACCCGTGGAGATATTGATCTCATAATCATACTCAGTATTATCCAGGAAAAAACCTAACTCCCAGCTGACAACCTTAGTAGTCTTATTCTTTTCCTTCTGAGTCTCAAACCAGGTGACCTCCTGGCCCTCCAGACCCGCATCTTTTACAGCGATATCCCTGGCCTGCTGGTAAGTAATCTCCACCACAGCCTCAGTGGAAGCAGCCGGATCCGTAACAGCCTGACCATCCGCGGCAAAAGCAACACAAGGAAGAACCATAAGACCCAAAGCCATAACACCACCTGCTAAAACCGTCATAATACGTTTTCTCATTTCCTTTTTCATCTAAAACACCTCCTATTAAAAGATATAGAAAATCATGTTACATAATAAAAATTGTAAATAATAGCCATTAAAACATTATATTTTATAATAATTGTACTATAAAAGAATTTATTTGACAATACAAAAATACAATAGAAAGATTAAAATAAAATTAGAAAACAAACATCATAAAAAAAGAAAGACAAAAAGGGTAGCCCTTCAGGGAAAGAAATAAAAAAGCCATCAGGTGAATGGGTACCTATGGCAAATAAAAGCATGGGCGTGAATACCGAGGATTTTTACGAGTATAGCTTTTGCGCCGTGAGCAAGGCTTACCCTGCGAAGCAGGTGAGTTTGCGGAAGGCGCGAAGAATAGGCGACGGAAGAAAATCCGAAGCTATAGCATGATTCTTTTATTACTCAAAGATATTGGCAGGTCGATTACTGAAAAAGGTATTTTTTTTGACGGGAAAAAGTAAAAAGCCGGTCAGAATGGAGAATATCTATACGCAATAAAGCATGGGCATGAATACCGAGGATTTTCTGAGTATAGCTTTCGCGCCGGGCAGGATGTTTGAGCCTGCGAAGCAGGCGAGTTGAGATCGAGGCGCGAAGAATTAGCGAGGGAAGAAAATCCGAAGGTATAGCTGATTTATTGCGTATAGATATCTTGTCTGACCGGCTTTAATTAGTCTGTGTCAAAAAGTATACCTTTATATTATTTATTCTTTTCGATTTCCATCATTTTCATGGCCCGAACCTTGGACGGCAGCCCAAAGAGAGTGATGAAACCTTCAGCATCATGGTGGTCATAAAGGTCACCTGTGGTGAAGGAAGCCAGAGACTCACTGTAGAGGCTGTAAGGAGATGTAGTACCGGCCTTGATAATGTTACCCTTGTAAAGCTTAAACTTTACTTCGCCGGTAACATACTTCTCAGTGGAAGTTACAAAAGCCTGGATGGCTTCCCGGAGAGGAGTGAACCACTTGCCCTCATAGACCAGCTGGGCCATTTTGTTGCCCATATCCTTTTTAACATTCATAACGTCACGGTCGAGGACCAGCTCTTCTAACTGCTGTAAAGCTTCGAAGAGGATGGTTCCACCAGGAGTCTCATAGATACCACGGGACTTCATGCCTACAACACGGTTCTCTACGATATCTACGATACCGATACCATTCCGGCCGCCCAGCTCGTTGAGCTTGCGGATGATGTCGGAAACCTTCATGGCCTCACCATTGATGGTCTTGGGAACACCGGCCTCAAAGGTCATGGTTACAGACTCGGCTTTGTCGGGAGCCCTCTGGGGAGAAACACTCATAACCAGGAGGTGGTCATAGTTGGGCTCCACGGAAGGATCCTCCAGCTCCAGACCTTCATGGCTGATGTGCCAGAGGTTACGGTCACGGCTGTAGCTGCTGTCAGCGGAGAAGGGAAGATGGATGTCATGGGCCTTACAGTAGGCGATCTCATCTTCACGGGACTGCATGGTCCACTTATCGTCACGCCATGCGGCGATGATCTTGATATCGGGGGCAAGAGCCTTGATGCCCAGCTCAAAACGGATCTGGTCATTTCCCTTGCCGGTAGCGCCATGGCAGATAGCGGAAGCACCTTCTTTTCTGGCAACTTCTACCAGCTTGGCAGCGATGCCCGGGCGGGCCATGGAGGTACCCAGAAGGTATTTGTTCTCATATACGGCACCGGCCTGTACGCAGGGCATAATATAGTTTTCACAGAAGTCATCTGTGATATCTTCGATATATAATTTAGAAGCACCTGAGTAGAGGGCGCGCTCCTCCAGACCGTCAAGCTCTTCGCCCTGTCCACAGTCGATACAGCAGCAGATTACTTCGTAATCATAGTTCTCCTTAAGCCAGGGAATGATTGCTGTGGTGTCAAGTCCTCCTGAATATGCCAATACAACTTTTTCTTTGCTCATTTTAAGTGTTTCCTCCTAAATGCTTATGTTTTTAGCGGCCTATATGATGACGCCGTCTCTTATATATTTATTTAATCATAATCCATACTATACGGCATCTCAGACCATAATGCAAGTGTTTTTTTGATATTTATTAATAAATATTCAAAAATACTTGCATAATATAGGTTTATATCGTATAATTATGAATATTTTCGAATAAATATGCAAAAACAAGGGGAGATAATCAGTTTATTTTCTTAATTTCTTGTAATAGGAAGAATTTTGTGAGATAATGCCTTTCAGAATGCTTTCAGAAAGTATTTATTGGGATTGTAAATAATAAGAGACAGGAGGATCTAGTCATATGATAAAGGTTGGAATTATCGGATCCACCGGCTATGCCGGCCAGGAGCTTGTACGTATATTATTAGGCCATAAGGAGGCGGAGATTCGCTGGTATGGGTCCCGCTCTTATGTGGACCAGGCCTACGCAGACGTATTTGCCAATATGTTTGAGCTTGTGCCTGATATCTGTAAAGGAGAGGATCTGGCCAGTCTCTGCCAGGAGGTGGATGTGGTATTTACGGCTACGCCCCAGGGTCTCTGTGCCTCCCTGGTTAGTGAGGAGGTTCTGTCCCAGGTCAAGATCGTTGATCTGTCCGCTGACTTCCGGATCAAGGATGTCAATGTCTATGAACAGTGGTACGGCATCAAGCATGCGAGCCCCCAATTTATCGACGAGGCAGTCTACGGTCTCTGTGAGATTAACCGGGACCAGGTGAAGAAGGCCAGACTGGTGGCTAATCCAGGCTGCTATCCGACCTGTTCCTTCCTGTCCATCTATCCCCTGGCCAAGGCAGGGCTCATCGACATGAAGTCCGTGATTATAGATGCCAAATCCGGAACCTCCGGGGCAGGCAGGGGAACCAAGCTGGCTAACCTCTACTGTGAGGTGAATGAAAGTATCAAGGCTTACGGTGTGGCAGTCCACCGCCATACTCCGGAGATTGAGGAGCAGTTAACTTATGCGGCCGGAACCGAAGCCATCGTTAATTTCACGCCTCATCTGGTTCCCATGAACCGGGGAATTCTGGTGACAGCCTATGCCAATATGACAGAGGCAGCCAGGAAGCTTAGTGAAGACGAGCTTCGCCAGCTCTACCATGAGGCCTATGACCAGGAGACCTTCGTCAGGGTTCTCAAGAAGGGTGTTAATCCTGAGACCCGCTGGGTGGAAGGCAGCAATTATGTGGATGTGAATATCAAGCCAGATCCCAGAACCGGCCGGATTATCATGATGGGCGCCATGGATAATCTGGTCAAAGGAGCGGCCGGCCAGGCAGTCCAGAACATGAATCTTATGTTCGGCCTCCCGGAAAATACCGGCCTTATGATGCCTCCGGTCTTCCCATAAGATGCAAGAGCAGTGAGGCAAACCCTTTACAGGAGGAATAGATGATGAAAGAGATTACAGGCGGCATAACCGCCGCAAAAGGATATAAAGCCGCAGGTCTCAGGGCCGGAATCAAGGCAGGCAAGACCAACAAGGACATGGCCCTGGTTTACAGCCAGGCCCCGGCGGTATGTGCCGGAACATTTACCAGAAACGTGGTTAAGGCAGCCACTGTCTACTGGGACAGGGATATTGTTTATGGACCCGGCACTGCCAGGGCCATCGTGGTTAACAGCGGCATTGCCAATGCCTGCACCGGTACCGAGGGCATCGATAATTGCCGCAAGGAGGCGGAGATTGCGGCAGAGCTTCTGGATATCAGTCCGGAGGAGGTCCTGGTGGGATCCACCGGAGTAATCGGTCCCCAGCTTCCCATGGATGTGATCGAGAAGGGGATCCATATGCTGGTTCCCGCCCTCGAGGAGGCGGAGGAAGCGGCGGCTCAGGCGGCGGAGGCTATCCTGACTACTGATACCCACAAAAAAGAGCTGGCCGTGGAGTGCCAGATCGGCGGCAAGACCGTCCGGGTAGGCGGTATGTGCAAGGGAGCGGGAATGATCCACCCCAACATGGGAACCATGCTGGCCTTTGTCACCAGTGACGCGGCCATAGACCAGAAAGTCCTGCAGACATTTACCAGTGCCATCGTGGAGGATACCTTCAACATGGTTTCCGTGGACGGAGATACATCCACCAATGATACCTGCCTGGTTCTTTGTAACGGACTGGCCCAAAATGAGGAGATCAGGGAAGATAATGAGGCAGGACGGATCTTTTACCTGGCCCTGGAGACTGTCCTGGCCGGCCTTTCCAAAATGATTGCCGGAGACGGAGAGGGCTGTACCAGGCTCTTTGAGGTAACCTGCCACGACGCGGCCAGCAAAGAGGATGCCAGAATCATCAGTAAGTCGGTGGTCTGTTCCTCCCTCACCAAGGCGGCAGTCTTTGGCAAGGATGCCAACTGGGGCCGGATTCTCTGTGCCATGGGCTACAGCGGGGTAGTCTTTGACCCCCTCAAGGTAGATATCAGGCTGGAGAGTGAATTTGGCTCATTGGAGATCGTTAAGCAGGGGATCGCCACTGACTACAGTGAGGACTATGCCACGGAGATTCTGGGCGGCAACCCGGTAAAAGCCCAGCTTTATATCCATGAGGGGGAGGCTTCGGCTACTGCCTGGGGCTGTGACCTTACTTATGAATATGTGAAGATTAACGCCGACTACAGGAGTTGACAGAGCCTGGGAGCTTTCTGGCTATAGTCATAGCCGCCGGGACATTCCCGGATTTGAAAGCTTGCCGGATATACATTTAAAATATGAATTTATCTAATATATAAAATATAGAAGAAACAGATCTGGAGGAAACTGTAATGCCTAAAATCAAAAATATCAATTCCGATGTGGAAAATGTGATGTTGAAGGCCAATACCCTTATTGAGGCCCTGCCCTATATCCGTCGTTTCAATGGTTCAACCGTTGTCGTAAAATATGGCGGCAGCGCCATGCTCGACGAAAACCTGAAGTACAATGTCATCAAGGATGTGGCCCTGCTGAAGCTGGTGGGCATGAGGCCGATCATTGTCCATGGCGGCGGCAAGGAGATTTCCAAGTGGGTGCAGATGTCCGGTAAAGAGGCAGAGTTCTATAATGGTCTGCGTGTTACCGACAAGGAAACCATGGATATCGCCGAGATGGTCCTCAACAAGGTCAATAAGGAACTGGTGGGCATGATGCAGAAGATGGGTGTCAATGCCGTAGGCCTCTGTGGCAAGGACGGCAACATGATCCATGTGGATAAGAAGATGCCCGATGGCAAGGATATTGGCTTTGTAGGGAATATCACCAAGGTTAATACAGACCTCTTAGAGACTCTGATGGACAGGGACTTCATACCGGTTATCGCCCCCATCGGCCTCGATGACCAGTACCAGGCCTATAATATCAATGCCGATGACGCGGCCTGTGGCGTTGCCAAGGCCATGCATGCAGAGAAGCTGGTTTTCCTGACAGACATCGAGGGTGTCTTTATCGATCCCAGTAACAAGAAGACCCTGATTTCCGAGATGGATGTGAAGACTGCCAAGGAGTTCATCTACAATGGCGTTGTAGGCGGCGGTATGCTTCCCAAGCTGGAGAATTGTATCAATGCCATCGAGGAAGGCGTGGCCAGAGTTCATATTCTCGACGGACGTCTGGAGCATTGCCTGCTCCTGGAGATCTTCACGGAAAAGGGTATCGGAACTGCCATTTTAAAGGAGCCCTTGTTCTTTTAGAACGTAAATAAAGAATAATAGAAAGGATGAGTTTCATGGCCAATATGCAGGAATATATGAACCTGGGAGAAGAGTATATCCTTAAAACCTACAACCGTTTTCCGGTGGTTTTTGAGAAAGGAGAGGGAGTCCGCCTCTACGATATGGACGGCAAGTCCTATCTGGACTTCGCGGCAGGTATCGCCGTCTTTGCCCTGGGTTATGGTAATGAGGCCTACAACCAGGCCCTCAAAGATCAGATTGATAAAATTATCCATACATCAAACCTTTATTACAATATCCCCGCCATAGAGGCGGCAAGGATGATTGTGGAGACGACAGGCATGTCCAAGGTCTTCTTTACCAACAGTGGGACAGAGGCCATAGAGGGAGCCCTCAAGGTTGCCAGGAAATATGCCTATCTTAAAGACCCCTCTAAGGATTATGAGTTCATTGCCATGAACCACTCCTTCCATGGCCGCAGCCAGGGAGCCCTGGCTGTCACGGGAAATGCCCACTATCAGGACGGTTTTGTTCCGGTTCCCATGCGGGCAGTCTTCGCTGATTTCAATGACCTGGAGGATGTGAAGGCAAAGATTACAGACCGGACCTGCGGCATAATCTGTGAGGTAGTCCAGGGAGAAGGCGGTATTTACCCGGCTGACAAGGACTTCCTCCAGGGACTGAGGGACCTTTGTGACCAGCATGATCTTCTGCTGATCTTCGATGAGATCCAGTGTGGTATGGGACGCTGTGGATCCCTCTATGCCCATGATCTCTACGGGGTCAAGCCCGATGTGCTGACTCTGGCCAAAGCTCTTGGCTGCGGAGTCCCCGTTGGAGCCTTTGTGACCAATGAGAGGGCCTCCCATGCCCTGGTACCGGGTGACCACGGCACCACCTACGGCGGTAATCCTTTTGCGACAGCAGCAGTCTGTGAGGTCTACCGGCAGTTTGAGGAAAGAGATCTGGTCGGCCACGTCAATGAAGTGGGGGCCTACCTCTATGACAAACTTGAGGAGTTGAAGGAGACCAATCCCCATATCATCGATCACCGGGGCCTGGGTCTCATGCAGGGTCTGGAATTTGACGGACCGGTGGCTGACCTTGTAAAAGCCTGCCTGGGCAAGGGCCTGGTACTGATTTCAGCCGGGACCAATACCATCCGTTTTATACCTCCCCTGGTGATTACAAAAGAGGACGTGGATGAGATGTTGGGAATTCTTAAAGAGGTTCTCAATCAGGAATAAGTGAGGCCTGGCCGGCTTCCTTATGTTTCAAAGAAAAGACAAGAGGAAATTTCGCTATCCTCTTGTCTTTTTTAGAAATATTATGTAATATTTATATATAGCTATGGATAGTTTCAGGGGACAAGTACAAGTTCTGACAGGGGAATATTATTCCTGCCTGGATTTCAAGGACCCGGAAGACTGCTTTCACCATTCCCGGAAGGGAGGCTTGGTGAAAACAGGACTAAATAGGATAAAGCTTTTAAGGAAAGACGGTTACTCTCGGGGTCTTTTGGGAAGGGCAGGTCCGGTTTTTGCCGGCTTGCTGCTCCTAATAATTCTCTGTGGCTGCAAGGCCAAAGGCCTGATTCCTGATTCTATGATTCCCCAGGCTCTCAAGGGGGAAGAGACTACGGTCTTTGTTGGAGAGGGCCAGACGGGAAGTTTTTACGAGACGGACTTCAGGGCTGGAGACACAGAAGAAGGTAAGGACCAGGCCCAGGAGACAGGGCAAGAAGAAGCCGGAGAGGACCAGACCAAGGCCTTGGAGCTTGGAAAGGATAATAACGCAAAGAGGGAAAGGGATGGCAGCGGATCCGCAAGTGGGCTTTCAGAAGAAGAAGGCCAGGGTGATGGAGAAGCTGCAGGAGAAGAAGACCTTCTCTATGTCCATGTATGCGGCTGTGTGAAGAAGCCTGGTGTATACCGGCTTTCTGATGGAGCCAGAATATGTGACGCCATTGAGGCGGCAGGAGGAATGAAAAAAGAGGCCGATCCGGCCTGGCTCAACCAGGCGGCACCGGTTACAGACGGTATGCAGATAAAGGTTCCTTCGAAAGGGGAAGTAGAAGCAGGTCAGGCAGGGCCTTCTGCCGGTGGGACCGGCAGTCTTGCCGGAAGCCAGGACAGTGAGGCCGGCGGGGCCGGGGCGGGCAAAGCTGAAGATGCTTTGGTAAATATTAATACCGCGACGGCGGACCAGCTGCTTGCTATTCCCGGAATTGGGGCAAAGAGAGCGGAGGACATTATCGCTTACCGGGAAGAACATGGGGACTTTTCATCGATCGAGGAGATTAAGAATGTTTCCGGAATCGGTGATGGGCTATACAAGAAGATGAAAGACCATATAAGGGTCGACTGAGGTGGATTATGAGCAAGAAAGTACTGGTTGTCGATGATGAGAAATTGATTGTTAAAGGAATAAAGTTTTCTCTGGTCCAGGATGATATGGAAGTAGACTGTGCCTATGATGGCGAGGAAGCTTTAGAGATGGCAAAAAAGACAGAGTATGATGTGATACTCCTTGATGTGATGCTTCCCAAACTTGATGGCTTTGAAGTATGTCAGCGTATCCGGGATTTCTCTAACATGCCGATCATTATGCTGACAGCCAAGGGAGACGACATGGATAAGATCCTGGGGCTGGAATACGGCGCCGATGATTATATCACCAAGCCCTTCAATATCCTGGAGGTTAAGGCCCGGATCAAGGCCATCATCCGCAGAAGCCACCGCCAGGCCGTTGAGGAAGAAAAGAAGAAGATTTTTGAGAAGAATGGAATGAAGATCGACTGCGACAGCAGACGGGTCTTCGTCGATGGTAAAGAGGTAAGGCTGACCGCCAAGGAATACGATCTCCTCGAACTCCTTTCCTTCCATCCCAACAAGGTATACAGCAGGGAAAACCTGCTCAATATCGTCTGGGGTTACGACTACCCCGGTGATGTGAGGACCGTGGATGTACACATCCGCCGGCTCAGGGAAAAGATTGAGAGGAATCCGGGAGAACCTGACTTTATTCATACCAAGTGGGGTGTAGGTTACTATTTTCAAGATTAATGACATCACAGAGCAAGTGTTTATGCGGTTTTTGGCATAATTACAGGTCAAAACTTTCCAAAAACTTTCCATCACACAGGAAAGGATGGTTGTAAATGGCGGAAAGGTTGGAAAAAACATCGGAGAAAAACATCTTCTATAAGAGGGACAAAGATGTGTATGTGGTCACTCTTGACTTCGGATTTGTGAATGGAAAGAGAGTCAAGAAGAGAGAAACGGCATCTTCATTTAGGGAAGCAAAAATCATAAAGAGAAAGCACGAACAAGCCCGGGCACAAGGGAAAAGCAAGTTGTCCGGGCTGTATTCATCGGTCACGATGGTTGAGAGTATGGAAGATTATGTGAATCACAATCTCAATTTATGGTCGAACAGTTATGTTACCAGACAGCGGATACATCAGCACAGGGTGGAGAAATGGTTGGCTGACACAGGGCAAAAGGACAAACCGATTAAAGATATTACGGCGATAGACATTGAGGAATTGTATCAATGGTCGATGATAGACCATGATGATGCGGCGGCGATTGGTTATAACACCATCACGAAACTACATTCTTTCCTTCGTGGTATGTATCTATACTGTCTCAAAGATTTTTCCAAATATGGTGTCACCACTTCGCCGATTCCGTCCGTTGAAATTCCGGCACAAAAGACAAGGTACGAAGCACAGCATCTATCTGTTGATGAATTGAATAAACTGATAAGGTTTGCTGTGTTATGGGAGATTGATGAACATGCAGGTGCTCCTCTTGGGATATTGGTTCTCGGTGGTCTATGTGGTCTTCGGAAAGGTGAGATTGCAGGCGTGCGATGGTCGGATCTAGACGAAGAGAACCATCGGATTCACATAGTAAGACAGAGACAGGTGGTACAGGACAAGGACAGTGGAAAGTGGATTGAGAAGGTGTCTTGTCCAAAAGGTGGTAACAATAACGGACAGTCGGCGACAGACCGAAAAGAACGTTGGGCTGCGTTGAGTGACGTGGGGTTGGAGTTGTTGCGAATGGTTCGGGCAGCACAGGAGAAGATTGTGCCGATTGATGACGAGTCTTATATCTATCAAGATAAGGCTTCGCTCGTCACAGGTAAAAATCCTTATCCGAAGAACATAACGAAAAGATGGAAACAGTTTTTGGTTCGGTATAATCGGATGCACGATGATGAGGTGCAGATTGTAAGGCTACATGATTTAAGACATACTTGTGCAACGATCTTGTCGGGAAATATTGATGATTTCCTAATTGCTTATCATCTCGGTCACACAATACCAGGACTTGGTGCAACGAAACGGTACATGCATGACGATGGCATAAAAGGTCGTAAAGAAATCAGTGACTACTTGAATAGTATTATTGAGTACAAATAAATAATCAAATGATTTGAACAGACAAAACCCGTTTCGGAGTAATCCGAAGCGGGTTTTTTAATGGATATAATAGATTTTCATTGATATTTCATTATTTAATGTAGATTATTGTAGATTATTGTAGATAAAATAAAATAAATATAAACTATTTGATTAATATTGATTGACAATAATAAGAATTGTGAGTATACTTCAGGTGAAAAGTATTGGATAATGTTGAAAAGGAGGGTGTATTGATGAAATCAGAACTGAAAATCGGGGAAAAGATTTTGTTATCTTTAGATGAAGCTTGTTTACTTACTGGGATTGGGAAAAATTCTATGAAGCACATTATAAAGACACATCCGGAGATTTCTTTATCTTATGGACAAATTACGAAAATAAAAAGACAAAGGCTGGAGGAATTTCTCCTTGAATCAACACACGTTGATAATTTTACTACAAACTAAACAAAAAAAGAGCAGACCTGAATGTGGCGTTCGGACCTGCTGATGGTGGATGTGTGATAACATCAAATATATTAATTTACGTTAGTTTATCACGCATCCTGGAAAAAATCAAATATTTTTTTAGAAAGGATGTGTTTGTATGCAACAAACCATTACAGACGTGCTGCGAACTGTGACAGGTGACTATTTAGGCACCATTGATCCGAATAATCCGCCGCCTTTCGATGTGATTGAGGCGACTATCTTATCAGAAACCCGCGCCAGCATCAATATGATTAATACTGCTCTCAACGTGCCGGGGGCAAAACTGCACATTCCACAAACATTGGCACCCCAGCAGATTGCCGAAATCATCAATCATCTGTATTGTGTAAAGAGGATTTCTCCTGCGGAGCAGTCGAATGATTCTACGTATGATATGTTGTCGATTTACTGCAGTAATGGCAGAGATGCTGGGCTTTATGTTACCGATGAGGAGATTTTTGATCGTTTGGCACGACAGTTCAAATATGACTTAAAAATCAATGAATTCAAGGAGATTTTGCGGGCGTTACGGTCCATGGTACCCAGAGTGACACGTACTAAAGTGGCGAATTTAGTGCCGGTAAATAACGGTATTTTTGATTATGATACGAAAACGTTATTGCCTTTTTCTTCCGACTATGTTTTCTTGTCTAAATGTCGGGTAGATTATAATCCGCAGGCATCGAATGTTATCATTCATAATAAAGAGGATAACACAGACTGGAATGTCGAAGACTGGATGTTTGAACTGTCGGATGATAAGGATGTGACTAATCTGCTCTGGCAGATTACAGGTGCAACGATTCGTCCTTATGTTAACTGGAACAAAGCAGCATGGTTCTATTCTACCACGGGTAATAACGGCAAGGGCACGCTGTGTGAACTGATGCGGGAACTGGTGGGCGAAGGGTCGTATGCTTCGGTGTCACTTTCGGATATGAATAAGGATTTCGCTTTGGAATCCCTGATCCATTCCACGGCGGTGATTGTGGATGAGAATGATGTGGGAACCTATATCGACAAGGCTGCGAATCTGAAAGCGTTAATCACCCATGATGTGGTTCAGATTAACCGGAAGTTTAAGCAGATGATTCCTTTTCGTTTCCATGGTTTCATGGTACAGTGTCTGAATGAGATGCCGCGAGTAAAAGATAAGTCCGACTCTTTTTATCGGAGACAGATTTTTATTCCGTTTAAAAAAACCTTTACGGGAAGAGAGCGGAAATACATCAAAAACGATTATCTGCACAGGAAAGAAGTGTTGGAATATGTTCTTTACAAGGTTCTTAATATGGATTATTACGATTTTGATGTTCCTGATTCTTGTCTCGAAGCATTGGAAGAGTATAAGAAATATAATGATCCGATTCTGGAATTTGTTGATGAAATTTTCCCTGAATTGAAGTGGGAGAGAGTCCCTCATAAGTTTTTGTACGAACTTTATTGTTCTTGGTATGTTGATAATTACGGAAAAAAGGATAATACATCGAATAAAGTATTTACAAGACGGATTCGTGAAATTGTGTTAACCGGAAAGACAGATTTTTGTCTGAATATTGATGAAGATGGCAAGGATAAGGCTTGGAGTAGTACATATATTAAAGAACCGGAGCCGATGATTGAAACATATCATTTAATCAACTGGATGAATCCTCTTTACAAAGACAGAGGACCTATGGATCTGAAATGTATGCCGATTGACCTTGCAAATACTTATCGTGGTATTGTTAAAAATTAGTGTTTGCTTCCTCATATTTGTAAAAATATGGGGATTTTTTTGTTGAGTTTACAAGAAGTGTAAAAAAAGTGTAAACAATGATAGAGTCCTAAAATAAGCCATATTTTAAAGATTTTGATATAAGCATGTTTACACTTCATTCATACTATGTGTAAACAGTAATAGAGCCCTAAAATAAGCCATAATTTAAAGATTTTAAAAGATGAGTTTACACATTTTACACATAAAAACAAGTTAATTCATATGAGAAATGCAAATATATATGTAAAGTGCATATATATATATAAGTTTGGGAAAAAAGTGTAAACGTGTAAACAGAGAAGAAAAAAATCGTAAAAAACGCCGTAAATAAGGCGTTTATGCGTGTTTACAGATGGCTTTCAGAAGTGTAAATAAAGTGTAAACAAGTGTAAAATGGATTTTTGTAACACAAATATATTGAAAGGCTTTTCCCTGTGTCCGGCTGGGCTGGCCGCCGCAGGCGGCAGCCCCGCCAAGATTAGTTACCAATCTTGCTGATCCACTTATTATTATCATCACTCCTTTTTTGTGATGGGGGCTGGGGTGAGCGGGTTAATGAGATCACATCCTAAAAAATATCGATCGCCAAGATCGGAAACTGCTTGTAGTGTGACATAAGAGCCTGCGGCAGGGTCAAGAATCACATCGCCGGGCTGCGAAGTGGTCAAGACTAATTTTGTGATTAAACCAACTGGCTTTGTATGTGGATGCAGGGAGGTATTTGCTTTTTCAGACCAGATATCTGGTATCGAGTGAGATTGCCAAGATTTTTTGGCAACAATAGGGGGCTTCTGAAGTACAAGTAAGTATTCTGTTTGATTCCTCAAGCGTGCCCCCATGCCGAACCGTTGTTTGTCCCAGACAAGAAGGTCTACTGGCTTGAGATTGGTGCTGTTATGAAACCGGATTCCTTCACCCATGATGTATTTGTCTACCCATAGAAAACAATATGCTTCAGGTTTTAGTACGCGGTCAATTTCCTCCATGAACGTGTAAATCGTATCTTTATTCATTTGGGGGAGTGAAATGCGTTTGTTTTGTCTGGCTCCTTCGTTACCATAAGACAAACGATTAAGCACATCTCGATACTGTGGGTCAAAGAAGACTACTTTAATTGTGGAATCGTTGATGTTTTCCATTAGTGAGAGACCATCATCAGTATTGAATCCATTCAGTTTGTATTTCGTTGTGGTCTTGAAGATTTGGGAAAGGATATTTGTTTCATTTTGTTTTTGTTTTCGGAATTCGTCAAGTCGCCTGCCAAGCGTGGCTCTGGATATATTAAGTTGGGTACATATTTCTTTTTGTGAGATTTCTCCCGACAGCCATTTTGAATATAATTGCCAGAATTGGATTGTATCTATGGTGATTCGTTTTCTGCCCTTATTCATGTGAAAACTGCTCCTTTTTTACAGTTAATTATGAGACAAATATACCTATATTTCAAGCAATTTTGAGACATTATTTTTATAACTTGATGGGTTATAGTTGCAAGATAGGGTATACCCAATTTTTACTTGTGGATTACGTCAATTAACGTAAAATATAAGTTGGTTTTAAAAATAATTTAATAAAAGTAAATATTGCTCTTGATTTCACTTTGATTATTGCTTATACTGATAACAGGAGGTGAGTGAATGGCAAACGTAGCATACGTGAGGGTCAGCACTATTGAGCAAAACGCTGACCGTCAGATGGAAGGCTTGAAAAAATATAATATCGACAAATGGTTCACCGAGCATGCCTCCGCCAAAGATACGAAACGACCTCAGCTGCAGCTGATGCTCGATTACGTCCGGGAAGGGGATACGGTTTATGTACATGAGTTCAGCAGACTTGCAAGAAATACGAGGAACCTGCTGGAAATCACAGAGTATTTAGATTCTAAAGGCGTGCATCTGGTCAGCAACCACGAAAATATCGACACATCTACACCTACGGGTAAACTGATGCTGACCATGATAGGTGCTATTGCAGCCTTTGAGCGTGAGAACCTTCTGGAGCGTCAGAGAGAGGGAATAGCGGCTGCCAAGAAGAAAGGCAAGTATAAAGGTCGTAGGCCTATGCAGATTGACTCTGAGAAGTTTAAAGACGCCTATGATCGTTATATGAGACGTGATTTAAACAAGGCACAGATGGCGAAGGAGTTGGGAATAAGCCGTCCTACGCTGGATAAGATGATAAAGGAGTATATCAATGACTGAGAGCAACGAAAAATTATTATCTGTGAGTAAAAATGCAAACGACACGGCAGCACTTGTTTGGTCTGTGGCGGATGACCTTGTGGGGGCCTATAAGCCTCATGAGTACGGTCTTGTGATCTTACCTATGACTGTGATCAAGCGGTTCCATGACTGCCTGTTGCCCACACATGAGAAGGTTCTGGATACCTATAAAAAGATTGAGAAGTTGGCGGTTAAAGACGGGTTCCTTCGTAAAGCATCAGGATATCAGTTTTATAATATCAGCCCGTTTACCTTCAAGACCTTAATTGCTGATCCGGAGAACATCGTTGACAATTTCCGGGCTTATTTGAACGGCTTTTCCGACAATGTGCAGGATATCCTTGCACGGATGGACTTCGAGTCCCAGATCAAGCATATGGCAGAAGCAGGGCTTCTGTATCAGGTCATCTCTGATTTTTGCAGTGATAGAGGAGATTTCTCTCCTGAGAAGATCAGTGCCGTGGATATGGGTTATGTGTTTGAGAATCTCGTCCGTCGTTTCTCTGAGTCTTATAACGAAGAGGCAGGAGCCCATTTCACCAGCCGTGATATCATCTATTTGATGAGTGATTTGCTGGTGGCAGGTGATGATGCTGCCTTCATCGGAGAAGGGATTTCCAAGACAGTCTATGATATGGCCATGGGCACATCGCAGATGCTGACCTGTATGGAAGAACGTCTGAAACAGTTGGATGCCGAAGCGGATGTTACCGTGTTCGGACAGGAATTCAATCCCTTTACCTTCGGTATTGCCAAGGCCGATATGCTGATCCGTGGCGGGGATCCCAACAATATGCAGTTCGGTGATACCTTATCTGATGATAAGTTCGGCGGATACCAATTTGATTATGTTATCTCGAATCCGCCCTTCGGTATTCCTTGGAACCGGGAAGCCAAGGAAGTGACGGCAGAGTATAAGAAAGGCACAGCAGGCCGGTTTGCTCCGGGTCTTCCTGCAAAGGGGGACGGACAGATGCTCTTCCTGCTCAATGGCGTTGCAAAACTGAAGGACAACGGTCAGATGGCTATTATCCAGAATGGATCTTCTCTTTTTACAGGAGATGCCGGTTCCGGACAGTCTGAAATCAGACGGTATCTGATTGAGAATGACTGGTTGGATGCCATCGTGCAGTTGCCGGCCAATGCATTTTACAATACCGGGATCACAACCTACATCTGGCTTGTTACAAAGAATAAGCCTGCCCACAGATATGGGAAAGTTCAGTTGATCGATGCCAGTGCCTGCGGTATGTCCAGGCGGAAGAATATCGGTTCCAAGAACACGGATATCTCCCAGAACTGCCGTGACCTTATCGTGGAGGTATACGGTGAGTTTTCAGACGGGACTTTCAAGGGCACAGATGAAAACGGCGGCGAGATTATCGTAAAGAGTAAGGTCATGGATGCGATTGATTTTGGGTTCAATAAGATTACGGTAGAATCTCCGACACTCGATGAAGCCGGACAGCCTGTGCTGAAGAAGGGCAAGCCTGTTGCGGATTCTAAGAAACGTGATACGGAGAATGTTCCTTTGGCAGAGGATATTGATGCCTATTTTGAGCGTGAAGTCTTGCCTTATAATCCCGATGCATGGATTGATAAGAAGAAGACCAAGGTCGGATATGAGATTCCGTTTACAAGGACATTTTATGAGTATAAACAGATTGAACCATCGGATGTGATTGCCAAGCGGATTGAAGAACACGAGAAAAGCCTGATGGCTAAACTCCATGACTTATTCGGGGAGGTGTAAGTATGGCGATGCTTAGACCTGCTGAAGAGATGAAGGATAGTGGAACACGTTATTTAACGATGGTTCCTGTTGACTGGTCTGTCAGAAAGTTAAAGAGACATCTTAGACGGGAAGAACCAAGAAATCCTGGTGATGTGCCTGTTTTATCACTTTATCGTGAATTCGGAATTGTTTTGAAAGATAGTCGTGATGATAATCACAATGTGACTTCTGAAAATACATCCAATTATAAATATGTTCAGGTTGGGGATTTTGTTGTCAATAAGATGAAAGCATGGCAAGGTTCCGTTGCAGTGTCTGAATATGAAGGGATAGTGAGTCCTGCTTATTATGTTTATCATTTTACTGATAGAGCTTTTATAAAAAGATATTTTCATTATTTGCTTCGTGGTGCTTATAAAGATGAATTTATGAGTTTGTCAGGAGGTATAAGAACTGGACAATGGGATTTGCCCAGCAATGCGTTGGATAATATTATGGTGCTTGTGCCATCTATTGAAGAGCAGCAGGCCATTGCTGACTATCTGGACGACCGTTGCTCCAAAATTGATGAGATTATTGCAGAGGCTGAAGACAGTATCGAAGAGTATAAGGAACTGAAGCAGGCTGTGATTTTCGAGACTGTGACGAAGGGGCTGGACAAGAATGTTCCGATGAAGGATAGCGGGGTGGAATGGATTGGGGAGATACCGAACGATTGGAGAGTAATGCCAATTAAATATTTAAAAGCAGATATTCCAAATTCATTTGTGGATGGTCCATTTGGCTCCAATTTGAAATCAGAGCACTATATTGATAATGGGGATGTATATGTAATTGAAAGCGGGTTCATCTCGACTGGCAAATTTGTATATAAACCATTTAAAACCATTTCTTACAATCATTTTTGCTCAATTAAGCGAAGCGAATGCAAAGGTGGAGATATAATTATAGCTAAAATTGGTGCAAATTACGGTATGTGTGCCGAGTTGCCATCATTAGATAAGCCGTCAGTGGTTTCTGGTAACTCGCTGAAGATTACAATTGATGAGACAAAAATCAGTAAGTATTTATTTGTTAGGGAGATGGAATTAGCAAAGAAGAATGGGGCTTTTCAGGATATTGTAGGTAGTACAGCACAACCTGCGCTTTCTTTGGGTGGATTGAATAATTTTAGATTAGTGGTTCCGCCAATCGAAAAACAAGATTTAATTACTGATTTTCTTAAAGAAAAATACACAAAGATTGACGCTCTCATCTCCGAAAAACAGGCTCTTATTGATGACTTGCAAGCATACAAGAAATCCCTCATTTATGAGGTAGTAACAGGAAAGCGAAGGGTGGTGTAAATCCTTTATGGCTGAAAACGAAAAGCAATTCGAAGCCAATATCGAGGAGTATCTTATCTCCCCTGCCGGTGGCTTCACAAAAGCTAATGATACGGGTTACGACCCGACAATGGCTTTAGACATTCATACACTGGTTGAATTCGTGAAAGCGACTCAGCCAATCATGTGGCAACGTTTTGAAAAGCAGTGTAATTCTGACCCATACAAGAAGTTCTATAAATGCTTCGAGGATGCAGTGCAAACGGATGGCATTCTTTCTGTTCTGCGTCACGGCTTTAAGCATCGTGGAATGGATTTCCGCGTCTGCTATTTCAAGCCGGAATCTACCCTTAATCAGTTGGCTGTCCAGCATTATAACCAGAATATCTGCCAGTGCATCCGCCAGTGGCATTATTCTGCAAAGAATAAGAATTCCGTCGATATGATGCTGGCCATCAATGGTATCCCTGTGATCGCAATAGAACTGAAAAACCAGTTGACTGGTCAGAGCGTGGACAATGCCAAGTTACAGTGGCAGTACGACAGGGACGCACGGGAACCGGCTTTCCGCTTCAATCATCGTATTTTGGCATTCTTTGCCGTGGACTTATATGAAGCATGGATGGCAACAGAACTGAAAGGCCCTGAGACCTATTTCCTGCCTTTCAATCAAGGTTCCAATGGACCGGGTAACGATGGCGGAGCCGGGAACCCGCAGGCGGAAGGTGATGATTATGTAACGTCCTATATTTGGAAGGATGTTCTGAACAAGGACAGTCTGCTGGATATCATCCAGAAGTTCATCAGTCTGGAAGTGAAAAAGGAGAAGAAAAAAGCATCGAACGGTTACGATACAATCGTGACCAAAAGACGGCTTATCTTTCCCCGGTACCATCAGTTGGACGTAGTGAGGAAACTGATTGCCGATGTTCGGGTAAACGGTTCCGGTAAGAATTATTTAATCCAGCATTCTGCCGGTTCCGGTAAGTCCAATTCCATAGCATGGACGGCTTACAGACTGGCTTCTCTGCACGATACAGCCAATGAACCGATATTCACTTCGGTGGTTATCGTGACAGACCGCAGGAACCTTGATGCACAACTTCAGGAGACCGTTACAGGCTTCGATCACACCTTAGGGTCTGTTTGTGCCATCGATGAAAAGAAGTCCTCAAAAGACTTAAGAGACGCTTTAAACGCAGGGAAACGTATTATCGTCACAACCTTACAGAAGTTCCCTGTAATCTATGAAGAAGTGGATGATACTAAGGGCAAACGGTTCGCTATCATTGTGGATGAGGCACACTCTTCTCAGACCGGGCAGTCTGCCATGAAACTGAAGGTTGCTCTGGCGGACACATCGGACGCTTTACGGGAGTATGCGGAACTGGAAGGCAAAGCCGAGGACGAAGTTCTGGATGCCGACGAACGGCTTGTCAGGGAAATGATTTCTCACGGAAAGCATCAGAATCTGTCTTTTTTCGCTTTCACGGCGACACCTAAGGGGCAAACGTTGGAGATTTTCGGCACGGAATATGAAGATGGTTCTTTCCATCCTTTCCACATCTATTCCATGCGACAGGCTATTGAAGAGGGTTTTATTCTGGATGTGCTGCAGAACTACATGACCTATAAGACCTGTTTCAAGATTGCAAAGAATATTCCTGATAATCCGGATGTTCCACAGTCCAAGGCTATGAAGATGATTCGCAGATATGAAGAACTGCATCCTTACAACATCCAGCAGAAATCTGCTATTATCGTAGAGACCTTCCGTGATATCACCAAACACAAGATTAAGGGCAGGGGAAAGATGATGGTTGTCACATCATCACGGCTTGCTGCAGTACGTTATTATCATGAAATTAAGCGGTATCTGGAGGTAAACGGTTATCATGATATTGAAATCCTTGCAGCCTTTTCCGGTTCCATTAAAGATCCGGATGACCCGTCCGAAAAAGAGTGGACAGAGAGCAATATCAACGTGGACAGAAACGGCGATTCCGTCAGTGAAGCACAGACCAAGCAGGTCTTTCACGATGAAGGACATATCTTGATTGTTGCCGAGAAGTATCAGACCGGTTTCGATGAACCTCTGCTTCATACCATGATTGTCGATAAGAAGTTACGGGGAGTAAAGGCAGTGCAGACCCTTTCCCGCCTGAACAGGACACATCCCGATAAGAACGATACTCTGATCATTGATTTTGTGAATACCAAAGATGAAATCCTTGATGCCTTCCAGCCTTTCTATCAGGAGACTTATCTGGCTGAAGAAATTAATACGGATTTAATCTATAAGACCCAGCGGATGCTTCGGGACTTTGAGATTTATGATGATGGGGATATCCATGATGTCACGGGTATTTACTTTGATGAGGATAAGAGGAAAGCAGGGAAGACACAGGCTGCAATTACTAATGCGTTGCTCCCTGTTCAGAAGAAATACAATGACCTTAATCAGGAACAGCGATATCAGTTCCGTAAGACCTGTAGGACATTTGTGAAGTGGTATGGATATATTTCACAGATAACACGAATGTTCGATAAGGATTTGCACGATGAATATATCTTTTGTTCCTATCTTGCCAAGATAGTTCCGCCGGATCCGGCAATGCCGTTCGACCTTGGCAACAAGGTGAAACTGGAATATTATAATTTGGAAAAGACCTATGAAGGTTCTATCATGATGGTCAAAGACAGTGCCGGGGAATATGGGTCTGCCAAGATGAAGAAGCCTGTGAAGATGGAAGAAACATTGAGTCCTTTGGAACAGGTGATTCAGAAGATTAATGAGCAATACATGGGAGACTTCACGGAAGGTGATCGAGTTGTTATTGCCGCTCTGCATGAGAAACTGAAGAAGAATAAGAAGTTGATGCAGTCGGCAAAGAAGGATGGACAGCAGATTTTTGAAAAGAATATATTTCCGCAGTTATTTGACGATGCTGCCCAGGAAGCCTACATAGAGAGTACGGAAACTTATACGCAACTGTTTGCAGATGCTGAAAAGTATCGGTCCATCATGTCTGCATTGGCACATGCTATGTTTGACGAGTTAAGAAGTGCGAATGCTTAAGGATGGAGGTAGGAGAGTTAATTTGAACTAAGTAATGATCTTGTATGACCTGTAGTTGTATGAATAATAAGTAACGTTTTAAAAAAATTGAATAGACGAAGTTCATGGAGATCCGCAGACACGGTTGGCAGGTTGCAAGGGCATCAGTATGTATAAGACCCAGTAAAAATTTTCCCTGTCGTGGATCCATGGCGGTGGGAAAGCCATGGTGAAAAACCGAAATCTTTTTTTTGGAAAACGAGGTACGTAGAGTAGAAATAGTTCCGTGTTAGCCACCCAAATCGGAAAACGATTAGTCGGACAAGATAGATTCAAATGAATCCGCCGGCATAAGCAGTGAGCGAAAGCGTAGATGATGAAAAGCATTGTGTACGCTTTCGTGAGCTGCTTTTTTTGTTGTCATTTAAGAAAGGAGTGATTTGTTATGACAGATGAAGAAAGAAAGCGATTGAGAGAAAAATTGAAACAGAAATCAATGGATCGAGATACTTCACCATCTTTGTATTCCAGCTCAGAAAAACCTGAATTACAAAAATGGTTACCATTTGTTTTTGGGTTTGGTGGATGCCTTTTTTGTGTTCTGTTGGTAGTAGCCGGGATTGGAATTGGGAAAAGACTGAATAAACCTGATTCCGAAAACAAGAAAGTTGCCGAGGCGACATTGGATGAATTTGAAACGGAATCAACGCCAGAAGAGACAACGGAGACGACAACAGAGGCCACTACGGAAGCAGTGACTGAAGCAACCACAGAAGCGACTACAGAGTCTACAACAGAGGAACCGAAGCAAGAGTATACCGAAGCGAATTGTGGCGGTTTGAAGTTTAAATATCCTTCTAATTGGAGTGTGGAAAATGTTAAAAACAGTATGATATATATGCCATCTGATACACATTCTGAACGGTTTATGGTTTCTTGTTCTGAAGACCCTAAGAAGATTGATTATAGTAAATTATCGGATGATGAGTTACAAGTTTTATCCACAGAGTTAGCAACCGGCAGTCTTAAGGGTTCTGATCGACTTGTTGATTTTGGTGTTAATGAATTTAAAGGATATACTTGTTGTTGGAATAATATTGAAACCGAAATTAATAATCAGAAGTATATGCAGCATTCAGACGTTATTTTTTGTAACGGAAAAATGTATTTTGTAATGAATATATATAACGAGAGTTTAGGAAATACACATGAAAAAGATTGTGAAAAGATTAAAGAGAGTATGACTTTTGAAGGTGACGGAACTGAAGCAGGTGCGGAAACGAAAAAGATAAGTTCATCTGAAAAAAAACCGGCTGATGTAAAAAAATCCGAGAAAAAATCAACAAAGGATACTATGACGGCAGGTCAAAGAAATGCTGTTCAAAAAATGAAAGACTATTTAGAGTATACATCATTTTCGGAACAAGGTATGCGGAAACAGTTGGCTTATGAAGGCTTCAGTGATGCTGATATTGATTATGCAATTGAACATAATCCCGTTGATTGGTATGAACAGGCGATTAAAAAAGCGAAGGATTATTTGAAGTATTCTTCTTTTTCCAAAGAAAAGTTAATCAAGCAATTAGAGTATGAAGGTTTTACATCAGATCAGGCACAGGTCGGTGCTGATGCTGCTTATCAATGAGAATAAAAAAAACATTCAATGTCTTATCGGTCACACAATAACCTTCCGTCTTGCTCAGTCTACGAGGGCCGGGCGGGGAAGGGCGTCGGCCGTGAGACGGGGTTTCCTGGTTGTTTAAGCCAAGAAGCAAAAAAGAAAGTGAGGTGATGTTAATGAAAGTTAAAGATTTAGTACCTGGTTATATGAAACAAATAAAAGCTGATCATGAGCATACTCTGACTGGTGATCATACTTTTATGGCGTCATTGGATGAACACTTGATGGATAATTTGCCGGAAGATGTAGATGTACAAACATATTTGCAAGCGAGACAGGTGATATTGTTGGATCAGATTTTGGATCGACTTATTGGTGATGATAATGATATCGGTCTTTGTTATACATCTAATCTCCTGAAACGTGTCATTTGGAAAAAGTATCCGTGGACTCAGGACGATGAAACTAATGATGATGAGTATGATTTGTATGATGATTTGGATTTATGAAAGAAAGCGAGGTAAATTTATGACAAAAGCCGATATGGAATTACAGCGTGAAGAAGAAAAACTGGAAGAGATGCGGGCAAAGATTAAGGCTCAGCAGAAACGAATTGCAAAAGCAAAAGCAAAAAAGGAAAAAGAAATTGCAGAAGACCAGCAGAAAATCGGACAGGCGATTACAGATTGTTTTCCCGAACTGCTCAATTTGATGCATATGGAAGACTTCAATATTTTTGATTTTGTAAAGTCTGAAGATTTTCAGAAGAGTTTTTATTACACGTATGTTGTTGGTCGTCCGCAGTCTGCACCAGGTTGGGTTCGTGGTGAATGGGAAAGTCCTAATGAAGATTATGAAGAGGATGATATTCAGGATGACGAACCTGAAAAAGATTTGTCTTCTGCAAATTTCTTATAAAATCTTATCATGTAAAGAGGAAAGACATCCTGTGAATGTCTTTTCTCGACTTAACCCGTCCACGTGGAAGGTGGCCAAACGAAGTGCCGGAGCCCTGAGTGAAGCGAAGGGACAATTAAGTGTTTGATTGTGCACGGCGTGCACATGTCAAACCTTATATTGTGCAACCCCTGTCAAGGGGGGTTGCACACGGGACTTGCATTTTGTTTGGATCCTGTTATGCTTACCACGAAAAGATATTGAAGGAGGTGATGTATGGTATGAGTAAAGCATATACAGTGTCTTGTACCAGAGATCATCACACTGAGGAACACAGCCGGCGGAGTTATACTCCGATGAGTGCGGAGTGGTCTTTACGAAATGAAAATGTGGTGATTTATGATTGCGGAAATGACAGGGAACATTTTAATAGTTTCTTTCGTCCTGCAATCGAAGAGTACAATGCAAAACAAAAAAGAAAGGACCGTAAAAAAGATCTGGATTATCTTTCTGCTTTAGAAAACGGAACAGAGGGATACGGTAAAGGTGACAAAAAAGAAAAACCGTTTTATCATTGTGTGATTCAGATTGGGAACAGTAAGACGAATGGTGTGACTGATAATTCTTTTGATAAACACCATTGGCGGCAGTTGAAGGCTGAAGAAAAATTTAAAGAGGCGGCTGCGTATGTCAAAGAACATCTTAATAAAAATCCTGAAACGGAAGACTTTAAAGAAATTCTCAAAGAGGTTGCGGAAGAAATTTTGGAGAACCGGGACGGAAAATATGATGGTGTATTGATTCACGGTTTGACTCTTCATTGTGATGAGCCAGCAGGAACAATTCATCTTGACCTGCGTGCAACTTTTTATTGCGACGGAGAAAAAACAGGGGTATCAAAACGGGTTTCGCAGAACAAGGCTTTAAAAAAGTTGGGATTTGTTACGACACCTGAGAAAACCAATCTTACAAAATTCGAGGAAGCAATAAAAGACCGCGTCGCAGAAAAGATGAAAGAGCAAGGATACGAAAGAGAAATTTTGGATGAGCATAGACCTCATGAAAAAAATGAAGTGTATCAGATGCGGATGGATGCTGAGGAAGCAGAAAAAAAGAAAAGAGCGGCAGAAGCGGAAACGGAAAGACGATTAAAAGCGGTAGCAGCAAAAGAAGAAGAAATCCAATTTAACAAAAATATAGTTGAGAACGAAAAATATATTCTCGAAGAAGATAAAAAAAAATTCAAAAAAGATAAATCGTTTTGGGAACAGGATTTTGAAAAGCATATCAAAGAAGTAGATGATGCGGTAGATAAAATTGAAGGTAAACTGAAGGCACAGAAGAAACAGCAGGAGAAGGAACAACAGAAACTTGATCAGGAACAGGAGAAGTTCTGGGAACAGATTGATGAGTGGCGTGAATGGTACTTTGAGTTGTTGCAGTCAATAAATCCGGATCAGAACCCTGCGGATGCAGACATGGAACTGGATGAGTTGCAGGAGAAGTTGCGGGAGGAGTTCCAGGGTTGGGAAGACCGGTTGGAGTCACAGAGAAGGTCACAGGAAAAGAAGGAAAAAGTAATAGAAGCGATACAGGAAATTGCTTCACCAAATACAAACTATTACAAACGTGTGATGATACCTGTTGTATTAAAAAATGGTCGTGTAAAAAATATTTCTTTACATGATTTAAATACAGATGCTGATAAAAAGCGTGAAAAAGAATTTGCTGATATGAAACAACATCTTTATGGAAAATTTAGTGATACGGATTATGAAAATGATCAGGAAGATAGAGAGTTTCAGTAGCCGTCGTAGTCGACTCTGTGTGTCACGGTGGGATACCTGGAAAGGTTTTCCACCGTGTCCACAGAGTAATGGGTAGATTTATAGGGTTTGATGGTTAGAAAGGCTCCTGAGGGCTCCTACGGGCTTCTGAGAGGTCTCCCGGGTATCAGGAATGATGATGTGGATTCGCATCCTCGGTGGGCTACGCCCACAGAGAATGACGCCGGCTGGAGCCGGCAGATAAGGGAGAGAGAAGAGACCGCCTGCGGCGGTCAAGCACAGGGGAAAATGGAGGCATGGGACGTAAGAAGGTAATGAAAAAAAGGGATGCGATAATTGCATCCCTACTGGTTGGATATAGTGTCATGTGTGTGCTACTTCTTTTTCCGGCTCTGACTCTTCGGTTTCGTTTGCGTATTCTGTATCTTCAATCCATTTTGTGATTGAAGTCAATGAGATACCATCGGTATCGTCATTACAGTGTTCCAAGATAAAACTGTCCAGAAGAGTCATACCGAAAAAAGCGAGAATTTCACGTAGTTTCTTTGTGGTTCGGATATCCCTTTGTGAGGGTGTCTTAGGTTGACTGGATAGAACAGGATGAGTATGTACCAAGATAATTGCCTCCGCATGAAGCAACAGGGCGGATGTGACAATTCCCCGGACATCAACCAGGGCTCTGTGATGGTTTCCCACGCCGCCACATTCATAGGCGATTGGTCGCAAGTTGGCTGCAAGGAAAATGGCGTAAACCCGCTCAACAGGATGGCAGAGGGCAAGTTCTCCTAAATATTGGACAGCATCATATGCGTCTCGAATTGGCTCTCTGAGTGCGATCTGGTCTACGATTTCAAGACTCAAAATCGGTTCGATCTGAGGTAAGTACATTGTCAATCGACCACCATCCTTTCCAACTGATACGGTTTCACCACACCGTAAATAAAATCAGTAGCCACTTCGTGTGGACATACGACGTCTGGTCTTGCATTGATTTCTCGGAGCATTTCCTGCAGATCACGTGGATTCATGCCTTTTTGGGGTACAATGATTGCTTCGTGAACTGATGAAAAGATTATGTAAAAACCTTCAGGGAAAATTTCAAGGAAATGTGATTGTACCTGCGGATGTAGAATACATCCTGCTCCCGGTGAGTTTTCTTTATAGGTACAGACATAGAGAAACGACTCTTTATTTTCATCCGGTTGAAAAGGGTCAACAGGAAGGAAAAACGATGCTAAGATTTCGTCCATCGTTTCACATTTGATAGTATCAATATCAGATTGTAACCATATTTGCCACAGGTCTTTGAAGTCAAGTCCCAATGACATTAAATAGTCTTCAGTAACCGTTACACCCATCTGATTGGATATACGGACTGCGAATCCAATGCCAAAGTCTACATGGGGCAATTGAAGGTAACACCGGTGATTTTTCCGGTAATCTTCCAGTTGATGTTCCGGAACAAGACGGATTTCAAGATGATCACGCACATAAGAAATATCCAGGATATTGGACATCATTTGATCTGTTAATACAGGTTGCGGAATATTACTCATTTTTACCTCCTTCTTAAAAAAACCCAAAATAATAAACTGAAATAACCTCCTTTCTCTGTCTCTCTCGGCGTCGTTAGACGCTTTTTTTCATAGTGTAGAGATAGAGATAAAACCGAAAGAGGAAGCCTAAAACTGATCTTAAGAAACCTAAGATCGTAAACGGCGGCCGCTTGTCGGCACGCCGGGTAAGGCTTTCCGATGAAGGTTTTTTTATTCTTTATCGTATTCAAAAATTAAGAGATTTGACTTGGAAAAATACAGAATTAAAATTTGAGTTACGAGAAAGGGTAAATAGGACCTTGATATTTCGGGGATTTTGATGTATTATATTTATATAAATACAAAAATAAAAAAATACATAAATATAAAAATATGCAAATCAAAAACAGACACAGAATCAGGAAACGGAAAGGGCGGTGACGCTTATCAAAACGATATTGGTTTGTTCGCAGAAAGGTGGAGTAGGGAAGTCTACTATCGCCGACCACATAGCATGGTCACTGGAAAGGACAGAGACACCTTACAACTTTTATGATTTGGATCAGCAGGGTGGCGTTGTCCATCAGACAAGTGAAACGGATAATGCGGAGGCCACGGTGATTGATACACCGGGTGCCTTGCAGCCAACGCTGGGTGAGTGGATTTCACAGGCAGATGTGATTATCATTCCAACAAGGCTGACAAGACTTGATGTGATGCCTTTGACAAGGATGTTTGAATTGGTGGAACATGTGAAATGTCCCGTGATTCTCGTAGAAAATGCGTGGAACCGTTTCCTTGCAGCGGATGCTTTTGAGGAATGGCTTTTTTCAGAGAATCTGCCTGCCAATTTCACAGTAATGAAGTTACCGCAGGCGGAAGCGATTGCACAGTCTGCCGCTTACGGGGAAAGTGTTGAGGCAATTGCTCCACGGAGCAAAGCGGCCGCAGCCATGAAGGAATTGACGAATGCGATCAGAGACGCAATCGGATTGGATAAGGAGGAGGCGTAGAGAATGGCGAAAAGAGATTTGCGTATGTCTCTGAAGGCGGCTGCGGAAAGCCGAAAGGTAGAGCAGGTAAAGACGGAAGAGAAGATTAAAGCGGGGGAGCCTGATAAAGCGTTACGGGGAAGACCGGTAAAGTATGATAGTAGCGATCCCAAGGTGACGGTGACTTTTTCTATGAAAAAGAGTCGTAAGGAGAAACTGAAACGCTACGCTTTCGAACATGGAATAACAATTTCGGATCTGATTGGCGAATTTGTAGACGGATTGAAATGAGAAAAATCTTTTTTGGCGGCCTGTGGGCCGTTTTTTTTTTTCGATAAAGGTTCGATGAAGGTTTTCCTTTTTATGTTGATTTTTCTACATAAAATAATATATACTATATTGGAAAGTCGGCAGAAAGCGAGGTCACACATGAAAAAAATCTCAACTATGGTCGCCGAGGCGGCATATGTTGCGGATCCTGATTTTCTGACACCTCGTGAGGTCGCAGATATACTGCGGATAGGCGAAAATTCAGCATATTCTTTACTGAAAAAAGCACCATTCCCTGTTCTTCGGATTTCACGTCAGATTATTCGGATACCAAGAGAGCCCTTCATGACATGGGCAGGATTGTGATTTTTTTGTAAGGGTGTGCTTGATGTTTGTGGGTTGATTTGGTAAGCGGATACATAACACAAACACTATGCCGACTTTCCAAAACTGCGTCCGACTTTCCAAAAACTTTCCAAAGGAAAGTGGAAGGTCGGGTGTGGTGGGAAAAAGGAGTTCAAAGTCATGGAAAGTTATTTGGGATAAGATGTGGAAAGTACCGTACAAAGCCGTATAAGGTTATTTAATGATGAAAAACATCGTATAATATTGTTTACGGTTTCTAAGATTGTATACTATTTCCAGGATTAGAAGACTGGAGAATTAGTAATGAGGAACAATATTGACGACAGAGTCTGGTGTAAAAATACCAGGCTCTGTTTTTTTAATGCTGATATACATTTATAAATTAGAATATTATATAAATATAGACTAATAAAGTTTAATCTTGTGATGGATCTTTGATTGGTTCAGGTGATTTGATGTCGTAATTCCTTTCTTGCTATTCGATTTATTGAACGGGAAAAGCAAATACTACACCAAAAGCCGTTTTTCCGTCAGGAATTACGGCTTTTGCCCTGGAAAAGACAGGCTGTCGTACTAAAGCGGCGGG
>ODAJ012183655.1_pt1 | contig 83534 bp, 114 predicted proteins | sample 1539241 | NCBI WGS metagenome assembly ODAJ01 (sample SAMN02144231, study PRJEB22623) | gut metagenome | biome: sheep rumen | host: Ovis aries | place: New Zealand | reverse complement strand
AAAATAGAAATAAAATCTACGACATGGGAATAATAAATATCAAGGACGTACCCGACTCGCTCCTGCTGGTCATCAAGGAACGGTTCGAGAAAGACAAGCGGGTGCGGGATTTGCGGATTCAGCAGAATCTCTATCTACGGCGGGGGTTGTTACAGAAGTCGCTCGAAGTAGCGGAAGAAATCGATGCACTCTATGCTGACGTCATACGCATCTATTTGGAGGATGCCGACTCGCAACAGGTACAGTTTGACACCGAAACGATGGATATTCCTCGCGAGGACAAAGACCGTATGCTGGAGTTGCTGATGGTGCTTTTCATGTGTTGCGACATCATAGAATCATCGATACAGGACGTGAACGATGTGTTGCACAGGACGAAGAAGGACTTAACCATCAACACCTTCGATGACATCAATCAGGCACTGACGATGGCGAAGGAGAAGTTGAAGTATCTCTCGAAGAATAGCGACTATATGAAAGACCTCACTTGGGGCAACCAGTGCGACAATATGTACGAACTGATGCAAAACAAATCAAAGTCCATCATTCGCAAGCGCAAGGCGAATGAAGCCGACTGGGGTAAGAACACAGAAAGATTGATGAAGAAATGAACGAGGAAGTAAACGTGAAGAATGGCGAGGGTTACGATTTTATTCCCGACTGGCTACCAACAGAAGAAACAGTATGAAGTACGATGAACTGAAAAAGACCCTCTCGTTGCAAACGAAGCCACGGCGCAAGCCGCGACATATCGAAAGTTCGATACAGCAGGCTTGTGTCTTATGGTTTCGCGTTGCCTATCCGCGCTACCTCATATTTTCTGTTCCGAACGGTGGTTCAAGGAATGCCATCGAAGCCGCGAACCTGAAACGCGAGGGCGCACTTGCCGGGGTCTCTGACCTCATTGTCGTTGCAAACCGCGCTGTCATGTTCGTTGAAATGAAGAAGAAAGGCGGGAGGCAGCAGGAGACACAAAAGGAATTTCAAAAGAATGTCGAACGGCTTGGGCATACCTATGCCCTTTGCTACTCGCTCAACGACTTTCAACTTGCCGTTGAACGATGGTTAAAATTAAAATTCGGTTATGATATACAAGACAAGTAAGGAATGGACGGAGGCAGCGAAGGAACGCGCTGCACAGGCTTTTAACGGCCTTTTCGGGCTGTTATACCATGTATGCTTCATGGGTATTGTGAGTGGTCTGATATATGTCGGCAAGCAGATAGAGGCATTCTATCGGCGGGAAACGGTGGCCGGTGTCATTATATCGGTGCTGATGACTCTCGTATTGCTGGGCTGGCTCGCTACGTTCGTAGCGGAACGCGCAGAAGCCGTGAAGCATGAGCATCGTGCCGACTCCCTGAGTTATGAACTCTCGAAGTACAGGCAGCCATACGAAGATGACAAAGTTGTTATTGGAGAAGATACTGTAACTATAGATTATTATGGGAAATAAAAGAGTATATATTTCGTTGCCCATTGGTGACGATAAGGAGGTTCAAAAGAAGCAGGAGGCGTTTTCTTGGGAGGTGGTGAAGAAATTAGCACAGCGCGGTTGCCTTGGCGTTAATCCGTTCCGAAATGGTCTCAGGAAGGATGCACCGCGAACGGCACATCTTCGCGAGGACTTCAAGATGCTGTTGACGTGCGACACGATACTGCTATGCCCCGGCTACGAAAAGTCCGATGGATGCCAGAAAGAACTCGCCCTTGCCGTATGGTCGGGAATCGAAGTCGTAAGATACAGGGATTTCTTCGGATAATGGCTTACCAAAGGCAAAATCTTGCGGTTTTGGCATAAAATTGATTAAGGCATCGGGGCAATCGGGCAACCATACGAAACACTATGCGTATATTTGCACCTGAAGTTTAACAATCAAAAGAGATACAACAATGAAAATTACAGTAGAATTCGAAGGAACAACCAAGTCAGTGAACTTTACAGAGCCACAGGCAAGAATAATGCAACGACTGAACCGAGGCGAACACGCCACAATGGTTAACACGCACTATATGTCGGGCGGTGATTTCGTTTGGAAGGAGCAGGTCGAAGAGTATGGTTGTAAGGAGTTTGTCGGCTATCGCGCCTTCAACGGTGCTATGACCGCTATAACAAGAGCGTTCAATCTCGATAGAGATGCCGAGAAACGCCTGTACAATAAGTATATTAACTAAGCGATACGACTATGTACTGGAAGGAAATGTTCAAGAAGGATTTCGCTCGAATAAGGCGAAAGATTGAAAAGTACAACAAGGAACTTGCCGCATACGTTGAAATGACGGGCGATAATGATGTTCCCGATATTGATTGCACAGTCATAGGCACGTCACCGATGGAGCCTATCAAAGTGAAGGAGTTGAAGAACGGCCTTTCTTATGCGGAAGATGACTGGTGGACGGATATAACCGTTGAACAGGAATGTGGCGAGTATTGGCTTTCGGGTGAAGATGAACTGGACGATTTATTAAAGTTCAATCGTCGCCGTTTGCGTAAGGGCATCCGCGTTTGGAAATCCGAAAACCCTGACAGAGAAATGGAGAAGGAGGATGACGGTTATCAATAGGAGGGCAGTGTATGAAAAAGTACAAAATGATTGATGGTGTAAAACATAAGGTAATAGGCTATACTTATGATGGCAAGCCTATCGGCTGGATTGCTTGTGGTGAAAACGAATAATATAGAACGATAATGAATAACAACGACAACGAAAAGCCGCTTACGTTACAAGAAGCACTCGATGGACTGAAAGAGGAAGCCGACATGTTCGGTGCGGCAAGCGCGAAAATTTCCTTTGAGGACGGCGAATGGACGTATACAATCGAAGTGAAACGCAAATCAAAAATCAAATAGTATGGAACAGAAGAGTACAATTACATTTTGGGATGCGAAAGGGCATCCGAAGGAAACGGTCAAGCCTGAAACTCAGGAGGTCGAGAAGAAACATTCACGCCCGCAAGACGACGTGCCGACAGAACTTATCATTCACTATATTGTGAAGGACTATCGCCGTATGTTCGAGAAATGCCAGAGGTTTGAACCAAGGTTAAAGAAGGAGCGTGACCGCGTCCGCGAACTACTCCACAAACTACGCGCTCGTCAGATAGAAGTCATGACCGATGAACAGCAGAAGAAACTGCTGACAAATCTCACCAACAAAGTCGAGAAAGATAATGTTGAAATCGATGCACTCACGAAAGAGCGAGATGAATTGAAACAGAAAGTCGAGCGACTCACGGCACAGATGGAAGATATTCGTTCCAGTCGCAGTGCCGTTGTTGAAGCCGTCACCGATGACCTCCAGCAGAAACTCGATGAAGCCAACAAGCGCATCAAACTGCTTGCACAGGCTGTTGTCGAACCGGGCAAGGCAGATAGCGTTTTCTTGCAACAATGCACCGTTCACACCATTGAAACTGACGAGGATAGGAAATGGATGGATGGCGCGATGAAACAACTCGAAAAGGCGGCTATGAAACTCTTGGCAGTCGAAGAACGCCTGTTGAAGGTCGAGGAAACCATCAAGGATTCGGTCACTGGTATTGATGTCACGAAAGCCTTTAAGAATCTTGGGAAGGTCGTTAGCAATATCACTTCTACACTCTCTCATATCGAATGCTTCATGGATAAAGTCGGTGACATAAAGATTGTGGACGATGAAGAAGATTGATATATCAGAACGGCAACTCTCGATGCTGGAAAAGGCAGTCCGTTATATGATTTCCGATTTGCAATACGAACGGCATCAGGCACGGAAGCATGGTTGCAAGGTTGAGAGTTACGACAAAGAGATAGAAGAGTACAAACAACTAAAACAAATATTCGTATGACAACAAAGGAAGTTCCAGAGAAGATACTGGAGAAAATACGCAAGTTGCTCCGCTTGAAGGAAGGAGCAGAGAAGATTGGTAGCGAGGGTGAGGCATACGCAGCAGCACAGGGTGTTCACCGCTTGCTCACCGAGTATAATCTATCGTTGGCTGACATCAAAGATGACGATGGTAACGTCACGATGGATATTGGCGAGTCGGAGAAGATTAACTACGATTCGGAATACGGCTCTCGCTGGCGCAGATGGATAATGACAACGATAGCGAAGTTCAACTACTGCGAGTTATACACGGTCACTGGCTCACCGAAGATGCTGCTTATCGGGCAAGTCGATAATGTTGCTATCTGTAAGGAACTGTTCGACTACCTCACTAAGGCATTTCGCCGTCTCTCACGCGAACGTTACGAGACCAACCTATCCATTGACCGCTCGCTCTATTTCGATGACCGCAAGCGCCTTTGGTTCCGTTCCTACTTGGAAGGTTGCGCCATCGGTCTTGACGAGAATTTCGAAGCCCATCAGCCGACATCTGAGGAAACAGGATTGATGGTGTGCCACAAACAGGCCATTACCGAATGGGCGAATCAGAAGCACAAGGTGAAGGATTGTAAACCGCGTAATGAACAGAACCGTCAGATGGATGGCGTTGCCTTCATGGTAGGACGGGCTGACGGACGCGACATAGCACTTAACAAACAGTTGAAGCAATGAGTACGGTATACAGGGGCGATATGGCAACGCAAGGCGAAGCACCTTTCTATGTTCCTCAGCCGAACGGTTGTGAGGTGCTTTCGAATGACCGCGAACTGAAACTGGTGCTCTCGCGGACTATCTCTTTCATGACGGAAGTCGAACAGGAATTCTATTCCGTCAAGTACTACGTCAAGGTCGATGATGGATGGGAGTTGACGAACACCGCCAAATCGTATCAATCAGCAGATGATTTCATGCGAGAGTTGGACGGAACGGAAGAGTTCACCAATGCGGTGCGTGAATGGGAGAATAAAGACGATATGAACGGTTAACGATAAAAAACAGTATAATATGGTATCACAGCAAGTAAAATTCGCTCAACAGGAGATTTTCAAAGCGGGAAAGGAACTTGGTTCTGCCAAGATGCGTTTGGAAGGCACTGCCTACGAGAAAGACATGAACGCTATCATGGAGCGTTTGACGAAACTCAACAACCGCATAGTAAAGGACATCAATAAGAAGTAAACGCTATGGAAGGAACTATAACTATCAAACAAAATACTAATGGCACATTCGATGTGGAATATGAGAATAAAATCGCAGACCATCTTGGTTATGAAGAAATGCTTGGGCTTGTGTCGGCAATCACCATGCCCGAAAAGCGCCCCTGTCTGAACTGGCTTTGGACGAAAGAAAGGAGGAAGGAATGGGACAAAAAGATGAAGAAACTAACAAAAGTATAACTATGATAGATTTTGAGAAATTAAGACAGACAATCCTTCTTGCCGCACAAGGCGAGAAGAAGAAGGTTACGGATGCACGACCATCCGTGACGATGAAGATGCAAATATGGACGCGCTCGGACGGGCAACACCAGAACCAGCGTTATGTGTTCACGATTTCCGGGAAGGAGTTCGAGGCAGACGATAACTCTATCAGTACCGTACTGAAAGTGTCGCGAATGATGACGAAGTGTTGCACGGAACTGAACGCGAAGCGCGGCTACATTGTTCGCGAGGTGCGCGAGGATTTCTACTACCAAGGACGTGACGTATTCGGCACTGTAACGCTTGGCGAAGAGATAACGTCAGGGTTGGTGTTCATCAAGAAGCCGTGCAAGGAATACGCGGCACTCCAGCGAGCCGTTGAGAAGTACACGAAGATGAAACTCCAGGACCTCGACCTATACGATGTCGATGTGTTCGGAAAACGCGCCATGCACTACGAGGAAACAGGCGAACGCCGCTATTATGCCCATAACCCCAACCGTTGCAAGGGAATCCTCGAATGGTTCAGGAAGAATGTCAAGCAGGGCGACAAGGTGCTTATCGAAATCAGAGGGATGCGATACTGCGAGGACGAAAACTATTCACGCGAATACGAAACGGAGAGTTACGGAACGTTCCACCGTTATCTCTTTATCCGCGACATGAAGCATGACGGGCAACTGAGGGCGAAGTTTGAAACATGGTAAAACGTAAATAGATACAACTATGACAGAACAAGAACTGAAAAAGTATGCGCTACCTATCCCGAAGATTTTTGAGGATATTTTCGTAGCGGATGAAAAGAAAGACAAGTACGGAATCTATCGGACTGGATTCTATCATTACAAGGGCATGAACATCTTCGTGAACAAAGAGGAAGGTACGTGGCATTTGTCGGTCGCTGCCAAGTTCCCTTTGGGCTACCAGCAGTTGAAAGATGTGCGCTATCGTTTCATGCCAGACAAAATGACAGTGGCACAGATTTTCCCATCGCGGGAGGAGTTCGTGAATGTTCACGAATTTACGTGGCACTTATGGCAGATAGACAAAGTGGAGGAATGAATGAAAGACCAATCGTGAATATAGGTTGATATACTTTTTTGATTTGTTTTAGTAGATTGTTTGGGTGCGCAGTCCGCGATGGATAGCGCACTCTTTTTCATTTGGTAAGGAAATACACGGCGCGAAGCGGCAATATCTCACGTTCAGGCAGCGTTAGGCAGTCGTAGTAGGAAATCCAAAGACGAAGGAGTTCCGCGAGGTCAACGAGCCTTAAATTATTCTTGCACGACTGGGCAAAGCGCAAGGCTTCGGTTGTGAAATGCCCCGATGTCACAACCATTCCGACATCGGTAGGCTTCGAAAGCAAGGCGGCTATGTTTCGCACGACTTCGACACCAACAGAACTATCCTTATAGCGTTTCGCCTGTATAATAATCCTGTGGCCGGCACCCGATGCGTTTTCATAAGCCAGCACGTCTATTCCACCATCCGCACCTTGCGGAGCAATGAAAGGCACGTAGTACCCCATCGCCTTCACCAGTGCAGCAACCATCCTCTGAAACTCCTGCCAGTCCATCGTTTGTACATACCTTCGCAAGGCTTCCATGGCAACGGCTTCGGCTTCTTCGAGTTGCATCATGGGCGATTGCTCGCTCACTTCCTTCACGTCATCATCGATGGCTTGGTATTTGCCGTTTTCACGCTTCGAAATGCGGTAGGCTGTATGGGCAGCGGCAAAGACCTGTTCGGGCGACTGAGTGAGTTGTTTTGCCCCTTCATCGGTAAGATACCATACCCCACTCTCTCGCGCTATGAAGCCCGCCACTTCATACTCCACGGCGTAGCACATCAGATTCAGTTCCCAACGAGGCAGACGCGCCTTATCGGAAGGCTGTTGCTGTTCCCATTCGGTGAACGGTACACGCTGTCTGATGCACTCCCGAAGTTCCGCGAATGTCATTTGGCGAGAGTTCTCGGACAATATCTTCATCGCTTCATGCATCGTCTTACTGACGACTTGGGCAGAGAGCGAAAGCGGCTTGGATTCATTCATACGCGATAATCAGTAGTTTCAGGCGACAAAGTTACAAAGAATTTACTATAATAAATATATATGTATCTAAAGTATTTATGGTAAGGAAACTTAAAACTCTACGCAATTCTCCAAAATAAGATTAAAAAATATAGTTTTTCTCTGTATTTATTAGTTTATTTGAGAAACAATCTTTAATTTTGCACATAGAAGTTTAACAAATCAATAGGAGATACAACAATGTTACCAACCGAATTTACCGAAAGGACAAAGGTCACGCTAACGGGCGAACAGTACGCAAAAGTCGAAGCCGTCTATGACAACGTAGAAATGGATAAGGATGAGTTTTGCAAGGAATGGTTGAAGTTGCGGAACAACAAACTCATGAAGGAGGTACAGGACGCGATGTATAAGATGGCTTCTCAGATTTATGCCAAGGAGCAGGAGATTCGCAACTTGAAGAACCAGCTCGAAGAGCAGAAGAAGTTCTATGAAGGTTCTATTGAGAAGGGCGGTCAAAAATGGGCTGACACGATGGCAGAGTTCGCAAAGCGCATTGTTCGTGCTAACGAAGATGGCGATTTGCGAGTTTACGATGTGGTTGAAGAAGAGTACGGCATTGGCTTCATCATCAAGGCGAAGCATGAGGCCGGTTTGCCTTTGTCTGAGGAAGAGATTAAATACATGGTGGGCAAGTTATAAGCCCGCCATGCTTTCGAGCGGCATAGGACGTTTAACAAGCAAAATTGATACAGCAATGAATGAAGTCACAGCATTTATGTTCTATATGTTCAACATATGGAATCAGCAGGAAGCCCATCGGTTGTTCGGTCAGACCCTCGGACAGCATATCTTCGGGAAGTGGTGTTCGTATGGGGCAGGCAAGGAACTCCTTTGGTATGCGGAGTTGGATAATTCCTGCCGACAGAAACTCGTTGACCGCGCCAACGAACTTTATAAGAAATAATCAGTGTTTAACAATCAAAAATGATACAACAATGAACAACTTAGCAACAAGAGTGAATGACAACGTGGCTTTACCGATGAAGCCACAAGTGAGTGACAAGTCGGGCTTCCAGACGGTAGAGGTCAAGACGAAACATTGCCCGCACTGCGGACGTGACCTGCCAGTGTCGGCATTCCCGAAGCATGGCAAGACTGCGGATGGTTATACCAACGAGTGTCGCGAGTGCAAACGGCGGAGAACTGATGCATCGGTTTCTAAGGGCAACCCACTGGCGAAGTTCACGGCAAGAGAACTGATGCATGAACTGAACGCGAGAGGCTACAAAGGCGACATCACGTTCACGGAGGTAATTGTACACAAGATGAATCTCAAAGACTTTTAACGATATGGCACAGGAAAAATTCACTAAGCAAGATGCACAGCAATGGGTAGAGCAAGGGAAACCTTGCATCTACCGCTACGGATGGGGGTGGAAAGGCGCAGGAGCACGTCGTATAACCACCGAAGAGGCAAAGAAGTTGCTCCCCAAGTATTCATTTGGCATGGGGTTCTATACTCTCGATTTTAGGACTTTCGAAGGCGAGGAAGTTTTAGAGTTTAATGAACTCAGTGAAAACGATATGTATTAGCCCTATGACCGCAATAGAACAGAAATTCCTCGAAAGCGTTCCCGCACGGCTTACCAGCATTGAAAGGCAACTGGAGCGCATGAATGACAACCTCGACCGTCTGATAGAAGTAATCACGAAGATATGGATAAAACAATGAACCTTCCTATCTCCTGCTGGGCAGCCGAAGACAGACCCTCCGAAAAAATGGTGAACCTCGGTCTCGATGCCCTCACTAACGCGGAACTGCTCTCGATAATCATCGGGAGTGGTTCTTCTTCGATGAACGCGGTTGATGTGTCACGTCAACTACTCTCTCAGAATGAGAACTCGCTAAAGAAACTGAACATGGCAACGAAAGCGGAACTGGCAATGATACCGGGTATCGGTGAAAGGAAAGCCGCAAAGATACAGGCAGCATTGGAACTTGGTTGTAGAATGTTCAATGAACGCAAAATAAGCGCGCCTGAACTCAGTACGGCCACGCGAGTGTATAATTACATGGTGAAGCATCTTTACGCCCTTGAAACGGAAGAATTTTGGGCTATCTTTTGCAATCAGCGTTACGGATTGATAAAGGCAGAACGAATGTTCGTTGGAGGCATTTCGGAAGTCATTGTTGACGTGCGCCTGATACTGAAAGAAGCCTTGCTGAATAATGCGACGATTCTGTATATCTGCCATAACCATCCGAGCGGAGATATTAGGCCAAGCCGCTACGATGACAAACTGACAGAAGATGTAAGGAAAGCCTGCGAGCTGATGAAGATTCACTTCCACGACCATGTGATTATTACTGATGGCAGTTACTACTCTTATCACGAAAACGGGAAACTATGATACAGTTCAATGAGAATGTAGGAAAGAGTACCGTTGACCCTTGTGTGAAATGCTACGTCCGCGACCTCTGCGATGATGGCGAGTGCGGGCGCAAACTCTTTCCGATATGGACTAACAAACCACCTAAATTCAAATAACGTATGATACTATACAAAGGGAAGATGTATGAGACTCGTGAGGTCACTATCTGTCCGCACGATGTTGCCGTGACGGTGAAAGTCGCGAAGGAAGAACTGGCTGATGAACTCTATCCAGCATTGAAGGTTGGCGAGATTCACGCCCAAGATATTGACGAGCAGATAATGTATTATTGTGATGAAGCGACATGGGCATTGTCTGACGAGAAACTGGCAAGGTTCTTGGAAGAACTATGAACGAAAAAGGGCGGTGTGCAAGCAGCGCATCGCCCAAAGTTTAACAATATCACCGAAACCTTCACAGGCTAAGTGATACAACAATGAGTTGCAAAGATAAGCACTTTCCGCGAAAAATCCAACGATAACTAACAGGATTTAACAGATTTGGAGTAAAAAAGCATAAAATTTAAGGCAAAAAACCATTTTTCTGAAAGATTTTGGTTAATTTTGCGACATATAATAATATAAACTAAGGAGATACAACAATGAAAGGTACTATTATCGGCGACATCATTGGTTCGCGATTCGAGTTTAACAATGTCAAGACCAAGAATTTTCAACTATTCACACAACAGAATAGTTTCACTGATGACACCATTTGCACAGTGGCAATCATGGATGCCATCCTCTCAGGAACTTACGACTACAAAGCATACTTATTGAAATGGTGTAGGAAATATCCGAACCCTATGGGAGCCTATGGCGGTTCTTTCGCCCGTTGGATATGGTCGCAAGACCCGCAACCTTACAATAGTTTCGGTAATGGTGCTGCGATGCGAGTCAGCCCGATTGCATTTGCTTTCGAAGAGCCGGGCGAAGCCATTTCTCAGGCTATAGCATCCGCATCAGTCACGCACAACCACCCCGAAGGTATCAAGGGCGCGATAGCAACAGTTCAAGCAATAATGAAACTGCGAGCCGCAAAGGACAGAACTCAGGCATTGAGAGTCGAAGGAACATTTTATAACCCGCTCGCTTCATACGAGCAAGGACGATTCGATGAAACCTGTCAAGGCACAGTGCCTGTCGCCCTTCGCCTGATAGATGATAGTTTCGACTTTGAGGACGCTATGCGAAAGACCATGCTCTGGGGAGGTGACTCTGATACTCTCGGTGCAATCGTTGGCGGTATGGCAGAAGCACTTTACGGAGTTCCCGAAGATATGTGGGAAACGGCAAGGTCGTATCTCACTATTGAAATGACAACTATAATAGATGAATTTTATAAAAGGTTCGTAGCATGAAAAATTATAAGTATTTCAACGGAGAGAAAGAGAACCCTTTCGAAGGCAAGGACTTCGGGAAGGCTTTTTGGTGGAAGGTCGAACGATACGGATTTGAAGCCGGAGATAAGAAGGAGGATGGGAAACTGTCACGAACGATGATGGACTATATCAAGGAACATCATTGGGAGGGTGACGGACAGAGCAGCACGGATATGCTGACCGCGCTCAAACGTGCAACCACGATGTATCAGAAAGGCATTTGGGCGAGAAGTTTTGTCACCGTGAAATCTTTCACCCTTGCAAGAGCAGAGAAGGAAAGCCTAAGCCATTATTAAACGATTTCCTCCAGTTCGCAGTACCATGTCCCCTTGATTTCGACTGGTGCTTTGATTACGCGGTACTTTGCACCGCGTAATGTCATTATCTCATACTCCGTACTGTAATCCGATATGGCATGAATGTATGCGCCAGTCTTATTATGAATGACGAGTATCACGTCACCATCGAATCCTTCGGCAACACCAAGACGCATAGACGTTGAGCATGAAGCTTCGTTGACCCAAGGCTGACCCGTATTGAACGCCTTTATCAATGCAGCACGTAACTCAGGGCCACCGCCACTATCCAAGCCTCGGAACGTGATGCCATTGTATCGAACCATCCTATCCAGCGTATAGTTCGCACTCTGCGACCACTCTTCGATAATCTTTTCTTGGAAGTCGCGCTCGGCCTGTGAGTAACAGTAGTCTCGCATCTTCTGCTCCCACTTGTTCTTCCAGTATGAGGAACTACCGCGAAGGTTATAGGTGTTAGAGAACGTAGAACCATTCGTGAAACGCTTGACGATGGAAAGTTCCTCTTCTGTCACGCCTTTCAGTTTTGGCAAGTAGTCCGCGAGTTTATATTGCGTCCCAGTGTCAACATATACACCGCCAAGATTTGAGCCCCAAATATAGTGCGGATTGGACGGTGTTCGTTTCAGATACTCTTCGGTAGCCTTCTTCATAGCCTTTTGTTCGGCTGCGGTAAACTGTGACACTTGCTTGTCATAGTATTTCTCCGACAATGAAAGGACGTAATCGTGGTATTCCGCGTTCATCAAACGAACGGTTGTCCTTTTGCCGCTGAATATGGCATCGAGTATCTTATCTTCGTAATCTTTCAGTTTTGCAAGTTCTTCCGCTGTGAACGGGCTTACGCCACCATCGTAAAGGGAATTCGAACCAGAGCCACCACCCTTCTTCCTTGCGCGTAGTTCTGCCTCACGGATAAGGGCTTGCTTCTTTTTATTGGCCTGAGACAGGATTTCCTGCGTTTTCGCGAGGTCTTGCTTCGAAGCCGATAAAATATCCAGGTCTTTGATGAAACTCTTTATAATCGGGCTATTTGTGGTGAATGCCTTCAACTCTTCAATACCTTTGGCTACTTCGCTCCATTCGTATGCTATCCGCGTCTTTTCAGCAAGGGCATAGTAAGCCTCCTGCGAGACCTTCCATGTCTTGGGGTACTTCTGTTGAACACCATACATATTCCCACCGAGATAGTCTTGGGCTTCCCAAAGATACTTCTTGGCTTGCTCCGCAAGGTCGCCAGCGTATTTCTTTTCAAGGAATCCTATCTTGTTGACGATACCATCATAGACAGGAGTAAGTTCATCAACGGTAAGTGATTTCAGATGCGTTTTGATGTTCGGGATATATTCGCCATACTGTGCAGCCGTCCTGTTGATACCAGCAATCTGCTTGGCAAGTTGCTTCGAGAGTTGCGCCGTGCGGACGGTATCGCCCATGAGTATTGCGTCACGGAGGGAGGCTTTCGCTTGAATGGTTTCAATGTATTCGAGATTGTCGGCAACGCTCCAAACGTTCTTACCAGTCTTGATGATAAGCGCATTCTTCGCCTTGCGTTCATCCCAACGCTTCTGTATCGCAGCCTTCTCGGCCTCGGTCTTGACGCGCTTGTGCAGTTCAGGCAGTACGCCCATCTTTTCCTGTTCCTCGCGAGAGAACTGCCCACGCCAGTATTTTTTATTATCCTGCCACACATAACCGAGCGTTCCGCGTTCCCCTGCCGATACCATCTTGTCGTGCATCTTATCCACATAGTCATGAAAGCCTTTAGGAACGTCTTTCACGCGGTTTGGCGACACGTAGTTACTCATATCCTCCCCAGCAGCCAAACGGCGATAAAACTTCTTTTTCTCTTCGCCTTGAATAGTGATAGGGTTCGACATGCAAAGGCACTGCGGATGCCAGCCTGCGAAGAGGAAGTCCTTCGGGTAGCGTCCTTTGAGTTCATCGCACATGTCGGGTTCGGGGTGTTGTGGCGAGAGGTCTATCTGTATGCCGATGACGAACGGCTCCAACTGCCAACGTTCATAGTTCGCATGGTGGTATGCTCCGTTTATCTCCGTTCGCATCAGTCGCTCCGAGTTCTTGCGAGCCGAACGGTAGTGACCCATGCCGACCTTTTCAATCGGCTCTTCAATGAAGTGCACCTTGCCTTGTGCATCAATAACACGTCTGCGCCAGCGAACGATGTCCTTCTTGTTGCCTTGGGCATCGACAACGGTTCGGTGATAACGACGATACATCATATCTGGCGCGTTGAGATACTGCCTTGCCTGTCGCGCCAAATCAGCAGCAGAATAGCCGCCTTTCAGCCCATCGGCAAGGACGTTAGCGATAGCGACCTCAAACTCCGACTTGGCCTGTGACGTATAGTTCCACACCAACTGCGAGAGATTAAGTCCTTTGGGAGTATTCAGGCGAGTGCGTAAAAAGGTTTCTGAGGCCGTTTCGCGGACTTGGCTTATTGCTTTATCGGACAGGACGGAAAAACCTTTCAAAACGCCCGCATCATGCGAAAATGCCAAAGCAACACCGCTTGTTATACCAGCGCGATAGCAAAGCATACTGTCGCGGAGGTAATCAGAGAAGATTGAATTGAGTTCGGTCTGTAGTTCGGGGTAGTCGGAAAAATGATATAAAGGCGACTCTTCGAGCATCGACTTGACGGACTTGTGCGACTTGATGGCAAGAGCCGACAACTTCAAGATGAAATCATCGTAAAGTTTCTCCATGCGCTGGCTATATGTGCCAAACATCATAATGAGTTGCTGTCTCTTCTGCGCTTCCGTCATCGGTTCTTCGAAAAAGAAGAAGAGTCCTTGGCTTTCATCGAATACTTCTCTGCGATGGTAGGACTACGACCAACGAACTCTTCTCAAACTACAGATTTATTTTTTTGCGTTTATAAAAGTTACGGACTACTCTACCCCATTCGCGGACTCGCCTACTGACATAGCGGCAGCAGCCTGTTCTAAGGCTTTCTGCTCTTCCTCTTCAATCTCGCGCTCCACCTCGTCAGGGTCATCGTTAAGCGGATTCAACTCAATAGCACGACGGCGTGATGTTGACTGCTTGCCTCCTGTGGACTTCGTGATAAGTTCCAGTTCCTCGACCTCATTCTTCGGCATGTATGGTTTGAATACCGGCTCGAACTCAATCTCTTCGGCAACGCGTTCGGGAATGCCGCCTGTTACGATTCCTGTCGTGACGATACCATTGGCAACGATGTTGCTACGGCGTGTGAACATCTCACCGAACATTTCGGTCTTATCCTCTGCGTTCATGTGAGGGTCAATCATCATAAGTCGGATGGCCGCACCGCTGGTATTGTTACCCATTTCCTTCATGCGCTCGAACGATACATCAGCAGAGTGCGCGTAGGAATAGATAAGCGAGAAGAGGTTGGCAAGTTCGCCTGTGACAGACTGAGGGCTACTATCCCATGAAAGCATCCGCATGTCGGTTTCTTTCTCGCCTTGGAACACGCTGCCCTGTTCGCCCTTCTCGGCAAAGCCTGTGAGTTTTCCTTTGACGAAATACTTCGGAACACCAAAGTAATCGTTCGTGTCGCCCCAGTTTGAGGTCAAGTCCTCGGCACGTTCTATCTCGGATTGAACATCTTCCCACTCTGCCTGTTCCTGTCGGTAATAGACAATGGGTATCTTCGTGAAGCCATGCTGCTTTGGCATTCCATCGAGATTCCAGCCTTGCCCGTCACTGATATACTTATAGACGAAACGGTCTGTATATACATCGAAATGATTTACAGCCGTTCCTTCCTCGTCATACACTTTGTACTCGCGGGCAAAACCATCCATATCTCCAAAGTCATTGAAATGCGGGAAGAGTTTGTCGCCAAGAACGGGGGCAAGCAACTTGACACGCATCTTTCCTCTGCGGTTGATAGTACCATCGGGGTTCGTTTCCATATACCACAGTTCGGCTGCTTCGCGCTGACGGAATATCAGTCGTGCCAAACGCTTATCGAAGAACTTCATCTTATTCTGATGATAGACGCGCTTGACGGCTTCGAAGAGTCGCTTCTGCTCTTCGCTTGCTATTTTTACAGATTCTCCATTCTGAGTGATTTTATAGTCCACAGGTTTTCCGAATAGGAAACCAGCGGCACGCTTGACGAGCGATTTTTGAATAGGAATGGCAATACGGACGCGCTCGACATTCTTCGTCTTATAGATTTCCTTGCCCGTGATGGGGTCTTTCTTGCCCGATGGCACTTGAACCTTCTTCTTCGGGCGGTACTGCGGGTCAAAGATTTTGTGCTGTGTGGGGTCGTACTGCGCCTCCAGTTCCTCCAACGATGTTTTGAAGGGGGCTTTTCGGGCGGTGAGCAATGTATGAACACGCCCACTATCCTTTTCACTCAGAATTTGTGCTATTGTTCTCATAAAATCTGTAATTTTTCCGCAAAATTAAGGCTTTTGAGCGCGTTTCATGCCTTTTCCGTTATAAGTGAGTAAACAAATGGCGAAACGCCCTGAAACGACAAAAAAAAGAGGAAGGCGCAACGTCACACGTTGTGAACCTTCCTCGCTGTTGGCTTGCGCCTTATGAAATCGCTTACGCGATTATACATCTGCCGTTTCCTTTTGCCATAATCTTTATTTTTTTGAATATTTATAACCGCCTTTTTCAAGTCGGCTTGCATCCGCAGGTGTTACAACCCAATACTTGCCGCCAACCTCCATTACACGTAATGGTTTCACCGCCTTATTCGCGTAATTGAAAGCATATTCCTTTGATTGGAACACATCGGGTATGCTTCGCAATAGTTTTCCAGAGGCTTTCAACTGGCTTTCATTCAGTTGGTCTTTTGTGACCGTAACAACAGATTTCCCGTCATAGTATAGAGCCCAGTTCCCTTTTGGTGTCTTCATTACTGAAACGTTCTCCGGGTTACTGTAATTACTATTAGATACCCTGAGTAGTTCTATTGCTCTATTTATAGACTGATTTACCGCATTACCGCCAAGTGTCCTCTGCGCTCCTGCTGAACTACTTCCAACACTTTTTGTTGTTCCTATCCCTTTTGCCATAATCGCTTCTTATTTAAGATATTTTCTTATGATTCCTGCCGCAGTATAAGCGTCAGATGTTGTTTTTGCACCTTTGGCTATCAACTTTCCGTTTTCTTTAAGAGATATTTTAAACATATCCATTTTGATATTATATAAGATAGAAGCCGATTTATCTCCATTGCTAAATGTCTGCTCTTTATAAGCGTTGTTATAAAGATTTCCTATCTGTTCATATAGATATGCTGTTGTAGGAACGATAGAAGCCGTTGAAATATTAGAGATAGCAGTCGCTTTCGTTGCGGTTGATGCGCTGCTACCTTGATACTTTGTTGTTCCGTTTCCTTTTGCCATAATCCTTATTTTTTGCAAATTTACTTCATTTTCTACGTTATCTATATAATTATGTCCGATTGGGTGTAAACTAATGAGAGCGGGCGTTAAAACCCGCTCATGCTGCTCGTTTGATGGTTATGGTTACCTTTTTACCGGCAAGATGTTCGCGTACTTCTTTGCGAGAGTAATACGGTAGATGCTGGAACGAAGGAATATCGTTAATCTTTATCCAATAGAGGAACGGAACTAACTTATTGCCCGAACGGTCACGACCACCGATGACTTCTTTTTCCCATGTGCCAATCTTAATATTCCCGTGAAGCAAGTCGCCATTCTGTGCAAAGTGGATATGTTCGGGGTTTAGCGTTATGTTATGCTTTTCCTCTATCGTGTCGGTGGGAACACTCCAGTCAAGTTCCTCCCAACAATATTCGTCACAATAGTAAAACTTGCCATCGAGTTCGATAACGTCTGACATGCTGATGCTGTGACCTTTGTAGCCTTCGGGCTTCGCACCTTGGAACTTCATGTAGATGTGGTCGCAAACAGTCTCATTGCTCTTTCCTTCAGGAACTTCGACCTCGCCCTCATATACCTTTTCATAGTCACTGAGTGCCAAAGGCAGATTATTCTCCTTCACGAAATCCAAAGACATGAACTTTGCGTTGTTCTCAATGTGCATCTGATAAATCTTAAAACTCTTTTTCATTGTTGTATCTCCTATTGATTGTTAAACTTTTATGTTGCAAATTTAATGATAGGTTTTCAGATAGTTGCAATCTCGCTACTCATATTTGCCTATTTTATGCTTATAGTGGTTGATTTAATCTTTGGTTGCCCATCTATCCTACTATTCCGAGGATTTCCGATGCGCTCATGCCGCTGCCATAGCCGCCAAGCACTTTCTCCAATATAACGTAACGAATGGCATCGACCGCATGATTGAAGGCATCAATCGGAGTGTTGAGCCACTTGCCTTCCTTGTTTTGCATATAGGTGTAGTTGCGGAACTCCTTAATGACGTTGGTAGAGTGGCGCGTGATACATATCCTGTATTCCTTCATCTTCATAAGGCCAGCATCGATAGAGCCAGCGAACTTCGAAACTGCACGGATATTGATGCCGGCATTCTCTATCTCATCAACAAGTCGCGGGTCGGCTGACTCGGAAATAATCTCAGGCTCTCCCTCTATCCGTTTCAACTCACGGATAATGTCTGAGGTAAGCATGTGCGTTTGGTAGCAGAGTTCGTCTATATAGATGGTGTTCTTGTATATCATCACCTCGACAATAGCCGTAGGGTCTGCCGCATAACCGAAATCCATGCCATAGAACCTGCGCCGTTGCGCTTCACGCGGAACATAATCAACAATCTCGATTTTCGGGAACACGAGACCTTCCACGATGGCGCGTTGCCCAAGACCGTAGATTTGCCAAAGGGATTTGTTCTTCCATTGGAGTGATTCGATTTCATCAATGACCTTTTGTTCGAGGAAAGGGTTGTCCTTGTATGTCGAAATCCACCAGCACGTCTTTCTTTCCTCGTTGACCTGGTTTATCCAGTGTTCCTCGGAGAATGAAGGGTTATAGTCGATGATAGAGAACTTGGTGGTACGCATCTGTAGTTGCTGCCATTCGAGGAAGGAAATCTCGTTGGCCTCGTTGACGAACAGTATCTTACGTTTCGAACCACGTAGTTTCTGTTCATCCTCACAGGAAAAGAACTCTATCCATGAACCATTCGGGAACGTGTAAATCCAGTCCGTCTGATTCATGCACTTCTTATCCCAATAACCCCAATCAATCATTATCTCCTTGAAGTCGCGGTACACGGAACGCTTCAAGGCGGGCATGGTCTTACGAACGATACTTACCGTTGTGTTCTCGATGTCATGGCACATTCGGATTAGCCATTGAACATTCGAGTAAGTCTTTGAAGACCTACTCGACCCTTGCAACGAGGCTGTCGTATAGCCTTTGTTGTAAGCCGTATCAAGACGGAGGAAGTTCTTTGTGACAAATCCTGTGGGCATCGGCTAATCTTTGGGAAGGTCGGGAATCTCGGCTCGCACTTTCTCCAGTTCCTCCTTTGATGCGATGAAGCGTATCGTCATCGGCTCGTTCTTTATGTCCTTGCCATTCGTTGTGATGTCGATATGCTGCTGCTGTCCGTAGGCACGATTTACGATGCGGTCAATAACATCGAGTCCTTTCTTCGAGAGGACACCACGGGCGATGATACGTGTCATCATGGGCTGCTCCTTATCGTTCAGCACCCTTTTCAACTCTTCCTCATTGAGCGTTGCGATATAGAGATACATCTTTCCTATCTCGTCATTCGAAGGAACGATAAGACCGTTCTTCTCGAACTCCGCGATGACGGTACGGATGGTTTTTCGCGGACGGCCTTTCGGATTCAGCACGTCACCTTTCTTCGCCATTCCTTTTTTGAGGTTATCCAACTGCTTCTTTCGTTTCGTTGGGTCTTTACTGATGGGCATACTTCCTATTTTATTCCTAATTAACGTATAATTGCATAAAAAGCGGTAAATCGCCGTAAAAAGACGTTATTTCGCGTTAAGAGCATCTTCCCTTGCCATTATTCGGCAGAGGTTGAGAACCTGTGTAAATTCGAGCATTCTTCCTTCACGAAGCATATCCGCGCACTGGCAGATGAACGAAGGGTTATCGCTGCCTTGATACTCCGTCAGTTCGCTTGCTGGGCAAGTCAGAAGGAACTCCATGATTTGCACCTTATGAATGGCTGGCAGGAGATTGGGGTCAATCTTCCTGCCTACCATTTTTTCGAGAAGCCCCTTGGGAGTGAGCCGTCTGTTACGTTGCACTGCCATAGTCGCTATACTTCCGTTACGTTACCGACCTGATGCATGAACTCTTCCCGAACGATGGGATCATCACGGAACACACCTTCAACGACTGTCGTTGTCATGATACCCTTCTTCCGAGAACCGCGAGACTCCTTGCACATGTGACGGCCTTTCATGACGAGGGCGATGCCGAGCGGTTCAGGCTCACCGTCCTTCGTGAGTGCATCTTTCAACATCTGTACGATGTCATGCGTAAGGCGTTCCTGTACTTGAAGGCGGGCAGAGCAGTAGTCCACGACACGCCCGATTTTGGATATGCCGAGAATTCGGCCACCGGGTGCCGGAATGTAGGCAAACCAGTACTTGCCGAAGAAATCCTTCATGTGGTGTTCGCATTGAGAGTAGAAGTCGCCATGGTCGATAACCATGTTGTCATACGTTATGCCATCCAGTCCATTCGGGAATGTTGTAATCTTCGGTGCTTTCTCAGGGTCGTAGCCTCGATAGATTTCCTTGAACATGCGGCAGACGCGGTCAGGCGTACCCTTCAACCCTTCGCGGTCAGGGTTCTCGCCTATCTCAATAAGCAACTGGCGAACCAGTTTCTCGATTACGATGTCTTTTTCTGTTTTCTGTGCCATAATAGATAAATGTTACTTATGATACTTACTTGCGCTCTTCACTTGTGGGCGAGGACAGCGCGTTTCATATACTCCGAACGGCATGAGCAACCAGAGCAGCAGCCTACGGAACTTTGACAGTTTCGACTTTCCCATACGCTATCGGACGTTGAGGATTTTCTGCTGCTGGAGCGACAGTTGCCATTTCGGATGCTCCTTGACGTATGCAACGCAAGCGGCAATGATTTCGGTGTTCCTTTCTTCATCGCCTACATCGCATGGCTGGATATAGAGGTTGTCGGCTTGCACTCCATAGGTGCTTGGCTCATGCTCTCCGTCATAGACCACTTTCAGTTCGTTGCATGACTGAACGACAACGTTCGCATTCTCGACATAGGCAGTCTTGGGGGAGATAGTCAGCCAATCGACAAAAACGGGGAGAGGACGTGTGCCATTGCTTTCAACGGCCACCATGAAGCCTTCGGTGTGCAAGGCGTTGACGAGTTCGGCATCCATCTGTAGCGTTGGCTCGCCTCCTGTCAGCACAACGAAAGCGCAGCTGTGCCATTCTGCGATAGCCTCGATAATCTCTTGCAACGTCATTTCCGTGTACTCCTTGAAGTTGGTGTCACAGAACGGACATTTCAGGTTACAGCCCGAAAAGCGGATGAACACGGCAGCGCGTCCAGCCCATCTTCCTTCTCCTTGCAAAGAATAGAAGATTTCATTGATGCGGTATTTCTTCTCTTCCATAGTGCATTCCTCCTTTCCTTAGAGTATCGGTGCGTTCAGTTCCTCGACAGCCTTTTCATCAACGGCACAGGCGATATTGCCCTCAGACTCCTGTACGACGGCTTTGTAGCAATCGGGAACGGTGTTCACAATCCATGCCGCAATGTTTTCAGCCGTCGGGTTGAAATCCAGCACGTCATTGATGTTCTGATGGTCGAGACGGCCATGTATCATCTCCTTGATGTGCTTGAAGTCGCAAACCATACCATCGCCATTGAGTCGCTTTGCGCCACAATAGACGGTAATAATCCAGTTGTGACCATGTAGGTTTTCACACTTGCTTTCGTAGGAGAGTTTCAGTTTATGCGAGCCTGCTATCTCCATTCGTTTTGAAACACTGTAAATCATAATCTTCTTTAATTTATTTGGTTATACAATATATTTTCTTTAATTTTGCCTCCGAAAATGGTTCTCGGTCGAAACGAAGGCATCTTACGTCCTTGATACGTGTTTTCGGGGTAGGCGATGCCGCCTGTGACCCTCTTTAAGCCAGCATAGGGGTGAAAGTCCCCTTTTTTTTATGGTTCGAACTGATGCTCATACACCTGCCCTTTGGAATTTACCACTAATACGGCCTTAACCTTCTTATGCCACGTTTTATCGCCTTGCTGGTATAACTTCATACCATCCTCGATATTCTTGCGATGAAAGAGGTTATAACGGTCATAGATAAGCGCAATCTGCGAGTGCTTGGTGTTGGCGTGTTTGATAGCCCCGCGTATCGTTGTTTCCGCATCCTTTTCGATGCTTTGCGGAGTGCGCTGTTCGAAAGTCAACTGGCTTACCGTACCTTCCGAGAACTTATGCTTTCCTTTGACAATGGCGGTGGAATAAATCTCATAACCGACACCTTCGGGAGTGAGAACGACATTGAAGCCAGCGTTGGCAAGAGCCTTTGCCGCTTCCATTTCCTCTTCATGGTACGCGTGTCCTGTCATGTAGGCGACATACGCGCCTGTAGATGTCGAGATACTGGAGTTCCCGACATCATACAGACCCGATGCCATGCGGTTGTTGAAATCCGCGAGGTTGGCGGCTTTCGAAGCATTGGACGGCTGTACTATCCTCGTACTACCCGTAGGCTTTCCCATACTTCTTATTCCGCGTAATCCGTTTCGTCTTTGACCCCAGCCTCGATGAACGCCTGCTTACGGTTGCGGCATGAGTCGCAGACCCCGCACTGACATTCGCCGTTCTGATAGCACGACCATGTTTGACGCAAGATGTCGGCATCCTTCTGTGCAGCATACTGAATGAGGTCTTTTTTATGCAAGCCCAGCAGCGAAGCCGTCTCGACCTTGACGTGCTTCTCGAAACGGAACGTACCCATATCCATTGCCAACTCAAACGACTTGAAGAAGGCGGGGGAGCAGTCGGGGAAGGCGTATTCTCCGTTTACCGGGATGCAATCATCCAAGTGTGACCCAAGCACCACCTTGTCGAAACCATGCGAATAGGCATAGACCATGGCGATTTGGAGGAACACGGCATTACGCAGTGGAACGACGATGGACTTCTGATAGGTATCTTCGACCTTGACATCGTTCGTCAGTTGATTCTCCTTTCCGAAAATCTCACTCAGCGAGGAAATATCAATGAGTTTGAAGCCCATACCGTACTTGTCGGCAAGGAGTTTCACCACATCGGACTCCTTCTTGGCTTTCTGCCCGTACTGAAACGTCATCAACGTGGTTTCATCTTCTGTGTAGCGGAGTGCCATCGATACCGAGTCGAGACCTCCCGAACAAATTACTAATACTTTCATGATTCTTCTTTATTTAAGATTACACATATTAAAGATTATTCTCCGCATAGCGTTGGAACTTCAGCCATTCCGTGAAGTTATGGAAGGCGCAGGCTTTCATGTCCTTAATGGAGCGTACTTTCACCCCACCTTTAACCGAGTCATGCTTCACGATTGTTCCGTTCTTGAACTCCATCAGTTGCCCGAAGCGGTTTCCCATAGTCCACGTTGTGGAGTCAACGGTATCGAAATGATACTTAGGCAGCCCTTTCAGGTTCGTATATCCGAGGCCATGAATCTTTGCACCGTTCCTGTGCGCCGTATTGATGAACCAAGGGAAATATTTTTCGAGCGTTGCCGTTGATAGACCGTCCGTTATGATTCCTCCGAAGGCGACATACTTGTAATCGCGGCACATGCTGATGAAGTACTCCTTTCCGCGAGAGACGTGCCATACTGGTATGGATTGCCAGCCTACGCGGGCTTCGATGCGGTTGCGGAGCATTTCAGCGTATTGCAAACCCTTGACGGCATCAATATCGAGTTCGAAGTAGTTACGGCACTTATGTTCCTTGATGAAGTCGGCATAGCCATCGGCATACGATAGCCAGTCCACGTTGCCGTGCTTCTTCGCGTTCGACATGAATGTAAAGGCTCCCGAGTCGAGAAGGAATGATTTAAAACGAGGAATGAAGGGCTTAAACCAGTCTTGCATGGAGTAATAGGACTCCAGCACATAAATATCCTCTGGAACAATCAAACCTTCCTGAAACTCCTTTTTCACAACGCCCGGTGCAGCAAGATATATTTTCATAGTTCCTGTGTCCTTTCTATTTATAGATGTTCCCTTGCATATTTCGAAAACCTCACCCATTCGCTGTAGTTGTTGAAGGCAACGGCACGAGAGCGCATCCGCATCCCTTTGGGAACGCTTGTCTGCTCCAAATGTCCTGTCCGCTTGTTGAACGAATAGGCGAAACCGCCACGATTGCCATACAGCCATGCCGTAGAGTCAACACTGTCGAAGTGGTACTTATAGAGACCGGCTATCGAAGTGTAGCCCAAGCCGTGTATCTTCGCCTTGTTTTTGTGCGCCGTTGCGATGAACCAAGGAAAATACTTCTCCAGCGTTGCAGTCTTGACTCCATCGGTAATGATGCCGCCAAAGGCAACGTAAGGGTACTGTTCGCACATGCGAACGAAATAGTCCTTTCCGCGAGACAGATGGAACACTGGAATAGACTGCTTATTCGTGAGTCGTTCGAGTTTCACGCGCAGCCGCTCCACCTCCTTGATGCCCACAACACTGTCGATGTCGAGTTCAAAGAACAGTTTGATGTCATAATGGTTGATGAAAGCAGCGTACTCTTCCACGTATTCATCCCAAACGGCAGTGACCTTCGAGTTCGACATGAACGTGAAGGCCCCCGAATCCAACAGGAAGTTCTTCGGGCGGTTGATAAGGCGCTGAATCTGCTCGTTCTTACGTGCGTAGAAGAAGGTTTCGAGAATCGACAAGTCCGATACCTTGAAGGGTGCCGCGCCCGACTCCATGCCCTTCAGGAAGTTCACACGTCCCTTTTCGTAGCATTCCTGCTCCGAAAGCCCAGCGTCCGTACCATTTATATACTCACGCCAAAAAGGACTCATATTGCCGTTGAAACCGCCAGCGAGATAAATATCCATCGTTACTTCACTTCGATACCTTCGTATGCGGCTACGGACTCTTTGATAGCCTCCATTATCTCACCCAACTGTTCGGTCAGTTCTTCGGGAACGACGACGGTGATTTTCGTCAGCTTCGCCTTTTCCTCCTGCTTGCCCGCTTCCTCGAACAAATCGTCAATGTCCGTGCCATCGTCACCAGCGAGGAAGGACACGTCCATACCCCAATCTTCGAGGTCTGTCACGTCCCACTCGTTGCCCAGAGCATCCCAATCGTTCGAACCGAAGGCGATGTTATCCTTGATAACGTACTCTTTCAGTTTCTCGACCGAGGTCTCTTTCTTGAAGATGTAGCAAGGGAACTCCGTCATGCCAACCTCCTTGCCAGCGAGGAAACGCATGTTACCGCCTATGATGATGTACTTGCCATTATCGAGCGGATAGACTTTCAGAGGGTTGGCTTCAAGGAACTCAGGTGACGTTTCGAGCGAGAGTTTCAGTTTCGCAAAGCGTTCATCCTTGATATAGCGAGGATTCTTAGGCAGTCCTTCCAACTGCCCGTCATTCATTTCAAGCAGAGCGACTGGCAGTACGTGCGTATAGTCCAGTTGCTTCGTTTCGGGAGCGTTTTGTTTCTTAGCCATACATTTACGTCATTTTATCGATTTTTGCGCAAATTTACGGCTTTATACGCGTTTATAACGATTTATAAACGTTTGCGAGTAAACAAGTAAAAAGGCGACTCGAAAGCCGCCCAATTCTCAATGATTTATCTATTTAGGATGTACCGTTACCTTTTGCTATATTTTCTGTTATTTTTTGAATTTCCTTTTTTGTAATTCAGCCAGCTGGGACTCCGCGGCTTTGCGTGCACCGTCCTTATCAAAGAGTTGCAGTGCCTCCCTTATCTCCGCATTGTCACTGTATGGGAAACGGAAGAACCCGAGTTCGTTCAGTGGGGTAGAAGATGTTTTTGGCACCCATGCTTCAATGCTGATAACCCTAGTCGGGGTGTCACCAATAATTATGCTTTTGTAAGATGCCTCCGCGACTACTCCATTCTCGAATTTAAATGACCTAAGTTCAGAATCTCCGAGGTTGTATAATGAAAGTCCACTGCTTGTTTTGTTGGACGCCGCTGATTTGGCGCTTCCAGCATATTTCGTTGTTCCATTACCTTTTGCCATAATCTTACTGTTTTTGTTGCAAATTTACGTTCTTTTTTATTGTTCCGTGTAATATATCGGTCTTACCATATAAACAAGAATATACGGGACTTGCGCCCCGTATATCATGCGTATTCATTATGCGGCCTTCTTGGGGTTCTTCACTTCCTGCTCCAACTTCCAGTATTCTTCATCCATCGTGCGGATGGCCTTTGCCATATTGTGGATATAGTCGCGGAGTGCGGGAACTTTCTCCTTGTCGCTTGCGAACTTTGCTATACCAACCATGTGCTGGATGCGAGTGCTGTTATCCTCAGTCAGGTCGAAACCGCCCATCGTTCCGTAGTTCATTTCCCAGCGGTACTGCTTGTTATTGAACCAGTCAATATCATAGAATATATCGAAGTCGTGTCCGAACAATCCTTTGGGGTTGCCTTCCTCGTCATACTTCTCGACAATGCCTATCGTCATGGCGCGAGTGCCGAAGGAAATAACGTCCCACTGTTCACCGAGCAGCATCTTTATGGTCTTGCTGACGTTCTTCTGTGCTTCAACGAGCATGGCGCGAACATTACCGCGAATCTCTGCCATCCTGTCCTCGCGAGCCTTAATATAAGCCTTACCTTCGTCAGTATCGAGCCAAACTTTGACTGCCTCTTCCTCGTTCAGTGCGTCCAGTTGCTTCTGCCAAACGGCCATCTCTTCCTCCAACTTCTTCATCGTGAGTTGGTCTGCCTTTTTGCGGAATGCGGTTGTCGTGATGTACTCTTCGAGGTTCACTGCCTTAAAGGGCTTGCCGTTGCGTCTCATGCTGACTTCGTTCTGAACCTTCATCAACTCATAGTAAAAACTTTCTTTCTTGGTCATTGTTGTATCTCCTATCTTTAATTGTTAAACTTATTTTTTAATGTTCATGTTGCAAATTTACGGATAGGATTTCGATTAGTTGCAAAAACGACCTTAGTTTTAATCTTTATTTCGCTATTTGTCGGTGATTTAATCTTTGGTTGCCTTATTCGAGCGTTTTTTGCTGGTTTTGCGCCAGTCGCGTATGCTCCCGAAAATCCTCCAGTTGCTTGTCGAACGGGGTCATCTGTTCAAGACCCTTGACAGAGAACTCTTCATTGAAGAATGCGATACCTTCATGCAACTTCTTCAAGGCTTTCAGCGTGTTCTTCGTTGTGACAAGCGGGTTCGAATAGACACAGCCGGGATGCGTTTGCGCAAACCTCCGACATTCCGCGCCACCACCGTAGATGACGAAGAGCGGTTCTTTGCCGTTCGCCCATGAGCAAGCAATGGAATACTCGTATTCGAGGTTCGCAAGGCGGTCAGAATAACCTCGTGTTGCGAAGGCACGCCAGCCCATCGGAACGCCCAGCATATTGAGTTTATAATACTTCTGGTTAACGTTCAAGTCCACGAAGATGCGGATGCCACGGTCTTGCATGGCGCGGGCTATCCAGCGTTTTTTGTAGATACGCTGCATGCCGAAGGCTATGGGCATATCGGAGAAGAGCGAATAGTTCGGCTCTACGATGTTTCGCGGATTGGCACGTAGTATCTGTTCGGGGTGGTCGTAGAGTGCCGTGTAACGGTAGTCATCAGTGTAGAAATGCATCGAGCCAAGACCAAGAAGGTTCGTTGTACGTTTCTGCTCGCCCCAGCAGAGGAATGGGTTAGTAATGTCCTCGGCTTGCATATCGAGCCGCAGTGTGGGGATTTCCGCATCGTTATCAGTCGGAAACAGCGTGTCAGGAATGACCTGTTCAAGTTCTCTATACTTTTCCATCTATCTGTAGTTTTATATATTGTTTCGCTTTCTCGTATATCTCTACAGACAGTTTGTCCTTCGCTTGCAACAAATGGCGGTATGTCCGTTGCTGGTTCAGCACGTTCCCGCGTGTCCGTTGCATCAGTTTTGCCATACGCCGGGCATGAACATTGTAGTCCCATGCCAAGACACAGCAGATACCCCGAAGCGTACTCAGCGTAGTACTTTTCGGAGCGAAGAGGAAATCAACATACGATACCTCCCCGACGTGACAGATGGCATCAATAATCATGTCGGCCATCTGAAACTCTTCACACGATTGTAAGGCCATACGAAAATCTGTAGTATATGAAAACGTCAGCAAATATAATAATTTATAATGAAATTGCAGCATAACTAAGCAATTTCTTAACAATAATTAGTTCTTTAGTGTAGATTTAGAGTAATTATCAGCGAATTTCTATATTTTTAGGAAAAAATAGATTAAAATGCCGACTTTTAGCATAATTAAGGCAAAAATACATAGGTGAAATTTGGATTGTACGCGAACTATGCGTAAATTTGCACATAAGAATTAAAGTTTAACAGTTTAAAAGATACAACAATGAAGACAATGAATTTCACAGGCACTTTCGCCAACGAGAAGAGATTTCAGGCAGTATTCGGATTGAAGAACCGCCCGGAGAAATTCACCAAGCGCGAGAATGTTCTTTCAAGCATCCGTCACAGCGTGATACCGCAGATGATTGTGATAGTTGACGAGAACCCCGATGGTTTCATTCCCGGTTACTATCTGATGACCCCTGCCGATGCAAGTCGCTTGGAGAAACAGGCTGACGGCCTTTTCGAAATCCGTTCACAGTACAGTATTTAATTATTCACCATTTAAAATATAGGAGATACAACAATGAAAAAGAGCGTTATGACAATGGACGAGAAGATTTTCAACCTCTGCGTTGAGAGTGCAAAGAACAGCAAGAACGGTTATACCTTCGATTTGAAGGAGGTTTGGCAGACCGCCCGTAAGAAGTATAAGGTGGCGAAGCAGGCGGTGATTGACGCGTTCGAGATTATCACCAAGGAGCATGAGGTGAAGAAGGGCGAGACGGAAGGCACGTTCGTACTCGTTGAACTCATGCCGAAGGAAGAGAAGAAGGAGAGCGACCGCATGAAGCGTTTCTGCGAGTTGAAGAAGAAGCATTCGGATGCAATCTTGCTGTTCCGTTGCGGTGACTTCTACGAAGCACTGGAGGATGATGCCGTAGAATGCGCCAAGGTATTAGGAATCACACTGACGAAGAGCGAAAAGACTGGCGAGCGTATGACAGGATTCCCACACCATGCACTCGATACATACCTACCGAAACTCGTTCGCTCTGGCAAGCGTTGCGCCATCGTTGAAGAACTGGATGCGAAGCCAGCGGTTCAGAAGTTCGAGAAAGCAGAGCATCCGGGCGAGGTGAAGGAGGTTAAGGAAGAGAAGAAGCAGCCGAAGCACGTCCTGACAGAATGCGAAGTTATCAACTTGAAGGCACAGAAGGCAGCACGCGAACTGTACCCCGACACATTCACCCGCTTTGGTTTCGCACGCCTTGACAGCACGTCAGGCAAGGAGTTCAAGAATGCTGACGATGCCATCCGTGGCAAGGCCGACATGAATAACTTGCTCTATGTGATTAAGGTCGTAGAGGGGGTTCAGTACACCGGCACGACTCGCATCAATGCCTACGAGAACTTCTTGGCAGCAGTGGCTATGTAATAAAGGTACGCGCGTAGGAAAGCAAAAGGACGGTTTTCAGGCCGTCCTTTATTCATGTCCGTATAATTTATCGGATGGAGCGGGAAACGCGTTCATTCGTGAGTTATGCCGTCCTTATCGGAAGCATAGTCGCCTTTTTGCAAGACGTAATCGATTATCTTTCGCGCCAACTCGTCAATCTGCTTTTGTCTGTACGCAACATAGATGTTCGTCACCTGTACCCCAAGCGAATGTCCGAGACCTGCCGACACCATTTCCATCGTACCACCGATTTCGATAGCCAGCGTAGCCCATGAATGACGCGCCCAGTAGGCAGAGATAGGTTCTGTTATTCCCAAGCGGGAACAGGCATTCCTTAAGGTCTGTCGCATACAGTTCCCGAAGTTCTTATAGAACGTAGGCTTTTCGTCATCAAAAAATTTTAGCAGATGTTCCTTACCTTTGTAGCGTTTGATGATTTCGAGCATTTCGGGTTCTACCTTCACCTCGTATGGCTTGTGCGTCTTATCTCGGTTATACGTTATACGCCCGTTATGAATCGCGTCAGTCGGCAGTTCCGACAAGTCCTTCATATTTATACCTCTCATGTATAGAATCAAGGCGAAAACGTCTATATACTGTCGCTGACGGGCTGTCAGTCCTTCGCCTTTCAGAAGAGTGCGTATCTGTTCAACGAGCAAGTTGCGCTTGCGTGTTCTCTCGCGCTTGCCGAACGTATAAGGGAACGGACGTTCAACGGCTCCGTTGGCATAGGCGAACTTATAGATAACACGAAGGTGAGAAAGGTAACTCTCGATGGTGTTCGGTTTCAGTCCTTCCTCTTCCAGTTTCTTAATGTATTCGAGAACAAGGGACTTATCGAAGTCCTGCAACAGGAAAGTGTCGTAGTTGTAGTGTCGGGCGAACGCCTTTAACGATGTCTCGTAGGCTTCCTTTGTGCCATCGGTACGACGTTCCTCTATGAACTTGTCGGCATGGTATTTCAGGTAGCGGCTTTGGTCGCGTTCCTGCGAATCCATTGATAGCATCTTCTGTAACTTCTTGTCATCGATGTCACGGAGTTTTCCTTTGAGTTGCAAGTCACGTACTTGCTGTTCGGCATTGGCAAGCGCACCTCTGATGTGAAGGTTCAAGGCACGGCGGTTGGGAAGGTTGCGAACGTACTCCATATTCTTAGCATTTGCATTCCAGTCCTCTTCGCGTACCTCGATACCCAGCGGAACATAGAACGTTCGCCCGTTGCGGGCTATTGATAGTTTCACAGGATATTTCCCATTAGAGAGGCGATAACGCTTATCAAGACGGACTGTTATCTTCATATCGGCACTGAAAGAAATTTGCAACCTTTTTGTCATAAAACGCAAGACTTTGCCATTTATTGCACCAATTTGTCTTTTTATGTCTAAAAGGGTCATTTTTTAGTATTTTCTGCTTGGTTACTGATTTTTAGCGGGTTTAATATACAATATTCGTTAAAGATTGCACAAAATTTTTGGAAATGTACAATTTTAGAGATACTGCACTGATAATGAGAAGGTTGGAATGTTGCAAGTTCACTGACTGAAAGAAATTTGCAACATTCCAACGTTTTTAGGTTATTTTAACGCCATTTGCATCAGCACCCTATACCAACCACGGATGGAGGTTTTCTTGACCTTGAAAGGCTCGTAATTAGGGTTGACCGAGCGGCAGATGACGGAACTGTCATCGTTCGGGCATGGATGCACGTTCTTGACAACAGCACCGTTCTCAGTGTCGAGGACATAGGTACGCCCCCATTCGATGAAGGCACGGTCGTTTATCTTCTTCAACAGCACCCGGCATCCGTTCGGATATTCGGGCGACATGGAATCGCCTGTGACGGTCATCGCGAGTTGTGCGCCCTTGACAGGCGACAAGACCATCTCGCAGTCAAACTCACGTACCTGTGCTTCGAAGTCGTTCAAGTAGCCGCCCTGTGCCGAAATCGGAAGGAGTGGTATTTGCATGGAAGAGAGAGGAACTACTTCTTCACTATCCAGCAACGGCGAACCGAGTCCACTGTTCAGAAAGTCGATGTTAACGTTCGGTATGCGTTCCCGAATCTTCTGAGCCGTCTTGGGAGTAATCTTCGAAACGTTGGAGAAGAAGGCATTACTCAGTCCACACTCTGCCTGCAAAGCGGCAACAGACCATCCCATAGCAGCCGCAAGTTTCTCTGCTCGCTGCTTTAACGTGGTCAACTCAGAAGAATTCTTAAATTCCATAAAAATACGATACTAAAGATTTAAATATATATAATTCTTTTTAGTTTTTCTCTGTTGCGTATAGCAAATTAGAGATTTTATTAGTAATTTTGAGTCCGTAAAAGTCAGAACACTGATTTATGATGCAAAGTTAATAAAAAACTTTAGATATTCATATATTTATTTAGTTAAATAGTTATAATATGACGAGAAAAGAAAGAGATTTGGCTATCGTTAAGTTCTTTGCCGAATGTGTGAACGCGGGAATGAAGAAAACGGAAGCCACACAAAAGACTCAAAAGAAGTTCGGTTTCCTAACCGAAGTTCCAGTGTATAACGCTCGACGGCGGGTAGCCGCGATTAACCAAGGAAAGGAGGTAGGCGATGGTCAGTGAACGCCCGAAGGTTGCAAAGGATGGTAGGTACAGCATTGGCGAGACAAGCAAGTTGTTGGGCATCCATCCGAAAACCCTCTACCGTCATACTCTGTCAGGCGACATCGGTTGTGAACGTAGGGCAAGCAACGGACGGCCTGTGTATCTCGGCAGCGAGATACTGAGGTATTGGGGCGCAAGTATGTAACAAATATAATTAGGTACGCGCGTATGAGCAAACGAGTTGGATTCATGGTCTATAGAGATTGGCGAGAAGTCTTACGTGATTTTGATGATAAATTGTATCGCGAACTGATGGAAGCAATCTTTGACCTTGGTTTCGATAACCGAGAAACGGCAAGTTCCCCACTCGTTAAAACTGTGATGAAGATTATCAAACCTCAGATTCTCAGAGATTGGGAAAAGTACGAAGAACGATGTAACCGCAACAAAACCAATGGGTTACAGGGTGGAAGGCCAAAAACCCACAATAACCCAGAAAACCCAGTCGGTTTTGACGAAACCCAAAAAACCCAGTCGGTTATTTCGGTTTCAGAAAAACCCAAAAAACCCAATGGGGGGGAAATAATAAAAAATAAAAAAGAAGAAATAAAAAATGAAATAGAAAAAATTATAGAATCTGAAGATTCTTTATCGGTTGCCACCGATTCAGATGATAAAGTCAGGTATGACGAGATTGTGAATTTCTATAATAACTCAGTCGAGGGAAAGAATATGGCAAGATGCGCCAAACTGACCGAAGCGCGAAAGGCGGCAATAAGGGCAAGAATCAAGGAGTACGGTATAGAAAGAGTTTACGAAGCCATCCAACGATGTACGTCAAGTGCATTTTGTAACGGACATAACAATAGGAACTGGAGAGCAGACTTTGACTTTGTGTTCAATGCAAACAAAATGGCACGGATTCTTGAAGGTAAATACGAAGAAAACAATTTGAGTTATGGAACAAGTAGGAACAGTACTGAATGGAATGCTCGCCAAGCAGGTGAGGAAGCCCTCGGAGGCATCTTTGCGGAAATTGAAGAGCGCAAGCGAGTTGAAAGAGATTCTGATTGACTACGCGCCCAACAAGCAGTACGCCCTTTGTCGCGACAAGGAACTGTGCTATTTCGGCACAAGCCCAACGCTGGCAGAGCTGAACAGGGATTACGACCCCATAGCAGCACAGGCTTTCATTGTTCCGCAACTGACGAACATAGCGGAGTTCAGTAATTGCAAGCAGACGTTAAGCCCGAATCAGATACGCGAATGTGCGGACATGATAGCGACTGAGTACTACTACTTGAAGTTATCGGAACTGATGCTGTTCTGTTACAAGTTCAAGAATGGCGAATACGGACAGTTCTATGGCTCGGTAAGCCCGATGACGATAATGGCCTCACTGCGCCAGTTCGTTCGCGAACGGAATGATGTCATCTTCGACCATGAAGCGCGACTGAGGGAACAGGAACGCGAGAAAGCAAAAAAGGGTGCAATCTCAGCAGAAGAGTACTTCCGTCCGAAAGCAAACGAAATTCTCTATTACTTCAACTCTATCGTGAATATTATAGTTTCTCTTATAAGTTTAACAATTAAAAGAAAAGTACAACAATGACGAAAATCAGATTACAGAGTATCTGCCTACAGAACTTCAAAGGCACTCGGTATCTCTTGCTTAACATTGACGGCAAGAATGCGAATATCTCCGGGGCTAACGGTTCGGGCAAGACAACGGTCTATCGCGCCTATTACTGGTGCTTGACCGGCAAGACATTAGAGCCGAACGAAGTCATACAGACTTTGGACGCGAACAATGAAGTTATCCACAAGATTGAAACGGCTGTCACCGTCACGCTGATGGTTGACGATAGTTACGAGGTGACGCTGGTGCGTAAGTTGGTCGAGAAATGGAAGGCTCTCGGACAACCTACGGAAGAGTTGAAAGGCACGGAGCAGCAGCGTTTCATCAATGACGTACCACTCTCGGCAAAGGAGTTTGACGCGAAACTCGGAACGATATGTAACTTGGATAAGTTGCTCCTGCTTTCGGACATCACGAAGTTTATGACTTTGAAGATGGAGGAAAGGCGCAAGATTCTGATGTCCGTTGCTGGCGAGGTTGACGAAGCAGCACTGATGAAGCCCTACCCTCTCTTGGTGAAGGCGGTCAGCGAGAAGAAGTCCATTGACGAGTTCAAGATACAGTCGCTCTCGACCAAAAAACGCGCCAACGAGGAACTGAAATCCATTCCCAACCAGATTGCGGCACAGGATAAGTTGAAGTCCTCAGAGGATTTCGAAGCCCTGCGACAGGAGAAACAGCAACTCGACACTCAGATACAGGACATCGATGCCCAACTGAAAGGCAGCACGGAAGAGTTGCAATCAGTCAAGGAGTATAACGCGAAGATACAGGCGATAGAGAAGCGACTTGATGACCGCAAGCGCGAATGGACTGCGGAGTTCTCGAAGAAGGAGTACGAGGTGAAAGGACTGCTGGCTTCGGCAACACAAGCCTGTAACGCGCTATCTTCTGAAATCGCAAAGAAGGAGTCCGGGCAGCGCGACAGAATCGAGAAGAAGGCACGTCTCAACGAGCAGTTCCTTTCGAAGCGCGATGAATGGATGAAGGCGAACGATGAAGAGTTCAACGCACAAGAGTTGGAGGTCTGCCCACATTGCGGCCACCGTTTCACCGAAGATGAAAAACTGGAGCGCAAGAATACTGCCATCGGTGAGTTCAATAAGGCGAAGTCCGAACGCTTGAAGAAGTTGCTCTCGGAAGCAGAGAAGTTGAACGAGCAAATAACCGTTCTGACGGGTTCAATCAACGAGTACAATAAAATTACCAAGCCGCAAGATGAAGATGCGCTGAAAGCAAAGGAAACGGCGGTAAATGACGTTCGCGAACAGTTGAACACTCTGATGAAATCTTCTATCACCGAGGATGCGGGGTATAAGGAGATACTTTCCGAGTTGAACGAAGCCCGCGCCAACGCTCCTGTCATTGCCCCGAAGGACAACACGGAAGCTGAGATGAAGAAGCGCGAACTGACGGAACGACGCGATGAGTGTATCAGACTGCTGGCGGGCGAGCAGCAGAACCAGCGCATCCACGAAGAGAAGATAAAACTCAACGAACGCGCACAGGAACTCGTGAAGATTGTTGCCGACTGCGACAACGCTCTCTATCAGATTCAGCAGTACCGAAAGGCGAAGGTCGATGCTGTTGAAAGCAAGGTCAACGGATTCTTCAAACTCGCACGATGGAAGTTCTTCGAGAAGAACGTATCGAACGATGACTTGCAAGAGGTGTGCGTATGCCACTCGAACGGTGTGGACTATAACTCAACGAACGGGGCAGCGAAGATTAACCTCGGTGTTGACATCGTGACAGGACTTTCGAAGGCGATGGGTATCAATGCGGTGCTTTTCGTTGATGCGAAGGAATCCGTAGCCCATCTGGTCGAAACCGACTTACAGACAATAACTTTGGAGCACGTAAAGGACGCTCCTTTCACATTCACCAACTTTTAAATAACAAACAATTATGGAAGAAAAGACATTATCGGTTCAGCAGCCACAGCAGAACCAAGTGACAACAATCAACTTCTTCGGAGGTGTAGACATCTTCAAGGAAGGATGGAACATGGCCGGTGTACTCGCAGGCTCAGACCTTATCCCACAGCATTTCAGAGGCAAGAAGGAGAACTGCCTTATCGCCCTGAATATGGCACAGCGTATGCAAGCCGACCCGCTGATGGTGATGCAAAACCTCGTCATCGTACATGGTAATCCTACGTTTGAAGCCAAGTTCGCCATCGCCTGTTTCAATGCTACGGGCAAGTATTCACCCATCCGCTATCGCGAGGTTGGCGAACGCGGCAAGGATAGTTGGGGCTATATCGCCTATGCCATTGAGAAGTCAACGGGCGAGGTATGCGAAGGCCCGATGGTGACTATCGGAACGGCGAAAGCCGAGGGATGGTTCAATCAGAACCCGAAGTGGAAGAACATTCCCGACCTCATGCTCCGCTACCGCGCTGCGTCATGGTTCATCCGCACCACAGACCCCGGTGTAATGATGGGATTCCAGACGAAGGAGGAAGCCGAGGACTTTGCCGACTTCGAAGAAGTTCCCGTGAATAACGAGCCTGCTGACGCGAATCAGGAGGAACTGAACATGCCAGCCAACGGTGACAAGACGGAAGCCCCTGCCGACAATGCCCCTGCCAACGGGGAAGAGAAGAAACAGGAGGAAGCCCCTGCTGACAACGCGGGAGGCGAGCAGCCTGCCGATGCCCCGAAGCCCGAAGGTGGCAAGACGGCAGCGAAGCCGATGGGCAAGCAGGCCGTTCCTGATATGTTCGGTGGCAAGTAATCTCTAACACATGGGCAACCGAGTGACAGGCGGTTGCCCATTCACTAAAACGAAGAAACGGAATGGTTCATATAACAACAGTAGGAAGCGGCAGCAGTGGTAACTGCTATATCGTAGAATGCACGAATGAGGCGGGTTCTACGGACAGGCTGATACTTGAATCGGGTATGCGGTTTAAGGACGTTCAAAAGGCCTTAAAATTCGATTTAAACGGCATATCGGGCTGTTTGATAAGCCATGAACACGGAGACCATGCGGCATTTGTCGCGCAGATGGCTCAAAAGGCGATTATCATCTATGCCACAAGAGGCACTATCGATGCACTGAAAACAGGTGCTGGTGCTGCACTCGTTCCGATGGAGAAAAAGAAGGTCTATAATATCGGCACGTTCCGCGTTATGGCTTTCGAGACGGAACACGATGCGGCAGAGCCTTGCGGATTTATGATTGACTGTGCGGACGGGAACAGGATAGTGTTCGCAACGGACACGTACTATCTGAAATATCGCTACCCTGACGTAACGGTGTTCATGTTGGAATGCAACTATGATGAAGGAATCTTGCAAAGGAACATCAGGGACGGTATCGTTCACCCTTCCGTTGGTGAGCGCGTGAAGAAGAGTCATATGTCTGTCACCCAGTGCATCGATACGTTGATGGCTAACGACTTGTCGCGAGTGAAGGCAATCATGCTGATACACCTCTCCAGTCAAAACTCCCTTGCTGATGAGTTCGTACAGCGTGTGGAACGTGCGACAGGAAAGATGGTCTACGTGGCGAAAAAAGGCGAATCAGTGACAATATTCTAAAGATGGGCAAAATCTATCGACATCAAGTTAAAAAAAAGATAATTCTTTAACACGAATGGGCGATAATTGCGAATATATGGTTAATTTTGGTACAAAGTTTAACATAACGATACAACAATGAGAGAAATTGAATTTCGGGGGCAGAGGTGCTCCAACGGTAAGTGGGTGTATGGCTATTACATAGAATCAAAAATATCATGGAGAGGTCATAAGCCACACAAATCTTGGATAGCGTCAGGTGCTATCAGTAATGGCGGTTTCTTTAACATTCTTGGCAGATATGCAATTAAAGATGATACCGTCAGTCAATTCACTGGATTGCACGACAAGCACGGAAAGAAAGTTTTTGAAGGCGATATTGTGGAGGTGGATGATTTCACGTCCGCTTACACAAGCAAATATCGTGGTGTCGTAAAGATGTATCGTGGTTATTGGTGTGTTGAATACGAGGATTCTATACTTGAAATGACAGCTCACCCAATGCTTTTCTTTGATGATTTCGCCGATAGGAAAACAGAGGTCATCGGCAACATCTTCGATAACCCCGAACTGATGAAAGGAAAAACAGCATGAAAGAGAACTGTGAGATTTGCGGTGTCGCACTGACTGACGCGAACCGCTCGAAGTCATACCGTAACCGTTGCAAGGCTTGTGTGGCAAAACTGATGGCACAGAAGCGCGAAGCAGTGGCGCGACAATCGACAAAGACCGTTGCCCGGCAGCGAACGGAACAGATAATACAACTTAGCGAAACTGACCGCGAAATCGAAGCCGATGTGGTGCGGTTCATCCGTCACGAGGCCATGCGGGCAGGAGTTCTACAGGAAAGAGTAAAGGCGGTAATTAAAAAGATGCAACTATGATAGAGAAGATGTGCGTCAAGTACGATACGGCACAGTTGCTGAAAAAAATAGGTTTCTGTGAGCCGACCCTGTTCTTCTACGATGGGTTCATCCATGAAGATAAGGTTTATTTCATTGAATACAGATACAGGGATTTCAACTGCGGGAGCGAAAGGGTAGAGGTTTGTTCTGCACCCTTGCAAGCGGAAGTCCTCGACTGGCTGAGAACGAAATTCTTCATACAGATAGACATACGTCACATGTTTAATGGCGAAAATATGGTGTACTCTTGGATGATAGAGAACTATCTGAGTACGCCCGTTGATGCCTTCTGTGACGTGAAACGATACTGCGACTGGCAGGAATGTTGCGAAGATGCAATAAGAGCCGCCATAAGACGATGGCTGCTGAAAACCGATAATTCAAACAAATAAAACGAAACGAATATGATTACAGAGATTTTGAGTCAGACTTACGTTTACGGAGTATTCGCTGCACTGGTACTCCAGGTGATTAACATTGCGACATGGGCTTATGTGTTCCGCAAGATGTTCTCTTGGGAATGGCTTTGGAAAACATGCCTTTGGACTATCGTTCTTCTCGCCTTTTCATGGGCTGGTGCTGCGATGATATTCTTCGCCATCTTCCGTAGGATGAAGTTATATAAGAACTGGCATATCAAATAAGACAGACAATGAAGGTACAACGTTTATTCTTCAACATCCGATGTGACTGTTGCGGTTCGCTGCTTGACGAAGAATGCTGGATGGAAAAAGAAGCCCCATTCGGTGATATAGAAAACGACTGCAACTGGAAACAGTTAGGCGGGAAGGATTATTGCCCCGACTGCTACACAATAGATGATGACGATAACTATGTAACGAAAAATGGGCATAAGTACAACGGTGAGACCGAAGAGGAAATCTTCGACAAGCCGCAGTTCCGGCTCAATTATCTCAGAGACCTTGAAACAGGTTACTGGACGTTGACACAGTTTCGAACGGAACTGGTGAAAGCCGAAGCCTTATACCAATGTATGGTAGGAACGCTGTATAAGTCCATTTTAGGCGATGAAATCGAGATAGCCAGTGAAATGTTCAGACGAATGCTTATCAAGCGGCAAGACGGCTTTGAACGCGAGTGCTACAACTCATTCAATCGCGCTCGTATCTTCGAGAAGATGAAATCAAATTTTTATGAAAATCTATTTAAACCCCATGCGAAATTATGAACATAGAAATAGAAATAGAGCAGTTCGACAATGGCATATCCATTCGTTCGAAAGATATTGATGATGGTAATGAAAGTGCGACTGTCGCGCTTGAAGGCAACGAAGAGCGTTCCATCGGCAAGGAGATATGGGCTGACGTGAAGCACATGATGGACGCGAACATCACGAATGTAGTGAAGATAAAACTGGAGTACGAGCCAGTGGATTTTAAAGCGAAATAATATGGAAAAAGAAGAAAAGGACTTACAAGCGTTGGCAGAGAAGGTCTATGACATTGCGAAAGCGCATGGATGGCACGAAAAGAAGATGTCATCCGAGCATTGGCTTTGCCTTGTGATGACGGAAGTCGCAGAAGCCGTTGAAGCAGACCGAAAATCAAAACGCGCACAGATGAAAATGTTTGAGGAGAACATAAACACGCCACAACCTGAAATGCGAAAGATGGAACACTGGAAGTTCTGTTTTGAGACATTCGTCAAAAATTCCGTTGAGGACGAGTTCGCCGATATAGTCATCCGACTGCTTGATATGGCAAACGAGTTGTACGGCGAGAAGATGCACTGGCGAGGCTATAACCAGTCGGGCGAAGGGCTTGCTGCCGATAAGACGTTTCCCGAAACGGCATGGTACTTTGTTCACGAAGTGCTGGGCTCTGGCATGATGATTATCACGGACTCCATTCACTTCATGTACGAATGGGCTGGATTCCTTTGCATCGACCTTGACCGACATATCGAGTTGAAGATGCGGTACAACGAAATGCGTTCGTATAAACATGGTGGGAAGAAATACTAAAGCGTATGAAGTGCGGAAATTGCATCAAGAGAATAGAAGAATACGGGCAATGTGAGGTGACGTGCGAGTTCGTCAGGCCGATTGACCTATGTAGCGTTCCTCAGTATGCGGCAAAACATTGGAGAAAGGAAAGTCAATGAGAAAGGCTGGTTACTACACGTACTATATTGACGTATGGGATGAACATCTGAAACAACTGTTTTGCGCGACTTCGTTCAAGACGCAAAAGCAAGCGAAAGAAGCCGCATTACAGCAACTAAAGGATTCTGCCATGTCATACAAGCGAGCAGATATAATTATCATGCACTACGATTGGCAAGACTATAACGATAAAAATACAACTATACAAGTAAAATGAATATGGCAACAATAGAGATTTCAAGAGAAGATTTTGAGTTCCTGCGCGAGTTGCAACACGAACTCTTGACACAACCGAACGATGGTTGTGCCGACCCTGTGTATTGGGGAGTAATGGAAACCCGCGAAGTCGGAGTGCCTGATGGATGTGGCGAACCTATCATCTATATGGGCGATGGATGCACGATGGAACTTGATGACGTTGTGCATTATATCGAAGGCGAATATCTCACGGATATTCCCGATGAAAAACGCGAAGAATGGGAATCGCTCGACAAAAAGGACATGGGGGCTGTGATTGATTTTATGCACGAAGAACTTGGATGGAATGAATCGAGGGTCGTGTATGTTGAAAAGAAAGATTCGCTGTCTGAAATAACTGGTGCTTTCCTGACGAAACGCGCTTGCAAGGAGTATATCAAAAAGTACGCATATAACCACGCGAAGCCTCACACGTATGCTATGACTGCCTTTCGTAATTTCGAACTTGAAAAACTCTTGAATATACTCAAAACGGTAAAATTCGAGCAACCAAAGTTGGTGTCGATATTGAACATCGAAGAGTTGAAGAAGTGCATCGCTGAGTATCAGAAGTTGTTCCCGAAAACAGCACTAACGCTGGAAGATGTCAAAGAACGTCTTTTGACGGGCTATGAAAATGACAGAGGAAATACAGGATTATTCGGCTTCGGGGTAAGCCCGGAGTGGGAAGATAAATGCTATAGTTTCGAGTTTCGCACGGATGACCCTGTACCGACTTACGAGTTCATGGGAATGTATAAATGTTGAAGATATGATGGGACTTAAAGAAGCACAGAAAGGAGAATAGATATGGTTACACATACTGCTGTTATGATACTATGCGGCTTATCTGCAATAGTGGGTATTGCCGTAGGTTATGTAATTGGATATTTTATACAGAAAGGAGAATAACAATTAAAACATCAAGGAACTATGAACGAGAAACTGAAGATTTTCGCCACGACGGTTGAAGACACCGCACGGGCACAGATTGACGAGATGAACGAGTGCGAAGCCTACAGGGATTGCACGGTAAGAATCATGCCCGACTGCCACGCAGGAAAGGGTTGCACCATCGGCACCGTCATTGAGGTGAAAGACCGTATCGTGCCGAACACGGTGGGCGTTGACATCGGCTGCGGCATGATGGTATGCGAGATTATGGACAAGGACATCAACCTCGAACGGCTCGACAAGGTGGTGAACGAGTACGTGCCGGCAGGGTTCAACGTACACGATGAGCCTGTGTGCTACTCCACCGAACTTGACGACCTTCGTTGCATTAAGGCCGTAAAGAAGGACTACATGCAGCGCAGCATCGGCTCGCTGGGTGGCGGCAACCACTTCATCGAGGTGGACAAAGGACAGAACGGCACCTACTTTCTGGTGATTCATTCGGGCAGCAGGAATTTGGGTGTGACCGTTTGCGACTACTATCAGAAGATAGCCGAAAAGGAGTGCGGCATCGACCCGAAAGAGCGACAGGCTCTGATAGACCGACTGAAAGCTGAGGGCCGTCAGCGTGAGATAGCAGCCGAGATGAAGAATCTGCAACCGAAGGTGAAGAACATGTCGCTGGCGTATCTTGAGGGGCAGTCGTTCATGGACTATTTGCACGACATGGAGATTGCTCAACGTTATGCCCTGCTGAACCGTCGCATGATAGCCAGCATCATTGCCGAGCACATGGACTGGAGTCTGGGCGCGTCGTTCCACACTATCCACAACTACATCGACACCTACAGCATGATACTCCGCAAGGGTGCTGTGGATGCCTTCAGCGGTTTGCTGATTATCCCGATGAACATGCGCGATGGTTCGCTATTGTGCAAAGGACTTGGCAATCCCGACTGGCTCTATTCTGCACCCCACGGCGCAGGTCGGCTCATGTCGCGCAAACAGGCCTTCGACACGCTGAAGATGCAAGACTTCACCGCCACGATGAGCGACATCTACAGCACTAGCGTCTGCCCTGAGACCATCGACGAAAGCCCGATGGCCTACAAGCCGATGCAAGAAATCATCGACCAGATAGGCGACACGGTGGAGATTATCGACATCATCAAGCCCATCTATAATTTCAAGGCTAAGAACGGAAGATAATTCATTATTACCAATAAAAACAAACAACGAAAAATGAACGAGAACAACAAAAAAAGAGACGCAATGGTTAATGAAATCCTTCTCGACTTCGACTTTGAGAGGGTGCAAGCCATCATGGTACTGATGGGCGTTAAGTGGTACGGACTGAAAGGCAAAGATGAACGCCACACGCCTTCGGTGGATGAAATCATCGCCGTGTCACGCGAGATTCTGACCGAGGCATACGACAAGCACAAGGCAGACCCCGAATACAACGGATGCGGAAAGTACCACATGTTTGCCGAGGCATTCAACGACGGGCAACTGGAACTGACCTACCGACCATTCAGTGCTTCAAGATTTGAAAGCGACTACAATGAGGACGGCATCAACATCGACGAACCCGACCCCAAGGCTGACATCAAGGCAAAGCGCATCGAGGATTGCAACGTGAGTGTACGCACCAGGAACATCTGTAAGGCTGGCGGCATCGACACACTGGGCGACCTTTGCCAACTCCACAAGACCGACTGGCTAAAGTTCCGCAACAGTGGCAAGAAGTCGCTTTTCGAACTTGACGACCTGCTGCATGACCACGGCCTCGATTGGGCTGAGTGACGGTAGCAAGAAGTATTAAACTGATTCAACAAACAGAAAGGAAAGTAGTATGGAAAAGGTTGAGCATTATATTAAAGAGCATACCAAAGAAACAAGCACTCCAATCATTGATTGGAATGGAAACATTGCTATTTACCAGCCTTGGCTTACACCAAAAGACGCAAGAAAGGCTGTGGAGATTGCACGTGAAGAAATGATAGAAGAAGTGTGTGAGTTTCTTGACAATAACCTTTGTTGTTACATAAAGGCACAAGATTTTGCCATTGAACACCAGAGATTAGAAAACGACTTAAAACAAGCAATTAAAGATGAGTATGACAGAAGAACATATCCAAAAAGCCTTTGAAGACGGGTGGAGCATCAAAGGTTTTGATGAGTTTGAAGTGCGCCAATTATCCGGGAAATCTGTTAAGGACATGTGCCTCGACTTCTTCCGTACCGGCATACTCCTTGCCGAAGAACCTGCGGTCAGCGGTTTGCCCGCAGACACCCCACCCCAAGATGTTTTCTTTTAAGCGGTAGCAAAGTTAAAAATGCGTTGCCTATCCATCACGGACGGGCAACGCCTTAAAAAACTACTAACTAATAACTAAAACCTTAAAACTACTAACACAAAAGACTATCGCCATAGTCAGAACACTTCTTTCTTTTACTAACCCAAATTTATAATCGTACTATTTTATCCGAAATAAGTTCACCGTCACACCAATGCCTACGAATGGTTCTATCTTGCGGGATTTCAATCCATATCCGTAGCCGCCAGTCACACCGACAGTAACCAAAGGCATTTTCGTTACCGTGCGCGTATTGGTGACAGTCGTATATGTCAGCCGTTCGCGAACCCTGATACTATCCAGCCGTTGCATATAGCCGCTGACGTATGCCGTATAAAGCGAGTCGCTGTACACCTTCTGCGTTATCGGTATCTCCAAGGAGTCACCACGAACGATGGGAATGTTTTCATTCGCAAGAACCGAGTCTGACGGAAGGATCTGTTTCGTACTATCCGAACCAGCAACAGGATAGAAAATATATCTCACTGGCACAACAGTACTGCCTATTTTCGTTTCTGAGGCGATTTCGGGCTGTTTGACGAGGTTTTCCCTCGTTTCCGTATGACTTACAACCTCGGTTTTCATTTCGCCCTCCTGCGGCCTTAAAACGAGGTATGCGTTCAAGGCTGCTGACGCAATAACCAAGCACAGCAAGACGATGCACATTCGACAAAGATTCTTCTTCTCCATATCTCTTCTACTTTTTTAGTGCGGCTATTAGGAAACAGAACGCAAGTTCGGCAAGGATGATTATCGCCAGTCGCTTGCGGCTCTGCTTCCATAACGCCGCGTAATATTCCTTATCTCCTTCTAAAGCACTCATAGCGGTTAGATGTTCTTATACTCCGTTTTCGCATCAAACGAAGGACACGCCTTGTTGGCGAAGTTCCTGTGTCCGTAGATACGCGCTTTCGGATAGAGTGCGCGAAGTTCTTGCAAAAGTTTCAAAAGAGCCGTGCGCTGCTCTCTAGTGCGCGTGTCCTTCGGGGTCAGCCCGTCAGTCTTGCATCCACCGACATAGACCACACCGATAGAGTGCGAGTTATGCCCTACACAATGTGCGCCAGCAGTATCGATGTCACGCCCGATATGGCGCGAGCCGTCACGATAGATGACGTAGTGGTAGCCAATGTCAGACCATCCGCGCCCACCCTTCGCTACTGGAGTCGTGTGCATCCGTCTGATGTCATCAACGGTATAGTCACGGCCTTCGGGGGTTGCCGTACAATGCACGATGATTTCATCAATGCGCCGTTTCGACTTCGTAAGTTCCGTAATGTCGAGTTTCGCCCAGGTCTTAGCACCAACGACACCATCGGGCTTCAATCCGTTCTGTTTCTGAAAGTCTATGACGGCTTCCTCGGTCAGTTTCCCGAAGATGCCATCAGCATACAGATGCAAGGCGCGTTGCAACGTCTTAACATCATTTCCTTTGCTTCCAATCTTTACTGTATTCATAACGTCATAAGTTTAAAAGTCATCTTTATCAAGAATAGTGTTCTTGCTTTCCTCTTCGCCTTTATCTACAGGCTTGCCATCCTTGCCATAGGTCTGAGTGAACTTGGCAACGAAGGCTGCACCGGCAGGAATGCCCAGCAGATAAGGGTATATGTCCGTCCACCATTCATGCGGAACGCCACCGCCAGCCGTGATAGCGGTATTGACGGCAAGTGCCGTTCCACTGACAAGCGCACAGATGCCGCATACCACGCGGAAGAACTTCGGCATGGTATTCGTCCAACGGTGTTGAATATTCAACCACCACTTAGGACGTCTCATGCGATGGTTGTGTCTGTTATGTTTCATACGCGTTTATCCTTTATCAATTATACTCAGTGTGGCGTTTATCTTGGCTATATCAACGGAAATCTTACTCAGTTCCTTCGATACGTCAACCTTGAAATCACTGATGGCTTCCAGTATCTCGTCTGTCTTTTTCGAGTGGGAGTCAACGCGCTTTTGCAAGGATTCAACCTTCTGCTCCAGTACCGCCACTTTGATACGGAGCCTATGTATAGCACCGAGATAAGTGCCTACACCCGTAACGACTGCTGTCAGCATGTACGGCCAAATGTCTGCCATTACTTGGTTCATGTTCTTTACTCAATTAAGATTAAATTATCGTTTGCATCGATTTGTATGCCCGCCTGTTTCATTTGCGGGAGCGAGATGATACCGGCTATCTCGATGCCTGTTTCCTCGCGGATGCTTCGCACCACATTATCAATGTCTGCGATAAGGAACTGAGTAATAGGCTTGCCGTCAATGTATGCGAACGTCAGGCAGTAATGAGCGGTAAACTCACCGCCTGCACCGACAAGAGACCGAGGGAACTTCTTGCCTTGCATGAGGCGATACTTACGAACTACACTGTCAGACAGCAAGCCTACCGTTGCCCCTGTATCGAGAAGGAAGCGGGCGACTTTACCGTTAAGGGTGGCTTCGATGATAAGCCGTGAGTCGGAAAGGGATTTTCTTTGTGTCATATCTTCAAATTTTTAATTGGTTATCAACTTTTTTAGGGCAGGATGTACTCGAACTTCACCCAGAACGAAATGCCCGTGTTCGGAGAGTCATCATCACCAGCACCGACAGTAACGTCCGTAGTTGTCACTTCATACAATCCTACCATGTTTATCTTGGTAAAGTTTTGCATGTTAGGAACAACCGTTACAACAAGATTGCTCTTTGAGAGTCCGAGGCTTTTCCATTTATCGGTATATGCTATCTTCCATACGCCTTCTGTTCGGTTCGTTATTACTGGTGAACTATAATCATCACGCATACCATTTATGAAATGCGACCACGAAGCGCGATGTGTTCCGTTTGTGTTGGATGAGGTGACAAGGCCATATCCGAGTAGCACAGTCGGCTTGAAGAATTTATCCTTGAAGATAGTACTCATTCCATCCTCGAGGACTTGCATTCCGTACTCGTTATTCTTCGTAGAGCAGCGCATTTCAACGTTTCCGCTGGAGTTGCGGGCGACAGCGAAGGAGTTCTTTGCCGATGAACCGAAAGCCAGTCCGTTCGCGAAGATACGAGAGAGATAGTAGTCGGCAGTGAAAGATGCCGTTACACTATTCCACGCTACTTCACCGTAAGCATTTCCGTTTTTCACAAGATGCACATCGTATTCGATTGTGATTTCATGATAGCCCGAAGGAACGACAACATCCTTCGTCAAAGAAGTCTCGTTCCATTTGTCACCACCATAACCACCAGCCCATGCAACATAACTGGTACTTAAGAGTCTCTTGCTTGTTGCATTGTCATAGTTCTTAACTACCACACGAGCATTGATGTAGTTCGTCCAATAGTAGTCAAGCGAGCCTGAGTATGGACGGGAAGGAATCATGTAGTATTCGTCATCTTCCATCTGATACCATTCATCATTCCACTGCGAGCCAGCCCAAGTATAATTGGAACGCGCCTTGAAAGTACCCGTGAAGCGAATACGCCCGGCACTTGCCGTAGTGATATTGCCGATGACAACGGAATATGTCTCGCTCGTTTTCGCATTATAGTTTCCACTTTTCTTCCTTGAACCAGTCGCTTCGGTGAAAGATGCCGACTTGTCGGTTTCCGTGCCAAAGATTGTTGAAAGTCTCGTTTCTGTCGTGCCATCGAAGCGCACGGCAAGTTGTCCGCTATCATTATAGATGCGGATTTCCCTGTTTGCAGGGTCAAGTTCTATATGTCGCCCAGCATCATTTCCGAGCAACTGTACTCCATTCTTCTGAACCTCCCATCGATAGCCGTCCTGATGCAATACACGGATGATACCGTCAATACCGTTCATTTCGATTTTATACAGCGTTAGAACGGAATATATGGCATTTTCAGTGACCTTAATCTCTTCTGCCGTTGCAAGTCGCCAATAGTTCGTGTTCGTTGGCAGGATATTACTCAGAGAACTTGGGGCTAACGGCACGTAGTATTTCTCGTTATACAGTACGAGGTCAAGACGCGGTGCTTTCAACCCCGTAGGAGTTTCATACTTATATGTTGTACTCGATGAATAAGTTCCGCAGTAACGCACATAGTAAGCCACCTGCGAACTGAGGAAGCGGTTTGCCGATGCAATAAAGCCACCGATGTTCGCATTTGTACCAAAGATGGTGTTGGCAATGAGTGTCGGGATATTCGATTGAACCTTCGTCCAATAAGATGAGTTGGGTGGTGGATAATTCGCAGGAACGGTAAGCCCGAAGCGAGCCACGCCGTAGCGATTCCATTCCTTACCACCGTTGCCTGCATCCTCTTCTACATCTACGAAGTCGCGCTTGGTACTATTCCATGTGTAAGTCCTGTCACTACTATAAGGACCATTGTTGATAGGCAGATAGTTGTAGCCATCAGCACCGGGCAATAGCAGTTTTATATCATGTGTGGCGACAAGCACCTTGCCGACATAGAGGTCTATACTAACGAAATCGCGTCCAAGGATATATCCGTGCAAATCACCATCGTTGTCATCGTCATCATCAAAATGGCCATTGGAGTCAGCCGTATAGGTTATCTTCTTTTTTATCGTAGAGTTTGAATAGCCTGAATTGCGTCCGTAGAAGCGCAGTTGTACCCAGTTATTCTCAGAATCCGACAAATCCACGCCCGATTGCACTCCGTTAATTATTTGATAGGCATTGCCAATGATTTCGCTATCTTGCACCTGTTGTGTTCCCGACACGAAATTGATACGTGCTGTTACTACCTCGATGACATAAGAGAGAGTGTCGCCTTTACCGCCTGTCTGCCCATCATAAACGCAGTCGATTCCCTCGCGGTCAACTTCCGTTGAACCGAGTTTCAAGACAAACTCCACATGGTCTGACGTGAAATATGTTGCGGTAGCAATCTCAACGAGACTGGTCGAGGAAGAACTGATGAAATTCGAACCTCCATCCTTCATTAGTCGCAAGCCTTCGTCGTATATCTGCTTGTGTGTCGTGAGCAGGGTAAGAGCCGCACCTTTCACCTTCACCACGCGGAAACGCATCGTTGAATCGATAAAACCGCCATCCTTGTTCTTATGTATGACGGAATGGTCGGGAACGAGCGAGTACATGACGGCATCGTCACCCGGCTTGCCCGGCTTGTTCTTCGAGATTGTCATTACGCCTTGCAATATTTTTCCTGCCGCCTGAGTGCCTGTTTTACCAGTAGCCGTAATAGTTATAGTCGCAGTATCTTTCGTAATTGCAGACGGGCTTATAACCAGCGTATTCGCATTGAAGCCATGCGTGATACCATCAGCAGAAGCCGTAAACGTGAAGTCACTCTCCGCATTCTTCGAACCATAGAACACTTGAACCTTTGATGTTTCATAGACCGCGCCACTAACGGGGTTGCCGTTATAGTCGCAGTTAACCATCGTGCGCTCGTTCGAGAGTTCCATGTGGAAGGGACTTGTGCCGTCCTGCGTCTTGACAATCATAACGGTTTCAGCATCTTCAACGACAGTACCTTTCTTCAACGTAATGGCAATCTCACTGTTAGCCTTGCCAATGGCATCAGTGATAGTGAGATTCACGCCATTGTTATACGTGACACTGAAAGATGGGCTGAATGAAAGCGACAAGCCATAGGTCGAAAGACTGCCGACAAGATGGCGAGTACCACCATTGCCCGGAGTACGATAAACTTGCACGGAAACAGGAGAGCCAGCAACGACCTTGCCAGTCGAAGTATTGAAATGCACGTCCTTTGTCGAGAGAACGAGGTCGTACTTATCCGTTCCAAGTAACTTGCGAACGGAGAATACTGCCTGATACGTCTGTTTCGTCCTTGTATAGTAACAATGCAACGTCACAGAGGCATTAACGCCTGAAAGCGAGGAAACAGTAATGGTGTTGCCCGATAGTGTGGCTTCGCAGTTCACCTTGCCACCTTGCGGAATAGAGAAGGTGACATCTGAACCACTCGTCAGTGCCTTAGAACCATCGTAGAGGGTGGCATGAGACACCACACTGCCCGATAGTTTCGTGTTTCCAGTGCCATCGTAAAGAATGGAATCATTCTCGTTGTCAAGGTCAAGGCGAACGGAATCCAGCGCATCCTTAGCACCGATAGTCACGCTGATGGAATCCCACAGGCTCGTCTTTGCCTGTCCGTCATACAAACGCACCTCAAAGCGACACGCGCCCAAGGCAAGGTACGACGAGGCATTGAAAGAATGAGAAGCCTTCTGAGCGGCAGTGACGAAACCGGCACTCGTTCCATCGGTCTTGATGGCCTCGATGACGAGATACACGTCACAGTCAGCAGCCTTCGCGGGCGAAGCACCTCCAATGGAGAGCCACGCCTGCACGCTGACGGTTGAGTTTCCTTTGATTTTCCCGTCAGCATCGAGCGTGAGATTCGAAGGGTCTGCGGTAAGGTAGTAGTTGATGGAGTCCTTTCCCGCCTTACCAGTCCTTATACGATGAACGACAACGCTTCCCTGTGTGCTATGATTGCTTCCCATACGCCTTGACCTTTGAATAGATGATGATTACTCTTCAATCATACCGATAACCTTCACGGCAACCTCCTTCGCATGAGCGCGATAAGACTGGAGTGCCTGATACTCGGCAAGGTATTCCTCGCGCTTGGTATCGGTGATGTCGCTGTTTTCATCCTTTGCCAGTTCATAGTTAAACACAATGGCCTGGAACTGGTCGAAAGAATACTTGTCATTGATGATACCACTTACGATGTCATCATAACCGAAACGCCCGCGAATGTCAACGTTCTGGCAGGAGTACTGAACAGGCTCGTTCTGCTCGTTGCCTTCCTCGTCATAGACTGGCTCGCGGTTGAAGTCGAAATACACTCGAAGCAAGTCTGCTTCACGCTCTACCATCACATTGTTGCTCGGAGCAACAGGAAGATTCATTAAAACTTTCATAATCGTTACTTTTTAAAAAGTGAATACTTATATTGATTTAAATCTCGGATTCTCTACTCTATATCCCATGTCGGGAAACCGCTTGCCGTAGTGACGCGAAAAACCTTCGTGTCAATCGGGAACATCTTCTCGCCTTGCTGCTCACGTTCGCGAGCCTTGCGAAGTTTATCGATGATAAGTTTCGAACTGGTGAAGAACTTCTTATCTGCCTTCTCGTTGTCCTTCGTTGCATCCTCGCGGTAAAGAACACAACAGCGACCTTTCTTGATAGTGCCGTCCTTCTTATCCCTTATCTCTATGTCATCTTCGAAATCCAAGAACCATACAGTTCCGATGGACGAAACGATATTGATAGTGAACTGAGGAACATTGAAGATACGGCGACCCCGTTCATCGTAACTTATCTTGTCGGTGAGTATGCCTTTCTGTGCGAAACTCATGTCATATCCTGTGATTATGTTCCATAGATTCTTACAGCGACCCCACTTGAAAATACCATGATAGGCAGCCAGCAACTCCTGTTTCCGCTTCTTACTGCGGACACGAGCCATACCACGCGCAAACTTCTGCTTGACGCGCTTTCTCACCCTCATATTTTCAGTCGAAAAGACGAAACCAACGAAATCAAGCGGACGACCGTCTATATCGTTCTTCTCGTCTTTCAATGGGGCATAGTAGGAAGATGCCTTCATGCACAACCCCATCTTATTCGATTCCGCATCGTAGATACGAAGGAACTCACGCGCTTCTTCGAGCGAATAGTGAAACATCGTCTTATCGTCACAGTGACGGTGATAACCCTTCAAGCGATAGACTTCCTTCACGCGATGGTCAAGGCGACACATCACAAGGTTGCCAAGCATCTGCGACAGGCAGTTTCCTATCGTGATGCCACGCTCCCCCGAAAGGCGAAGTGGTTCATCCGAAGCCCAATCGCAGTTCTTTCGCTTCTTCGCATCCTCTTCAATGAGCAATGGCTCAACGTCTGACATATAATCAAGGATAGTCGTTTTGATGGCCTCAATGAACCTTTCATCACGGATTATCCAGCGCAAAGAATCTATTATCTCGTCATGCAACAAAGACTGATAGAACTTACGATAGTCAGACCATGAGAAATGAGTGAAATGGTATCGGCGTATCAACTCCTGCGTCCTGACGGCAGCGAAATGCTGTCCGCGTCCGCATATCCCCGCGCTTGTGTCGTATATCATAACCCGCTGGATAATCGGGTCGAGAACGCGCTTGAAAGCATGGAAGATGATGCTCCACGGGTCATAATGCAAAGGGTTGATGTCTCGCTCCTTGTATTCACTCGTAATGGTGACGGCTTTATATTCTTTCGCAGGGTACTGACCTGTGAGTATCATCTGCCGGATGACTTTCAGACGCTCTTCGCGCCTACCCTCAAACAACTTGGCATACCAGATGTGCTTGTCGCTCAAAGCATCAAGCGCATCATCAGCCGCCATTTGAAGGTTATGCCAGTCAGCAGCCTGCTCTATCAGGTGTCGTGCCTTGTGAAATCCCATAGAATCTCGGAACTGATTAAACTTAAATTTTAATTATCTCGAATTTTATTTTTTTTGAAATGCAACATCATGCGTTGCTTATTCTTCTTTGCCCGGAGCGTTCAGCCTACTGGCTTACATTGCACCGCTTGCCCTTACAGGCCTTTCCGCATATATTTTCTGCGCCATTTCAGACGCAAGGCTCAGGGAACTCCGCTGTCTGTTCGGACAGAAGGAAAGCAAGTTCTGAATCTCAGATAAAGTTAGGCGAGCCCCGATGTTCGTGTTCGTATTCGACCACGCGTTATTCGAATTAACGTAACCGAGTCCGGCTTGCGAACCGTTATTCGCGTTCGCGCCAACAAGGGGCAACTCTGTTCCCTTCTACCTCGCACGTCAAGGTGAATCCCTCGACTTTATACTTCTATTTCGTTTCATATTTCAAAATGCAGTTTTTTCCGTTATTCAACCATGAGAAGATGTGTAAGGGCGGGTGCGCCTTTGGAGGCGCACTTTGCGCTTCGCGCTATGCAATCTCCCGTCCGTCCACAAAGTGCAGTTTGCCGTAATAAGCAAGGCGAGCCCCGATGCCCGCGCTCGCACCCGACCACGCGTAAGCCGAATCAACGTAACCGAGCCCGGCTAGCGAACCGTAATTCGCGTACGCGCCAACACGGGGCAACTGGCCTGTGTCATTATTGTATGTATAGTCACACCAGCGGGCGTTTGAGTTACCGCCATTAATGGAGGATGCTATGATGTCGAAGAACTCGCCAAGAACAACTTCCGAGAGCCACCCCGAAGTGGTGATACGCGTAATCTGACGGAAATCACCGTTGGGGTTCGTTGCAAGTTCATTGGCATCGGGCAGACGATTGCCTTTATAGATGAACACCTCCGTACCATTCTGAGCGGCATTCGCGCTGTTGCCAAAGTAGATGCCTTGGAACATCTGCCAATACCAGTTATAGAGGTCTTCCATGCCCATGAACGAAGTATGGCAGGACTTGGCATTATCGGTGACAGAAGAGAGGTCAACGACACCGAAGGCATCACCGAGTGCTTTTGTCGCACCAGTGGTAAGGTTATTGACCTTTGCCCAGTTATCGGCATCACCACCGGGACCATAGCCGAGGTTTTCTTGCACGTTGGGGTTTCCGAACTGTGCGAGGTTCATCATGATAAGCAAGCGCACCTGCTCATAGTCCATCAATCCCCAATCCTCGCCGTTGAGTTGAGCGGCATTCCAGAAGGCATTGATAGTGATGTTTGCCTTGACATTCGCGCCCGATACGGAACGGAGTTTGTTGCTCGCATCGAACGAACCCATGTAGCAGCCGATGACGTTATAGTTGCCGCCATCAGCACCACCGATATAATGCTTCGAGATAGGATAAGGCGAACACCACAGATAAGGAATGTTCGTTGTTGCGTCCACCTGAACGAGATAGTACAGGCGAGGGCCTATCCACATGATGTTACCCTTCGATTCATCGAGAGTAGTGCCATCGGCATACACGCCACGGTTATCAACAGAGAGTTTTGCGGCCTTGCCATCAGGTGTTACGAGATAGCAGCCACACTGTGCCTTGTAAGCCTCCCACATATCCGTGTTTCCGACACGACCCCAAGCGGGCGAAGATTGTGTCTGCTTGATGGGAACGCCCCATGCCAGTGCGCGTAAGGTCTGAGAGTCGCCATCGTTGATGACGTTAATCAGTTTGTCAAGAGTGATACGGCGAATAGCACCGTTTACCTCAATCAACACCGAGTTGCTCTTAAGCATCGATGTTACGGAATTGGCTGTTGCCAGCGACTTTTTGAAACCAGTCATAATTTCGAATCTTTTTAGTTATTAAACATTTAATATGTGAATTCTACGCCTCCTGTAACCGTCACGTCATGCAAACCGCCATTCTTCGTAGAGTCGGCATTAGTGATGGTTGTGGAACGCCCAGAGAGTGTCCTGATGACACCTTTCGTCTCATAGTCCACCACCTCCAAGTCCCAAGTGATATTTGAACATTGCTCTGTGATGTCGAGGTCGCCGTCAATCTTCGAGATATAGGCTTCGACCTGTACGCTGTGACTCTCGTCAACACCTTCACCAGTGACCTTGTAACGTATGACAAATTCATCCGCAACGTCCTTGATGGAGATACCAGCGACAGCCACGCGCTCGCCACCGACAAAGAATGCCGCAACGAGTTCCAAGATACCATCCACACCATCGCGGTTGACGGTTATCTGCTTCGTGTCGCCCGAAATGGTGTACTTTCCTGCCGTCGTTGACAGTTCGTTCGCATCGGCTACGCTGTTGCGATACCACTTGATTGTGAAGGGCTTCTCCGTGTATATCGTACCACCGAAATACAGAGCCGATTTGATGACGGTAGATGTCGTATCTTTGTCGAGTGTGGCCTGTTCGGTGAATACCGTTGCCGTGAACGAGTTGGACGCGATATGCTGAATATCTATCGTTGTCGAGTGCGTCACAGGCAGCGAGTTAACGCCGTTGTGTGCCGCATATCCCTCGTATGTCAGACCGTCATCGGCATCATTCTCTTTGGAAGCGAGATTCTTGACAATTTTCAAAGCACCGTCATTTCGCATCGCAAAGTAGCCAGCATAGTACGTTCCGCTTGAAAGTTTGTAACCTTCGGAATCGGATGCACCATCAAAGGCGAGATATACGTCATTGTAAAGCCACTTATGCCCCGACAGAGTGACAGGCAGTCCATCGGAAGCCTTGCACTGCGGCAGGAGGATGGGGTTTGGTGTGTCCGCATCTTCCCAGTCGGGCGCAACAAGAACGGGAGTCTTGTCGGGGTCTACACCTTGATAGAGCGGACTGCCAAGATACCTGAAAAAGGTAGAGAGATTGCCACCAGTACGCAGTCGCTTGATGGTGACACTACCTTGTGTACTGTATTGTTTGCTCATTTTTCTAACCAGTCATTAAGTTCATGTAACAAATCCTTATCACTATACGCCGTGCCTTGCAACTGCGCCACGCGCTCTTCGAACGTGCCATGGAGATTCTGATTGCAGACCACCTCTTTATTATTCAAGATTATTTCTTTCGAGTTGGTGCGATGTCGGGCGAGAATGAAGCCAAACGAGGCTGCTTTCTGTTTCGGTGCAATAATGTAAATCATAACTTTTTAATTGAATATAAAGGGAGTTCCGTTTTCATCCGTCCATATTGTATCATCGCCTTCCGATGCTATGCTATAGGCGGGTTTATAAGCGATTTGCGTATAGATTTCCAGCCAGTCATCTTCATACGTGTTTCCAATGCCTGTCTTGGCAAGCGTAAAGAGGGTTTCCTCGCCTTCGTTGTGCTGAACGGCGGTAGCATGTGCCGATGTCGTGAACCAGTCGATTTTGAGCGACAAGCCCGGACACTCCAGTACCTTTCCATTCGATTGCATCATCAAGCGGTCATAGCGAGCCGTAGCCGTAGGCACGATTCCTGTCTGATTGCCGTGAACAGGGTTATCGTACTTCGGTTCAAGGCGACGGACGGCAAACTGGATAGAGTCTTTTTCCTCGCCTCTCACCTTTACAACGACACGGTAGTTTTCGAGCGTTATCATGCGGAGGTCTATCACGATATGGGAGCGGTCGAACTCGACAATCTCAGTATCTTCGGCAGCAGTATCAATCAAAGTGTATGTATTGTTAGCACCAATGCGATACAGTTCAATGGTATAGTCATCCGCTGCCTCTGCCTCCTTGTCGCCCTTGAAAAGAACGATGGGGATGCGACAGAGGTAACTCAACTTATCTTCTCGCGCCTGTTCCTCCGTCACGTCCTGTTCTATGCCCTGCGACCTCTTATGTTCAAAGAGAAGCAGAGGGTCGATGAATGGGTTATAGTGGATAACGGGGTCACAACCAAGATTGAGTTTATACTGATATTCGGCAAGGTCTATCGTGCGCAACGTCACCTCGTCCGTCTTGACATCGATATTCTGCCCAAGGCGTGTATCAGCAAGGACACCTTCGAAATGCAAGCGGTGCTGCTCCGTAGTGGGAATATTCTTATAGACAACGAGCGAGCCACGGTCTGAACCGACAGTAAGAATCTCATAGTCCACATTAACAGTCCACGAATCTTCAATGGGGTTTCCGTCCAAGAACCAATGCAACTCGTCAGCAGCCAAGTTTGCGTTGGCATAGGGGGAACTCAGCGAGCCATCATTAGCGTATGCTATGATGTTCGGTTTGATAGTCAAAGGCGAAAGCAGACGGTTGGGGTTATACTCTTTCTTGCGCACATTGTATGTTTGCAAGAGAGGGCTGAATCCGTTTGACACCACGATAATATGTGATGAAGTGGTCAACGGCGCGAACTCCTTTTTAATTCTTAGTCTCGTTGTTTCCATAATGCTTTTTTATTGCCTTGAATTATTCACCCTCAGTATCAACCCAGATAGTCGAACCGTAGATACGAGCGACATAGGCGAGAAGGTCGGCAACCTGATAGGTCGTACCATCAACAGTCACAGTTTGCATATTATCGACAGTCGTTTGCAACGAAGCGAGTTGGTTACGCGCCACAGTGTCCTTCAACTGACGAATCTCGCCTGTCTTTTTCAGTTTTATTTTTGAAAAGAATGCCATAACTAATCAATGTTTAAAAGGTTGTCAACTACTCGCTTTCTTCTGTTCCGAAAACAAGCATTTCTTCGTCTATATACGCCTCTGCTGTTTCGTCTATGACAAGCATCTCGTCATCAGTTTCATCGACATCGAAGGGAACGGCGACAACAAGACTATTGCCCAGCCTATCCTCGACATCGGAAAGTTCGCCTTTTGTGGCAAATTTATAGTTGATGATAGCCGCCATCTTCTTTAGCAGCAATCCCAACGCTTTCAGTCGTAACTTAGCCATAATACTTACTTTTAGAGGTTAAACAAGATGGGCGGTGGCAGGGATAACAGCCACCACCGCCCATACCGTCAGACGCGATTACTCGCCGTCAGTGATAGAGTCGGTGCTGACACCCTCGATGGCAGCCTTCACGGCAGCGGCATCAGAACCCTCGGCAGGAGTGCCGGTGATGTCATAGTCATACCAAGAAGCAATCTCGGCATCGGTCAGCAGGGTCAAGTCCATATCCTCAACGAGGCCGTCGAGGTGTTCCTTATCCTGCGCACTCATCGCACCGTTCGCACCACCAGCACCGTTGGTAGAAGCCTGAGCAAGACCCAGTTTCAGACCCTCAGCAGTGATGGCGAGACCGTTGGCGTTTGCGCTGTCGATGTTGATTGCCAGACCATTCGCATCAACCATGAGACCGCTTGCCGTAGCGTTGAGCTTGATAGAGAATACCTTGTTGTTCAGGTCGATACCGTTACCATTGGTGTAGATATCGATGAACGAACTCAGGTCAACGCAGATGTGCTGTGCCGTCTCGTCACCCTCAACAGTGTTAACAGCAAGGTCAATCCACTTACCAGCACCAGTCACAGCAGCAGGAGCCTCGTATGGCTCGGCAACGGCCACATTGTTCTCTTCCGTTACCATCCACTTGCCTTCGTCAGCACCCTCGCCTGCGACAACGGTCAGCAACTTGGATGACTTAACGAGGAAGTCCTTCGGAATGTCAATCTCGCCGATGGTGTTCTGCGGAGTAACCTCGGCCAGCGACTTGGCGGTAGAGATAATGTAGGTCTTCAGATAACCGGTGTTAGCGGTAGCCTTGACATACAGGTTAATACTGTTGGCACTGATTTGCAGGTCAGTGTACTTCTTGGCGAGAGTCGCCACCTTCTTCAGGATGATTCCCAAAGCCTTCAAACTTAAATTTGCCATAATTTTGAAAGTTTAAAAAATTAAAAAATAAGTGAACTATATACTGATGCGGCAGAGCCGCTTTTCAGTCCTACTTGATACGAATCTGTGCGCTGGTATAGTCGCCTATGACAACCTTTCCAGTCACCTGACTTGCGTTGCGGTACTGCGTTGAGCGCGTAGAGTCGAGAGTGAGCGTAGTGCCTACCCCGCTCGTTTCAACGCGAATATCACCAAGACGCAAAGACCATGCTACCGGGCGGTCATCCGCGATATTCTCACCGACAAGGCGCAACGTGACGTTCTCGCCCGAATCCTCGGCAGCGATACCGTTCACCTTCGGAGGGAAGAACACATCTTCGAGGTCATCGTCTATCTGGGCATCCGTCTCGGTAATGAGATTGTCAACGGTGTTCGCGATGTCCTCTTCCGAAGCCCCGCCAGCCTCGATTTCATCCAGCACCTCTTTCAGAGTCGTATTCTCAGGGTAGCCGTGCAAGAAATTCTTGATTTCGTCCACGGTATCGATTTCGTTGTTGTCATTCGGTTTCGTGATGGCTTCCACCGCCACGTCACCATCGACCTCAAAGCCAAAGTTCTCGAAGAGTTGTATCTTGCGGAGTTTCTTCACCCCGTCAACCTCTTCGTAGCAATACCTGATTCCTTTGTAGATAAATGTATTCATAATTTCGCATTTTAAAATGTTACTACTGTTTCTGCTATCGGTTCATCCGCATCACCTTTGGCGGTAATGGTGAATGTTGTCGAGAGGCCATCGCCAAGGTCATTCTCTTCCGCATTGAAGGAGATAAGTATCGCTCCTGCGAAATCCTTGACCTTTTGTTTCAAAGCCCATGCGTTATCGCTTGCCTCGTCACCGCTGTTGCGAACGATTTCCCACGTCTTGACGGTGTTCGTAATATCCTCCAGGCCACCGCGAATGACGTGACATGTGAGGACGGTACTCTCACCCCATGCGATGACGAAGCCGATGGTGCTTTCAACCTCCATCTTCACCCTCAGGCGTTCGAACATTTGCAACTCACCGAAGATATAGGCATTACCGAAAACCTGTCCTACGCCGTGAAAATCCTTTATATACGTGTCGCCTTCGGCATTGATGGCTTCGAGTGAGAAACCGTCCAAGACTCCACGTATCTCGATGAAGTTCGACATTTGGAACTCCCACGTAGATACATCGGCAAGCCATACGGAATAGTTCGTTGTGTCGTAACGGAATGCCTGTCGCGAGGTGTCGTTGGTATTTCCGCGCTGGGCGAAGTGCATACCGGCAAACGGATGGATGCCGTTTCCACCATCATTTATCGGGCGAAGGGCGTAGACGAACTCGCTATTGTTCGTTCCCGAACACTCGATGATTTGGAAATACACCGTCTTGAAGCCAGCGAACGTGAAGCCGCCTTTCTTATCATCAACATCTGCCTTCTCGTTGCCGTCAAGGTCTGCCTCGTCATGCCATATTCCCATACACAGGTCATAGTCACTGATAGCACCGATTTCCCCTTCTTCGAGTTTCAAGGTGCATCGACCAGTCGTTTCATCAATGGGCGTAACGGTTTCAATGATTCCACCGCCCATAGAGTGCATTTTAAGCCCGATATTGACCGTTGTTCGGTTGAACCGTATTTCGGGTACTTCGAGCCACGTTCTGAGCGTCAGCGACTGTAATTCGCCATGTCCTTTGTCATCAATCTTACCACCGCGTCCGAAGAGTCCTGTTTGGAAGGATTCACCGAACTGCGCCCCTTTCTCCAGTCGGGCAAGGTCTTTTGATGTCAGTCCTTGGTTGAATGTGATATGCCCTCGCGCCACATCATTGTGTATCTTCGAGAGGAAATACATCGAACCATAGGAGTTGATAAGTTGCTGTATCTGGTCATCGGAAAGCCCGCTGCCCGAACCCGAACCGCCCGAAGATGTGTTGGAAGCATAGCCCCCGCCAGTAATCATCGTCTGCACTTGCTCTTTGAGTGTCGAGATGTCACCCTTCACCTTCTCGTTGCCAACGGTTATCTCGCGGACGAAAGGATAGTCAAGTTGCGTGACAATCTTTATGATGTGCGTTTCGAGCGTGTAGGAAGTGCCACCATCGAGCATCTGCCCATCATTATAGATGACGGCCTGCCCGATGTGCAAGTTCGGTTCGTGCTCTTCGAAATAGACAGGATTCGAAGGCAGTTCGTAGTTGTTCAAGTCGGAGCGAAGCAGAGCGACTTTTCGCTTGGCGACCATTTCAAGGTCGAGGTACGCCTGTTCCTTATATGTGTCATCGACAACGACATTGATAAGCGTTGCCTTATTGCCAGTGAGCGATGGTGTTGCCGCACCCTGCGGGAAGATACCGCCTGCCGATGTTGTGGGGATAATGAGATTATCGGACTGCTTGAACACTATCCGATAGTCACCTTCCTGTGCCGTGAAGCCGTCAGCATCCATATCATCCTCCCCCTTCTCCTTTACCTGCTTATCATAGTAGGCGACATCGAAGTCACCCTGCCCAAGCATGAGCGAGTTCATAGAGCCAGTGGCATAGTTCGGGAGGAACGTGATTTGAACGGTTTGCCCCTCGATAATATTATCATCCGATAACTTATAGTCGAGCCAGCGAGAAACCGTCCTATTGCCCTCGGAATCGGTCGTATAGACGGGATATGCCAAGCGGGTGTACCATTTCGAATAGGCTTTGTACTTCTTCCCATCCGAAGGGTCAAGGACACCATCGGCATCCTCCACGCGGTTGCCGTCATCATCCAAGAGCCAGCAACGGCGTTCGCGGACATTATACAAATAGAGTTCCAGTTTCGGATATATATCATCGAAAACCAGTTCCTCGACAATCGTAGGCAGTCCGCGCTCCAAGAACGCTTCACGCGTTATGAGATTGCCGTTCTCGTCTGTATATATCATGGAGTCGGGATAACGCGAAGGGTCAAGAGTCAGGCGTTCGGTGACTTGCACATTCTCACCGCCATCTGTCGTTTGCGAAAGATTCCGCGTAGAGCCTTTCACAAGGAACACGTTATGGTAGTCTTTGCGAGTGCGTGACACATTGGCGACCCCGACATTAACGCCTGTTATCAGTTCCACTTCCTCGCCATAGCGGATTGTGCCGAGTCGGAACTGACGGCGGGCATAGTCGAAATGATACTCACAGTCAAAGGCTTGTGCTATCTGTGCCGCACCGCCCATGATACTTGTCGCATCGAAGTTGACCGTTGCCGACGGCGTGAGGTCGCTGTCAACGAAAGCAGTCCATCCACCGCCTATCTCGTCATGGAACAGACGGTAGTGTGCCGCAAGCCAGTTGATGCAATCGACAACGAGCATGGCTATCTGACGTGCGCTGCCCGTATATCCCCATGTGGTCTTTTTGACGGCTGCGTTCCAGTCGGAAATCTGACCGGTAATAAGCATGAAGGGAATACGTGAGAGCCACATGATAGGATGCTCGAACTGCGGTTCATAAGCATACTCCGTCTCGCTGTTCGTGTCAGGAAGGTAAGGCTCGTAGAGCCGATACTTTATAGGGTAGCGCGAGTCACCGCCAGTATACGGGTTGAATTCTTCGGGAAACGGTATGATATACGCACCGACAGGCAGGGCATAACGCTCCGTGTCGCGCCATGACATCTGAACGTAGTCGGACTTCATCAGTTCCTCTACGTGCTGACAGTCCTTCGTAATGAGAAGGTCTTTCAAGACCTGCCCACTCTCGATTTTCCTGCCTTCGATGTCGAAAATATCAATCATACACGCTACGATTACAAACTCCGTTTTATGTTATAGAAAGCCTGTCCTGCGGGTTCGGCTCTGTAATTTCGAGTGTAAAGGTAGCGCGATTTCCTCGGAATTGCTGTTTTATCTTTATGTCGTTATAAACAAGTTTGAAGATGCGGTTTTTGGAGGGTATTTTGAGATAGAAAACACCCTGCGAAATCTTGCTTGTGAAGGCTTCGAAGCGGTCAGAGAACTCGCTTGCCGATGCCGCTTCAAGGAGCAATCCGACTGTCACCGTGCGCTTCTGATATTTCGCATACTTCGGCTTGGCTACCAGTTGAACGCCATGTTGCAAGCGACTGTCATTTTCAACATAGCCCTTCGATGCCGACTTATTGAGCAAAGTCAGATACGCGCCTTTCAGAAACGAAACACCGTACTCAGTGTAGATGTCAACATACTGCGTATCTTCGTCATCGGGGAGTTTGATAAAAGCACTATTCTTCATATCTCATTATCTTTCGTTATACAATTTCTTCACTAAGTCGCGTATCTCCGCTATCGGGGCTGTATTCTGAACGATGCGCTCCAACCGTGCGTTTGTCGTTTCATGCAAATCTATCGTGGTCTGTATGCCATCGAGAATATCGGAAACAGTGACGCGGATGCTCTCGACTCCTTGCATCGTGCTATACGCCATGTCAAGGCTCTGCGAAAGTATCTCGTACTGATGTTCGTCGATAATCTGTAAGGCTGTGGCACGGTTGATAAGTTCATCGGCTTGGTCGTAAGTCCATTTCTCCAGCGAATTATATGTGGCTGACTTATCCTCAGCACCACCAGTACCGCCTACGATGTCAATGCCTGCGTTATCGAAAGCCGTTTGGATAGTTTGCATGGCACTCTCCAGCGAGGGAAGATATTTCTCTATCGCCTCCTGTGCCTGTGTCGCGAAAGCCGAAACACCGAGCATATATGCCGTTTCATCCATCTGCCCTGTTGAAAAGGCGATGGTAAGGTCTTCAAGTTGCTCTTGGAACGGCTCGAAGATAAGCTGTGTTGCGATAGCCTTCATCGCATCCTTCGCTATCGACTGGAACGTGTCTCCAGCATACTTGCGGAACGAGTCCATCACGTCCGTACCATTCTTCAACCAATCCCAAAGGGCATCGGTCAGATTATCAACGAGGGGCGAGAATGCGTTGGAAACGTATTCGTGAATTTCGTCAAGGAACTCATGCGCCTTCTCCGAGTATTCAAGCAGTTTCTCCAGTGTCTCGCGAGTCTCACCGACAAGAGTTGGGCCACCTTCACCAAGTATCTTCCTTGCCACTTCGGGGTCAACGAGTGACACGCCCTTCACGTCCTCAAACAAATCCTCTCCCCAATTTTCCTTAACCCATGACTGGAGGTCTTGCGTCTTTTCAGAGCGGAAGAATGTGCGGTGGCGCGTCTGTACTCGCATGTTGTTGATAGCAGCCGTCTGACCTGAGTCATACGTGAGCGTATCGATACCGGCACGAACGGCATTTGCAAAGGCAGCACCAGCACCAGCGAATATCGCTGTACCGATAGCCGCGATGACTGTCGAACCGAGAGCAGCACCGATAGCCGTACCACCTATCGCAGAACCAATAGTCGCTCCAAGTGCAGCACCGATTCCCGAACCCGCACCGAATGTCAGTACACCTCCGATGATACCAACGATAGCACCGAAGATGGCTGGAGCCCAACTTGAAAAGCCAGAACCGGCATTCTGATATATCTCTTGCGGTTGTGTTGCGACCTTGCCATACGCAGCGAGATACTTCTTGTTGAGTTCAGCACCCTTTTTCAGATTCGTAAGACCGTTGCTGTATATCCAATGTTCCTTGTTAAGGCGGTCTTCGAGTTGGTCTATCTGAAGTTCCATGATGCGCTGTTGCATCTCGTTTATCTCACGCTGCTTTGCGGCATAGTGTTCGTAGAGTGAGTGAGAGTCAGGCAGTATGGAGTTGAGTTTCATGTTCAGGTCAATCATCGCGCTAACGGTAGTACCGATAGCGTTGACCTTTTGAAGGACGGCACTCAGTCCTGTTGCGCTCGTATTGATATTCTGAATACTCCCGATAACACCGCCCAAGGAGTTCGCGATACCACCGACAGCACCGAGAGCACCACCGAACGAACCACCGATGGAGTTGCCCAACTGTTCGAGCATCGAACCAAATTGCATTATCTGCTGTGAGCAAGCACCAACGGCTTTCAATACGCGATTGTATGCCTGTGCCTCTTTATCCTTTGCGGCAGCGAGGGCGCGAGTGGCCTTCTCTTCATCCCAATTCTCGACATTGAACTTCTTGGTCTTTTCGTCATAGGTGATACTCTTGATGAGCATCGCGCCACCCTTCACCAAATTAAGGCGTTCCTGTGCTTCCCGAACTTCATCCTGTGCCTTTTTCAGTTCCTTTGCCGACTCAGCAAAAGACTTGAAGGGGTTACGGGCGTTGAGTTCATCGTACATCTGTTGCAAGGTGTTGGTGTACTCACGCAGATGTTCGGGGTCGAGCGACTGAGCCGCTGCCTTCTTAGCGCGTTCAAACTCGCCTATAAGGAAGTTCAAGGTCTCAGACGAAGTATTGCCCAAGTCCTCGAAAGCACGAACGTATTCGGGAGTTTTTTTTAGTTCATCAAGAGAGAGCGATGCCTGACTCTCTGCCCTCTGCCGTGCCGCTTCAATACGCGAACGGCGCAAGGCTTCGACTCGTTCCGTGTCACCCCGCGCTTCGGCATCGGCAATGGCGGCATCGATGGCAGCAACATCATCGCGGTATTTCTTATCGATAGCGAGTTTGCGGTCAACGTAGGACTGATGCGACTGTATCAATCCATCAGCCAAATCTTCTTGCATCCGCTTATAAGTAAGTGCTTCGAGTTTCAGCCGGGCATCGATTTCTTTCTGCTGGTCATCCGTAAGCGAAACTTTTTTATCAAGCCCTTGTGCATAGAATCCCTGTGACCCTTTCGTGCGGTTCTTTTCATACTCGGCAGCGGCCACTTCAATATTCTTTTCCAACATCTGCTGACGCTGGCGTTCGATTTCGTCAAGGCGTTTTTGATGGTCGAGTTCAGCCTGTCGCTGCTCACGTTGTGCGCCTTTCGCCATTTCCGCGATGACTGCTTCTTCCTGTGCGCGTTGTGCGGCAACGGCTTGCTGTGATTGTTCCAACTGCTGACGACGGCGAAGTTTCGCGAGGTCATCTTCTTTCTTCGCCTGACGTTCAGCAGCAGACTCTTCTTTTGACGTAGAGACCCCGCCCGATGCAGCCTTTTTATCCGCATCGACTTGCTTCTTAGCCTCATTGACCGCCTGCTGACGTTTGGCGAGTTCTTTCTTGAACTGTTCATCATTAAACTCAGAAACTTTCACCCCTCCAATTTCCATGGTTGTTTTAGCACGGAGTTTCGGGTCATTGAGTTTCTGAAAATCTCTTAGAGCCTTCTGCGCCTCGGAGAGTTGTTTTTGATGTTCTTGTGCGAAATTCTTTGTAGCATCCTCGGCAAGTTGCTTACGCCGTGTCTGTTCTTGCTTGAAGGCAGATAGTTGTGCCTCCAACTCTTCACGCGAGAATACACCAGTAACACCGCCAATAGTCGTTTTGCCATACTTCTTGCCCGATACGGTCATCTGAGCAAGAAGTTGCTTACGTTGGTTTATCTGCGCTTGCAAGTCATCGTTACTCACTCCCGTAAGGTTAGTGAGATATGCTTGGCGCTCGTTTTTATCTATCTGCTTTTGGACTGTCTCGCGTTGCTGACGAAGAGCTCTTAAGCGCGTTTGTAGTTCTTGTGTCGAAGTTCCAATAAAGGAATCTGTGTATTTTCCTCTATTACCGGTCTTGCGGGCATTAAGAGAATCCTCCAACTTCTTTATATCAGCATCCAACGAACGCCGTTCATTGACAGGATTTCTTAGCGATGTCTTACCGTCCAGTTCAGCAATCTCGCGCTTGATGTCGCGGATTTTTGAAAGGAGGTTGGCTTCTTGCTCATACTTTTTGAAAATAGACGGATAAGAGAGAAGCAGTTTTTTCAGTGCGGCCTCACGAGTACCTGTTGCGGCACTTTCATCTTCGGCAACGCCCATCAGTTCTTCTATCTTCCTTTTGTGTTCATCTTCTTTCGCTATCGCTTCATCCTTTGATGCATTATAATCATCGAGCGCATCTTTGACCTTCTCCTGTGCCGACTTCATACTCCACAATGCAGCAACCACACCAACAATCAGTGTTGTTACCAAGACATACGGATTGGCAAGCATTGTAGCGTTCAAGAGAGCCTGTGCTTTCTGTACGAGCATGATACGACCATGATGTATGAGTTCGGCAGCAGAAAGGCTTGTCGTAGCAGCCGTTTCCGCAACCTTCGCCCCTGTCGTAGCAGCCGTAGCAGCCGTTTCAGTCGCCTTGGCAGCAGTCGTCATTGTAGCATAATTCTTCTCGATAGCCTTGACCGCATTAACAGCAATAATAGCCGCCTTATATGCACCGTATGTACTCACTAAGGCGAGAAGAATCTTTCCTACGCGCTCGTAGTTTTCGACAAGGGAACTAACAGCACTAAGCGTACCATTGATGATACCTTCCGACTGTTTGCCCATGTCGTTGAACATCGAATCGATTGCATCCTCAATGTTTGATATTTGTCCTGTGATTGTTTTCGACTGCGCTTCCATCAGGCCTGCGAACTTGCCCCCTTCGGAAGACATTGCCATGATGGCTTTCTTAAATTCGTCAGCACCGACCTTTCCGGCAGATACAAGTTCACCGACCTTATCTTTCGTAACCCCGAACTGCTTTGCCAGTTCCTCTGCGATGGGAATACCACGACCCATGAACTGGCGAAGGTCTTGTGTGAACATACGGCCTTGCGTCATGGTAGTTCCGTAAAGGAAAACGAGGTCATTCAATGGCAAGGAGAGTCCAGCAGCAATATCTCCAAGATGAATCAAAGTGTCATTCACCTCTTCTGCTGCGACACCATAAGCCAACAACTGTTTTGCACCATTCGTCACGCCTTGCAAATCGAATGGGGTTATAGCGGCAGTTTTCGTCAACTGCTCCATTAGTTCGTTGGCACGGTCGGCACTGCCAAGCATCGTAGTAAAGGCAACTTCCAACTGCTGGAACTGCCCACGGGTTTCCATTATTTTTCGCCCGAACTCAGTGACGGAATAGGCAGCAAACACACCAGCAATCTTCTGTGTCAGTTTCTCCAGCGATTGTTCCATATCGGCATTCTGCTTCTTTACTTCGGATGCCGTATCTTTGGCTTCATCACGGAGTTTTTCGCCTGTATCTCCTGCCGTCTTGCCAGTGTCTTTGAGTTTTTTCTTTAAGTCCTCATACGACTGTGTTGTTGCGTCAACCTTTTGTTTTTCATTCAATTTTTCGTTGAGTTCCCCGAAGGCATTGGCAGTCTCTTTTATATCATCAGCACGTAAACCCTCGTTTTTTACGGCTTCCATCGCCTCTCCAAGGTCAATAAGTTTGCGGTTTGCCTCTCCAAACTCAACAGCAAGACGCGCGTATTCATCACGCACTTCTTCCAGTTCCGAAGCATCGGTATTTGGGTCTGTGAGTCTTTCGTATAACGCACTCACTCGCTCTTCGAGCATATCAACATATTGTTGCTGCTTCTGATAAGCGATGGAAACGGAATCGGCTGCACTGACAGTAGCGTTTTTGTATTCATCGGTCTTGGCACGTATCTCGTCAATACTCTTGCCGTCCATATTGGCAAGTTCTTCTTTTAACGCGATAACACTCTCTCCTGCTTGAACGAATGATTGTACGGCTTCATCGGCAGCGATTTTGGCTGACTGAATACCAGCAGCACCATCAATAGAACCCATGCCGATAGAAGAAACCTTATCGAAAGCACTTGCATAGTCAGCAGCCTGTTGCTTGGTTCGAGCGAGCAACTGTTCTTGATTTGCGATTTGACTGTTCAGCCCGGCTATCGTTGCCTCCATTTCACGGTACTTTGCGGAATCCATCGGAACGTCTTTCATTTCCTCGAAAACCTTTGCCAAGTCCTGTTGGAGTTTCCCGATATTTTTCTCTATGGTCTGAACATTCCTCTCTGTGACATTTTTCGCTTCACCGAGAGCCTGCGAAAAGGTATCGAGGGCTTCCTTCGATTTCTGAGCAAGTTCTTTTTCGGTTGCCTTACCAACAGCCTGATAAGCCGCTTCGACTTTTTGAGCCATTCCTTGTGATATACCCTCTATCTGCCCTATCATCGAATATAGTTTATCGATAGAGCCGTATATATCGGTAATGTCGAGTTGCCCACTAATGCCAAGTATATCTTTCTCGTCTGCCATAATTAAAACATATTTGCGATTTCATCGCAAAATTAAGGCTTTTGAGCGCGTTTCGGGCGAACGGCTGGATAAGTGAATAAACAAGTAAAGAAATCGCGGGAAACGACCTTAAAATGCGTTTCCTGCGATTCATATAACTACATCATGGATGCGAAAAGTTCGGATTCGTGCCTGAACTTCTGATTATTCGCTGCCGGGCGTGTTTTTTTCGTTTTCGGATGACCTCTACCACTCTTCGGATAATCATCATTGTCTAAGTTCATTGACGGGATGGAGCGGTTCAAGAGAAGAATGTTCAAGTATGAGCGTTCAAAGACAACCTCTTCGTAACTCATGCGAAAATACTTCATTATTCCTCCAACGGTTGCCCATGGTGAGTCGTTTGCTTCGGCTCGGTCATCGGTTTCGTCTTGTGTAGGAAAATGATAGAGGTCAAGAAAAAATTTGCGCTGAAAGCATCCGTGATGACAGCGAGAGCCTTCTGAAACTTGCGTATCGTCAGGCGATGAAGGATATACCCTCGGAACAACCTACGCGCCCAACGACGGCGATAGGCACATATAAGGAACGTCTCTTGCATCATTTCGGCACTCTTATAGCGGGCAAGCATTTCAGCCGCCATATTGAACTTCTTTTCGAGTTCCAGCCCGTCACCCTCCATCTTATCCACATACTCGCCCATTTCGTATATCTGACCGAGAGTGAGAGGGCGTAGGCGAATGGGCAATAACCCGATGTGAGTCCATACGGTACGTTCCGTAAGTGCGTCAGCAGTTTTCTTCTTCTCTGTTGCGTTCATATTCGTTAGTATTTAATGAAAGAAAGGGCGACAGGCGAAAAGCCTATCACCCCGTTCTTAGTTATTCATAGTGTGAACTTAATTACCATCTCCGGTGTCATCTCCGGTGTCACCGTTGGCGGGTGCTGCGGACAGATCCTTCCAGCGATGACCGCTGATTGGTTTGCCGTCTTTGTCAGCATTCATCTGCTCGCGGAACTCCAGATGGAGGTTGGGGAAGCCCGACTTGCCGAGAGTACCGGCACGGGTAACCTTAATCTTCATCTTCGCCCACTCGAACTGCTTGGCGGGGAACTCGTCAAAGGCCTTCGTGATAATCTGAACGGCCTCCAACAGGTCATTGACCTGCGTAGGAGCCTCAATCCAACCCTCCGCATTCTCCGTGTATTGCATCAGGTGGAGATAAGCGGCCTTGCCCATATCGTAGGTATCCATAGTGAAACCCTTGGTGGGAGCACTGGACTGAAGGGTAGCGTAGATGTCATCGCTATCTTCTACCTCGATGTCGTTGTCCGAACCTGCCTGGTCGTTGAACTGAAGGGAGTCCTTCACGATTGCCTTGAACTTGAAAGTACCAGCCCCTGAGAATGCAGGATAAGCACCGTTAACACCGCAAGGTGCGAGAGTCACGGTAGAAATACCATAAGCTGCTGTCTTCATAATCGTTACTTATTTAAGTTATTAAAAAACACATTTAACTGTATATTGACGTAATACGTCTTGTCGTCCTCAGGTGTCGGGCGACTATCCGCAAGAAACTCGTAAAAGGCTGGCTCGATGTATGTATTTTCAGGAAACATTGATGCTATCGCAGAAGAATACTTATCCAACCGCTTTGTGTCGGGCTGATGGCTTTTCGTTTCGGGAACATGAATATTGATGTTCACCACTCCTTCACCGACTGCGCCACGATGCACGAAAGGCAGATGGTTGACGGCAATATACTCGCCAGTCGTTCCTTCGGGGCGTTCGTACTTATAAGCACGGCCTGAGAAGCCTTTCAATGCGCCGTTCTTGATTTCCTCGTTAAGATGCTTAACGATTGCATCAACAGCCTTTCCACCAAGCATTAAACTCATATTCTACCTTCTTTTACGTCATCTATTGCCTCTTCGAGAACCTTCTTCAATTCATCCCTCAGATAGTACTTCGTCAGATGCAACACGTTATAGCCTCGATGCTCTACGTGCGCCCCATAACGCATACCAGCGACTATCAGCAGTGAGTAACCCTTCGGTGCAACGACATTTTCTTTCCTTGCGTATTCGTCCAATGCCGCTTCGACCTGCGCCTGTCCTTCGGGACTTTGTTGCGGTTCGGGTATCTGTCCGGCATGAGCCGTGACAAGTTCACCGTCATAGTAGAGAGCGAATGAAATGGAGTTTTTCAGATTCGCCGTCCTGTCCTTATATCCTTTGTTCCATTTGGCATGAGTGACCGCTTCCTCGGCTAACTGTAGGAGTTTCATGTCGAGAATTCGTTTTAATGCTTCCTTCCGCTCTATGAGCCTCTGTTGGATTTCCCGAAGCCCCTCGACCTTAAATTCTGCCTTTATAGCCATATTTTGAGGTAGCGTTGTTTGTACGTCACGAAACCTCGGACTACCATCACCTTGTCTATCGTTCCGTCCGCTTTCATTATTCGCACATAGTCGCCTTCCTTGGGGATAAGCGGATATAGCGATTTCTTTAGCGGGGCAATGACATAAAAGGAGTACACGTACTCTGAACCGTCATTAAGGCGTATCTTCTGTGCAGCCGCGTTGAACGACACAAAGCACTTGGAGAAATCCACGAACTCCGCATCCTCTTCCGCTATCGGGTCGTTGTTCTCGTCATAGAGAGGCTGACCCTTCGGCCTTACTTTCAACACATCTTCGAACCGCATAGACTACCAGCAGTTGACTGCCGTCACGTTATAGTTGTCATCCTCGGCATCAACAAGTGAAGCAGACAAACCCGCAGAAGCCGCAATAGCCGCGATTGCTTTATTGAGTTGTGCCGTATCATAGGTGTTGCTGATAACATCGATTTGTTCACGTTGCAAAACCCTCATACGCGCAAGGCAGCGCATCGCTGCTAAAGCCACTGGACGAAGCATCGAAGAATCGTAATCGTCATCAACTTTACCTTTTTGACCGAAATGAGAGCAACTGTCGATGAACAGTTTCTCCAATCCGTTTTCGTCAAGGGAATACGGCTGTATCTCGGCTGCTATGGCTTCGCGGTTTGTCATACTTTCACTTTATTCAACCAACTTGAAAAACTTTCAGATATAAGTCCCTTTCCCAGCGTCAGACTACTTCGATACTTCGTCAGTAATCAGGATGAAGTAGTTGTTGATGCCGTTGAACACAGGCTGAGCCCACATGTCATAGTCGGTGTGGCGACCAGTCTTGTCACGCCAGTAACCAACGAGGTTATCGTCGTGCTGCGAATAGGTCTTACCGGGCAGCGGGTCAACGAGTTCGAGCGGGTCGGCAATCTTCATGACGGCAACGTTCGGGGCGCACTGGAATACGACTCGATTGTCAACGGTCATGTTGAAGGGGACACCGTTTGCCAACTCCACGAAGCGGTCAGGCTCGACAGTGATAGTCGGCAGCATCACAGAACGCAGATAGGTGTTAACCTGGTCTACGGACAACAGAGGAACAGCAGACTGGACTGTTACCGACTGGAGATTCAGACGGAATGTAGCCTTAATCTGGTTGGACTGACACATGTTGTAGAAGGTGTCCTCGGACATACGAACGCGCTGGATGGTACGACCCTTTGACTTGGCGTACTTCACCACCTGACGGATGTCATCGATAGGCTTGGATTCGGGGTCACCCCAAATCTTCGAACCTTTGAGAACCTTGAACTTCTTCACATCGAGGTCGAACTTATAGGTCACGTTGGCCTTCAAGTTATTCTGCTTGCTGACGGTCTGAGTACCGTTGAACAAACCCTCGAAATACAGCATGTCGATACGCTTGTGAGGGGCGATGACGGCACGCTCGAAAGGACGGAACGCATAGCGAATGAGTTTGTCGTACTCATCGCGGTTCTGTGCCTCGGTGTACCCAGCCTTGCGGTTGCGGTAGCGACCCTCCAGATAAAGCATCTGCTCGATGTAGTCGTTATCCAACTCCCACTCGTCGCCAAGGTGTCCGATAGAACCGAACAGGTCTTGGAAGTCGGGCAGACGGTGAACGGGCTTCTCGCCGTTCTTGGAAATCACAGAACCAGCGATGGCAGCACCATACTCGGCAAGCGATGCCTTATACTGCTTTGCAGCCTCGTAGTCAACCTGCGAGATTTCCTCTTTCCACAGAGCCTTATAGGTCGAGACCTTCATGTTCTCGTCCACGAATGCCTGAAAGGCTTTCGGCTCTTGAATACTTTTAAGAATAGAATTCATAGTCTAAGTCCTCCTTTCTTTTACTGAATCTTGAACTGATGACGGTCGCCAAGACCCTTCTTGATGTCATCGTTGACGGGGAAGGGCATTGTGTCCTCTTCAATCTCGTATGCCTGCAAGGTCGGTGTGACCTGAGGATAGTCGTTGTCGCGCAAATCGTTCGTCTCGTACTGGAGTCCGAGCAGAACACCCTTAGAGTTTTCGTCCGCGATGACAGCACCGGCTTCAAGAGCCTTGGGTACGGCATCAACGGTCAGGGTAGCAACACCATCTTCCGTTGTGATAGCGGAGATAGTCATGCCACCGATAACATCACCGACTTTGAGAATGCCAGTGTCCTCAACCTTTACGGCTGTGGCATCTGCCAAAGCGGCCTCATAGACCTTTGCCGACTTAACGACAATGGCCTTCCCGTTCTCCTTGTTGAAAGCGAGAACAGTGCCTTTAGGCAACCAGCGCAGTTTTTCGGGAAGATTGGAGGTGTCGAGGTCATAACCGCCCTGACGGCGAATACAAGTCTCTTCCCACCAAAGAGCCTCCTTTATGTCTGTCGGCTTGCCCTTGTGCATGAACATACCATTTTTTGTAGACATAACTTCAAATGTTTTTAGTTTTACAATGAGTTAACTTTACTTCGTTGGAGGTGCAGGGGGCTGCGGTGCATTTCTGCTTCCGAAGTCTTGCATCTGCTTAACAAAGTCGTCTGTCTCGTCTTCGGGCTTCGGGGTCGCGGGTGCTTCCACGAACTGTCCTGAACTTATGAGTTCCTGTTTGAAGGCAGCGTAATCGCTTTCGATTTGAGCAGCCAACGTATCGAGATTTTCTTCCTTGTCAAGCGTGTATTTACCACTGAACGTCTTAGGAACAGACTTTAGTTTTTCGTGCGAAGCGAGAAGTCCGGCAAGGCGTGTTTGCTCCTGCTGTTGCTGATACGGGGCGATTGCTTTCGCGACTGCCTCGTCAATCTCCTTCTGGCGGTTCTCGTTGGCCTTGGCAATCAGTTCCTGTACCTGTTCCATCGTCAACGGACCTGCTGGGGGCGTAGGCGGTGTCGGAGGTGTCGGGGGCGTTGGAGGCTCGTTAGGCTTCACATATCCCTCGAACTTTTTGTTGGTCTCGGAGATACCACGGTTATACACTGTTTGCATCATCTTTGCGTAACCCTCTGCGGCAGTGATGGCTTTCGAAACATCGTCATCGGTTGACTCGTCTGTGAGGTTTGCGGAAATGATGTCTGTCAACGAACTCAGTTCATCCTTCTTGAAACCGTACTTCGCGTAAGACGTTTTCAGTGAAGCAAGCACTCTTTCTTTGATGTTCATAATTCCTAATTTGTTTGGTGAATAAAAATTTCCACCGCAAAGTTAGTTTTAATAATAAACACGCGAATGTTTTTTTGTTCGTGCGAATAAACAAGTAGCGTTTTGGGCGTTTTTCGGGCTTCTCAGTGCATTTTCTTCGCCTCCCGATGACTTTATCAGTCGAGCAATCAAAACGCGCCTGAGGACGCAAAAAAAAGATGCGCGACCTTCACAGGCAGCGCATCCCAAACTATTGAGCATTCATCAATCGGTGTTATTTTTATACTTTGCGAACCTTCACAACCAAAATGCTGTTGTGTTCGTAGGTGCGGTGTTTCTTGCACATTTTTGCCGCTTCCCCTGCGTTGGGGGCATAATACAAGTCGAACTGGTTGACATTGCACTGAGTGTCTGAGTATTCAACTTTCCAAAGCATCCATCCTTCGGGAACGCGGTTCTTGGCAGAGCGGATGGTTTCGCACAATCTCTCATGCTTCATCAGGAATCCTTCATACGCTTTGTCGAGATTCCTTATTCCAAACTCCACCTGACAGGCCACTGAGTCGAGCTGACTACTCAGTTCTTGGTACTTCTTCCATGTTTCGTTATCAAACTCTTCGTTTGTACTCAGCCCGCTCTGATTCTGTATCAGTTGCTCGTTATACCAGGCACTCTGTTGCTTGGCGTGTTCCCTATACTCCCTTTTCAGTTCCTCTGCGATGGCTTGCATTTCATCCATCGCTGCCTTAATTCTCTCTACTGTCATTGTTGTATCTTTTAAATTGTTAATAATATGGGAGGGTTGCCCCTCCCGTGAAATATCTTAGTAACCCATCTTTTTCAATCTCTTGTCGATGCGCTCTTTAGTCCATTCGAGCGAAACGAAGTGCAAGTGTTCGAGTCGCTGCCACTCGCGGCTGTTGCGTATATCATTGAGCATCCAGTTAACCATTGTTTCATGGTCTGTGCCAAGCATTCGCTGTGCTTCTGCGTACTCTTCCGTTCCTTCGGGGTAGTCATCCATCGTATTCTCCCATCCACCGATAAACTCGTTACAAGCGTCAACTACCATTTGGTAAACTCGCTTCTGATTGCTGTTCATTTCTGAAATCTTCATTGTTGTATCTCCTATCGTTTGTTAAACTTCCATGTGCAAATATACGCATAGAATCTGAGATAGTTGCAATCTTGCGTTGTATTTTATGCTATTTTTCGCTAAAAAGAGGCATTTTTGCCTATATTTGCCTTAAAAGGGAAAAGATGCCCGATTTTCGCAAACAGGGCATCCGACTTAACATTACTTATATAATAAAGCAATTCTATGAACTTTACACCAAAATCGCTATCTTGGCTTTTATCTTGTTTGCGTCACGCGCATCATGGTTGGAAAGGCGAAGGACGTGATAGCCCATGCGCCACAGCCCATTGCTTCGGTTCGTGTCGAGCCGCCTCTGATTCTTCGTGTAGTGATAGCCACCATCGATTTCGACTATCGCCCGAAGTTCGGGAATGTACAAATCCGCGAAATAAAGCCTCCTGCCTGTCGAGATAGGCTTCTGCCGTATGACTTTATAGCCCAGCGAGCAAAGAACGCGATATGCCGCTTTTTCCGCGTCTGACGAGTGCGCCATGAGTTCGGCACGGCGCATCCGCAGCCATCGGTCAGTATGAGAGCCGTTCGAGTTCTTCGTCTGTGAGGACTTTCCGCTTTCCTTTTGCGAATGGGTGGTCTGGCTGACCTTCGACAAAGACCTCATACTCTTCTTCTTCATATTCATAGTTTACCATGCACATAAGCCGATATATTATTTCTTATTCATTATTCTTGCCCAAAGGCCGCGTTTCTCCAAATGTTCGCAACGCTGGACGGAGGCTTTCATAAGTGCAGCATATTTGTCGGTTTCCTTGCGCTGGCGGTCAAGTTCCTGTTCCATCAATGAGTTCGACTGTTTGAGGGTTTCCAGTTCGGAACGTATCTTCTCGATGACCTTCTTTCGCGGGAGGGCATTGACAATATCACCATAAACCATCGAAATGAGGGGCTGGAACGATTCGGATGCCTGTTTCAGCAGTGCCGGGTCTTTCTTCCCGTCACGCAACATCAGCGAAAAGTTGAGCAAAGCCTGTCGCCCGATGGCAATATCAGCCGCCATTTCCTCAACCCTCGCATAGTCCGTCTTGCACTCAATGAGTGCGTTCCTGAGACTGGTGATTTCCTCCATCTGATGCTTATTCGTCAGCAGGGATAACCGATAGTTCTCTTTGATGTCGGAAAGTTCCTTTTCCAACTCTTTCACTTGCGCCACCGTGGGGCGTACCCGCTTCTTCTTTTCTTCCATAACACTTCGTTTTATAAGTTACCAAATACTTTCATGTGTTCAATGGCAAAATCTATTGCCTTGCCAAGTTCTTTCGGGTCTGGCATCTTGTAGATGGCGGGCACGTTATCATCCCTACGATACCTGTTTGCTTGCAATAGTATAGCCTGATAGTGCCGCATCTGCTCCCTGCTGACGAAACAAGGATTATCGCACCCACCTCTGTAGTATTTACACTTGTGGTCGCATCTCACAATATCTCCCCATGCTTCTCCTTTTGCTTCGGCACAGAATCCGTTGCCGTCCGTATCTTCATAGCAGAACCAACAGCAGTTGCCGCAACATTTCTCTTCTTCCTTTTCCATATTATTCAAAATAAAGATAGTTGTCTTACGTCATCCAGTGCCTTCACTATTTCCGCGATGTGCGCCTTATCGCGTTCCAGCCCATTCTTCTTTATACTCTCGATTAAAGAGCGCATGGGCGTAGATAATGCTTCCACGCGGGAATTATACTGATGATTCCATATCGATAGCCCATTGACCTGCCCGGTCAATGATAACATATAGTGAATGCCCGAAATCCATTTCCCGTTAGGCAACTGTGCGCACTCAACGGTATTGTCCGCTGTGCCGTTCGTCCACAGGAGAATGGTTTCATCTGCCTTTATGTGCATTCCGTTTTTGAGCCATCCGAAAGAATCAAACTCAGGCTCTCCTTTGAAGCCGCACGATAACCACTGGTCGTAGGCACGGCAGTTCCGACAAGCCTGTTCTTTTGTCTTTCCCCACGATGCGAACGCTTCGGGCGATGCATCGTATTTCTCTTCGTATATGCTTTGCGGTTGTACTATCATAGTTTCGTGAATTGCTTGTTTAACTCATTCAGTCGGACACGTAACTCATGCTGCTTGCCACGCAGGGCGCGAACAGTCTCACGGACTACTGTTTCGCGAACGGAATCAAACTGCTCTGCCATGAGGGCAATCTGCTCCCATTCCTTCTTGCGGTCAACGAAAGCGAAATCAAACTTATCTTCACTCTTCGCGTGTAACTTCTCCCACTCCGCGAACAGATGGTCTATCGTTTCGATACCCTTCGTCACTTGAAGAATATCATCTTTCAGAGTTTGCGCCTTTAAAAACTTATCGTCAGTCATTGTTTTCTTGATAATTCGTTATTTTCTTTGTTGTTTCCATATCTTACAATTCAAAGTCAACACACAATCTTGCACCAGTATCATCTGGAGTGATACTTGCACCAGGCTCCCTTGGTGCGAGACTCGCAACAAGATGCTGGTTCTCTGCTTCTTCACAAGCCTGCTGGTACGGCCCTTTCGCAATGGCGAACAATGGCCTTCTCTTTCCTGTTGCAGGCATCCAATTATAGTTCTCGCTCTTACACATATTATATATTTCTTGGATTCATTTTCGATGTATTGAGATTCCCTGCTTCGTCATTTCGCCTGCTTTTTCATTCTACGTTCGAAGCCAGCCTGCTTGCGCTTCATTATATCGATAATGAGGTTTTGCATCTTCTCCATGATAAACTCTGCCGTTTCCGACTCGCGGATGAACAGCGGGCGATAGACATACTTTACCTTTAGGAAAAACTCGGTGTCTTTTACTTCGCCCTCGGACATCTTTACGATGATTCGATGCTTCGGGACATACAGCGATGCCTTAACATCGTGCTTCTTCGACTTGAAGGGAGAATAGTAAGACATTCCATTCTCGGTGAGGAAAGCCTGTAATGCTTTCAGTTTTGCTTTTTGTTCTGTACTCATAATGTTCATTGTTATATTGTTAAACTTGGGTTATTTGCTTGTATATTACATGGTCGTGCTTGCATGAACGGAATGGCTCGATATTCGGGGCTGAACAACCTTTCTGCCCCGTAGGCAGTTCCTTATACTCCGGCTTCGTAGACTTGCCCACATTCTTTATGCGCTTACATTCATACTGAAAGGCGCAGCCCTCGCAGGAGTATTCCGAATGTTCGGGAATGACCTCGTAGTTATGTCCGTTGTATTGTATCATTGCTTCTTTCCTTGTATGGAGCGTAAGGCTTCGTTCACATTGAAGTCGTTTTCAATGAGCGCACTGATGAACCGCCGTCCGCGTTCATTATAGACCAACAGATGCTTCGTTCCTATCGAACCGTCCGAACGAGTGTATGTCTGAGTGCGCTCAGATGCCAGTTTCCATTCGGAATACGGTTTCTTCAAGAGGTAGAGTTTCGATGAAGGGTCGCGCTTGTAGATGATTCCCGCTTCGACAAGCCGCCGATTAAGCATCACACCACTATAACCATACACGTTGCCTATCTCGGAGATAGTCATCGTATCTTTCGATTGCAAGGTCTGGTCGTAGTAGTTGACCTTCGGGGCTGACTTCATCAGTTCGTTCGACTGAACCTCAATAGTTTCATCCTTCTGTTCCAGTTGTGCCGTCTGTTGAGAAATGAGCGTTTCCTTCTGAACGAGAAGTTGCTGCTGCTGTTCGATTTTCTCTTGCTGACGGGCGGCAAGCATCAAAGCCTCGCTGAACGACTGAGGAACTTGGAACTGAGGTTGCGGGATTTGCGAAACAGAAGAAAGCATTTGCTCCATTTGGTTGAAAGCGTTGATGAAGTCAACCTTGAACTTCATGGCTTTCTTTCCTGAAAAACCCATTGTCAAAAGAGAGAAGCCATCGCGGTTCATTATGAACATCGGATAGGTCTGCCCGTTTTGAGAGTTGACATAGGTCGTTTCCTCGAACATCGGGGTTGCCGAAAATTCGGCACACCCTTTGATTGTGTTTCGAATCGCTTCAAGTACATGCTTGTGTTCTTTGCCAAAAGTCTTGGCGACAAGGACACTGTTCGTAATCGCTTTTTGATGGTCGCTATAGACAATGCTTAAACCACCGCCATTTTTCGGAACTTCGCTCATAGAATATACTTTTTATTAGTTAATACTATGCATCAATTTATGACATTTATCGCAGAGGACAACTACTTCATCTATACCGTATTCCCATGCGTAATGCCCTTCGACATATCTCGGATGATGAATTTGGAGGTTACGTACAGAGCCGCAGTTTTCGCATTTCTTTCCATTGTGGTTAAGAACCTTTTCCCTGAACTCTTTCCATCGTTTATCCACAAGTTGCTCTTCATAAGAAAGAGGCCGACGCATATTTATTATAGAATCCCTCTCTTTTTGAGTTTTCTTTTTGATAGCGATTTCTACTCGTCCTTTACATTCTTCCCGCAACTTTCTAAAGTATTCATCCTTTCTTCGTTTATCTATTTCCTTCTTTTTCTCTTTTCTTTTTTCTCTGCGGTTTTTGTTTCTTTCTTGTCGAATCTTCAAGAAGTTATCTACCTTGATATAGTGTTCAACCAACTGCTCTATTGAAACAAATGGAACTCCTTTGATTAACCAGCCTCTCTTACGGAAATAGCGGGCTACTATTTTTCCATCCAAATCAAGGCCTTTACTTGTTATATAATCCTTGATTTTTTGCATTCTTTCCAAATAGGCGTTCAACTTCTCTTTATTCATTTCATATTATGAACCAGCTTTTACCTATGAAAATAGGCAGTCAGTGGCATTTTTTCATATTCATATGTTTTATATATGTATTTATATATATTTTACCACCTAATGCCGGCACAGAGGCGCTTACCTAACGTCGACCCTCGCTACTAAACGGTTTCACTTTTTAGCATAGGTACCTGTTGTTGCTGGTGGAACAGAGCAGGATTTTACCATTCAGTGCATATCTGCCCGACAGAGCCATTTTGGTTTCGGTTGCCCGATGGAGTTGGCACGGATAGAACTCCTATGTTTGCGGGGAAAAATGAACCCCGAAAGCACTGGAACTACTTTCGGGGGTTTTATGTTGAAGCCTGTCGGCTACGTCATTTTCAATCCTTCGCAATAAGTTCCAGTTATTGCTTTCATGGGTGCAAAATTAAGCATAAGTTTTGAGACTTGCAAATTTTTCCTCTAATATTTCTTAGTCTTAATTATTTTTAAGGATTATGTCTTTAGTTTGATTTAGCAGATATTCCTTAGAAAAGGCTTAAAAACTCTTTCAAAACACCCGAAATGGCTAAAATTAGATTAAAAAACTTAGATTTTCTCTGTAATTATTAGATTTTTTCGAATAATCTTCATAAATTTGCAACATGATTCAAAGTTTAACATAAAACAGATACAACAATGAAGAAAGTAACAAACAACTCAGAGAAAGACGTTCTGAACCCTCTCACATGGAACAGAAGTCAGTGGAAGGATGCAATCTTAGGAGTATTCTACACCACATTCATTTTCGCCTATACTTATTTTATATTAGTCATTTTCGGATAAGGAGGGCGCGAAGATGGAGATAACAACGACTATGGTACGATTCCTTTTCCCGAAATGCGACATGGTAAAGCGCACGGATAAGGCTCAACTCCTTAGATGCAAGGGAGAGCAGGGAAAGGCGAAGGTTTGGTTGCCATTGAGCAAGATTGAAGTCAAGGATGATGCGCTCGATGCCGACCTTAGCGAAATCACAATGGCCAAATGGCTATTCCTCAAAACCGAGTTGCCTATGTTCGTCAAGTATGACGAGTTCATAGTCAAGTCGGAAATCACACAACAGCAACTCACAGAGAGTTCCAGTAATAATAAGTTTAACAATTAAAATTGAAACAACAATGAAGATTGAAGGTTTTGGCACAACGCCGCAAGTAGTTAACGCTCCTAAGAGCACAGTAGTTGAGGAAGTTCGGAACGCGAACCAGTTCTTTGATTTCGAGAAGCAGAAGGTACAGGTACTGACTCTCGACCAGTTGAAGCGCACGATTAAGGAGAATCGCGGTGACGATGGCACTTGCCCTCATGGCATCTACCACTACGCGCTGATTGAAGAGGTGATGGATATGTGCGCCAAGCACAACTATGATGCCGAGGTGTATGACCTCTTCGCAACGAACAACCGCGACAAGCAGACACCGGGCGTTTCACTCGACCCTGAGAGAGAGAAGAAGTATGGCGAACGCGCCGTTGAAGCACACACCCTGCGCCGTGTCTATGCGAACATCAGACTTAAGAACTTCGATACTCCCGAACTGACAACCAACCTCGCCATTTCCTATACACAGGCAGGCTTACAAGTCGGTTTCGGACGCAACGTGAAGATTTGTCACAACCAGTGTATGCTTTCAGCAGACCGCTTCGCCAGCGACTATGCCGCACGAAAGGACTACCCGAAGCAGTCACTCCAGCAGATGCTCGCTACGGTTGGCGGTTGGCTGACCGATGCCGAACACCTCGTCATCACGGATGATGCGACTATCGAGAAGATGAAGCAGTCGGTACTGACGGCAGAACAGTTGTTCACCACCATCGGTATGCTGAAAACCCTCCGCGTTCAGTATGACACGGCCATTAAGCGCATCCGTCGCCAAGGCAACATCTATCCGTTGAACGATGCCCAGCTGTCGAAGTTCACCGAGAGCCTGCTGACGAAGCAGATTGACGAAGGCCGCGTGACAGCATGGTCGTTCTACAATGCCGCAACGGACATCTATAAACCCAGCACGGCAGAGACGAATAACATTCTCCCTCAGAATATTTCGATGGTAGAGTTTATGAGAGAGCGCGAAATCTTCGTATAAACGCGGAAAGTTCATCGGGGCGGGCAATTTATCGGTCGCCCCGATGAATCGCGTTCAAAAGACTTTTAACATAATAATAACCTTTTAATAACAGTGATTATGAACATCGAGAATCTTAACATCGACTTGGACTTGCTGAAGTTCGACAAGTCCTTCATTATGGACATTCCAGGTAAGGCAGCGGTGAAGCGTTGCGTGTGCATCCCCATCGAGGACAACGACATCTATGTGAGTAAGGATGATGCGACAGGAAAGGCGAAAGCCGCCTACTTGCACCTGACGGCATGGAAATCTCGCGAAGAGAAGTTCGGGCAGACACATTATATCCGTCAGTCGCTCTCGCAAGAGTTCAAGGACAACCATTCGAGCGAAGAAGTCAAGCAACGCCCGATTCTTGGCAACGGCAAGCCCGTACAGATGGAGAGCAACAATGCGGCAAACTCGGTTTCCGCTCCTACAATGCCGCCGATGGATAATGGAACAGACGACCTGCCATTCTAAGACTGAACGCGTATGAAAACGGCAAATATAGCACTTTTCAAACAGTTCTTGAACGAGAATGGGGCAAACAAAATCTTCTGTGGCCTGTATAAGCAGTTCCACTTCCCCGAATCTCCCGAATCGGTAGAGGAATATCTTATGAAGGTCGATAGCAAGGATGCTATTCTCAACGCTTTCAAGTTCCCGCATGACGTTGTGACGTTTGGCCCCGAATACTGGCTGAACCTCGCAGTGAGATGGGAGAAGCGACTGGTAGTAGCCACGGAAGAAACTAACCATTATTCTGCCAAGGAACGAAAGCGCGTCATGAAGGAGGCGGCAAAGCCTCTCGATGTATGGGAAGGCTCTTCGTTCCGTCAGAAACTCGCACCTGAGACTCCACCTGAGCCAGCACCGAAAGAAGAGCCTGTCATAAAGGAAGAGGAAGAGCGCGAAGTGGTTTCCGAAGAGGAAATGGCTCTATCGGGCTTCCACTTCTTCAATATCAACAGGAACTCACAGCAAAGGCTGCTTGATGGATTCGTTTCGGTAAACATTCGTTCGGGCAGCGCACGAGTATCGTTCAACAGCACGGTTTCGGAAGAGATTATCAAGTCGGGGTTGAAGAGTTTCCGCATCGGTCAGAAGGGAACGGAGAAAGCCCTGTTCATCATCTTCTCGAACGATGCCGAGGGAATACCTTGGCGCATCAATGCGAAGAACGTGTGCTTTTCGAGCAAGGACTTAGTTGTACGCATCATGGATTTCTTCGGTATCAAAGAAGATTACGTGCAACTGAAAATCTCTAAGAACATGGCTAACAAGAAGGATTATTTAACTTATAAATTGACGAAAAATGAGAAGTAAAACTGCAACATGGTTTATCTGTGGCATTCGCTACGAAAAGACAATGGAGGACGGCTTACAGAAGCGCGTCACCGAACAGTATGTAATCGATGCACTCTCGTTCACCGAAGCCGAGGAACGCATCACAGAAGAGATGAGTTCGTACATCAGTGGCGAGTATGAAGTCAAGACGTGCGCCATCGCGCCTTTCAAGGAGGTGTTCTTCTCCGAAGATGCATCTGCCGACAAATGGTATAAGGCAAAACTCGACTTTATCACCATCGATGAAAAGACGGAGAAGGAGAAGCGAACCCATGTATTCTATCTCGTTCAGGCCGGCTCTATTGGCAAGGCATTGAAGAACATCGAGGAAGTCATGGGCGGTACTATGATTGACTACGTTGTTATGTCGCTCCAAGAGACCACCATCTGGGACGTATTCGAATACAAGAAGGAGTCTGATGATGACGGAGGAAGCGAGGCTACGGCGTAAGCAACGCGACCATGAGCGATACATGACGAAGCGCGAGGAACGACTGGTGAAGCAACGCGCTTACTATCAGGCCAACCGTGAGTCATGTATCGCTTCGGTAAAACGCTCGAAAAGGAAGAGGTTTTTAAGAGAATTACAGTATGGACGAAACTCAGATAGCGAAACTCGCGTTGCTCCGTGAAGCATATCATAAGATACGGAACGAGAAACTGGCGACTGGTATTACCATCCATACCCTCAGTGGGGATTTCGATATTAACAACGGACAGATCGTGACGGCTGTTCTCGATTTCCTCATACACGAAGTAAACGCACAGATAAGAAATGAAGTGAATGGATAAAAGGATAGTAATCTTGCATAATAAGGCGACTGGCGAGGAAACACCGTTTCCTTCCGTTGCAAAACTCGTTCGTAAGACGAGTGAGGAAATTATCGGCATCGGTGCTGGTGCGCTCTATAACGCGCTT
>ODAJ012120028.1_pt1 | contig 83561 bp, 76 predicted proteins | sample 1539241 | NCBI WGS metagenome assembly ODAJ01 (sample SAMN02144231, study PRJEB22623) | gut metagenome | biome: sheep rumen | host: Ovis aries | place: New Zealand | reverse complement strand
GTGCTTTCAGGACATTTCCTTATGGTTGAAAAATAGAAAAATGAAGACAAACAAGAATTGAATCAATAAAAATAATTCAAATAATGATATAATAATCAAATTTTAAGCATAAAAATGAAGTTTTAACTATTTAAAAATTCAAAATCAGGATCAAAGTAATCAATCTCATTCTGCGTTATTGACTTAATCGGAATCAGATGATATGCTTTCATCCGTACTGGTTTTCACCTGTCCGGTGGGAATCGGATCAGAAAACAATATAAAAGCAGGGCAAAGGCGTCATCAATATTTGGTGGGGCCTTTTTCTCTTGTTATGGGAAATCCTTTCAGGGAAAACCAAAACCGGGACTCGGCCTTGAAATAAGAATTAAGGAGGAAGACAGAATGAGACTTAAAGATACGGGACTGACATTTGAGGAGATTAAGGAGAAAGTAAATAAGTACATGATCGAAACCTATGAGCGTTTTGATTTCCTGGCGGAGACTGCCAAGGACATGTATATCTATGATGAGAAGGGAACTCCCTACCTGGATTTTTATGCAGGTATTGCGGTAAACAGTGCCGGTAACTGTAATGAGAAGGTGGTTGAGGCTGTCCGTGATCAGGTTGGGGATATCATGCATACCTTCAATTATCCTTATACCATTCCCCAGGCACTCCTGGCAGAAAAAGTATGTGAGACCATCGGGATGGACAAGATCTTCTTCCAGAATTCAGGAACAGAGGCCAATGAGGCTATGATCAAGATGGCAAGAAAATACGGTATTGAGAAATACGGTCCTAACAAATATCATATCGTAACCGCAAAATGGGGCTTCCACGGAAGAACTTTTGGTGCCATGTCAGCTACAGGCCAGCCGGGCAATGGCTGCCAGGTCGGTTTCGGCCCCATGACCTACGGTTTCTCCTATGCCCCCTTCAATGACCTTGAGGCATTTAAAAATGCCTGTACGGAAAATACCATAGCCATTATGGTAGAGCCAGTCCAGGGAGAAGGCGGTGTTCACCCGGCCAGCCAGGAATTTATGACCGGCCTCCGGGAATACTGTGATGAAAAGGGTATGCTGCTGCTGATCGATGAGGTTCAGACCGGCTGGTGCAGGACCGGAGCGGTCATGTCCTACATGAATTACGGGGTCAAGCCGGATATCGTTTCCATGGCCAAGGCCCTGGGCGGTGGTATGCCCATCGGAGCCATCTGTGCTTCTGAGGAAGTATCCAAGGCCTTTGACGCCGGCTCTCACGGGACTACTTTTGGCGGTCATCCCGTAAGCTGTGCAGCAGCCCTGGCAGAAGTTAATGAACTTTTAGACCGTGATCTGGCCGGCAATGCCAAGGAGATGGGAGATTATTTTGCTGAGAAGCTGGCGACGATTCCCCATGTGAGGGAGGTCAGACACCAGGGTCTGCTGGTAGGTGTGGAGTTCGACGATAGTATCAGCGGTGTGGATGTCAAGCATGGCTGTATCGACCGTAAACTGCTGATCACGGCAATCGGAGATCATATCATCCGTATGATCCCGCCGCTGATCGTCAGCAAAGAGGATTGCGATAAGGCGGTCGCCATTATCAGTGAGACCGTCAGCGTACTGTCATGAAAAGAATAGGACAAGGAGGAGTCATGGAGATGAGACCTGGCTCCCCTCCCATTTTAGGGTAGAAAGGATATTACTATGAAGAATCTGATCATCACGATTGGCTGTGAATACGGCGCAAAAGGAAATGCCATAGGAAAAAGGGTTGCCAGGGATCTGGGTTATAAATTTTATGACAGGGATTTTGTTGATGAAGTAATCAAGGAAGTGGGTGTGCCCATGGATATTATCGACAAGGTGGAATCGGGAGTGACCATAGCCGGTAAGGGAGCGGAAGGCCAGGAAAAGAGAGGGTCTTTCTCCAAGTACTCAGATCTGACCAGCCGGGCCCTCCACGTCCAGGAGAGGATCATCCAGAAACTGGCCCACAAGGAGCCCTGTGTGATCATCGGCAGGTCCGCCGACTATATCCTTAAGGATGAGGAAAATGTGCTCCGGATTTTTATCTATGCTCCGGACCAGGTCAGAGTGAAAAATGTCATGGAAGGTCATAACCTTTCGGAGGAAGACGCAAAGCTTCTGATCACGGAAAAGGACAAGCGTTATCATCAGCGGTATAAGGCTTTGACAGACACCTACCGGGGAGACCGGCACAATCGGGATATCCTCATTGACAGCAGCCTGCTGGGGGTGGAAGGGACTACCCGGCTGATCGAGGACCTGACTAAAAATCTTGCAAAGACAAGGCAGATAGCTGCCCAGGCTTAAAGCAAGAGATAGAGAAAGGAGCATATTATGAACAACCAGAAAAAATCTGAATTTGATAAAGTGTTTAGTTCCTGGGATATTCTGGTGATTGCCTTCGGTGCCATGATCGGATGGGGCTGGGTAGTATCCTCAGGAGGCTGGATTGAATCCGGCGGAGTACTTGGTGCTGCTCTGGGATTTGTCATCGGCGGTATCATGATCTTTTTCATCGGCCTGACCTATGCGGAACTGACGGCAGCCATGCCCCAGTGCGGCGGCGAACATGTCTTCAGCCACAGGGCCATGGGAGCCACAGGATCCTTTGTTTGTACCTGGGCCATCATTCTGGGTTATGTCAGCGTAGCCTGCTTCGAGGCCTGTGCATTTCCCACGATTATTTCTTATCTTTGGCCTGGTTTTCTGAAAGGATATATGTATACGGTAGCTGGCTTTGACATCTATGCCTCCTGGGTTTTCGTAGCTGTCTTAGTTGCCTTTCTTATCACAGCCATCAATATCATCGGTGCCAAAACTGCAGCCATCCTTCAGACTGTCCTGACAGTGATTATCGGAGGTGCCGGTATCATGTTGATCGTGGCTTCCGTCATCAATGGCGACACTGCCAACCTGGAAGGCCAGATGTTTGTGGGGGAATCTACAGGGTCTATGTTTAAGGCAATCCTGGGAGTGGCAGCGGTAACACCCTTCTATTTCATTGGTTTTGATGTCATCCCTCAGGCGGCGGAAGAGATCAATGTACCCCTGAAAAAAATCGGAAAAATGCTGATTCTCTCCGTTGTCCTGGCCGTGGCCTTCTACGCCCTGGTTATCATTGCCGTTGGTCTTGTCATGACACCGGAAGAGATTGTGGCCTCCCAGGGAGGAAGCGGTCTGGTAACGGCAGACGCCATGGCAGCAGCCTTCGGTACTCCCGTTATGGCCAAGGTTATCATTGTCGGCGGTATGTGTGGAATTATCACCTCCTGGAACTCTTTTATGATCGGAGGATCCAGAGCCATGTACTCCATGGCGGAGTCCTACATGATTCCCAAATTCTTTGCCAAGCTTCATCCCAAGTCCAAGACCCCGGTCAATGCTCTCTGCCTGATCGGCCTTCTGACCATGCTGGCTCCCTTTGCGGGAAGAAGCATGTTGGTATGGATCGCCGATGCCGGCAACTTCGGCTGCTGTGTAGCCTATTGTATGGTATCCCTGTCCTTCCTGATTCTCCGGAAAAAGGAGCCTGATATGGAAAGGCCTTATAAGGTTGGGCCCTATAAATTTGTGGGTGTCATGGCGGTTGCCATGTCTGGTTTCATGGTAATTATGTACTGTATTCCTGGTTCAGCGGCAGGCCTGGTGGCCCAGGAATGGTTTATGGTAGGCGGCTGGAGTCTGCTAGGCATTATCTTCTATGGCATTTGTAAGAGTAAATATCAGGAGAAGTTTGGCCTTCTGGTGGAGATTATCTCCGACGAGGATGCTTCCACCCTTATGCCTGAGGCTGATGATGAGGAGCTGGACCGTGCCATCGATCTGGCCATCGACAAGGTGCTGGTACGGATGGCCATGGCCTGAGATCAATTTGTAAATATAGTTTATAATTTGAAAAGCCCGGGCCCAAAGCCCGGGCTGACAAATGAGACCAAAAATATGAATGGAGGAAATGATGAAAGAATTTTCTTTTTCTGTCCCGCAGAATATTATGGTGGGAAGGGGGTCCATGGCAAAACTTCCTGAGATCGTAAAAGACTTGGAAGGAAGCCATGCCCTTATTATTTCTGACCCGGGCCTGGAGGGCCTTGGTCTTGTGGACAAAATTGCCGGATACCTGACCCAGGCCGGCCTGGTTGTGGACCGCTTTACAGATGTGGAGGCCAATCCTTCCGTGGCAACCGTGGAGAAGGCAGCGGCTAAGTTTAAGGAATCCGGGGCCGACCTCTTGATTGCTTTGGGCGGCGGTTCTCCCATGGATGTGGCTAAGGCAGTGGGGGTCGTAGCCAAGTACGGCGGCTCCATTACAGAATATGAGGGAGCCCACAAGGTTCCCGGCAGGATCATCCCCTTGATTGCCCTGCCAACGACAGCAGGAACCGGGTCTGAGGTCACAGCATTTTCCGTGATTACAGATCATGAAAGAGATTATAAGCTGACTGTGTTCAGCTATGAACTGCTTCCTATCTATGCCATCCTGGACCCGGACCTGATCATGACAGCCCCGGCTTCTGTGGCCGCTGCCTGTGGCATCGATGCCTTCATCCATGCGGAGGAGGCCTATATTTCCACAGCGGCTTCACCTTTTTCCGATGCCATGGCAGAAAAGGCCATGGAGCTTATAGGTGGTCATATCCGCCGCTTTGTGGCCAACAGGCAGGATGGGGAGGCGGCAGAGGCCATGATGGTCGGCTCCCTCTTTGCCGGCATCGCCTTTTCCTTTGCCCGCCTGGGCAATGTCCACGCCATGAGCCATCCGGTCAGTGCCTGTTTCAATGTGGCCCACGGGGTAGCCAACGCAGTCCTGCTCCCTGTGATCGCCGAGTATAATGCCCTGGCTGATCATGGAAAATATTTGAAAATATATAATTACATTAATCCGGTTCCGGCATGTGAGGGCGCTTTTGAACCCATGATGCTGGTGGATGCCATTAAGAGTCTCAGTGAGGAGATTGGCATCCCCGCCAACCTGACTACCGCTATCTGCCAGGCAGCAGGCCGGGAGGTATCTCCCAAGGAGATTGAGTCACGAATCACTTTTATGGCCACGGATGCCATGAAGAGTGGAAATGTGGCGGTCAATCCAAGAGCTACAAGGCAGAGAGATATGGAGATGCTTTACAGGAAAGCCCTGTGATTGATGAAGTAAATTTTTTGCAGTTTTATTAAGATGAGTCTGTGACTGATGAAGTAAAGATTTAGCGGTTTTACAGGAAAAGCCTGTGACTGATGAAGTAAAGATTTTTGTGGTTTTAAAGAAAAGCCCTGTGATTGATAATTTGACAGCAGCCATTTCCCGGCAGCCAGGACAGCTGGGGAATAAAAGGCATGAAGGAGGACATATGTTAAGAGAAGCATTACCGAGAATTATAACGGAAACCGTTCCAGGTCCCAAGTCCAAAGCCCTGATTGAAAGGAGGGCGGCTGCCACAGCCAATGCCGTTGCCTGTTCCTACCCTGTGGCAATCTGCCGGGGAGAGGGAGCCATGGTAGAAGACCTGGACGGCAATTACTTTCTGGACTGGGTCGGTGGAGTCGGTGTTCTGAACATAGGCTACAGTCACCCTGAAATTGTGGAAGAGGTGAAAAAACAGTCTGAAAAATATTTCCATGCCATGGCCAATATCATGACCCATGAAGGCTATGTGGCCCTGGCGGAAAAGCTTAATGGCATCGTTCCAGTCCGGGGTGAAAAGAAGAGAACATTTTTTGCCAACAGTGGAGCTGAGGCTGATGAAAATGCGGTGAAGATTGCCAGGGGATATACAAAGAGGCCCAATATCATGGTCTTCTCCGGAGCCTTCCACGGAAGGACTGAGCTTACTATGACTATGACTTCCAAGAAGGCTTACGCCAAAGATATGGGGCCTCTGGCCACAGGTGTCTACCGGGCCAGGTTCCCCTACCTTTACCGCCGGCCGGCAGGAATGCCGGAGGAAAAGGCCATAGATTATTATATTGAGTCTATCTATGACGTATTTGAGGAATGTGCCGCGGCAGATACTTTTGCTGCCATCGTTGTAGAGCCCCTCCAGGGCGAGGGAGGCTTTATCCCTGCACCCATAGAGTGGGTCAAGGCTGTGAGGAAGATCTGTGACGACAAGGGGATCCTTCTGGTTGCCGATGAAGTCCAGACCGGCTTTTGCCGGACCGGCCGCATGTTTGCTTCCCAATACTGGATGGATGCCGGCTGCGCTCCTGATATTCTGGCCACAGCCAAGTCTATTGCTGCCGGTATGCCCTTAAGTGCTGTGGTTGCCAGGGAAGAAATCATGGACAAGGTGCCTGCCGGAACCATCGGAGGAACCTTCTGTGGAAATGCTGTCTCCTGTGCCGCCGGCCTTAAGACCATTGAAATTATGGAGAGAGATGGTCTGGCTGACCGGGCCATGAAAATCGGACGGATTGTCACCGGCCGCTATGAAGTAATGAAGAAAAAGTATCTTGTCATAGGTGACGTCCGTGGCCTGGGGGCCATGATTGGTCTGGAATTCGTCAAAGACCAGGAGACTCACGAACCCAATCCGGCCCTGGTGAAAGACCTGGTACAGGAATGTGCCCAGCATGGTCTGATCCTGGAATCGGCAGGAACCTATGGCAATGTCATTCGTTTTCTCTGTCCCCTGCCGGTAACAGACGACCAGCTGAAAGCCGGCCTGGACATTCTGGAGGAAGCCATCTGCAAGCTGACCGGGCTTTCCATGGATAAGACAGAAAAATAGAAAATAAGACAGAGGGATAAAAATATTTTTGTGTATTTATAGTGTAAATTGTTCAGTATTTTCTCCTAAAATAATGTAATGGTAAAACAGAGGACCTGCATCTTACCCGGATGCAGGTCCTCTGCTTTCTTAAAGTTTCTATTCCTATCATTAAGCTGGAGTCATATTTTTTTATTAAGCTGGAGTCATATTTTTATTTTTACAGGGCTCTCCAGGCTTCCGGCCGGAGATTCCTGGTTCTGGCCGCTTCTTCAATCTGGGCAACCATGGCAGGGATGTCCCGGTTGAGGGTTCCCCGCAGGCTTACATAATTGGAGGGATGGTTGGCCCGGAAGTTCTTGTCCTTGTACATGGTGCAAAAGGTGCACTGGTTATGTTTGCAGCCGATGGTAACCTGGATGATCAGGCTTCTGGCTTTGCTGGGAGGCCGGTATACGATTCCTTCGTAGGTCATGGTATTATCTCCAATCTTTAAAGAAAAGGCAGAACAGCATTTCTTTCATGGCTGTTCTGCCTGATGGTCAATATTATAATAATGAAAGCTGCTGCCAATCTACAATCTGGGCAGCTGGTCAATCCAGATCTTGTCTCCTTCAAAAGAGTCACCCAGTTTAGCGCTCACCAGGAGACCTTCCTTTTTAAAAGCTTCCTTAAGCCTGGAGGGGAAATAGCGGTTTAAGCTTCTCCATACCAGGTTGATGGAAGTCTCTTTTCCATGGGTCATGATGAAAAGAACGGGAGACCGGAAGATATCTGATCCGTAAATGTCAGCGTGGGCCACCAGGGGCTCCAGGTCTTCTCCCAGATCCAGCCGGATCAGGTTAGTGGAGAAGTAGGTGCTGATGACCTCCGGATTCCTCCAGAGGACTTCCCTCATAATCTTAAGGCGGCGGGTGTCAGTAATGGGGAAATCAAATAATTCTTTATAGTGGGTCTTCTTCTGAGCCAGCAGGGAGTCAAAAAGTTCTTTATTCAGCTGGGGCTGCTTAAATTCTTTTCCTATAATCTGGCAGGCATCAGAATCTGAGAGCCCAAAGAAAGAGTCCCCAAAATAGAGCCAGAAGAGGTCTACGTTATTCTGCAGGTATTTGTTGTCGTAGTAGGGGCGGACATCCACAGTCCCTATTCCTGAGATCAGCTTGTCTCCCACTTTGTAATTGTCATGGATGGCCCTTGCTGTCAGCAGGTGAAGATAGGTATCTACCGTAGAGCCTGCTTCTTTAGCCTGCGAGAGCAGCTTGTCTGTGTCCAGAATATAGCGGCAGAGGCTGTGGTGACTGCACTGGTCTACAGTCTTGATGGACTCAGGCAGAAGGAAAATGTTATCCAGGTCTGAAGTCTTAAAGGGGTTGGTCCCGTCTTCACTGATGGAAGCAGCAGTCGGTGCGCAGTCCACTGGGAGATCAAAGGGATCTGCCAGCTCTGAGGAATCTGCAGGCACTGCCTCTGTGAGGATCAGCTTGTCTTCATTGCGGATAGTTATGCCGGAAAGAGTGAAATAATGATAGAGGAAACTGCGGGTAAACATCTTAAAGCCACTTCCGTCACAGAGGGAGTGGAAGATGGAGATCCACAGGGTATCCGCCTCAAACATCACCCGGAAAAGATAGCCGTTAGTAGCCTTGCCGGCCAGGTTGACCGGTTCCGGGTCGTAAGGATAGACTTCGGCTTCCTGATCATTATCCCTGGTAAAGAGGTAGCCATCCTTGTCAATAACCGGAGTCTGGCGGAAATTGGGATAGCGCTCTAAGGTCTTGTTCAGAGCCTTCTTCAATATGGATTTGTCGATACGGGAGCGCAGTACAAGACGGAGAACAAGGTTGTTGCTCTCATTCTCCGAGAAGAAATAATAGAAGAGCTTCTCGGCGTCATGCACTTGGTGTAAATGGCGGTCCATGTTTATCCTCCTGACAAAATATCCTACACTAATTATAGTACAGATGGGAGGCCAGGTCAATTCATCAGAGATTCATTTTCCCGGAATATTATGATATGATAGTCCGGAAGAAATGATAAGTAACTTGTTTTTGAAATAGATTTTCAGAAAGGCTGAACCGGCTTTGCCGGCTAAGTAATAAGGGGAATAATATGGGACATTTGACAACAAGGGACGCATATAAGAATCTGGAGGACAGGATCAACTGGTTTACCCAGGGGGCGCCGCCCTCTGAGTCACTGACTAAGATCCTCCAGCTGCTTTTTACGGAAAAGGAGGCCAAGTGGGTATCCAGGCTGCCCATCCGGCCTTTTAACCTCAAGAAGGCCGCCTCCATCTGGGGGACCACCGAGGCCAAGGCGGAGAAACTGCTGGACCACCTGTGTGAGAAGGGCCTGATTGTGGATTCCTACTACAAGGGGACCCGCCAGTTCGTCCTGCCGCCGCCCATGATCGGCTTTTTTGAGTTTGCCCTCATGCGGACCAGGGGAGATATCGACCAGAAATATCTGAGCGAATTATTTTACCAGTACCTGGATGTGGAAGAAGACTTTATCAAAGAACTCCTTTTCAGTGTGGATACCAAGCTGGGCCGGGTCTTTGTCCAGGAGCCGGTCCTCATGACGGAGAAAACCAACCATATTCTGGACTATGAGAGGGCGACCCACATCATTGAAGATGCAGAATATATCGGAGTAGGCCTTTGTTACTGCCGCCATAAAAACCTTCACCTGGGTAAGGAATGTGAGCTGGGAGCACCTTTGGAAACTTGTATGACCTTTGACAATGTGGCCAGGTCCCTGTCTGAGCATGGAGGTTACTCCAGGCTTATTGATAAGGCGGAGGCCAAGGATATCCTGCAGATGTCCTATGAATATAATCTGGTTCAGATGGGTGAAAATGTCCGTGAACATCCGGCCTTTATGTGCAACTGCTGCGGCTGCTGCTGTGAAGCCCTGCAGGCGGCCCGGAAGTTCAGTCCCATGCAGCCCATTGCCACTACCAATTATCTGCCCAAGGTCAAGGAGGAGGACTGCATTTCCTGTGGGAAATGTTCCAGGATCTGTCCCATTCTGGCTATTTCCGTGGAAGATAAGAAGCCGGTCATTGATGAGACTATCTGCCTGGGCTGCGGCATCTGTGCCAGAAACTGTCCGGGCAAGGCCATCCAGCTGGAGCGCCGGCCCATCCAGGTGATCACGCCGGTCAACAGCACCCACCGTTTTGTCCTTCAGGCCATCGAGAAGGGGACCTTACAGAACCTGGTTTTTGACAACCAGGCCTTTGCCAATCACCGGGCCCTGGCTGCCGTCTTCGGGACCATCCTCAAGCTGCCGCCATTAAAACAGGCCCTGGCCAGCAAGCAGTTCAAATCGGTTTATCTGGACCGGCTGCTGTCTGCCCAGAAGAAAAAAACCGGGACCGGCAAGACCAGGTGATTCAGGTGAAAAGACATAATCCTGCAATGTGGTCATGAAGATTTCCTTCCCTGTCATAAAAGTTGTATCCGGAGGTTTGAGGCAGGTAAAAATTACATAAATACGTACGTTTTATAACCATTTTCTGGATTCTTAATCTAGTAAAATTAAATTGAGAAATTACTATATTATGGATGATAGAAGGGGTTACAGATATGTTAGTAAAAGAAAAAATAAAGGCAGGACATCACATCCTTCATAATCGTATGGTCAAGGCGCCGATTCATAGTGAGACCTGTGTGGACGGATTCATCACGGAAAAGACGGAGAGACATTATGAGGAGAGAACCCAGGGAGGAAGATTCGGGCTTGTTGTCGTGGAGCACAGTTTTGTCAGAAAAGATGGCATGGCCAGTCCCACCCAGCTGTCTTCATCGAGAGATTCTGATATCGAAGGTCTGAAAAGACTTTGTGATATCATTCATAAGAATGGGTCCACGGCGGTTCTCCAGATCAGTCACGCCGGCTGCGGAGCCAGCAGGACCTTTACCGGTATGGAATCAGTCAGTGCGTCTGACATCAGTGTGACCTGTGGCTGGCCTGATGCCAAACCTAATCCGGAGAAACCCAGACCATTGACGGTCAACGAGATCCAGGCCCTGGAGGAAGCTTATATCCAGGCAGCTGAGAGAGGCATGAAAGCCGGCTATGACGGCATTAATCTTCATTCAGCCCATGCTTATATGCTGGACCAGTTTTTCTCTCCTATTACCAATAAAAGGATGGATGCCTATAATGGTTACACGATTGAAGGCAGAACCAGGATCCATATGGAGCTGATTAAGGGGATCCGGCAGGTGATTGGGAACCAGGCTCTCTTTATGCTCCGCCTGGGCGGCTGTGACTACAGGCCGGGCGGGACCACCATCGAAGATGCCGTGGAGGCCTGCAAGCGTTTTGAGAAAGCTGGTGTAGACCTTTTGGATATCTCCGGCGGTACCTGCTGCTTTACCAGGAAGGGTCATAATTATCCAGGTTATTTCGGCGATATTTCCGAGGCCGTGAAAAAGGCGGTTCATGTTCCGGTGCTTCTGACAGGAGGAGTGAAAACTGTGGCAGATGCAGAAAGGCTGCTCCAGGAGGGTAAGGCTGACATGATCGGGGTTGGCCGGGTCATTACGGCCAGGCCGGACTGGGGCATGGAGCTGGCCCTTTGATACAGCCTGCTGTGATAAAGCAACTCGAAAATATCTGGCTTAATAAAAGGCTTCCCAGGGAAAGTCCCGGGGTTCTGCCAGGTCAGACCAGTTACAAGTAAGTAGTATAGAGATTAGAAAGATTTATAAATTGTTTATGGAAAGACCAGGAAAGGATGGCCTGGTCTTAAAGAATGTGAGCTTCCGCCTGGAACCGGGCAGGAGTATTGCCATTGCCGGGCCTTCCGGGGCTGGAAAGACCAGTATCGTCAACCTGATTCCCCGTCTTTACGATGTGACTTCAGGCCAGGTCAGCTTTGACGGGGTTGATGTCAGAGACCTGGACCTTAACTGGCTCAGGAGTAATATCGGCCTTGTGACCCAGGACACCTATCTTTTTAACGGCAGTATCCGGGAAAATCTTCTCTATGCCAGAGAGGATGCCACGGAGGAAGACCTGATCGAAGCTTGTAAAAAGGCCAATATCTATGACTTTATCCAGGAGCTTCCGGCGGGTTTTGACACTCTGGTTGGCAACCGGGGACTGGAGCTTTCGGGAGGAGAGCGGCAGAGGATGTCCATCGCCCGTGTTCTCCTGAAGGATCCGGCCTTACTGATCTTTGATGAGGCTACCTCCTCCCTTGATTCCATCTCTGAAGCCTCGATCCAGGCGGCCATAGACCCCCTGGTAAAGAGCAGGACCAGTATCCTTATCGCCCACAGGCTGTCAACCATTCTTTCCGCTGACCAGATTCTGGTAATCCGGAACGGCCAGCTGGTGGAAGCAGGCAGACATGAAGAACTTTTGGGTCTGGATGGCGTTTACAGTGATTTGTACCGAACCCAGTTCAGGGACCGGGGAGCCGCATAATACCTTTTATTGACAGGGGAATATTTTGTTGTTTTTCCTAACAGGACCTTGGGATTATTATTATCTTTCTAAGGTTCTGTTTTTTTAGAATGCATTCAAATAATATATTAATAAAAATTAATGAATAATAAATGTTTATTTTAAGAAAGTTTTGAAAGTTACAAAATACAGGACAAAATCATATTAGTTTTATAGGATTATTAATGAAACTATTAATTTATAAAAATTTAGTTAAAAAAATATTGTATAAATTCAAAAAAACTACTAATCAATTGAACAATTTTTCATATATTAAAACATAAACATTATATAATATCTAAATGGGAAAATATTGACCAAAAACTGAATATTTTTGATATTTTTAGATTATTATTTTCCACAGGACCAAAAACATAGCAAAATATTCACGAAAGAAACGATAATATTTCTGACATAATATGGTATAATTTCTTTGTAGAAAGTTAGTAAACACTTACAGTAATCAAAGTAAATTTAATAGATAGATTAGACAAGTTCCATAAGGATTAATAGAGAAACCAGTGAGAGTCTGGTACGATCCCGTCACTGTGAATAGGGAGTTTAAAGGCATTAATGTCACTGCCCGGGTGGTAGCCCGGTCGGGAAGGCGCCTTTAGATGATGATCTTAAGTCAGGAGAACTGCTTGTTCTGATAATGTTACTGCACTTACGAAGGATGGGTGGGGTTGGAACTTTTTGGTCATTCTGCCCATATCCGTGAGGATATGGGCTTTTTTAATTGGTAATCAATCTTTTGATTATCCAGGGTTTGGGGCAGGGCCGCTGAACCTCCGGCACAAGTACAAAAATTGATTCGTTCAATTTTATGTAGGTATATACTAACCAAGCAAAAGTAAAACAAAAAGAGAAGGAAGGAATACTATGAAAAAGACGATGAAAAGACTGGCTGCTCTTGGATTATGTGTGGTTATGGGACTGTCTGTGCTCACAGCCTGCGGCGGATCTTCAGGTTCTGGCAGCGACTCCACAGCGGCTGACTCAGGCGATGAAAAAGTTCTGACTTTTGGCTGTCAGATGTATACGGATGGTCTGATCGACCCGGCAAAAGATATTAATACTGCCTGGAACTGTATGAGGTTTGGTATTGGCGAAGCCCTTTTTAAGTTCAACGACGAGATGGTCGCTGAGCCCTGGCTGGCTGACTCCTACGAAGTATCTGAAGACTATAAGACATGGACTATTAAGCTGAAAGAGGGCGTTAAGTTCTCCAATGGTACAGACATGACAGCCACAAAGGTTGTAGAGTCCTTTGAGAGACTGAAGACAGAAGGACCTAATGGTTCCTCCACTCCTGAAAAGTATGTTCCCTATGAGACAGTAATCACAGCGGATGATGCAGCGAACACTGTAACATTTGTTCTGCCGGAAGCTGATTATAACTTCCTCGGCAACCTGGCTTATCCTGTTTGTGAGATTATCGACGTAGAAGGAACTGAGAACTGGGAGAGCGGCGTTATCGGTACCGGTCCTTATGCTGTAGAAAGCTTTACAGACCAGACTGGTTACACAATGGTAGCGAATGCCAATTACCGTGAAGAAGTTCCTTATGACAAGGTTGAGATCATGTTCATGGGAGATGCTTCCGCCAAGACCATGGCTCTGCAGAGCGGACAGATTGACCTGGCTGAGAACATCACCAACGTAGCTGATATTGAGAACTTCAAGAATGATGAGAACTTTACTGTAGATATCGCATCCGGCGTACGTACAGGATTCTCCTGGATAAACTTTGACGGTGTCCTGGGCAACGATACCCTTCGTAAGGCTGTTATCATGGCCATCGACAAGGATGCCATCTGTCAGTCCAACCTGATTAATGGTTTATACACAGCAGGTTACTCCGTACTCCCGTCCACCCTGTCCTACGGCTATGACAAGCTTACCGATACTTATGCTTACAATGTTGACGAGGCAAAGAAGATGCTTGACGAGGCTGGAATCAAGGATACGGATGGAAATGGTATCCGTGAGCTTGACGGAAAAGACATCAACCTTAAGTATGTTTCCTATGAGAACAGGTCCCTCAATGATTTCTCCTCTGCCCACACTGAGTACCTCAAAGAGATCGGTATTGGTGTGACAGCAGCTTACGGCAGCTCTGACGACCAGTGGAGCAGCCTGGTTGCAGGTGAGTATGACCTCAATAATAACAACTGGACTACAGTTGGTAACGGTGATCCTTCCGAGTACATGAAGAACTGGTACACCAGTGAGAAGGATGAGAATGGCCAGTATATAGGACCTAACTACTGTGGATATTCCAACCCGGAGTATGATAAGTTATACGATGAGTTCGCGAAGACAGCTGATGCCGACAAGAGAGCTGAGCTCCTTCAGCAGATGCAGCAGATCCTCATCGATGATGGAGTTGCAATCATCGACGGCTACTACAACAGTTCCATGATCTACTCCAAGAATGTAGGCTATGCTCATATCCATACAGCAGATTACTACTGGATTACTACAGAGATTACACCTGCCCAGTAATCCGGAGAAAAGGGTAATATCTGGAACCTCCTCAACGTTCCTGATCCGGACCCGGCCGCAAGATATATGAGACCTCCTGTGCCGGGTCCAGATAACTCCCCTTTGGGGAGCATTATCCCTGCTATATAAATTAATGATGAAATGATGATTCATAATGGGGGAGTACAGTATGATATTGTGCTCTCCCTTATGCCTTTACAAACTATTCTTGGAAAGGGAGGAGTTTTACTTGAGTAAGAAACAGTTGATCTCGCGGCTGCTGCAGATTGTTGTCGTCCTGATCGGAATCAGTTTTATAACCTTTCTCCTGACCTATGTGTCACCCGGTGATCCGGTCAGACATATGCTGACGGCATCGGGGACCATGCCGACGGATGAGACCGTAAACGCGATCCGCCAGGAGATGGGATTAAATGATCCCTTTTTCACCCAGTACTTCCGCTGGGTCGGCAATTGTCTTCACGGAGATTTCGGGGATTCCTACATGCTCCATAAGCCTGTAGTTACCCTGCTGGCAGCCCGCCTTTGGCCCACACTGAAGCTCACCATCTTCTCGGTGATCCTCATGTTGATTATCGCAGTGCCCCTGGGTATGATCTCGGCAGTCTACAAAGACAGCTGGATCGATTATCTGGTCCGGGGGACCACTTTCCTGGGAGTTTCCCTTCCCAATTTCTGGGTAGGTCTTCTCCTTATGCTTGCCTTTTGTGTAAAAATCCAGATATTTCCCGTTATATCTTCGGGAGGAGATTTTAAAAGTATGGTTCTCCCCTCCCTCACCCTGGCAATCGCCATGTCATCCAAATATACCAGACAGGTCCGGACAGCTGTGCTGGAGGAACTGTCCTCGGATTATGTGATTGGCGCAAAGGCCAGAGGTGTGAAATCATGGAAGATCCTGTGGCTCAATGTATTTCCCAATTCCTTGCTGCCGCTGATCACCATGCTGGGCCTGTCCATCGGATCCCTGCTTGGTGGTACTTCCGTGGTGGAGGTTATTTTCTCCTACCCCGGACTTGGTAACCTGGCTGTCTCAGCCATCACATCCTGTGACTATTATCTCATCCAGGGATATGTTTTATGGGTTGCGGTAATTTATATGGTTATCAATCTTCTGGTTGACCTGTCCTACTATTTTGTGGATCCCCGTATGAGATTGAAGAGGTGACAGCATGAAAAAAGAGAATTTCTTTCTGAAATATAAGACCTTTACAATCTTTTTAATCCTGGCGATTCTCATTGTCCTTACCGCCATATTTGCCCCGGTGGTATCCGGCGGTGTGGACCCCACAGCCAGCGACCTGACCCAGGCCATTGAGGCACCTAGTTCCGAACATATCTTTGGAACGGATAAGATGGGCAGGGACATTTATGCCAGAGTGATCTATGGTTCGAGAGTCTCCCTGACGGCTTCTTTCTCTATTGTAGCTATTGTGTTTGTTGTCGGTCTGGTTCTGGGTATTCTGGCCGGTTATTTTGGAGGATGGGTAGATACCGTTATCATGCGTATTGCTGATATGATGATCGCCTTCCCCGGTCTGGTTCTGGCCTTGGCTGTAGCTGGTATCATGGGAGCCAGCGTCCGTAATGCGGTCCTGGCCATCTCCCTGGTTACCTGGCCCAAATATGCCCGCCTGGCCCGAAGCCTGGTCATGAAGATCCGACACAGGGATTATGTGGACGCGGCTATAGTAACCGGATCCAAGACTTTTTATATGTTGTCCCGCTACATGCTGCCAAATGCCTTACCGACCCTGGTAATCACGGCAGCCACGGATATCGGAAGCATGATGCTGGAGCTGGCAGCCCTTTCCTTCCTGGGCTTCGGCGCCATCCCGCCCACTCCTGAGTGGGGTCTGATGCTCAGTGAAGGACGGGCCTACATGCAGTCTGCCCCATGGCTTATGATATTCCCGGGTCTTGCGATCTTTATCACCGTTGTAGTATTTAACATGCTGGGTGACAGTCTTCGTGATATCCTGGATCCCAAATCAGAATAAGGAGGAGATGTAGAATGGCATTATTAGAGATTAAAAACGCATGCATCTCCTACGGCAGCCGGGAGATCGTCAAAGATTTCAACCTGACCCTGGAACCGGGCCAGTTATGTTCTATCGTCGGGGAATCCGGCAGCGGCAAGACCACGGTCATCCGTGCGGTCCTGGGCCTGCTGCCCGGCGGTGGAAAAGTGACAGGGGGAGATATTCTTTTTGAAGGAAACTCGCTCCTGGGAAAGAGTAAAGAAGAGTGGCGGAAGCTCAGAGGCACGGAGATTTCCATGATCTTCCAGGACTCCGGGGCCATGATGAATCCCACCAGGAAGATCGGTGCTTCCTATGTGGAGTATATCCGCACTCATGAAAAGGATATATCCAAGCAGGATGCCTGGGACAAGGCAGTGAGGATGCTGGAGCGGATGAGACTGCCCAGCGGGGATAATATTATGAGAAGTTATCCTTTCCAGCTGTCCGGTGGTATGAGGCAGCGTGTCGGCATCGCCATGGGTATGACCTACGAACCGAAATTACTGCTGGCAGATGAGCCTACCAGTGCCCTGGATGTGACCACCCAGGCCCAGATCATCCGCCAGTTTATGGAACTGAGAGATGATTTCGGCACCAATATCATCATGGTTACCCATAATCTGGGTGTGGCGGCTTACATGTCCGACTACCTGATTGTCATGAAGGATGGTCTCATTGAAGACCAAGGAGACAGGGACTACATTCTCCATCATTCGGAAAATGCTTATACCAAGATGTTATTGGATGCGGTACCGTCTTTGGGAGGTGAACGTTATGTATGATGACAGAGAGCTGATTCTGGAAGCAAAGCATGTGACCAGGGAGTTTCCGGCATCGAATAACCGGACCCTCCTGGCCTGTAATGATGTGAGCCTGAACCTTTACAAGGGCAAGACCCTGGGCCTGGTGGGAGAGTCCGGATGTGGCAAGAGTACCTTCATGCGTTTCCTGGTATCCCTGGATAAACCTACTTCAGGGGAGATTATCTTTAAAGGAAAAGATATCACTAAGCTTAAGGGTGAGGAGCTGCGGCAGAACCGCCAGCATATCCAGATGGTTTTCCAGGATCCGTCAGGATCCTTCAACCCCAAAATGAAGGTAAGGGATATCATCTGTGAGCCCCTGCTTAATTTCAACCGGATCAAACCATCAGAAAAAGATGCCACGGCAAAGAAGTTTCTGAAAATGGTGGACCTTCCTGAGTCTTTTGCGGACCGTTATCCCCACAATATGAGCGGCGGCCAGTGTCAACGTGTGGCCATAGCAAGAGCCATCGCTTTAGAGCCGGAGATTATCGTCATGGATGAAGCTACCTGTGCCCTGGATGTGTCTGTCCAGAAGACTATCATCGAGCTGGTGGTCAACCTGCAGAGGGAGAAGGATATCACCATAGGCTTTATCGCCCATGACCTGGGTCTGATCCAGTCCTTTGCCCATGAGATTGCCGTTATGTATCTGGGCAATATCGTGGAGGTTCTTCCTGGCGAGGATATCGGTAAGAATGCCATGCATCCCTATACCCAGGCCCTGCAGGGAGCTATCTTTGATCTGAATATGGATTTTTCTAAAAAGATTGAGAGTATAGACAGCGAGGCACCCAGTCCCCTGGATGTGCCGCCGGGATGTCCTTTCCAGGACCGCTGCGAGTACTGCATGGATAAGTGCAGGAAAGAACACCCTAAACTGGTGGAGGTCGAAAAAGGGCACCAGGTTGCCTGTCATAAATTCGGGCAAGCCTGAACTTTCTTTTGAGAAAGGTAAGTTTTTATTGTAATTCTTTCGCGCCTTCTGCGGAATTTGCCTGCCGGGCAGGCTGACCGGCACCTGGCGCGAAAGTTGTATAAGAATCAGGTATATGGAACAGAGAGAGGAGTGATAGCTTTGAAAGAAACGATTACTTTTGGTGGAATCTCTGCGAAACCCGGAAGCAAGGCCAGCGGCTGGACGCCTGTGCCGGGGACGGATGCCCGCTTTCCCGTAACCGTCATCAACGGCCAGGAAGAGGGAAAGACGGTATTGATCACATCGGCGATACACGGTTGTGAATATCCTTCGATCGAAGCGGTTTTTGAACTGGCGGAGGGCCTGGATCCCAAAGAGATTCATGGACAGATCGTCATCATTAACCCGGTGAATGTGGAGGCCTTTATCAATCGCCGTCCTTATGTGGTTCCTGCTGACGGGAAAAACCTGAACCGCCTGTTTCCCCCTGATAAGGATGGAACGACCGGGGACAGGATGGCTTATGTACTGGCTGAGGAATTCATAAAAAAGGTGGATTTCCACATTGATACCCACGGTGGGGATATTCCTGAGACCCAGCCATCCTACGTTTATTATCCCGGAATCAGTGACTGCCAGGAGGCTCTGGATATTTCCGAGGAGGCGGCCCAGTACGTTCTTCACGCAAAGTACATGCTGAAGTCCAGGGCCACCAACCATGCCTATACTTTTTCAGCCATGGTGGGAGTTCCTTCCTTAGAGCTGGAGCTGGGAGAGTGCTGCAGATGGTCCCGGGAGGAAGTGGACGCTTATCTGGAAAATGTCCTGAATGTGTTGAAATATCTTAAGGTCTACCCCGGGCAGGCTGTAAAAAGACCGGCTGAGGCAGAGATTAAGACCATCACAGAAGGCGTTTATCTAGACGCAGATTACAGCGGCCGCTGGTATCCCCTGGCCGGACGGGACGACAAGATTAAAAAGGGGCAGAAGATCGGGTATATTAAAGACTTGTTCGGAAATGTCCTGAAAGAGTATTTCGCGGAGTTTGACGCAGAGATTCTGATGGTTGTCGCCACCCTTGCCATAAAGGAAGGGGATCCTATCATGGCCTACGGCCGGTAGGTCATTGATTTGACGAAATGGTTAATGCATTTTTCAGCTATAAAACTTTGGCTATAATAAAGCATTTTCCGGCTATAGTTCTTTTGTTATAATTAAGCATTTGCAAGTGTAATACTCTGGCTTTGATAATGTATGTTCTAAATATGATACTATAGTTATAAAAATATACATCCTATATATAAAGTTTTAGCTATGACAGAAGGGAGGCTGCCATGTCGTTTACACTTTGTAATCTGACAGTAAAAAAAGGAGAGAAAATTCAGGGCTATCTGGATCTGCCATTTACCGATGAAGATAAGCTCCCCTGCACTTTGATTTACGGAGACAGGGAAGGCCCGACGGTTCTGGTGGACGGCGGTATCCACAATGCGGAATATGTGGGTATCGAGTGTGTCACAGGCCTGGGACAGATGCTGGAGCCCTCAGACATCAAGGGAATCCTGATCATGATTCATCTGGTAAATGTGAATGGCTTCAAGGCCAGGACGGTCAGTGTATCCGCCGCAGATGGCAAGAATCTGAACCGGGTTTTCCCCGGGGACCCCAATGGAACCTACACCGATAAACTGGCTTATTTTATGGAGAAGGAGCTCTTCTCTAAAATTGATTATTATATTGATGTCCATAACGGCGACTGGTTTGAGGACCTGGCACCCTTTATCTACTGTGTGGGTAATGCGGCACCGGAAGTGGCTGCCAGGGCGGTGGAGATGGCCAAGGCGGCAGATGTTCCCTACTATGTTGCCTCTGGCAGCAATACAGGTGGCGCCTACAATTATGCGGGTTCTCTGGGTATTCCATCGGTTCTTCTGGAACGGGGCTGCTACGGACTCTGGAGTCCGGAAGAAGTTATGGCCTCCCAGAAAGACGTCCGTAATATCCTGAGGGTAATCGGTGCCTTCGACTCTGACCGTTTTCTCTATGACAGGCAGAGTCAGGTGCCCAGACATATGACCCATGCCCATTACGTGGATTCTGCCCACAGTGGCTGCTGGTTCCCCCAGAAGAGGGCCGGTCAGGTTGTAGCCGCGGGAGAGCTGCTGGGAGTTATGAAGGATAATTTTGGAAATGTTATCGAGGAAGTCAGGCTGGATGAGCCTTGTATTATCCTGTACCAGACCGTTTCCTATTCGGTGCCCAAAGACAGTCCCCTGGTAGCTTACGGTCATTATGATGACTGTGTCCAGGACAAGGATGCGGATGAGCATGCCCACCAGCATGAACAGGATTACAATCATGTCCATGAAAGAGATCTGGAGGAACTCCATGAAAGCAGGGGTGTGGCCGCTGTTCTGGGAGCCGATAATGAACTCCATGGAATATAATGAATTTGGAGCTGCCCTGTAAATCTGACGGTATCTAATGGACCTGACGGTATTTCATGAACATGATGATATTTAATGAATTTGGCGGTATCTGATGAATTTGTCAGTATTTAAAAAATAAGTCGGTATCTGCTAAACCTGCGCTTTAAGTCTGTGAGGATTCATTCATGAAGTCTGGGAAAAAAGACCGGGATTCAAATCCTGGCATTCAGGATAATGAGATTACAACAGAAGAGGGAATAACAAATGAAGGAAGGGCAAAAGAGGTACCTGTAAATGAGAATTCAAACAGGGACCTGACCCAGGGGAGTATCCCGGGCAAGATTCTTCTTTTTGCCCTGCCCTTGCTTTTTAGCAGTCTGATCCAGCTTCTCTACAGCACGGTAGACCTGATTTTTGTCGGACAGTTCCTTGGAACGGAATCAGCGGCCTCCATAGGAGCCAGTGACCTTTTAATCACCTGCATGGTAGGTTTCTTTACAGGTATGGCTGTAGGAACCAATGTAATAACCGGCAGGTATTTCGGGGCTAAGGACTGGGACCAGTTAGGGAAGCTGATTTACAGTATTTTCCTGGCCGGACTGGTGGGGGGAACCTGCCTGGTTGTCTTTGCCGAGCTTTTTGCCCCTTATTTTCTTACCTGGATGGGGACGCCGGCAGCCATATATGGCTTGGCTATCCGCTATCTGCGGATTTACATTTTAAGCATGGTTTCAGTTGTCCTTTACAACCTTTTAAGCGGAGCCGTCAGGGCTATGGGAGACTCGAGAACTCCCATGCTGCTGCAGCTGGCAGGAGGCATACTGAATATCATTGCTGACTATGTATTTATCGTTTATCTCCACATGGGAGTGGAAGGTACAGCCATTGCTACCGTGATCTCCCAGACCTTTGCGGCCCTGTGTATCATAGGCTATCTGTGTCTGATGAAGACATCCTATCGGCTGCAGATCAGGGGCAGACATTTTGACTGGTCCATCATAAAAAATATTTTAAAGGTGGGTGTACCCTCAGGGATCCAGTCTATTATCATCACCTTGTCTAACATCATTATCCAGTCCCAGATTAATACTCTGGGAGTAAATGAGATTGCTTCCTTTACCATCTATTTTAAGTCGGAAAACATGCTCTGGCTGCCTCTTCTGGCTTTGGGCCAGGCGGCTGTATCCTTTGTCAGCCAGAATTACGGGGCCGGCAAATGGGACCGGATCAGCAAGGGCAACCGCTTTACTATCTTTGGAGGAGCCATCTTTACATTTTCTGAAGCCATGATTCTGCTTGTCCTGGCACCTCTGATCGTGGGCCTTTTCACAAAGGCCCCGGAAGTGGCTGCCCTGACCATGCAGGAGATGAGGATAACTTATCCAATGTATTTCATGTGTACAGTTATTGAGATACTGAGTAGTAATATGAGAAGCTTCGGCAAGGCCGTCTATCCCATGGCCATCGTGATCTTCAGTTATTGCGGGGTCAGAGTCCTGAGTCTTTTACGGCTTATGTCTGCTTTCCACAGTGTCAAGGCAGTAGCATTTTGTTATCCTATATCCTGGACCTGTGCCTTGGTCCTGCTTTGGGTTACTTACCGGAAGATAATGCCGGAAAAGGCAAGGAAATTATTCTAGATTATTGATAATATCTCTCAGGAAGGTCAAATACATATTGACAATATAAAGGAAAGTATTTATACTAAGCTTACAACAGTTGATAAATTGTTCAACTGAACAACTATTGTAATTATATGTCAAACCTGGAGGGATTTAATGGAAACGAAAAAAACCGACTGTGAACCTTTTAATCAGGAGGTCATTGAAACTGCCATGCAGCAGATGCCTAAGGAGAAGGATATCACAAGAGTATCTTCGTTTTTTAAAGTTCTTGGTGATAACACCAGGATCCGCATTTTATATGCGCTCAAGGGTCAGGAGATGTGTGCCGGGGATATTGCGGTCCTTCTTAATATGACCAAGTCGGCTGTATCTCATCAGCTGGCGATTATGAGAAACATGCATCAGGTGCAGGCCAGAAGAGAAGGGAAGAATATCTTCTATTCTCTTGACGACCAGCATATCGTAGACATCATTGAAGAAGCACTGATTCATATGACCCACGTTGACCAGTAAAGCTCATAATACTAACTTTTAACAGGAAGGAAACAGCCATGCAGAGAAAAGTTTATATTCTTGAAGGTCTTGACTGCGCCAACTGCGCAGCCAAAATCGAAAACAAGCTGAGTAAGATGCCTGAGTTGTCAGATGTTTCTGTGACTTATGCTACCAAGCAGCTAAGATTTTCAGCAGAAGACCCGGAAGCCCTGGTTCCTAAAATCCAGGAAGTGATCTCTTCTATGGAACCGGATGTGTTTGTGGTGGAGAGGAACCGGAGACGGTCCCGCGCCGCAGCCGCCACAAGCCACGACCATAGTCACAGCCATGACCATCATGACCATGGGCATAGTCATGACCACGATCACAGTCATGACCACGACCATGACCATGGTCACAGCCATGAAGACAGCTGCGGGTGCGGCCACGACCACGGGCACAGCCATGACCATGAGCACAGCCATGAGGACAGCTGTGGATGTGGTCACGACCACGGCGACAGCTGTGAGACAGGCCACAGTCACCATCATGACCATGACCACAGTCATGACCACGACCATGACCATGACCATGACCATGAGCACAGCCATGAAGACAGCTGCGGATGTGGCCACGACCACGGACATGATCACAGCCATCACCACCATGACCATGATCACAGTCCCCATGCTACCAGGTCCCACACCCATTTTGTGGAGGAACACCACCATGTAAATGGTCATCCTGATGACTGTGAATGTGATGATTGTACATCCTTTGTAGAGTACTGTGACATCTGTGGTGAGAGTCTTGCAAAATGTAATTGTAAGATGCCTGACGATGACATGGAGAAGAGGGTATATATTTTAGAGGGTATCGACTGTGCCAACTGTGCGGCCAAGGTGGAGGCTAAGATCCGGCAGATGCCGGAGGTAGGATTTGCTTCTGTGACTTTTGCAACCAAACAGCTCCGTGTCTCTGCTTACAATCAGGACCAGCTGCTGCCAAGACTTCAGGAGGTTGTTGACTCCATTGAAGATGGGATTACAGTGGTTCCCAGACAGAGAAGAAAGACCTCTGCCATCTCCAATACCAAGATTTATATCTTAGAAGGCCTGGACTGCGCTAACTGTGCGGCGTCCGTGGAGAGAAAGCTGAAGACCCTGCCGGAGGTAGATGATGTTACCATCACCTATGCCACCAAGCAGATGAAGCTTTCCGCCAAGGACCCGGATGCCATTTTACCAACCGTTATCAAGGCCATTGATTCTGTGGAGGATGGCATTACGGTTATTCCCAAGGAGACAGTGAAGACTACAGCTGCTGCTGAGGAGAAGAAAGAATCCATCATGGATAATCCTCTCTTTTCCATCGGTCTCGGCGCTGTCATTTTCATTATCGGAGAGATCCTGATTCATACCGTGATACCGGAGAGCTCTCTGGCATCCTTTGCCATATTTATTGTTGCTTATCTGATCCTGGGCGGCAAGGTTCTCATGGCCGCTTACAAGAATATCAAAAAGGGACAGGTATTTGATGAGAATTTCCTCATGTGTATCGCTACCATCGGTGCCTTCTGTATTCGGGAGTTCCCGGAAGCCGTAGGCGTTATGCTCTTCTACCGGATCGGTGAGTATTTCGAAGACCGGGCTACGGAGCAGAGCCGGAGCCAGATTATGGAAGCCGTTGATTTGAGACCTGAAGTAGTAAACCTGGTAATTGGTAACGATGTCCGGGTGGTTGATGCTGAGGAAGCCAATGTTGGTGATATTCTCCTTGTCCGTCCCGGCGACAGGATTCCTCTTGACGGTGTTATCATCGACGGTGAGAGCCGGATCGATACCTCACCGGTTACCGGCGAGCCGGTACCGGTTATGGCAAGAGTTGGTGACAATGTGGTATCCGGATGTGTCAATACTTCCGGCCAGCTGAAGATGAGGGTAGAGAAGGTCCTGGAGGAATCCATGGTAACCCGTATCCTCGATTCCGTGGAAAATGCCGCTGCCAGCAAGCCTGAGATTGATAAGTTTATTACCAAGTTCGCAAGAGTTTACACACCATTTGTTGTATTCTTTGCCTTGTTTGTAGCCCTTGTATTACCATTCATTATTCCAAACTGGCATTATCTGGTGGATCCGTCCTATGTGGACAAGACCAATTCTGTCATTTTCGGAACCAGTGGAACCGCATCCATCTACACAGCCCTTACCTTCCTGGTAATCAGCTGTCCTTGTGCTCTGGTACTGAGTGTGCCTCTGGCCTTCTTCTCTGGAATCGGTGCAGCCTCCAAGAAGGGTATCCTCTTTAAGGGCGGTATCGTCATTGAGGGACTTAAGGGCGTCAAGGCAGTTGTCATGGATAAGACCGGTACCATTACCAAGGGTAACTTTGTAGTACAGAAGGTGAATCCGGCCATAGCGGACATGTCCGAGGACCAGCTGCTGACCATTAGTGCCAGCTGTGAGCTGTCCTCCACCCACCCGATCGGCAACAGTATCGTGGAAGCAGCCAGAGAGAAAGGCCTGGAGATTGAAAGACCGGAAAAGGTTCATGAGATCGCCGGTCAGGGAATCAAGGCAGAGACTTCCTATGGAACGATCCTTTGTGGTAACAGGAAGCTGATGGAGGCCCATGAGGTTGATCTGTCCGCTTACCAGACTACCGATTTTGGCACGGAAGTACTGGTTGCCTTAAATGGAGTTTTCGCAGGAAATGTTGTGATTTCTGATACCATTAAAGAGGATGCGGCATCTGCCATCGCCAGTGTCAAGGATCTGGGCATCAAGACCGTTATGCTGACCGGTGACGCAGAGGAGAGTGCAAGAGCTGTGGCAGACCAGACCGGTGTTGATGAGGTTCATGCCAAGCTGCTGCCCCAGGACAAGCTGTCCGAGTTACATAAGATCCGTCAGAATGATGGCGCGGTTATGTTTGTTGGAGATGGTATCAATGACGCACCGGTACTGGCCGGCGCTGATGTAGGAGCAGCCATGGGAAGTGGCGCAGATGCAGCCATCGAAGCAGCAGATGTGGTATTTATGAATTCTGAGATGATTGCCATTCCTGAAGCCTTAAGCATCGCAAGGATGACTAACTCCATTTCCTGGCAGAACGTATACTTTGCCCTGGCAGTGAAGATTATCGTTATGATCATGGGTCTCTTCGGTTTTGCCAACATGTGGCTGGCTGTATTTGCCGACACAGGCGTATCCGTGATCTGTCTGCTGAACTCCATCCGGATTCTGCGGAAATAGGGGAATCTTTTTGAGAGGAATACCTTTTTTGAAAGAGAATCTTTTCCCAATAGGATCTATGATCTGTCGTTTTATGCCATTGTTTGAAAGAGAATATAATATTGAGAGTTTGTTGAGTCTGACAGATGTTTAATCTGTTCTAAAAAAGAGGCTGCCACTTGGGCAGCCTCTTTGACTTAAAAGGCGGGAATCCACCATATCCTGTGTTATGTCATGCATATGTCAAACACAGGGGACAGGGAGGACTTCCTGCATTTTTTTATTACAATATATGTCTGGTCTATTTAAGTTTAACTGCCGTTCCATAGGCCATGACTTCGGCGGCACTCTGCATGATGGAGGAAGTGGTAAAGCGGACACCTACAACAGCATCGGCTCCCAGTGCCTCAGCTTCACTAATCATCCTGCTGACAGCGATGTCCCTTGCATTTTCCATCATCTGATTATATCTTTTTAATTCCCCTCCTACCAGAGTCTTCAGCCCTGCCCCGATGTCACGGATGGCGTTTACAGTCTGTATGGTGCTTCCCTTGACCAGACCCAGTGATTCCAGTTCTTTTCCTTCTATGGTTTCCGTTGTAACAAGTAACATATACTACCTCCTTGGATTATGGGCAAATGTTATTATTTTTTTTAAAAGTATCATATGCTGCCAGAAAAGTAAATGCAGCTGTTTTTTCCGGAATTCCCAACCGGTAGAAGGAGAATGTATAAGTCCTTTAAAAGAGATGCCGGCCCCTGGAAGCCAGGGTCTGAAATCTATCAGGATCTGAGAACTCTGGAATTGTGAAAAGTCATTAATTGATTATATTTTTTTCATTTTACAAATTTGGATATGATGTCAATTGTAAAAGCATTAATACTATGGTATTCTCTTAAATGTTGTGCTTGTAAGTAAACGGAAGCGGGCCTTTCTGTTATAATGGTTATAGAAGGTTCCATCTTTAAAGCGGTGGAAAAAGCAGAAGGAGATGACTTAAGATGGCTGACAGAATCAAGATGGAAGAAGGAGAAGTAAACTACGGCTGGCTCAGTCCCACTGGCCGTTTTTATCCGGTGAGCTGGGGCCAGCATGACAGCTGGGCCCAGGACCATATCAAGGAACTGGTGGACTGGGAGAGCCTGTCTTTGAAGGAGAGGATCAGCTCTGCCGGCATGGGGGACGTTTTGATGAACCGGGGCTGGATTCTCCTCCATAATCCCAGGCATGGCCTGGCCATTCCCACCCGCAAGGAGGGAAGGAGATATACCAAGGCTCAGGCTGACTTCCTTTACGATTACTATATCGAGCGCGGGGAAAATGAAAGGGCGGCTCAGATAATCCGTGACCTGGATGAGGAGATTTAGAGAACCCCCTTCCGGTCTCTACAAGAAAGAGTCCCCTTGCGGAAACCCGCACTGGGTGTAGTTATATCAGTGACATATTTCCTGTAGACTGGCTTATCAAAAGAAAGAAATCTGATCTCGTATTTTATATAGAATTATAAAATCTGCATCAAAACAAGGGCGGAGGATGAAATATATGGTAGTAGTCTATGAGTTTTTCAGTAATGAAGCGATAGAAAATGTCATCACCTGCATGCATTTCAAAGTAGATAAGGTCGTTTTCTTTGAATACTATGATGTAAGAAGAGATAAAAAAGAAAATGTAAAAAGATTCCTGGAAAGATATTGCGGGGTTCAGACGGTTGTTTTTCAGCCCCTGCCGGCCAATGACCTGCAGGCAGTCCTGAAAGCCATGGAAAATGAGATCCGCTATGAACTGGACCAGGGAGCCCGGTTTTATTTTGACATTACCGGAGGAGAGAGCCTGATTCTGGTTGCCTTCGGTATGCTGGCCAGGGAATACAAAGCCCCCATGCACATCTATGATATTGAGAAGGACAGGCTGATTGAACTGGATTCCGGATTCGATGCAGCTGTCAGCAGGGAGCTGGAGACACAGGAGGTCAAGCTGAATCTGGAAAGCTTCATCGGTCTGCAGGGTGGAGTCATTAACTGGAGGCAGCATAAGGGAATTAAGGGAGGCGGAGATCCGGAATTTCTGGAGGATGTTACAAAGATCTGGCGGATTGCTGGAAAATACACCGATTACTGGAACTTGTTTACAGATTTCCTCAGGAAAAACATGGTTCCCGACCAGGATCTTTCGGTTGATAAACCAGCCAGCCAGGTGCTTAATGCCCTTTTAACCTCCCATACCAAACTACATACTCCGGCCATGCTCAACAGTATCCTTGATGAACTGGCAGATGAGGGTATACTCCTGGATGTAAACCATAGATACGGAAACTATCATTTCAGATTTAAAAATCAAAGTATAAAAGAGTGTATCTGGGAAGGCGGCAGTATTCTGGAGCTTTATACTTTTAAGCTGGAAATGGAGACCAGCCAGGATTGTGGTGTGGGAATCCATCTGGATTGGGATGGAGTAATCCAGGACAGGAGGGGTATCGATGTCCTGAATGAGATTGATGTCTTGAGCATCAGGGGAAATATCCCTACCTTTATCTCCTGTAAGAGTGGCAATATGAGTACCCAGCAGGTCCTTCATGCCCTCTATGAGCTGGAGACTGTGGCCAGCCGTTTTGGAGGGAAATATGCCAGAAAGGTCCTGGTGACTGCCAGGGAGCTGGGTGATGTCTACCTGGAGAGAGCGGTTGAAATGGGAGTGGAGGTAAGGCCCCTGTTTCTATCAGAAGAGAGCAGCTGAAATGGAAGTGGAGGTAAGGCTCCTGTTCCTATCAGAAGAGAGCAGCTGAAATGGGAGTGGAGGTAAGGCTCCTGTTTTTATCAGAAGAGAGCGGTTGAAATGGGAGTGGAGGTAAGACCCCTGTTTCAGCCAGAAGAGGGCAGGACTAAAAAACTATAAAAATGGAAAATAGTTAAAATATCAGAATAGAAAGCATTATTTAAGAAAAATATCAGAAAAAAGAAATATTTCCTATTATTTTTTCCACAAGAGTCCTTGATTCTGCTATAATAAAAAGGCAAATCCCAGCCAGCTTAACTGGTCCGGGACCTGTTAATAGTATTCAGACACTGCCTGTTAATGACCCGGAAAAAGAGCAGGCGGCAGAAAGGGGGATCCATTATGAAGAGTGTAGAATTTGAAGTAAGAAGCTCAAAACACACCCAGATGGTAGACATCACAGAGAAAGTACAAAGGATTGTTACTGAAAGTGGCGTAGAAGACGGTATCTGTATGGTGTCTGTTCCCCATACTACCGCCGCGGTTACGATCAATGAGAACGCGGACCCGGATGTGGTCCGGGATATCATCAAAGAGATGGGCAAGATGGTTCCCTGGGAGGATGATTACAGGCACATTGAGGGAAATGCCGCCGCCCATATCAAGTCCAGTCTCATGGGTTATTCCGAGAGTATCATTATTGAGGACGGTCGTCTTATGCTGGGCATCTGGCAGGACATCTATTTATGCGAGTATGACGGACCCCGCAGACGCCGGGTCAAGGTAAAGATCATAGAAGGCTGAGGAATCAGTAGTGTATGATAAAAATGGAAGTGTTTACAGACTATAGGATCACTGCAAGGAGATTAATGAGTGACAAAAGAAAGCCGGCGGTTCAATTTGAACCGGCCGGCTGCTTTATTTTTCAGGGTTTTTATTTGGGTATTACCTTACCTTTTTGAATCTGTTTTACACATCGATCGATATATTCATAGCTATAGGGGCACATACTCCTGAAGGCGGAAGGATGCATCGTATATTCGGCAAAAGCCTGGGCGAAGTACTCCATACTGGTGGAAGTGACATAAGAACGGGAAGTCAGGTTGTCAAGGGCATGATACTTATCTTTTTCATAATAGTAGATTTTCTTAAAAAGCGAACTGCTGCTTTTTAATCTTACATAGCCCTGGTTATGAACGATACGGATGTTTGAGCAAAGGAAATCTACACAGTGGCCAAGCTCATGGTAGCCAACGATGGTCCCAAGGTATTCAGGCTGGATGTAAATGATTAATTTCAGATGTTTTTTCCTTCCGGTAATCCAAAAGCTGCCTCTGGTTAAGCCGGAGTAACCATAGGGAAGGTTATTGGTGGTAATGAATCTTCCACCATGCTTTTTCACCTGCTTCAATACCTGTTTATTGGCGACCGGACAAATGGAAGAGATGTTCTTGTAGGTTTGGGCCTGGCTTTTTATACTAGCGGCAGGCAGGGTCGATACCATAAACAGGACCAGGAATAAGAAAAGGACTCTTGAGAGGCCTCTAAGTAACGGGCGATGTTCTTTCATAAGCTTTCCTCCTCATTAAGATTTGTTCAGTACCGGTAAATAGCCAGGCTTACAAATCAATTTTAAAGATATATTATAACTAGATTATAACAGTTTTTAAATATAGGCTCAACATCGAACGACGATCAATGTCAGATCCCAAAGTTCTGGCATCAAAGGACTGGCTATATCAGGTCCGAAAATCTCGGCATTGAATGACCTGCAATGTCAGATCCGAGATTCCGGGAATAATTCAAGGCAGGTATTTCTCAGCCACCAGGTCGGTGAGGCTGCCTGCCACCATATCCCTAAGGTCAGCTTCCTTAGTCCCGGGATAGATCCAGGACTCCAGCATTTCTTCTGACAGGATAAGGGGCATGCGGTCATGAATCCTGGCCAGGTCGGGAGAGGGTTCCCTGGTCAGGATTGTGAAGGCAGGGTAGCTAAAGCCATTGGCCAGGCTTTCAATCTGATAAAGTCCTGCCAGCCAGGTGACCTGGCGGTCCTTTGTCTGGATGGCATACTTGTCACCGGTTATCCGCCTGCCTCCCCTCTCTATATGGTCCCACTCAAAATACCAGGAGGAGGGGATCAGACACCGCCTCCGTTTCCAGGATTCCCTGAAAGAACTCTTGACGCCGGCGGTTTCAGAACGGGCATTCACCAAAGGCCTTTTCAGGCCGGCTACTGTATAGCCCCAGACCATGGGGTAAGTCCGCCGGCTGCCACTCTGATCCGGAGCCACTACCGGAACCATATTGCCGGGCCGGACTTCTCCTTCTGTGACCAGGTCCTTTCCCAGCTTATCTATCATTCTGGAGGTCAGGGACGACCGGCGTGCTTCTTCTATGATTGGTCTCAGTTCCGGGGATAATTCCATAAAATATCTGGTACACATATATTCTCCTTATGAATGGTGCGCCTGCCTTAAATAACCTTAAATATAATATTTATCAAATGATAATTTAACTTCACTTTACCATATTCAGGGGCATAGTTCTATAAAAACACGGTAATCTGGTTTTGCCTGGCTTAGTTCAGGGACTGTCTTAAAACAGATCCATAATAATTATAAAATAATATCGAAAACAAAGTAAACTATTTGTAAAAGAAAGTGAATTTTACATATGAAAATGACTAGATTAATGCTATAATGGATGTTGGTTTCTTTATTAATCCGGACGACAGATTTTAGTTTTGCAATAAAGACGCCGAGAAACAGAGCTCGGGGAGTAAAAAATATGAAAAGAAATAGAAGATTAAAGGGGAAGCGGGTTCATTTACCTACGATTTTAGTTGCCATGTTTCTTGGGATACTGGTTGGTTTTGGCCTGCAGATCAACATTGCCATGGTGCATGCCATCAGAGGGAAAGATGCTGCTTCCATTGGCAACAGTCAGCTTTTGCGGTTTTTTTATAATCTACGTCACGCTGTCGTGAAGAATCCGTCTACAGTACTACAGTGTGATCTTGCAGCAGTGCTGGTGTTTTGTTTGTTCATCTTTGTAATTATGCATAAGTACAGCCGCAGAGACTACATAAGTTGTTCTTTTGCGGCTCTTGTTTTTGGCATGTGTGTCTGGCTGGGCAGGATTTTCCATAGAGGTCCTTACTGGACCGAAGCCATAGCCAATAACAGCCAGCGGCTGAAAAGTCTGTGGCTTATATTGAGTTACAGTTGTATATTCTTCCTGCTTATACTGGCCCTGACAACCTTTCTGAGGCTCCTTCCGGACAGATCGGCAGAATGGTTTGGCCCACCCGGATCCTCGTCCTTGTCTGTGAGGAAGAAACTGGCCATTTATACAGGTTTACTTTTACTCTTCTGGCTTCCTATGTTTATTGCCTTCTGGCCGGGTAACCTGAAGGGTGATACCGCTTTTCAGATCCTGCAGTTTTTCCATTTTCCAATCCGGTTTCAGAGCCATTGGATTACAGATGGAAAAGAGATCCTTTATTCCAATGACCATCCATTCATCCAGACTATGCTGCTGGGCTCTTTTTTGAAGCTGGGTCATCTGCTTGGCTGGAATGAACTGGGCATTTCCCTATACGTTTTCATCCAGATGATTGGCTTTATCCTGGCCATAGCCCTTTTTCTGCTATCCCTGGAGCATTTTGGCCTGGACAGGAGGATCATATATGTAGTTTTGCTGATGTACTGTATTATGCCGGTATTCAGTATCCATGTGGTTTTGATTTCGGGTGACTCGATGATGACCTTCTTTTTCATGTATTATATGCTGGCCCTTTTATGGATTTTCCGGACAAAGGGAAGAATACTGGATAAACGGTCTTTTAGAATCGGTCTGCTAACGATAAGCTTTCTGCTTTGTGCTTCCAAGAACCAATGCATTTATGTCGCCTTTTTGACGGGAATCCTTCTTTTATGGGTATATAGAAAAAGGTGGAAGCAGGTATTGATTGCCATCTTTCTGCCTTTATTTATCTATCAGTTTTTATATTGTGGACTCCTGTTTTCCCTGATGCGTGTCAATAAGGTAGGGGGCCAGGAAGCCCTTTCCGTAACCTTCCAGCAGGTTGCCCGCACGGTTAAATATCATGGGGATGAGCTGACTGAGGAAGATAAAAAAGCAATTGACAGCATAATTGTTTATGAAAACATTAGTAGAAAATATGATCCTGACCTGGCAGATCCGGTTAAGAGAACCTTCCGGGTCGATGCATCATCTGAAGATCTTAGGAATTATTTCCTGACCTGGGCCAGACTGGGTTTAAAGTATCCCGGGGAATATGTACAGGCTTTTCTTGATTTTACTTCTTCTTATTATTATCCCCTGCCTTTAGTGAAGGAACCCAAATTTTTCTGGAAGCATACTAATATAGAACATTTAAATAGTATAGAATGGGTTCGCTTAACGATCCCCCAATCTTTCTTTGATGAAATGTGGTTTGATCAGCCGGAAAGTCTTGGCGGCTGCCGGGAGCTGGCTAAATCTATAATCAGGTTGATGCATTCCATGCCGTTTTTAGATTATTTCGCATATGCCGGTTGTGTAATCTGGCTGATACTGGGTCTGCTGCTGCTATTCTGGCTGCAAAAGGATTACCAGAACCTTCAGTTCTGTTTTCCGGTATTTTTGTTTATCGTCATTTGTTTTCTGTCGCCAAAGAACGGTAATTTCCGCTACATTCTTCCCGGAGCATTTATGCTTCCCCTTATGATGACATGCCTGTGGAATTCATTTTCCGGAAAAAAGGCTGACCTTGTCAGTAGGAACTCTGACATATAACAATAGACTGGAGGAGAAATGATAAGAGAAAATGAAATCGTCCGTATCTACGGAAGAGAATATAAGGAAAATACCATCCGGCTGCTGGAGGAGACGGACCTGGCGGCTCTGATCCCTTCCAGGGACAGCAGGATCGGGATCAAGCCAAATCTGGTATCTCCCACGGAGGCCTCCTGGGGGGCTACGACCCACCCGGAAATTGTTGCAGGCCTGCTGGAATATCTTCAGGACAGAGGCTTCCATAACATAGTGATCGCAGAAGGTTCCTGGGTGGGAGACAGGACTTCAGAGGCCTTTGACCTGTGTGGTTACAGGGAACTGGCAGACCATTACGGGGTCCGGCTTGTGGACGCCCAGAAGGACCAGTTCCGTGTCAGAGACTGTGCCGGCATGGATTTGAAGATCTGTGCCTGTGTCGATGACATAGACTTTATGATCAATGTGCCTGTTCTGAAAGGCCATTGCCAGACAAAGATTACCTGCGCCCTGAAAAACATGAAGGGCTTGATTCCCAACACGGAGAAGAGACATTTCCACTCCATGGGACTTCATAAACCCATCGCCCACTTGTCCGCCGGGATCCGCCAGGATTTTATCCTTGTGGACCATATATGCGGTGACCTGGATTTTGAAGACGGGGGTAATCCGGTGGTTAGAAACTGTATTATGGCGGCCAGAGACCCTGTCCTGGTGGACACCATGGTATGCCATCTACTGCATATTGATCCTGCCCAGGTTCCATATATTGGTATGGCCGCAGATCTTGGCAGCGGCAGTATGGACTTTGATCCATCTCTGGTCCGTACCCTGGGCGAGGCAGGAAAAGAGGACCTGCCCAGGGAGAGGAAGATCGTGGAACTTCAGGATGCGGTGGAAGAGGTGGAATCCTGTTCGGCCTGCTATGGCTATCTGATCCCGGCCCTGCAGATGCTGAAAGAGGAAGGTTTACTGGACCGGCTGCCTGGAAAGATTGCCATAGGCCAGGGCTGGCGGGGTAAGACCGGCAGTATAGGGGTAGGAAACTGTACGTCAGGTTTTGATTTCTGTATCAAGGGCTGTCCTCCCCTGGAGACCCAGATTTATGAGGAACTAAAGACCTTGATTGTGAGTCTGGAAAAATAAGGAAGGAATAATAAGCCAGGAAAAACAAGGCAGAAAAAACAATCCAGGAATAATAAACCTGGAATAAAAACCAGTAATAATAAACCAGGAAAAATAACCAGGAAATCAAGTTTTTTTGTATTGTTCATGGAAGCAGCGGATCATTTCCAGGTTGTAATCCACCTGGATGCCCTTGTGGATCAATTCCAGGTCAAAACAGGTTCCGGCAAGGGACTCTCCATCTATGTTCGCCTTGACCAGCCGGTCGCTGGAGATCTGCAGCCGGTCCGTCCGGATCATATGCAGGGCAGGATTCTTCAGGTGGCCGGCCTTCTTCATGGATAAGATCATGGCAGCCATCCTGGGCCTGGATATTTTATCAACAAGGTAGACCTCCATATGGCCATCATTAAGCTGACTTCTTGGGGATACTTTATAGCCGCCCCCATAATAGCGGCCATTGGCAGCCACAAGGGTGGTAAAAGTTTTTTCAACAGTATTTTCATCCCACTGTACCTTTAGCCTTCTTCCTTCCTTGTAAGAGAAAAAGTGGTAAAGGACACCGGCATGGTAGCGCAGGGGGCGGGGGATAAGCCGGTTATGGATGAAATGATCATCATTGGCGATATCGGCGTCGATGCCAAAGCAGGCAGTGTTTATGAAATAGCGGTCGTTGATCCGTATGACGTCAAGGGCCTGTATCCCTGGAAGCAGTGTATCCCGGCAGACATGAAAGAAGTCATTCCCTGTACCGATAGGGATAAAGGAGAGGATATTCCTTGTACCCATTAAATGGTTAAGAAGGATATTCACTGAACCGTCACCGCCAACAGCAGTAATGACGTAGTCCGTCTCTCTGTATTGGTCCATGGAAAGGGCCGCAGCCTCAGGACTTTCATTGATATGAAAGGCATAGTCCCGCCGGAGTCTTTCAGATGCCTGACCCAGAGCCTGGATGAGTCTTGACCAGTTTTTTTTATGTTGAAAACGGTTGATAATATATATGTATTTCATAGAATAGTAAGAGTCCAGTCTGAAATTAAAATGAAGGAACGTTTATATTTTAATTCTCTTTGGCCTCTTTGTCCAGGGTATCTGCTTTTGATCTTTCATAGCCTGTTATGTACTAAAAAAGTAGTTCTTGCAGATGCTTTAATCTGGTAAAATATAAGTAAAGCTTAGCTGAAAAAAATAACCCTGCAGCATCAGAAAATTTAAGGACCGGATTGCTTTATCTGCTGATCCGGTCCTTTTCTCTTAAACTTTCTCTTTAATTCTTTCTTGGATTTTCTTTTAAATATTTTCTTAATCATATCTTCTTATGGGCGGGTAAACCGGATTTTTAATTATACAGGTAATTGCCGTTTACCCAGCCGTAACAGTCATAATCAGGGGAGTAAACCTTTACATAGTCTCCGCTCCAGTGGCTGGTCACGATTACCACGTCTCCATTGTAGAGTCTGCCGATGATATTGCTGTCAGAGTAGGAAGGCCTGCTTCTCAGGGCCAGGTAGTTTTTGGTACCTCTGACGGTGGCCATATTTTCATGGTCGTAGTCGTCTTCGATATCCCAGGATTCATTATAATCGTCGTAACCATCGTAATCGTCGTAGTCGTCATCGATGTCCCAGGACTCGGCCATGATGGGCCTTGCTGCTGCGGATACGGGAAGTGTTGTTCCTGTTGCTGTTCCGGTGATTGCTGTTGCTGCCATTGTTAAAAGAATACCCATTGTTGCGATTGCTTTTTTCATTTCCTTTTCCTCCTAATTTCTTCTGAATCCTTCTGATGTATATTCAGATAGTTTTATTTATACTTTGTAGTGATCTGCTTTGTTTTTGTTTACATGCATATCTTACCATGGCATATATCACACAAGTATCACACAGGAATCTAAATAATTTAGGAAAATAATTATAGGAAAATAAGGGAAAATGAACTGTCTGGGAAAGCTTTTTACGAAGATGAGAATAAGAGGAAATGAATTGTCCTGAAAAGCTTTTTACAGAGATGAAAATACCGGTATTTGTGCTATAATTTATAGGGGAAAAAATATGAATCGTCTTCCAGGTTAGAAGCCGGGGACGAAAATCTTTTGTAGGAGGGGAAGCTAACATGACGGTAGAAGAAGCCCGGCAGATCCAGAGAGACTTCTATGAGATCTCAGTGCCTTCGGAGGAGGATATCTTCCTCTACACAGAGGCCATGGAATATCTGATTCATGAGGAGAAGAAACCGGAGGATATGCTGACCCTGGGAGGCTGGTATTATGGGCAGAAGGACTTTGACCTGGCTCTTAAGTACTATGAGATGGCGTCGGTCTACGATATTGACGAGGCCGATGAGTGTCTGGGTTATATCTGGTATTACGGCCGGACCGGTCAGAGGGATTTCGAAAAAGCTTTCAATTACTATTCCCGGTCCATGGCCCGGGGTAACCTGGTCTCCACCTACAAGCTGGCAGACATGTATAAAAACGGCTATTATGTGGAAAAGGATTATGATAAATATAAGGAAATGATCGAGGACCTCTATCCAAAGATAGAGAAGACCCAGTACTTGTTTGAGCCATTGTCGGAGATATTTACCAGGCTGGCCCGGATCCGCAGGGAGGAGGGGAAGCTCGATGAGGCGGCAGACCTTTTTCTGCGGGCCAAGGATTTTCTGGCCCAGCGGATCAGTTACAATGCATTTTTCGGCAATTTAAATATTATGAAATGGCTGATCGATGACCTCTATGAGATTCTGGAATTTGACCCGGAGTTTGTGGATTTCTATGACCTGTTTTATGTCCTGAAGACGCCTGCCAGGGTCAGCTTTTATTACAAGGACAGGAAGCAGAATTTAGAATCCCTCATGGAGGGAGGGGCCTGTGTCGTACATTTTAATGACAAATGGTACCATGACCGGGATGAGTTTTTTAGTAAGGCAGTGATTGATGATAAGAAACTGACAGATATATATGATGACCTTTATGGATTTGAGGTGATCAGAATTGAAGGAGATTATTAAAGTTAAAAATGCGGATTACAGCCGCTATGAAGAGCTGCTCCTCAGAAGGGACCGGCTTCGCAAGGAGGCCGGCATATTGCAGGGACTCTACATCAGGGAGTTCGGAGACCTGATGCTGGAAATCTTTGAAAAGCAGGTAGAGTGCATCAGGAAGAAAAAACTGATTGCCAATTACCAGATGGCTTTAAACCATGGAGGCATCATCGACCAGGCAGAGGTAGACCGGTTGCTGAAAGAGGAGATGGAGGACTATCAGAGACAGCTTGAGGAGATGGTGGCTGAGAATGAGGCTGCCAAAAAGGCTGGGGAGGTCAGTACTCTCAAGCTGACCAAGATTAAAAAAATCTACCGGCGGCTGGCCAAACAGCTGCATCCGGACATCAACCCTAAAACCATGGAGATCCCTGAACTTTTTGCCCTTTGGAATGCCATAACAACGGCCTATAACTGCAATAATCTGGAGGACCTGGAAGAGGCGGAGGTCCTGGTCGGCCAGGCCTTAGAAAGAATCGGCCTGGGCTACAGTGAGATTGAGATCCCTGACCTGGACCAGAAGCTTCTTGAGGTGGAAGCCGACATCAGGAGGATCCGGGAGACTGATCCCTACCAGTATAAATATCTCCTGGAAGATGATGCTGCCAAAAAAGACAGAAGGCGGGACCTGGAGGAGAAGAAGAAGGAATATGAGGACTATGAGCAGGAACTGGATGGTGTCATCGAAGACCTGCTGCAAAGAGGGGTGACTATCGTATGGAAAAAGAGCTGACCATTAAGAAAGAGGGTGTAGTCTCTCTGGTGGAGAGCCATGACCTGGAAAAGATTATCAAGCCTTTGACCAGGGAAATCCACCTGTTTGACTCTTTTGTGGCCGGGACCAGCCATCTGGAGGATCCTTCGGTCCTTGATGAGATCAAGGCCGGGGACAAGCTGTCTCTGCAAAGAGAAGAAAACAAATATGACAGTAATGCCATTTTGATCCTGACAGCTGACAAGAAAAAGCTGGGTTACGTACCGGAAAAGGACAACGTGATTTTTGCCCGGCTCATGGACGCAGGTAAGCTGCTGATGGCCCAAATTAAGGAGATTAAGGTGAAGGGAAGCTTTCACCAGATCAGTATCGGCATATACCTGGTGGATTTTTAAATAAGTAACGGTATATATCTGGTGGGTTTCTAAATAAGTACTGGTATATATCTGGTGGATTTATAATAATTACCGGTATGTATTCTGACATATAGTTTATATTCGGAAGTTACTTGAGAGTATTAACACGCTTTAAGAAAACAGACAGATGCGTCACGGTTACGACCAGCCCATTCGCTTTTGGATAGGAAGAAAGTAATCGCGACGCATTTTCTATCTGTAATCCTTTAATTTGCAGGTTTTTAATTAAACTTATGTTTATAAATTAATGTTTTTTGGAATGTTGCTTAGGGAGCAGCTGGTTTTAGCTGATAAATAAGGTCCTTTTTATAGAGAGTGGCCTTATCCCAGGTAGATGCCGTTTACCCAGCCATAACTATTAAGCTCAGCGCTGTAGACCAGAACATAATCGCCATCCCAACGGGTTGTCATAAGGACTTCCTGGCCATTGTGAAGCTGGCCGATGACTTCTCCCTGTCCTTCGCTAGGAATGCTTCTTAATTCAAGGTTTTCAGGGGCTCCCCTGACGATGGAGTAATCTTCTTCATCATCGGACCAATTGGAAGGGTCATTATCAAGGACTGTGAGACTAGGATCTGTTGTCCTGGCACTGGAAATGCCGGACAGCTCTGTCGAAGAAGACTGGTTTTCGGAGGAGGGAGCTGCTGCCTCCACGGTGTCTGTGCTCTGGGCCCTGACTGGTAAGGCTCTTCCCGTAAGTACTGTTGCTGCCATAGTTAAAACGATTGCCATTGATGCGAGTGCTTTTTTCATGATGATTTCCTCCTCTTATTCTTATCTAAATTCATAGGATGGTATTTACTATTAGATGCTTTCTTTTATAGGATGCTTTCTTTTACAGGATACTTTTTTATAGGATGCTTTTTTTATTGGATCCTTTCTTTTATTGGAAATTCCTTTTATTGAAGCTTGTTCTTCCTTGGAAGTTTGTTATCCTTGGATCTTGTTTCTGTTTGTTTTTCTTGCTGTTCTTTTTTACAGTCATAGTTTAACATGGCTTTTGTCACAGAACTGTCACAGTATGTGGTGGCAGGAGAAAATAATTAATGTTATAATCATTAGGGATGAAACAGACATAAACCAGGCCCTGTCTGTGAGGGTAGAGGTCATGCCATTTCCAGGAAAATGTGACCAGTTACACAGACCTGTCCGTTTTGGAAAAAGAGGACTACCGGCAGGGTTCCATGTTTGTTCAGAGAGGAGGAATGGACGTTGAAGCAGCTGATCAACCGGGCCTTTTATGATGCCATCGTGAATTTCGACGAGTCGGAAGAGGCCCAGGATTACTATTATAAAATCATGGACACAGAGACGGAAAAACGGGGCAGGAAGGATACGGTCCGCAACAGGATCCTCCGGGCTTACGCCATGCTCTTTTGTGAGGATATCGGCATGGAGCCCGGCCAGCCGGCCGGTCCCGATGAAGTGGAGGCCACGGCGGACCGGCTCTACACAGGAAGCATGAGCTTCGATCCGGGCCACTGGTACAGAATGAAATATCATTTTCCAGTGATCGACGAGGACAATTATGACCGCTTTGCGGCCCTGGTAATCGCTGACCTCAATGCTGGCCCCCTCCGGGATGCAGTGGTGGAAGGAGGAGACATGCTTCTGGTCGGCGAACCTGATCCTCTGGGTATGACAAGGGAGGAGAGGGAGAAGCAGCAGATCAGAAGGGTAAGCCTTGAAGGAGAGATTACATGAAAGTAATGCTAGTGGATGAGCATCCGGATGAATTAGACCAGTTAAGCCAGATGGTTAGCAAGATAAAGCCGGAGATGGATCTGTTGTGTTTTAACAGCAGTCTGGAGGCCCTGGCGGAAGCCAGAAAAACGGAGATCGACATCGCCATTATTTCCCTAGAGCTGCCCGAACTAAGCGGAATCGACCTGGGCAGGTATCTGACAGACCTCTATCCCATGGTCAACCTGATCTTCCTGGCGGACGGCAGGGAAAAGGGCTATGAGGCTCTGGAAATCCATGCCAGCGGTTATCTTTTAAGGCCTCTGACCAAAAAGGGACTGCAGAGGGAGCTGGAAGACCTGCGCTATCCGGAACTGCAAAAGAAGGCCAAGAGGGTTTTCGCTTACACCTTTGGTAACTTTGAACTGTTTGTGGATGGTAAGCCGGTGGAGTTCAAGTATACCAGGACTAAGGAGATTGTGGCCCTTCTGGTTAATAACAGCGGAGCCCAGACCAGCAACGGAGAGATTATTGCCTCCCTGTGGGAGGATGAAGGGGATCCTAAGAAAAAGGCCTCCTATCTCTGTAATCTCCGCCAGGACCTGCAGAATACCTTCAACCGGCTGAAGCTGAAGGGAATCATTATCAAGCAGAGGGGAAGCATGGCCATCGACAAGGACAAGATCGAGTGTGATCTCTATGACTGGATGGAAAAGAAGGAGAAATCCAAATATTCTTATCTGGGTGACTATATGAATCAGTACAGCTGGGCAGAGTACAAGCATGCCATGCTGGATGAGATCAGCTATGACCTGGCAGGTTATTAAGAGAAAAAGCAGCTAGACGGGACAGCAGGCCAGGCTGGTTTCCAATGATCCGGGAGATGTTTAAGCGCAACTTAAATCGTACATTAAGAAAGAATATAACTAGTTTAATATACAAAATGAAAGAATAAGATTACTGTTTGTATTTGTCTCTATTGAATGTGGCTATAAAACTTGCTAAAATCATCTTATCAGAAGTCGACGTCTGAGGAATTTGAGAAAAAGCCGGGAGGGATCTTCTTGTATATAGAAGGACTGGATGAGTTGGATAATAAGATAATTGAGGTTATAAAAGACCAGGCCAGACTCAGTTATTCTGAGATCGGGGACCGGGTCGGTATCTCCAGAATCTCTGTCAGAAAGCGGATGGATGCCCTTGAGAAAAAGGGAGTAATCCAGGGTTATAAGACAGTCATCGATTCTGCCAGGGCGGCGGAGGGAGTCCGTTTTATCATCGATCTGGAGACGCTTCCGGACTGTTACGAGGATATGGCGGCCTATCTGGCCGGGAGTCCTTATGTCCGACGGATCTACGGCATGTCGGGAGACTGTGCCATCCATGCAGAAGGCTTTGCTTCAAATACCAGAAACCTGCAGCTCTTTGTGAATGCCCTTTACCGCCAGGCCAGTAAGGGGATCCGGAGATTGAACTGTAAGACCGTTTTGACGGTTTTAAAGGATATGGATGGAGGCATCGGCTATGAAAGATATCAGGAATCTGAACATATGGAAAGAGACGGAGAACAGCAGAACTGATTACCAGGACTTTTACGACAGGGATCTGACGGAGTTAAGCCTAAGTGTCAGATCCTACAACTGCCTCAAGCGGGCGGGTTGTCACACCATAGGAGATATACTCAGCTACATGGAGGGAGAGGAGCATGGTCTTCGCCGGATCCGCAATCTGGGCCTGCGCAGCGAGGCAGAGATTCTGGAAAGGATCCAGGAGGCAAGGCAGGACTATCTGAGGTCCAGGCCGGCCGGAGCCAGCGGCGGCAGCAGGACCAGAAAGACGGTGATTAAGCCCTCAAAAAAGATATGGGATATGGATATCGGGGAATTTGCCCTTTCGCGCTGGTCAGAAGACCGGCTTAATGCCTGTGGAATCAGGCAGGTGAAGGACCTCTATCTTAAAAAGCAGGGCAAGGAACCGGGCTGGTACGCCGTCAGGGAGCTCTTTGAGAAGATCACGGCTCAGAGAAGTTAGTAGACCGCCGTCCCGGGCGTTCACCTGTTTAGGGAGACTGGCTGTCCAGAAAGACCGGTTTTCCGGTTAGACCCCCAGCCAGGGCTGATGAGACTCCAATAGAAAATATTTATAGAAGGTATTTTATGGAGGTATGGAATGGAATACAGGAAAGACCGTTACGGTAATGAGATTTCTATCCTGGGCTTTGGCTGCATGCGGTTCGCTCAGTCTGGCGGAAAGATTGATATGGAAAAGACGGAGGAACAGATCATGGCTGCCTTTCAGGCAGGTGTGAACTATTATGATACGGCCTATGTTTATCCGGGAAGTGAGGCAGCCCTGGGTCAGATTCTACAAAAGCATGGGATCAGGGACCAGGTGAAGATCGCTACCAAGCTTCCCCACTACATGATCCGCAAAAAAGACAGTCTGGACAAATATTTTAATGAGCAGCTTAAGAGGCTGCAGACAGACCATGTGGACTATTATCTCATGCATATGCTGACAGATACGGCCACCTGGGACAGACTCTGCGGTCTGGGCATCAGGGAGTGGATCGAAGACAAAAAGAGGACAGGTCAGATCGGGCAGCTGGGCTTTTCCTACCATGGCAACTCAGATATGTTCTGCCAGCTCCTTGACGCCTATGACTGGGACTTCTGCCAGATCCAGTACAACTACTATGACGAGCATTCCCAGGCAGGCAGGACCGGCCTTCATTATGCGGCCTCCAAAGGCCTGCCGGTAATCATCATGGAGCCGCTGCGGGGAGGTAAACTGGCCACGGGTCTGCCGGAAGAGGCCATGGAGGTTATCAGGTCCCACAAGCCAAAATACCGGCCGGCCACTTGGGCCTTTAAATGGCTGTGGAACCAGCCGGAAGTTACATGTGTCCTTTCCGGTATGAATACCTTGAAAATGGTTGAGCAAAATGTCAGGACCGCCTCCCATTCCAAGGCCGGTGACCTGACAGACCAGGATATGGAACTCTTTGACCGCTTGATCGCGGCCATTAATGCGAAGATGAAGGTGGGCTGCACCGGCTGCCGCTACTGTATGCCCTGTCCACAAAATGTGGATATACCCGGGACTTTTGCGGCTTACAACCGGATCTATTCCGATGGTTTCAGCAAGGCATTTTCAGAGTATTTTATGTGCACTGCCATGAGAAGAGACTCGACAGCGGCCTCCAACTGTATTGAATGCGGCAAGTGTGAGCTGCATTGTCCTCAGCACATAGAGATCCGCAAGGAGCTCAAACAGGCGAGAAGAAAGCTGGAGGGCCCTGTTTATAAGGCAGGCCGGGGCCTGGTCAAGTTGTTTAAGGCCTATTAATTAAGACTTCTAAGAGTTAATTAGCATAAGTGTAAGTGATAATTATTGTAGCTGTAAGAGTTAATTTTTATAACTGCCAAAGTTAATTATTGTAACTGTCAGGGTTAATTTCCATAATTGCCAGAGTTCATTGTCATAATAAGAAGTAAGATGCGAAGCTGTCGATCATTCAGCCCCGCATCTTTTTTTGCTATTATCCTAAATATGCTCCTTTCCCTCATTTTTTCCTACATTGCAAAGATATTTTTTTATTCATTCTCTCCTTTCTTGGAAATGGAGTAAATACCGGTAAATTAGTTTTCTTATTTATAATGATCAGATTTATAATGATCAGAGGGGCCATAGCAAGCTCCTGATAGATTCCTGATAAATTTATAATAAACCACAGCTTTGCTTTTAGAAAAATAATATAATAAGTCATAGGGATATTCAAAAACATTCTATATCTTTATGGAGGCATTTCCTGCTGGTCTTATTGAAATCGTATTGGGTATAATTGTTGTATATTTGACTTTAGAAAATATTAAATTTAATAAAAATATGATTTTTATATTACAAATTGTCGGGAAAGTCTTTATTATTAAGAAGAAATTTGGTATATTTAACAAAGGAGAAGACATATTTTTTCCTGTAAATAATTGCTATTTAGGAGGTATGATCAATGGCAAGTATTATTATCAGCCCAAACAAGTACGTGCAGGGCAAGGGGGAGTTAGCCAAGCTGGCTGACTATGCAAAGAATTTTGGAAAGAAACCGTTCATTCTGATTTCTGAGGGCGGCAAGAAGCGTTTTGGCAGCCTGATTGAGAAAAGCTTTGAAGGCACAGACGCCGAGCTGATATTCGAAGCTTTCCACGGGGAGTGCTCCAGGAATGAGATCAATCGTCTTGTGGAGATTGTTAAGGCCAAAGAGTGCGATATGGTAATCGCTGTGGGCGGCGGCAAGATCTTTGATACCGGCAAGGCTGTAGCTTACTACTGTGGCACACCGGTTATCGTGGCTCCCACCATCGCCGGAACAGACGCACCTTGTTCCGCTCTTTCTGTAATCTATACCGATGACGGAGTATTCGAGGAGTATCTCTGGCTGCCGGCTAATCCTAATCTGGTTCTGGTTGACACAGATATCATCGCCAAGGCTCCGGCCAGACTGCTGGTTTCCGGTATGGGCGATGCTCTGGCAACCTACTTTGAGGCAAGAGCCTGCCAGACAAGTAATGCCACCAGCTGTGCCGGCGGCACTATCACCATCGCTGCCATCACTTTGGCCAAGGTATGCTATGAGACCCTGATCGAGGAAGGCCTCAAGGCAAAACTGGCTTGTGAGCAGAATGTCTGCACCACAGCTGTGGAGAAGATCATCGAGGCCAACACCCTTCTGTCCGGTATCGGATTTGAGAGCGGCGGCCTGGCTGGTGCTCACGCAATCCACAACGGTCTTACGGCCGTCAAGGACTGCCACCACCTCTATCACGGTGAGAAGGTAGCCTTCGGAACCATCACCCAGCTTGTCCTGGAAAATGCTGACACAGACCTGCTGGATGAGGTAATTGGTTTCTGTATGGACGTAGGACTGCCGACCACTTTCGAAGACCTGGGGATCAAGGATGTGGAGAAGGCAAAGGACGCCCTCATGGAGGCAGCAGAGCTTGCTGCAGCACCGACCGACACCTGCGGCAACATGCCTGTGGAAATAACCGCTGAAAAGGTTTACGCAGCTATGATTGCAGCTGATGCTCTGGGAAGATATTACAAGGGACTGTAGGATTACCTGTATGAGCCGGATTGCTCCCTTATGAGCTGGGTTTTCCTATATGGACTGGATGATCCTGCGTGGACCGAATGATCCTACTTGGACCGGATGCTCCTGTGTGGGCCGGGTCATCCTATGTGAACCGGATTGACCTGCGTGGACCGGGTAATCTTAAGTTAACGTGAATCGGATTGACCTGTGCGGAACAGCTGTAAAAGAAGGATTTTTAAGTAACCGGTTTTATAAAGAAAATATCAGACAGAACTCTACCGCAGCAGGCCCAGCCTGCTGCGGTTTCACTTTGCCCCAGAACAGTGGCAGGACTGCTGAACCGATTGCCTTTCAGGAAACAATTTGGTATCATTTTCTTATGATTCTTATGTAGCAAGAGATTTCCTGATTGAACTTGATGAGGGAACAAGGAAGAAGAGAAAAGACCAGAATAAATGGGGAATAGATATGATGAAAGATAAAAAATGGTGGCAAAAGATCATAGTTTATGAGCTTTATCCCAAAAGTTTTAAGGATACAGCCGGCAAGGGTACGGGAGAATCCAAAGGTAAGGAAGGAACTTTATAAAGCGGCCAACTTCTGGGTGGAAAAGGGCGTAGGCGGCTTTCGCATCGACGCCATCACCTATATCAAGAAGCCGCCGGTATTCGAGGATCGGCAGCCAGACGGGGAAGATGGTCTGGCCAGCGTTCATCCCATCATCGCCAACACGGAGGGAATCCTGGATTTCCTCCATGAATTTAAGGAAGAGGTCAGGGACGGCCATGACATTTTCACCGTGGGTGAGGCCTGTGGTGTGGAAGCAGACCAGCTGGATCAGTGGGTAGGTCAGAATGGAGTCTTTGACATGCTTTTTGAATTCAGCCATGTCAACCTGGACTTCCAGGGAGACGAACGCTGGTATGCGGCCAGTCCCTGGCCCTTGACCAGGCTGAAGAAGCTGCTCCGGGACAGCCAGGAGGCCACGGCCCAGAATGGCTGGTATCCCATCTATTTTGAGAATCATGACAAACCAAGATGCATCAACCATTATTTCCCGGAGGGAGCAGACCCGGTTCTGGCCGCCAAGGCCATGGGTATGGTTCTCTACACCCTGAGGGGTACCCCCTTTCTCTACCAGGGACAGGAACTGGGTTATACTAATCCAAGCTGGCCATCCATCGACTGTTATAACGACATTTCCTCTATCAACCAATATCAGCTGGCGCTGGAGGAGGGGGTCAGTCCTGAGGAGGCCCTGGAGGGTGTCCACCGCTTCAGCCGTGACAGCGCCCGAACCCCCATGCAATGGGATGACTCTCATGAGGCTGGCTTTACAGAGGGAAAGCCCTGGCTGCCGGTCCACGAAGATTACAGGACCTGCAACGTTGACTATGAGACCAGGGAACCGGCCTCTGTTCTGTCCTGGTACCGGGACCTGGCCCGGATCCGTAGCAGGCTGGAGGTCCTTAGCGAAGGCAGCTTCAGTGAGTTGATGGAAGACCATGAGCAGGTCTATGCCTATGAAAGAAGCTGGAAGGACCAAAAGGTTTTCGTTTTGGTTAACTTTTCTTTGAAGGAGGCTGGCTATGATCCACTTCTGACAGACGGGGCCAGATTGGTGACTTCCAATTATATGTCTGACAGCGGCCTGGATGAGGTGGAAGAAAAAGATGAAGCTTTTGATTCCTGCCCCGGCAGGTTGAGGCCTTTGGAGGCCAGACTGTATTATTGGACTGTAGGCCAGAAAGGCTGACGGGACAACAGATTTAGCCGAAAACCAGAAAAGGCAGGGATTCGGGTTCACAGGGATGCGAGACAGCAGAGCGGGCATGCTGGCCAGGGAAAACAGATTATGCCGGAAGGCAGGAAGAATCATGTTTGATTCTGGTATTGGAGGTAAAACACCATGAAAAAATTAAAGAATTGGATACAGAGAACAATAGACCTCCTTCTTGTGGGACTTTTATTTACAGCAACCGGCCTGAGGGCTGAGGAAGGAAATCAGGAGAAGAGAAACCTGTCTTCGGATGCTTCGGATTTTGTTCTTTTAAGTGAGGAGGTCCCTGATGCCATCCTGGAGATCCGCTATTATTCCACCTATAATTTTATTGGGGACAGGATAGATGGTTACGAGGAGCCGGTGGCACTCTTGACCAAGGAAGCGGCTTCGGCCTTAAAAGAGGTCAGTGATGATTTGAAGGACCAGGGTTACCGGCTGAAAATCTATGACGCCTACCGGCCCCAGGAGGCAGTGGACCACTTTGTGGACTGGGCCGGTGACGAGGAAGACGACAGGATGAAGGCCTATTTCTATCCCGACTTGGAAAAAGAGGACCTTTTCCCCTATGGTTATATCGCAGAATATTCCGGTCATAGCCGGGGCAGTACCGTGGACCTGACTTTGTTTGATATGAAAGAGGAAAAAGAAGTGGATATGGGTGGGACCTTTGATTTCTTTGGAGAGATCAGCCACCCTGATTACAAAGAGATTACTGAGGAACAGTATGAAAACCGGATGCTGCTGCAGGAAGCCATGACCAGCCATGGCTTTAAGGGAGTTGAAACCGAGTGGTGGCATTTTACCCTGGAGGAAGAACCCTATCCGGACACATATTTTACCTTCCCGGTAAACAGCGATTCCGTGGAGGAAGCCGGGAAGAATTAGAGGAAGTTTTAGCAGGCAGGCTAAAATATATTAATAGCAAATTGAGGGAACAGACCTGTCTAAGAGGCGGGAAGTATTGATATGGATGGAATTAAAGCAGAAAAGATGCTAAACAATTGAAAAAGTATAAAATAACCGGACTATAGTAGTATATGCTGGATTCTTCAGTAAAATTTAATTGGTTTTTTATATATAATGTGATATATTTTATATATTATGGAATATTTTTAAAAAGATATTATTTAATATTTAGTTACTTATTTTATGGAGGAGGGATATCATGGGATTTCAGGAAGCTATTTCCACATGTTTTTCAAAATATTTAACCTTTGAAGGCAGGGCCAGAAGAAGTGAGTACTGGTATTTTATGCTGTTTTCATGGATTGTGAATCTGGTAGCTTATCTTTGTGCCTCATATACTGGTTATCAGTTTATTCAGAGTATTGTTTCTTTGATTATGTTTATCCCGGGCCTGACAGTATCGGTGAGAAGACTGCATGATATTGGTAAGGCGGGAACCTGGTATCTGGTAATGTTTGTACCGATTGTAGGATTTATTGTGATGTTGGTGTGGATGACCAAGGATTCAGAGCCGGGCAGCAATCAGTACGGCCCCAATCCCAAGGGAGCAGATTACAGTATGTAGCTATATTAATTAACATAACAGAATTCAATTTTTGTAGTGAAAACAATTAGGCTGCTGAGCCGGACAGGGAATGCCTCTGCCGGACCGGCAGCCTTTTTTAATTGTTGTATAAAAATACCTGTGACTGTCGGGGGTGTCCACTCACTGGACTGGCATCTTTTTATGATTGCATGAAAACATCCATAGTTGATGGGTTTGTCTCCTTTGGTACGGAAGCCTTTTTGAAAGATCAGAACTGACAAGAAAGGTTCTGAGAACTGGACCGGGTGGATATTTTAAGCAGGGATTCGTCAGTTCTTAGTTTTAAAAGAAGAAAAACTATGTTATAAATAATAGTAGAAACTGACAGACTTTAAGGGGATTGCTGTCCGGCAGCCGAGCCGGACCAGAGAAAGGAAATGTATATGAAAAAGAAAGTATTTGCCAGTGATTTTGACGGAACCTTATATTTTTATCTGGCAGACGATGAGGATAAGCTTCCTCAGGCTTCGGTAGACAAGATTAAAGAATACCAGGCGGCAGGCCACCTGTTTGGTCTTTGCACCGGAAGACAGGTAGGCGGTCTTACTCCCTTCATCTCCGGCAAGATCAAGCCTGATTTTTACATCACCTCCACAGGGGCAAATATTGTGGATGGTGACCTGAATGATATCTTCCGCCGGGGTATCGACCGGGATGTGGCTGATGCCATCATCAAGCTGGCTGATCCCAAAGAGCACAGAATCTCCATCGATATCAACGGTATCATCCATGTATTTGCTGAGATGGATTATCCGGGAGAGTACCATGTGATTGATACCATCTACGATGCCATGCCGGGTCTGGTTCACCAGCTGGGTATCCATACAGAAAGCCTGGAAGAAGCGGCAGCCCTGGCAGCTAAGATCAATAAGGTTTTCGGCCAGCATATCAATGCCTTCCAGAATGTCATCGAAGTTGACGTAGCCCCCAAGGGATGTACCAAGGGAGAGGGCGTTGAAAATATGCGCAAGTTCTACGGGGACATCAAGCTTTATGGCATTGGAGACTCCATCAATGACCTGCCTTTGATCGAGCGGTCTGACGTATCTTATACCTTCCCCTATGCCCCAAAAGAGGTTCAGGAGAAGGCCACCAAGATTGTAGATACTATTGTTGAGGCCCTCGAGGATAGTATGCAGGACGAAGATTAAGGCTTCTGCCGGGATATGTAGATAGCTTTCCATGGAATCCAGACAGGCTGTATTCTGCCTTTATGAGATTCAGGGATTTCATGGTAAATAGAATAATAAGAATAAGATAAAAGGACTTTCCGCCAGCAGGAGAAGATCTTCTCTGTGATTTGTGACGGAAGGTCCTTTTTTGATGTCTGGAAAAATATTTCCTAACCATCTGGAAAATATTTCTTAACCAAGATTAGCTGTCTTTAAGGCAGAGAATATCTATTTCCAGACCTGGATTTTTTATTTCTTAGTTGAGATTTTCGTTTTTTTCCAGGCTTGGGCTTTTTATTTCTTAGGTAAGATTTTCGTTTTCCTGGGCATGGATTCTCTATTTCTTAGTAGGGAGCTAATTATAGTTGCAATTTTTTCTTATTTTTCCATGCTCGTTTACCTTCTGAAAGCCGGGGCGTAGAGGGCAGCCAGGCGGATGGCTTCCACCATGCTGACCGGGCTGGCCAGGTTTTTCCCTGCGATGTCAAAGGCCGTGCCATGGTCCACAGAGGTCCTTAGAATAGGCATACCACCAGTGATGGCAATGGTCCGCTCAAAGTCCAGGGTCTTGGTAGCGATATGGCCCTGGTCATGGTAGAGGGAGAGGACAGAATTGTACCTGCCCTGGAGAGCCAGGTGAAAGACCGAATCGGCACCGATGGGTCCGACCACATTATAGCCTTGCTGCTGTAATTCTTCCACTGCCGGAAAGACTTCTTTCACCTCTTCGTTGCCGAAAAGACCGTGCTCGCCACTGTGGGGATTGAGGCCGGCAATGGCCATGGTTCCATCCTTGACTCCAAGGGTCTCCAGAACCTCCTTGCAGCGCTTGACATAATCGATAATCCGTTCTTTTGTCACCAGGTCACAGGCCTGGCGGAGGGATACATGTCTGGTCAGGAAAAAGACCCTCATGCCATGGACTTCAAACATGGTCAGAGGATCTTCCGTCCCGGTCAGGGCACCAAAGATCTCCGTATGACCTATATAAGGAATCTTTGCAGCCTTTAAGGCCTCTTTGTTGATGGGGGTGGTGGAAACAGCATCCACCTTACCGGTCATGGCCAGGTCGATACTTTTGGCAATATAATCATAGGCTGCCTGGCCGCACATGGCAGAGACCTTTCCGAATTGAAAATTATTAAGATCTATATTTGCCAGGTCTACCAGGTTGAGAATACCCTGTTCATAAGATCCCTGCGCCGGATCATCCACAGACCGGATAGTCAGGTCTGCACCAGTGATGGTTATGGCCTGGTCCATGATGCCCCTGTCTCCAACGACGATGACCCGGGCCAGGTCCTGGAGGGCAGGATCAGCGACTGCCTTGGCGACAATCTCCGGGCCGACCCCGGCCGGATCTCCCATGGGGACAGCAATTAAGGGTTTGTCAGTATTTGTCTGGGGATATGTCATGTTAGCTCCTCCTGTAAAATATCTATTGAGCGGACATTATCAGTCTTGTTTCTGAATTCTTTTAAAGCCATTATAGGAGGAAAATATTGATTTAGCAAGGGAAAAGCCTTTTTCAGACTGGTCTCAGGAAATAGTCTGTCTTTAAAAATACTTGACAAAGATATAAGGCAATGTTAATATTGTAATAATTTAATACAATAAACCGATGAAGCGGAGATAACGGCAATGATGCCTTTACAGAGAGCCTGGGATGCTGAGATTCAGGTGAGAAACAAGTTGTCAAATGGACCGCCGAGGGCGCAGTCAAAGGAAAGTCTGTTTTTCCACTGCCCAGATATGGGTCAGGATGATGGATGAATGACAGGGAAGAAGATTTCCGAGTATTCTGCGACGTTGAGGCAGACGTAATATGCTGGGGATATGTCAGTATCCTACTAAGGGCACGGCTCAGTCGTGAATTCGAGGTGGCACCGCGGATAAAAAGTTTATTCGTCCTTGACAGATAGTAAATCTGTCAGGGACTTTTTCTTTTGCAATGAGCCAGTTCGCTCAGATCTGTTTGTGGAATGCAGGGCTATAGGCTGGAAAATTGCAGATTTTCCTGGTAGAAAGCTGTCAGAGTAACCAGCAGGCAAGCTTATAGTTTAAGAAGGAGATTATACTATGATTAAGGAAGCTATTGTGAAAATTGTTAATAAGGAAGATCTGACCTACAAAGAGGCCTACACAGTAATGAATGAGATCATGAGTGGGGAAACTACCCCTACCCAGAATGCGGCCTTCCTGTCTGCTCTTTCAACTAAGAGTGCCAGAGCCGAGACAACCGATGAGATTGCCGGTTGTGCCGCGGCCATGAGAGACCACGCCACCAGGGTAGATACAGGCATGGATATTTTTGAGATTGTCGGCACTGGCGGAGATAATGCCCAAAGCTTTAATATATCCACCACGTCAGCCCTGGTGGCAGCGGCAGGCGGAATGAAAGTGGCCAAACATGGCAACAGGGCCGCTTCTTCCAAATGTGGTACAGCTGATTGTCTGGAGGCCCTGGGAGTTAATATCCAGCAGAGTCCTGCCAGATGTATTGAACTGCTTAATGAAGTGGGCATGTGCTTCTTTTTTGCCCAGAAATACCATACATCCATGAAATACGTGGGAGCCATCCGCAGGGAGCTTGGTTTCCGGACAGTATTTAATATCCTTGGACCGCTGACCAATCCAGGTATGCCTTCCATGCAGCTGCTGGGCGTTTATGATGATTATCTGGTGGAGCCCCTGGCCCAGGTTTTGATCAGTCTTGGAGTAAAAAGGGGCATGGTCGTTTACGGCATGGATAAACTGGATGAGATTTCCATGTCAGCACCGACAAAAATCTGTGAGATTAAAGACGGCTGGTTCCGGTCCTTTATGGTTAAGCCTGAGGACTTTGGTTTTGACCGCTGCAGTAAAGAGGATCTGAAGGGCGGCACTCCGGAGGAAAATGCCCAGATTACCAGGGATATCCTCAATGGAGCAAAGGGTCATATGAGAAATGCCGTTCTGATGAATGCCGGTGCGGCTCTCTACATCGGAGGAAAGGCTGCTAACATGAAGGAAGGCGTAGCCCTGGCGGCAGATCTGATTGATAGTGGTAAGGCAGCGGCAGTCCTGGATAAACTCATTGAGGTCAGCAACTGGCCTGAGGGAGAATAATAGAGAAAACATTTAGTAGCTGTATTCCCACATACTTGAAGAATGAAATGTTTTAAGGTAAAATAGAGAAAACATTTGAATTATTGTATATCCTAATAATTGAAAAGGACTCTTTAACTTGCAAAAATGGTTCTTGTTTATTTAATTATTTAATGTATGATAGTTTTAAATGGTTAATCTATTGATATGTATAATAGCTCGGTGATAGATGATGATTAGTGGCTTACCAGAATATTTTTTTAAAGGAATGTTTTTGTTATTTGGCAAAGCATTTTCTTGCAGGAGCCTGTAAATATGGGACAAAAGAAGAAGCAGGATGATAACAGGGGAATATGGAAGCTGATTTTTCTCCTTTCCAGCCTGGGTTTTATTCTCTGCCTGTCTGTAGCCTGCTGGTATGGCTGGCAGCTTTATCAGACAGAGCAGGTTTATAGGAAGACCCAGAAGGAGATCAGTAGGGAATCAGGCGATTCAACCGAAAATGATGGACCATCTGCGTCTACAACAGAATTTAATGGTCAGCGGGAAGGAGAAGCCGCAAAGTTGCCGGAGGACATTTTTCTGGAATTGAGGAATCCAATCAATTTTGAAAAGCTGACAGAGATCAATCCGGATCTTTATGCCTGGATCCGGGTGCCTGATACGAATATTGATTATCCGGTGGCTCAGAGACAGGCTTTAGGAGAGGACGATTACTATCTGGATCATGATCTTTACGGTGACTGGCGTTTTGCCGGATGTATCTATTCCGAGGCTTGTAATACCAGAGATTTTACTGACCCTAATACTGTTCTCTATGGTCATAATATGAAGAATGGTTCCATGTTTCAGAACCTTCATAAGTTTGAAGACCAGGAATTCTTTGACAAGCATGAGTATTTCTATATTTACACAGCTGAAAAAGTATTAGTATATAGGGTATTTGCCGCCTATACCAGCGACGACAGCCATATTATGGGCTCTTATCATTTTGAAGATAAAGAGGTATTCTCGCAGTATCTTGACGGCATATTAAAGGGCAGGTCCATGGATGCCCATATCCGCGAGGGGATCAAGCTGACGGATCAGGATAGAATTATTACCTTATCCACCTGTTCTGCAGGGGAGCCCCAACATCGCTATATTGTACAGGGAGTACTCTATGAAGGATCATGACAATAATAAACCAAAAGACCTGGATCTGGACAGCCTTAACCAGGAACTGCAGAAGTCCCTGGAAAGCAAGTCCAAAGAAAGCGGACCTGCCGGGGGGAAGGATTCCCATAGACTTAAGCAAGGTCACCATAGAAGAGCTTCAGGCATGGTTGACGATTTTGATATACCCATTGCCAAGCCAAGAGTAATTAATAAGGATAATAATATTTCCGAAAAAAAAGGAAAGAGAACTGCCGGAGGAGCAGCAGGTCAGACTGGCCCTTCAAAGGAGATGTCCCAAGATTCAGGAGTATCGGGATCAGGCCAGGATCAGGGATCAGACCAGACAGTTCGGATAAAGACAGCAGGCAAAAAAGACAAAAGAATCCGATGGGGTACACTGATTCCCAGAGTCCTGCTGGGACTGCTGGTTCTACTGCTTGTGGGCCTTGCAGGTACGGCAGGAACCTTGCTCTATCTACAGCATAAGGGCGAGACATCCATGACGGCCAATAAGTCCAAGGAAGATATCCGTCTGCCGGAGGGAGCCGAAAAGGATGGGGACTACATCATCTACAAAGGCCATAAATACAAATATAATGAAAACCTTATTACTGTGCTTTGTATGGGTATCGATAAGAGAATCAGCGAAACTGGCAAAGACTCCATTGGTAATAATGGTTCCGCAGATACGATAATGCTTGCAGTACTGGATCAGAGAACCAATAATCTTTCCTTCGTTAACATTTCCCGCGAGGCTATGGTGGATATCCGCCAGTATAACACCGAGGGCGAGTATACAGGATTAAAGAATCTTCAGGTCTGCCTGGCCTATGCCTACGGAGACGGCCATGAAAGCAGTTGTGAGAATGAGCTGGATGCTGTGTCCAGGCTTATGTATGGCATGCCAATCCATGCTTACGCTGCCCTAGATTATGATGGAATAGCAGTTTTGAATGATGCCATAGGCGGTGTGACCGTGAACGTACTCGAAGATCTGACAGCATCTGATCCGGAACTGGCAGCAGGCAGTACGGTCACTCTCAAGGGTGACCAGGCCCAGACCTATGTTAGAAGCAGGCAGACAGCCCTCCTTGAATCCAATAATCTTCGTATGGAGCGGCAGAAGCAGTATATGACCAATTATGTCAGACAGCTGATTGAAGAGACAAAATCCGATATCACCACACCCATTACCGTTTACAGAGCGGCTGAAGATCATGTAGTCAGTGACATCGGGGTAGATGGGATCGTCTATCTGACTTCTAAAGTGATGAAAAGCGGTATCATGGAAGGCCAGGTATTTTCCATTCCCGGCCAGGTAAAGAACGGAGGAACTTACGCAGAATTTATCCCTGACCAGAAAAAGCTTTACAAGATGGTCCTGGAAGTCTTTTACGAGATGGTGGAATAGAGAAATATGTATATAAGGTTGATTTTCCATGGAAATATAGTACAATTATAGTAAGTATTAGTATATATAGTTTAGACAAAATAGTAGACAGGAAGTTATGGATTTCTGCAGATCAGGTGCTTATCGAGGTTTAGTCTGGACGAATGCAGATGACAATCAGTTAAAAAAAAGGAGTTTGCTATGAAACTGAAAAAAAGAGTAGTATTGTTTTTAGCATTTACCATGCTGTGTGCCTTCTCAATGACTGCCATGGCAAAGCCCAGCCCCACCCCTGAGCAATCCACAGAAGAGGAGACAGAGGAGACTTCTCCCAAGACCGGAGAATCCAATATTATCTTATATGGTCTGGGCGGGGCAAGCGTATGTGCGGTAATTATGGTCCTTTCAGCAAGAAAACTTGGCAAAGAGAGTTAACAAGTCAGATAAAGAAAATGGGGAGAGTCAAGTAATGATAAGTTTTAATCTTATTGTCGGACTCTCCTTTTATGGATAAATGATGACTTAGTGCTTAGTGAAATACAGATATAAAAGAGAATGATTGATATACATACCCATATCCTTCCCAGCCTTGATGATGGGGCTGGCAGTATGGAACAGTCCTTGAGGATGGCAGCTATGGCTGCAGAGAGTGGTACCGATCTTATGGTGGCTACCCCCCACACCAACCAGAAGGGAAGATTCGAAAATTATACTAGTTCTGCCTTGGATAAAAGGCTTATGGAGCTGAAAAGGAAAGTTTATGACCAGGGAATACGGATCCATATCCTGCCAGGTATGGAGATTATGGCTTCCGATGACCTGGGAAGCCTGATGGATGCCGGACTTGTGTTTGGTATCAACTATGGACCCTACCATCTGCTGGAGTTCCCCTTTGACGCTTCAGCAGCCTGGATTGAGGCAAGACTGGATGATGTCAAGCAACGTCAGGCTATTCCCCTGATTGCCCATCCGGAACGTTACTTCGTAGTCCAGGACCATCCTGACCTGCTATACCGATGGCTGTCAGCCGGCTGCCGCATGCAGATTAATAAGGGAAGTATGTTTGGAAGGTTTGGCGACAGACCGGAGAGAGTCGTGAGATATATGTTTAAATATGATCTGGTCACCTGTATTGGAAGTGATGCCCACAGCCATCTGATGAGGACTCCATTCATGAGGGATGCCAGGGATTATGTAGAAAGAAAACTAGGCAGAGACAGGGCCTGGCTCTACTTTAATGCCAATCCGGAAAGAATCCTTTCCGGCCAGCCTATTGCCATGCATGGGATTAAGGTGAGATAAGAAGAATAACAGGAGAAGATTATGCGCAGAATCCGTATATTATGCATTATATTATTTCTGATTACAGGATCCGCCTTTGGTTATATGAAGTTTAAACAGTATCTGAGTGAGGATACCAAAGCACCTCAGATTACCATGGACAAGAAAAAGATCAAGGTTCTCTGCAGTGCGGACAGGGAGACTTTACTGGCAGGAATTACTGCCATGGACAGCAAGGATGGGGATGTGACGGGGAATCTGGTCCTGGAGAGCATGAGTCATTTTATTAAAAAGGGTAAGCGGACCATGACTGTGGCAGCTTTTGACAGTGACGGTAATGTATCTAAGGTAAAAAGAGATGTGGTTTATACAGATTATGAGTCTCCTGTTTTTTCCCTGGAATCTCCCCTGACCTATCCTATTAATTCATCGAATATTGATATCCCGATGAAAGCTTCGGATATGATCGATGGGGATATTACCGGTAAGATTAAAATTGGAAGTGCCCAAAGCATCCGGACCTATGTGGCGGGAAAATATAATATGACCTTTACGGTCTCCAATAGTGCCGGGGATGTGGTGACCCTGCCGGCAACCCTGGAAATCTATGATCCTGCCGACATAGAAGGTTATCCGAAATTCACTTTAAATCAGTATCTGATTTATGTAAAGAAAAAGCAGGAGATTAATCCCATGGCCTATGTTGAAAGCATATCTGCTGAGGGAGCTGTCTACGAAAAGACAGACAATGGAAGTTCTTTCCAGGAGAGCCTTTTGCCCAACACGGATAAGGAAGCAAAGCAGATATCCGCAGATGATATAAAGGTAGAAGGCAAACTAAAGTATAAAAAGGCCGGTGTTCATGAACTGGTCTACTCTTATGAAGACAGTCACGAAAGAAAGGGAACGGCGCGGCTGATTGTGGTTGTGCAGTAGGAAGTTATTATGAGCCATAGGATGGATTATCTGGAAAAGCAAAAAGACACCGATCAGCTTAGTAAGATAGATCTGACCAGCCTCTTCCGGGATGTATTACGGCAGTGGTGGGTGGTGCTGATCTTTGCCCTTTCAGTCAGTTTCACCGCAGACCTTTGGTCTTATTATAGCTATCAACCTCTTTATACGACGAAAACAACCTTTATTGTAACGTCCAAAGGCCTGAATGCCAATATTTACAATAATCTGGAAACCACAAATAAGCTGGCGAAACGATTTTCTGAGATTCTGAATAGTAGAGTGTTGAAGTATCGGGTTACGAAAGATCTGGGTTTGGATACCATGGATGTGGAGACCTCAGCCCAGGTGGTCGGTGAGACCAATATGATGGAACTGAGAGTGACCGGGAAAAGCTCAGCCATGTCTTATAAGGTTCTGCAGTCCGTGATGGATAACTATGATTATGTGGCAGACTATATCATCGATGACGCTATTCTGGAGACTATAGAATTACCAAAGCTGGCGGCAGTTCCTGACAATCCCAGGAATGAAAAGATGATCTTGTTAAAGTCCTTTCTGCTGGGACTGGCTGTTGGGGCTGGTCTGGTGCTTTTCCTCTCCTATATGAGGGACACGGTCAAAAATGAACAGGATTTCAGGACCAAGATCGACACTAAACTGCTGGGAAGCGTCTTCCATGAGAAGAAGGGGCATAATGTCTTCTCACTTTTCCAGAGCAGACCGGAAAACAGGGTCCTGAAAAGTAATAGAAATAAAGAAAAAAAGAAAAAGTCGCGAAAACAGGAGTCTATGCTTATAGATAATCCTATGCGGAGTTTTGCTTTCGTGGAGTCCAATAAGATGACAGATGCCAGGATCCTGAGCCGTTTGGAGAAGAGAAAGGCAAAGGTTGTTCTGATTACCAGTGTTATGGAGAATGAGGGAAAGTCCACAGTGGCCGCCAATCTGGCCCTCTCCATGGCTATGGAGCATAAGAATGTCATGCTGATCGACTGTGATTTCAGAAAGCCTTCCCTTTATAAGATTTTTCAGATTCCAGAAGAGGACCAGGTTCATTTGAGAACTGCCCTGGCTGAAGACGGGTCTATGACCAGCCTGATCGGCCGCTGGAAGGAGTCCTCTTTATATACCCTCTTCAATACAGATGCCATGGCTTTAGAGACCCTGTTGGAGAATGGGCTCATAAAGCAGCTTTTTGATTTTGCCAGGGAAAAGATGGACTATGTGGTTATTGACAGTGCCCCTATGGCATTGATTTCTGATACGGAGGAACTGGCCCAGATGGCTGATGCTTCCGTTATCATATTACGCCAGGATATGGTTCTGGCCAAGGATATCAATGATGCCATCGACATCCTGAACAAGACCCATGGCCGTGTCATAGGTGGTGTCTTCAATGATGTAGAAGATAGTCTGATTTCTGGTTATGCCTATGGCAAGTCTTATTATTCAGGCTATGGCGGGGGCTACCGCTATGGCCGCTATGGAAGATATGGGAGATACGCTGAGGACGAAAACCGGAATAAAGCAGATGCTCATGAGAATAGTGAAATAGAAAAAACTTCCTTAAGTCAGGCTGTTGCAGACAGTGAAGATTCAAATGATTACAAGGAAGGAGGCGGGGATTGATGGAGCAAAACCAGCAAAATGACAATAATATTCTGAACATGACCATCATCCTCGATGATATGTGGAGGGGCTTTAAAAAGTTCTTTCCTCTACTGATATTTCTGACGGCAGTCTGTTCGGCAGGAACCTATTATTTCTTTAAAAGCAACTATCATCCAGAGTATGAGGCCTATAAGTCCATGGTGGTCCAGGCAAAGTTTGACTATGTCTATGAGGATAACCAGTATAACAGCACTATGGCCAGTCAGATGAATGAGACATTTCCCTATATTATTACCAGTGGCGTGCTAAAAGATGTGGTCGCAGAAGAGCTGGGTGTTGCCTCGATCCATTCAGAAATTACTGCTGAGGCAGTGGAGGATTCATCCTTATTTACCATCAGGGTAAAAGACAGTGATCCGGAATGGGCCTGGCAGGTGCTTAGTGCGGTGGTGGACAAATATCCGGAAGTTGCAGGTTATATCCTGGGTGATACGACACTTAAAGTCGTGGATCAAAGTGGAGTCCCCCAGTCTCCTGTCAATCCTAGAAGCTTCGAATTCAGGGCAATCCAGGGGGCGGCTGCAGGCCTTGCACTCAGCGTCTTGCTGCTTTTGATCTACGCCATGACCAGGAATACTGTCAGGAGAGAGGATGATCTTAATGAGTACACGAGTGTTCCTTCCTTAGGAAGTATTCCCAAAGTCCGCTTCAAAAAACGGAGCGCCCAGACTAATCTGGTGCTGATGGACCAGAGAGAGGCCTCACCAATTCTGAAGGAAAGTTTCCGGACGATCAGAGCCAGAGTCAGTAAGACCTGCGAGGAAGATCAGCTGAAAACCCTGTTGGTTACCAGTGCCGCAGAGGGGGAGGGTAAGACGACCATCACTATCAACCTGGCCCTATCCCTGGCAAGAAAAGGAAGCAGTGTCATCCTGGTAGACGCGGATTTGAGAAATCCTTCTGTTATGAAGGCCATGGGGCTGGAGGACCAGGAATATGGTTTCTATGATATTTTAGCTGGTCAAAGCAGCATAGAAAATACCATGGTCCGTTATCGCCATACCCGGCTTAAAATTATTCCGGGTGCGGCAGCGATCAAGGATCCTACAGGCTTCCTGGCCGGCTATCGTTTTGATGGCTTTTTAGAAAAAGTAAAAGGGATGGCAGATTATGTCATCTTTGACACACCACCTGCCAATATGCTTTCAGACGCGACTTTGATTGCCAGAAAGGTGGATGCGGCTATTGTGGTGGTCCGTCAGGACTATGCCCGGCTTAACCGGGTCCTGAATGGAATGAATCTTCTGGCGGACACAGATGTCAGGATCCTGGGCTACATTCTTAATCAGATTGAGATTGGTATCACGGGCTATGGCTATGGATATGGCTACGGCTACGGTTATGGCTATGGTTACGGTTACGGCCGCTATGGCTATGGAGGCTACAGCAAGTATGGCGGTTATGGTTATGGGGAAGAGATTGATGAGGATGAATAAATAAGCTTATTTCTGGAAAAAATATCTCTAAGATAGCCAGCTGTGAGGGGGGCAGGAGAATTGGGAAGGGACACTATTTATTACCGTAAGGTAAAGCCTTTTTTGAGCAGGTTCTTTGCCCTGGTCATACTGGTATTATTCTGGTGGCTGTATCTTTTGATTGCCATCGCGATTTTTATTGATGACCCGGGACCGGTTATTTTTCGTCAGGATAGAATAGGAAAGAATGGAAAGGTCTTTGAATTTCTGAAATTCCGGTCCATGTATGTGAATTCTGAACATAAGGGGAGCGGAGTCTATTCCGGAAACCATGATCCAAGAATTACCCGGATCGGAAGAGTATTGAGGGCCTGTAGTTTGGATGAGCTTCCCCAGCTTATTAATGTTCTCAGAGGAGATATGGCTTTGATCGGGCCAAGGCCTCCGCTTACTTATCACCCCTGGCCCATTGAAGACTATAGTCCTGACCAGCTCAGGATGTTTCTGGTTCTTCCCGGTATCACTGGCTGGGCCCAGGTTCACGGAAGAAAAAATGTGGAGTGGAATAAGCGGATTCGATTAAATGTCTGGTATGTCGATCATATCAGCTTTGGACTTGATTTGTATATTTTCCTTAAGACCATTATTAAAGTCATTGCAAATGATGATAACACGAATCAAGGTAAAACAGTTTAAAGTTTTTTGTTAATAGAAGAGAATGGAGAGCTTAAGATGGCATTGAAACTCATGTACATTACCAATAATCCGGGAGTTGCCCAAATCGCCCAGGAATCCGGTGTAGATTGTATTTTTATTGATATGGAATATATTGGGAAGGATAAGCGGCAAAAAGGACGGGATAGCGTATGTTCGCACCATTCTTTGGAGGATGTTTCTATAATCCGCAAGGTGGTAGATCAGGCAGATCTGCTGGTAAGGATTAATCCTATTCATGAGGCTTCTGATCAAGCCTGCTCTTCAGCTGAAGAAATTGACGAGGTAATTAAGAGAGGCGCAGATTTGATCATGCTGCCTTATTTTCACCGGACAGATGAAGTTTCCTATTTCCTGGATCGGGTAGCGGGAAGAGTAAAAACAGTTCTTTTGCTGGAGACAGCAGAGGCTGTCAGACATCTGGATGAGATTCTGAAACTGGGAGGCATAGATGAGATTCATATTGGATTAAATGATCTCAGCATCGATTATAACAAACGCTTTCTTTTTGAACTGCTCGCAGATGGAACACTGGATAGAATCTGTCATAAGATAAAAAAGTTCAGCGAGTTAAAGAACACGCCTATAAGGTATGGTTTTGGAGGGATCGCGTCACCAGGACATGGTCAGCTGCCTGCGGAATATATTATTAAAGAACACTATAGGATAGGGTCATCCATGGTAATTTTATCCAGGTCTTTCTGTGACAGTAGTAAAATAGAAGATCTTCAAAAGATAAATGAGATTTTCCATCATGGAGTAGCTGGGATCCGAAAAGTTGAACAGGAGTGTAGAGATCATTATGGAGATAGGGACTATTTTTATGAGAATCAAGAGCTAGTCAGAAAATGTGTCAGCCATATTATTCGGTGTGAATAAAAGATAAATGCCTATGGATATATTAATTAGCGGCGCCTGGAAAGAAGCAAAACATTATATAAAGACGATTGAAAATATGGGTCATATAGTTCATTTTCTACAGTGGGAGCAGGATGAACTGCCTTGTGATCCCGGGAAAATCGAAGGAGTGATTGCCAATAACTTGTTCCGGCATCATGCGGTGGAAGAATTTTCAAAGCTTGCTTATGTTCAGACCACCAGTGCGGGTCTTGACCGGCAGCCCATGGATTATTTCAGGAATCATCAAATTACTGTCTATAACGCGAGAGGTGTCTATAGTATTCCTATGGCAGAATATGCATTGGCAGGAGTTCTGGCAATATATAAAAAGCAGGCTGTCTTCCGGGACAAGCAGTCAAACCATATATGGGAAAAGCAGAGGGACCTGACTGAATTATACGGTAAGACAGTATGCGTCCTGGGCTGCGGAAGTGTAGGAACAGAATGCGCCAAACGGTTCAAAGCTATTGGATGCCATGTGACTGGCTTAGATACGGATGCCATGGCGAAAGCTTTTCATGACTGGTCAGATATAAAGAAAGAATCCATGAAAGCTTCCCCCATGTCTTATCAGTCAGATCATGGATATTTTGAATATTACCAGAATATAGTGCCACTATCTTTATTGGGAGAAGAACTTCAGACTGCAGATATTATTATTATATCTCTTCCTCTCACAGAAAAGACCTGGCACTTATTTAATTCTGATATAATAAATAATTTAAAAAGGGATAGTATACTGGTGAATATCTCCAGAGGGCCTGTGGTTGACACCGGAGGCTTAGTGCAGGCTTTGGCCGACCCGGAAAGGAAACTTCGTGCGGTCCTTGATGTATTTGAGGAGGAGCCTTTGGGTCCAGACAATCCCTTGTGGGATATGGAAAATGTGATTATTACACCCCACAACAGCTTTGTTGGAAATAATAACCAGGAAAGATTAAGCAGATTGATAATGAAAAACCTGGAAACCTTTAGAGGTTCCGTATAAGAGGAAAAAAATGGACGATTATGCCAAGTTGATTGGGATGCTGGAAGAGAAGCCGGAATTAAGGCAATATCTTTTTATCAGGGCTTTTCTTTTAACTGATAAAGTATTAGATTTGGATAGCTTTCCTTTTTATGGAAATTGGAATTATGTAAAGCTGGGCCGGTATTATGCCTATACTCATAATACCTTGAAATTGCATTATGTAAAGAAGACAGTGGATAAGGAAGATCGGTTTTTCATTCTCTTTGGCCATGCTTACAATCCGTTCAGCATGGAATGGGAAGAAGAAGCCATTCTGGAAAGGATCGCACAAGCTTATGGTAGTCCTGACTATATGGACAGGATTGACGAACTTACGGGAATCTTTGTCTTCTGCGTGTTGAAAGGAAGTCAGCTAGAGTTTCTGACAGACCCTGCCGGAATACAATCGGCTTGCTGGACTTCTATCGGAGGGAGTTTCTATTTATCCTCCCATCCTCAGCTGGTTGGAGATCTCTGTAATCTGAAGATGGGATCTTTGCAAAAAGAACTTGTTAATTATAAGTGGTACTACCGGATAATGGGACCTTATCTGCCGGCAGATATGACACCTTTTGATCAGGTCAAAAGAGTTGTTCCTGATACATATTATTCTTATTCCGAGGGTAAATTGAAACATCAGCGCTTTTATCCTTTAAAGGAAGCAGAAATATGCAAGTCTAAGAATGATTATAAGAAAGTGATTACAGAGGCAGCTTCCATATTGAGAAATAATATGGACCTGGTTATTAAGAAGTGGGATAATCCTCAGATTTCTCTCACAGGAGGTATCGACAGTAATACTACATTTGCCGCTGCCAATGGATTTTATGACCGGATAAAGTGTTTTAGTTACCTTTCGGCAGCAAAGGAAGAGATTGATGTTAAAGCAGCTAAACAAATAGCAGATAAGTTCTCTGTACCTCATAAGATTTACTATGTTCCAAAACAGGAAGACGATTTGGAAAACTATCAGGAATTCAAAGAGATCATAGATCATAATAATGGCTATGTTGCCGCGGGAAGACCAAATGAATACCGGAAAAGGGTTTATCTGACACAGAATCTGGATGCGGATGTGGAAGTTAAGTCCTGGGTATCAGAAACTACTAGGGGCTATTGGTATAAATATTATGGAAGAAAGAAAATGCCTGTCATATCTCCAAAGTTATATAGGAACCTATATAAGATTTTTTTAAGCAATCGCAGATTGGCTTATAAGATAGATGAAATTTTTGAAAAATATATTGAAGAATACCAATACAATATGATTCCCTGTACATTTCCGCCTGCAGATATGCATTATCATGAAATTGGATGGGGGAGTTGGGGCAGCCTTAACATTTCCGAGATGAAGATATATTCTGATATCACAATCCTATATAACAACCGGAGATTTCTTGATTTTATGTTCCTTGTACCTCTTAAGATGAGGATTAATGATAAGCACCACCTTGCTCTGAAGAGGCTACTGAATAAAGACTTATATGACATGAATATCCGGGTAGTTAATATGCACGAGACGAAAATGAGAGCATTTCTTTTAAATGTAATATTCACGATTAATATGCTTCTTCCCTTTTGAAATTCCGGATGGGCATAGAGAAAGATTTAACCTAAAATTAGTAAAGCAGAGCCATTGATTAAGCGATCAGTTCATAGGATTATCATGAAAGTACTATTAACAGCCACGGTTCAAAGCCATATTTGTCAATTTCACAGACCTTTAGTCCAGATGCTTCATGAGCATGGTTGTCAGGTACATGTGGCGGCCAGGGATAATCTGGCAGAGAAAAACGGACTTCAATTGGATTTTGTGGAGAAGGTCTATGATGTGCCTTTTTCCCGGTCCCCAAAAAGTCTGGATAATATTAAGGCATACCGGATTTTGAAAAGATTAATTGGTCATGGGGATTATGATGTAGTTCATTGTAATACCCCTATGGGAGGAATTGTGACCAGACTGGCAGCCAGGGAAAGCAGAAAAAATGGGACCAAAGTTTATTATACGGCCCATGGCTTTCATTTCTATAAGGGAGCCCCTTTAGGAAGCTGGATCCTCTATTATCCCATTGAGAAGATGTTTTGTCGATTGACGGACAAATTGATTACCATCAGCAGAGAGGATTACCGACTGGCAAAAAAACATTTTAAGACTGATGTCAGACATATTAACGGGGTAGGAGTGGATGAAAACAGGTATCACCCGGTCTCAGAAGAAAAAAGTATGGAACTTAGGAAAGAGCTGGGGCTTGAAAAGAATTACCCCATCATTCTGTGTATTGGTGAATTACTTCCCAATAAAAATCAAAAAACCGGGATCCAGGCTATGTCGTATTTAATTAAAGATTATCCTGCTGCAAAGCTGTTAATTGCCGGGAACGGACCGGAAAGAGATCATCTTGAAGCTCTGGTTAAGGAACTGAATCTTAATGAAACTGTGGACTTCCTGGGCTACGTGACTAATCTGGAATGTTACCAGGGACTGGCAGATCTTGTTATGTCCTGCAGTTTTCGTGAAGGGATGCCTTTGAATATCATCGAGGCATTTCTGTCCGGTAATCCTGTAGTGGCCAGTTTGAACCGGGGACATAAGGAATTGGTTAGAGACGGGCAGAACGGCTTTTTGGTAAAGGCTGATAAGGAAGAGGAATTTGCCCGGTATTTAGGACAGTTATCTGGAAGTAAGACTAAAAGAAAGTACTTTTCCGACAGAGGAATAAAAACCGGTGATCACTACAAGGCTTCTTTTGTGAAAAAGCAGCTTGCGGAGGTATATTTTAAGGAGTAGGAAATGTCGCAATTTGTCATAGTTCTGGGCTGGGTTACATTTTTGGCTGTTTTCAGTAATGTACTCCCTGTTTATCATATGGAATATCAAAAAGGGAAGATCTGCAGGAGAATTAACCTGACTTTTGCAGTTATTGCTTTTTTACCAATATTCCTATTGGCCAGTATGGGGCCTGCCATATCAGATACACCTTTATATCTCAGTTCTTTTGAAAGCCTTCCTGATAATTTACAGGAATTGATAGGATATTTTGAGGAAGATGCCACAGGTCGAGGATTTACTATTTTTGGCGTTTTGATTAAATCCATATTTGGAAATAATATACAGGTTTATCGGCTGGCTTTAGCTAGTATTCATAGTATTCCTTTGATTTTTATTTTCAGAAAATATTGTGATGACTACCTTATGAGTATCTTTCTTTTTGTTGCTTCAGGTTGCCATATCGCATATATGATGAATGGAATCCGGCAGTTTATGGCAGTTGTAATTATATTTGCTGTTACCCCATGGATCATTCAAAGACGATACCTTCCCTCTGTTCTTGTTATCTTACTGGCTGCAACGATTCATACGTCAGCTTTGATTATGCTGCCGGTATTATTTATTGTAACTGGAAAAGCCTGGAATGGGCGAACAGTTCTCTTTTTTTTAGCAATTATAGTTTTAATGGGCATCTTATCCAGGAATATCGGTTTTATGGATTTCTTGCTTCAGGGGACGGAATATGAGGGCGCTGTAGAGATGTGGCAGAGTCTTGGAGATGATGGAACGAATCCTATCAGGGTTTTGATTAATGCACTGCCTATGGTGCTGGCTTTTCTGGGACGAAGATTTATCATGGAAGATGATATTCCGATTATTCATGTATGCGCTAACATGTCTGTAATTACTACAGGATTATATTTGATTTCTATGATTACCAGCGGGGTTATGCTTGGGAGACTTCCTATTTATACCAGCCTCTATAATTATATTCTTTTACCATATCTAATCCAGGCTATGTATACCAAACAGACATCACGGGTGTTGAAAATTATTATGATAGCTTGTTATCTACTTTTTTATTGGGCTCAATACAGTAGATTTTAAAATGATCACTCATTAATAGGACGACTATAGGGAAAGAATATGGCAAATATAACGATCAGTATTATTATACCTGTTTATAATGTAGAAAAGTATCTTGATCAGTGCATTCAGAGTGTACTTTCACAAAGCTATAATTATTATGATTTGATTTTAGTAGATGATGGCTCTACGGATACATCTGGAATAATTTGCGACAGATATTCTTCTGGAAATGATAAAATAAAGGTTATTCATAAAAAAAATGGAGGTTTGTCGGATGCCAGAAATATAGGAATAAAACATGCAGAGGGAAGCTATGTTATGTTTCTTGATGCCGACGATTTCTGGGATGATCCTAAAGCCTTGGAAAAATTGGCCATCCGGGCTAAGGAGACAAAGTCAGATGTCATTAACTATTCTTATAAAAAGTATTGCGATGGGCGGACTAAAGTTAATAGTGGAGAAAATATCCCTCCTATGCCTAGTTACCATATGAAAGAGTGTCAGCTGCAGTATTTGTTTTCCCATGGTCTCTATATAGCATCTGCCTGCAATAAAATGATTAAGGCAGATTTGGTAAAAGAGTATTTTCAGTTTGACAAAGGACGGTTGTCGGAAGATATCATCTGGTGTGCCAGGCTGCTAAACATTGCTGAATCTTATGATTATGTCAATCTGGATTTCTACTGTTACCGACAGAGAAGAGATTCGATAACCCATTCTTTTAAAGAAAAATCCTGTGAGGATTTGGCTTACAGTATACTGGAGTGTATTAAACTTGCAAGATCAGGGTCTGTGCCTCAAAAAAAGTACTTATATCAATACGCAGCCTATCAATATGCTACTTTTTTTGCCGTACAGGCTTTGTCTGACACAATACCTGAGAAAAGTATAAAAAGGCTGGAACCTTATCAAAAAGTACTCAGACATTATGGAAACAATAAAAAAGTATTTATACTTTATATCTGCTGTAAAATAATAGGAATGGATTACTTATGCAAGTTGATACGAGCTACCAGGAGAATCTGGAGCAGGTAAAAGAAAGGAACGAAATTATACTAACTATATTTACACCTACTTATAACCGGGCTCATCTTTTGACAAGATGTTATGAGAGCCTTCAGAAACAAAGTAATAAAAACTTTATTTGGATGGTGATTGATGATGGTTCAGAAGATGGAACAGGTGAGTTGGTAAAGAAATGGATTCAATCGGAAGATTCTTTTAGAATTCATTACTATTATAAGGAAAACGGAGGCCTGCATACAGCCTACAATAAAGCAATTGAACACATAGATACGGAGTTGAGTGTATGTATAGATTCTGATGACTTTATGCCTTGTGAAGCCGTGGATATAATACTTTCTTTTTGGGAAAAATTTGGATCTGATCACTATGCCGGAATTGTGGGTCTGGATGCATATACCGATGGAAAAATCATAGGTGATAAGCTGCCTGACAGACTCTCAGTGAATCTGATTGATCTTTTCACGGGGAAATACCATATTACCAATGGGGACCGTACCAATGTGGTCAGAAGCAAACTTTATAGAGAAGTATTTCCTATGGCGACTTATGCCCATGAAAAGAACTTTAATCCCCACTATATGCATCTTCAGATTAGTAAGAGATATGATTTTTTGATTCTTAATAAAGTACTTAGGATAGTGGAATACCAGGCTGATGGTATGACCAGGAATACGCTGAAGCAGTACTATAACAGTCCCCGAAGTTTTCTGGAGACCAGATTGCTGTATCTGAGCTTTAAGAATACATCATGGCTTTTCAGATTACGGCATTCCATACATTTAATCTCAAGTGCCTTACTGTGTCATAAAGTAAGATATGCATTAAAAAAAACACCTCATAAAATAACAGCTATTACTGCCTTGCCTCTTGGCTTGTTATTATCTTGTTATATTACAATAAAAGGAAGATGATACAATATATGAAACGTGGATTAAAAGAAAATATACCAGCTAAAATCAAAATATTGTTTTTAATCCATGATTTGGGACAGGGGGGCGCAGAAAAAGTATTGGTTAACCTGGTTAACAATATGGACTCTCAGGTTTTTGATATCACAGTACAGACTTTGTTTGGAGGTGGTATAAATGAACAGTTTCTGAAAGAAAGGATAAGATATAAGACCTGTTTCCCTAAAAATATGGCCGGAAATAGTCATATTATGAAACTTTTCTCCCCTGAATATCTACATAGGAAATTAATCAGGGAAAGGTATGATATCGAGGTTTCCTATCTGGAAGGTCCTTCTGCCCGGATTATCAGTGGCTGTCCTTACCCTGAGACCAGGCTCATATCCTGGATTCATGTAGAGCAACATACTATGAAAGTCGCGGCGAAAGCATTCAGAAGCTACCAGGAGTCTGTGTCATGTTATAAGAGATTCCATAAGACGATTTGCGTATCCAACTATGTAAAAAAGGACTTTCGGGCTATATATCCCATGCTTAATAACATAGAGATCCTGTATAACACTGTGGAATCAGAAGAAATCCTGAAAATGAGTGAGAAGGCCCTTACTGAATCTGAAGACAGATTTAATTCGAATGAGTTTAAAATCTGCGGAGTTGGAAAAATCTTGCCTTCAAAAGGTTTTGATAAATTGGCTCGTATCCACAAGAAGCTGAAAGACAGAGGGTATCCTGTCCATACTTATATTCTTGGTGAGGGACCAGACCGTAGTAAAATTGAAGCATATCTTAAAAAGAATCGAATAAGGGATTCTTTTACTTTTTTAGGTTATCAGACAAATCCGTATAAATATATGGCCAGGTGTAATCTGTTTGTCTGTACTTCTTCTGCGGAGGGCTTTTCTACAGCAGCAACAGAAGCACTGATTTTAGGACTGCCGGTGATTACTACGCCAGTATCTGGAATGACTGAGATGCTGGGAAATAATAATGAATATGGGATTGTGACTGAAGACTTCAGGATTCGATCTATATATATAGCAATTAAAGATGTCATAAAAGATAAGGACAGATTTTTGAATTATAAAAAACGAGCAATAGTCAGAGGGAAACAATTTAAAAAAGAGGAAACAGTTAAAAATGTTGAGGAAATGCTTAAAAATATGGTGTTTTAAGATAAGCCAATCTTTAAATGATAATGATAGTTGAATACAAAGATGAGAAGGAAATGTGTTTTTCAGTATAAGCGTGGGAGAATTATGAAGTTTCTAAAAAACATACTTTATCGGCTTAGAGGAGAATTATCAACAGAAGAATTAATAAGTCTAGGAATGAAGATCGGGAAGAATTTTCAAAGGATGAACAATGTTCTTATTGATGACTCTCACGCATGGTTAATTGAAATAGGTGATGATGTGACACTAGCTCCCCGTGTCCATATTTTAGCTCATGATGCCAGTACCAAAGCTTACCTGGGCTATACAAAAATCGGCAGGGTCAATATCGGTAACAACGTTTTTATTGGAGCAGAATCAGTAGTCCTTCCAGGAGTAAATATTGGCAATCATGTAATTATTGGTGCCAATAGCACAGTGACCCATTCTATTCCCGACAATACAGTGGCAGCAGGTTCACCTGCCAGGGTGATATGTTCTCTTGAGGATTACATCAAAAAAGAAAAGGCACGTATGGAGTTTTCTCCTTGCTATGATGAGTCCTATACTCTTAGGAAAAATGTTTCCATGAAAAAAAGAATGAAGCAGAAAAAGGATCTGAAGGGAAAAATAGGTTATATAATATGATGAGTAAAGATAAGATTTCGGTAATTATCCCTGCTTATAATATAGAAAAATACATTGAAAGAACCGTTGCCAGTGTATTAGGTCAATCATATAAAAACCTGGAGATTATTATTATTGATGATGGGTCAACAGATGGAACAGGTGAGGCAGCGGACTTTCTTTCAGTAAGAGATGAGAGAATTCATGTTATCCATCAGGACAATATGGGAGTGGCCCAAGCCAGAATTAATGGCTTTCTACAGTCTTCCGGTCAATGGGTCTCTTTTGTGGATGGAGATGATCTTCTGGATCCGGAAATGTATACGGTACTTTTGTCAAATGCAAGGAAGTATGGCGCAGATATCTCCCATTGTGGCTATCAGATGGTTTTCCCTGACCGTGTGGACTATTATTACAATACGGGAAAAATACTTGTTCAATCAAAGGATGAGGGAATCCGTGAATTATTATGTGGTGATTCTGTTGAGCCTAGCTTGTGTAATAAATTGTTTTCAAGGAAGATATTTGGGGAAGATTTTGGCTGGGATAAAACAAGGCCATCCATAGAATATATGGAAGACTTGCTGATGAATTATTATTTATTTAAAAAATCCCGGAAGAACATATATGAAGACAGATGTTTGTACCACTATATGATTCGTGAGAATTCTGCGGCGATGTCCCAATTAAACTATAAAAAACTAAGTGATCCTTTAAAAGTTTTTTATATCATTCGGAAAGATACTAAAGATAATAAACATCTGAGAATGATTATAGATCAAAGAATATGCAAACGATTGATTGATAATATTATGGTTATGGATTGTAAAGATAATAGACAGATTGAGATGTTGAGAGAATACTCAAAAAGGACACTAAAAAAAATGCTTCCTTACGTTCTGAAAGGATTATTCTCTTTACGTTTAAAAGTACTTTCCTGCTTAGCTTTAATAAGCCCTGAGTTATATGTTAAGGTCCATGATATTTATGGAAGTGTCAGCGGGAATAAAGATAAATATGCTTTGTAATACAATCTAAAATAAAGCTTACAGAAAATCTTGGAAATTATTAATTTTTGACCTTGCATGTGTCCTGACACATTAAATGATACGCATTATGAAGCTTACAAGTATTAATCAGAAAAATTTAAAAACGTCAATCAGATTTATATTTCTTATTCCCGTGGCATTACTGTATAGGAAGGTTTGTCCGGAAATCATGATTATCACTGAAAGATCAGATCAAGCCAGAGATAATGGTCTCGTTTTTTTTAAATATATGAGAGAGAATTATCCTGAAAAGAAAATTTATTACATTATTGAGAAGGATAGTGATGACAGGAAAAAGATTCAGGCTTATGGTAATCTGATTAATTTTGACGGCTGGAAACATTATTTTTACTATTGTATTTCAAAAATACATATCAGCTCTCATGTTAATGGATGTTGGCCTACTAATGCTCCAATCTGTCGAAGGATAAAAGGTTTACTTGGTATTAAAGATGTTTTTATTCCCCATGGGGTATCTTATGGTGTCTCTGAGTTTTGTTTAAAGAGGTACACAGGTATTAATCTATTTATTTGTAGTGGGAAACCAGAATATGATAATGTACTGAGAAACTATGGCTATAAGAAAGATGAATTGGCTTATACCGGTTTTCCCAGACTGGATTTATGGCACAATATCCAGGTAAATAAAAGACAGATTCTCTTTATGCCAACATGGAGATCATACGTTGCCCAGGATCCCAATATTAAATTTAAAAACACTCTGTTTTATAAGAAATATTCAGAAATATTGAATGATAAAGAATTAATAACTTTGCTATCGGATAATGATTTAACGTTGATATTTTACCTTCATCATGAGATGAGGAAATATGTAGATTATTTTAAAACGATTTCAAAGAATATTCTTATAGCAAAAGATGATGAATATGATATCCAGGAATTATTGAAGACATCTGCATTGTTAATAACAGATTATTCCAGTGTTCATTTTGATTTTGCCTACATGAATAAACCGGTAATCTACTATCAGTTTGATCAGACGGAATTCTATGACAGGCAGTATCAACAGACTGATTTCCATGCGGAAGAGGATGGATTTGGTCCGGTGGTTTATAATGAGGACAATCTCGTTAAAGCGATACAAAATATTATTAAGAAGTCATTTTCTATGGAAGACTGTTATTATAAACGAATGAGGGAGTTCTACAGATTATATGATAAACAGAATTGCCAAAGGGTTTATCAGGTTATTTGTAAGAGGTTGATGGAATGCCGTTAGTAAGCGTTGCAGTTATAACATATAATATGGAGCAGTATCTAAGACAACTTCTTGATAGTATACTTGAACAGGAAGTGGATTTTGAGTATGAGATCGTAATTGACGATGATTGCTCTCCGGATTCCTCCAGGGATATTATAAAAGAATACCAGATGCGTTATCCGGGAATAGTGAAGCCTGCATTTCGGAAGAAAAATGTTGGTGGCAGCAGAAATATGTATGGTGTGCTTCACAGGTGTAAGGGTAAGTATATCGCAATCCTTGAGGGGGATGACTACTGGGAGGATAAAAACAAGTTGAAGTATCAGGTTGGTTTTCTTGAGAATCATCCTGAATATATAGGGATGACCTGTAACTCCTGGTGTGATCATGGAGTAGACGCGGAATATAAAGATGTGATGAGAAAGAGGAAAGAGCCTAAAGTTTTTACTTTTTATGATTTTTTGGCTCGGCATTTTCATGACCGTCTTCCTAGTTCTACGGACACCTGGGTCTTCAGAAATATATTTAAGTTGTATCCGGATAAAGATTATTCTTTATTTTATAAAGCCCATCCTATGGTTTGGGATCAATCCTTGATTCTAATTCTATACGGAATGGGAAATGTATATTATGACCCTAAAGTTGTCAGTCACCATAGAAGTATTTCCAAAATTGATGGGACTAATTATCAGTCGAAGCTCCTGCAAAAGAATTATTTCTATGATGACAGCAGAATGTACCATCATATGGAAAGATATATAAAGGATGTACTTCATAAAGAATGTGGATCATTTTATTTTGTCAGGGGAGATGTATGGATCGATGCATTTTTTAGGGCATTATTGTCAAAGGATAGTGAAGATTATAAAGTTTCAAAATTGATAGCACATAATCAAAAGAATAAAGTGATGTTGGCATACCTATTTATGAAAAAGAGTTATAGAATTGCCTGCAATAAAATGAAGAAGCGTATGAGCGAGAATCATTGTTAAACTAGGGAAACTCTTGCAAAAAATATTACATTTATAATAAAAAAAACAGTTTTAAAATGGAAGATAATATAATGGATGCTCCAGAATTAACGGTTATAGTGCCAGTTTATAATGTAGAAAACTATCTAGATGAATGTATACAAAGTATATTGAAACAAACATTTCGTAATTTTGAATTAATATTGGTTGATGATGGTTCTACAGATAAAAGCGGGATTATATGCGATAAATATGCTGAGGAAGATAATAGGATCAGAGTAATTCATCAGAATAATGCAGGTGTAAGTGCGGCAAGGAATTCAGGGATAAGATTAATTAAAGGTAAGTTTGTGTCTTTTATAGATGCAGACGATTATATAGATCATGAGATGTTTAAAAAGCTTATGTCTTTTTTTGATAATCCGGAAGTAGATGTAGTTGTATGTGCAGCTGCTCACGTTGACAATAAGAAGGACATTAAGCAAATAAGTTTTCTGGGTAATAGGCTTTATTCTCGGGATGAAATGGTTAAAGCCTTGTTCAATTCCCCGAATCCATTAGGTGGAGTGTGTTGGAATAAAATATTTCGTTGGAAAGAGAATACTTGTTTAGAATTTAAAATAAATATGTCCTTTGCCGAAGATTTATATTTCTTATTTGATTACTTTAAAGATGCTAACTATTGCAAGCAAACTGACCGGGTTTTGTATTACCAAAATATCAGACCCGATAGCATTACAAATATAGATAAATATAAAGCTATGCATGGTATCATTAAAGCAACGGGAAAACTGCGTGACTATACGAAAAAATTTGGTAAAGAGATTTATATACAAGCAACGGAAAAATATTTGGATAATTGTATACGTTATTTTAATATGATGAAATCATTAGCAAAGGAAGAAATGACTGATATTTCAGAGATAAGAAGAGATATCAGAAAGAGAATATACTTGGTTTTAAAAGAAGCGATTAAGAATAGATTAATGAACAAAAAAAATTTAGCGCGATATATATATTTGTTAATAAAAATGTAATTTTTATTAACGGATATTTCATTTAAAATGTGGAGAATTGGAATGCCGAAGATTAGTGTTCTTGTCCCAGTATATAAAATTGAAGATTATTTATGCGAGTGTATCGACAGTATTTTGGCACAGACATTTACAGATTTTGAATTGATTCTTGTAGATGACGGAAGTCCGGATCAGTCAGGCATTATATGTGATAATTATGCAAAAACAGACAGCCGGATTAAAGTCATTCATCAGCAAAACTCAGGTATATCAGCTGCGAGAAATGCGGCATTGGATTATTCTATGGGAGATTATATAACCTTTGTTGATAGTGATGATGTGATTAGCATTTTTTATTTGGAGGACCTGCATAATTTATTAGAACGTTATGATGCGGATATAGTGGTTTGCGATAGTAATAGCTTTAGAAGACTGGAAGAGTTTAATTTAGCAATTAGGAGTGATATAAAACCTATCGTTTTAGATAAGAAGGAAGCTGTACTATCATTATATGATACTGTACCGTCCCGAATGTCTGTGACAGCCTGGGGTAAATTATTTAAGAGGGATCTGTTTAGCAAAGTCAGATTTTCTTTGGGTAAGATCCATGAGGATCAATATATTATTCCTATCGTTATTCACGGATCTTCCAAAGTGGTTTGGATAAGAGATGGTCTATATGGCTACAGGATTAGAGAAGACAGCATAATGCATAGAGCTTTTTCTGTTAAAAGATATGATGACATAGAAGCAGTGGAAACTTGTATCGCTTTTTTTAATAGCATTTCCGAAATAGAGTTGGCAGATGCTGCAGTTAAAAGGAAATCTGAATTAATGACATTTTATTCTCTGTTAGCAAGAAAAGATGGTATTTATTGGGAGATTCCAAAAAAATATCGGATAAGCAGGTGGCGGGCCATTTATATAATGAGAAAAACATTACCTTATGATGTTTATTCCTATCGTTTGGCTCAGATATATCCGCGCTTTGTTTCTATTGAAGCTTATTTCAGGAGATTTCTTCAGATGATTGGCCTAAGATAATAAATGGTATAAATTTTGATATCTTGAGTGACAATCGAGGGAAAGGGTCTCGTTTTTATTAAATCGAAACATTAAAGGAAGAAATAAAAATGCAGTTAAAACGTATTATTGATAAATTTGCGTTAATATTACCCAAAGAGCGGAAGTTGCAGGCTCTTGGATTGTTAATTTTGATGATTATCGGTGGATTTCTGGAAATGTGTTCGGTATCTCTGATATTGCCATTTGTGGAAGCAATTATGAACCCGGATTATATCATGGCTAACCACTATATAGCTGTGGTTTGTCGGGTTTGTGGCATTAATAATAGCCGTAAATTCCTTGTGTTATTGGCTTTATTTCTGGCAGCTATCTATATATTTAAGAATGTTTTTTTGCTGATCCAGTTTAATATTCAGAATCGTTATGTAAGGACAAACCGATTTGAAGTACAACGCCGGCTGTTACAAAACTATATATCAAGACCATATGAATATTATTTGGGAATAGATTCCGGTGAGGTGCTTAGGGTCATAATCAACGATTCTAGTGAGACATTTGGTTTGATGACTACAATAATGACGTTTTTATCGGAAATGGTTGTTTCTTTAGCTTTAATCATTGCCATTTTTGTAATATCACCATTGATTACAGTGGGAATGGGCTTTTTGATGATAATACTGGTGATGATTATTATGAATATCCTTCGTCCAATTCTTAGAAAGGCAACTCTCGATTGTCAATCATCAGGTGCAGCTATGAATAAATGGCTTTTAGAGTCAATTCAGGGAATCAAAGAAGTGAAGGTAATGAGAAGAGAAAACTATTTTTTGAATGAATTTTCTAAGTATGGCAAGATCTATATTGAGGCACTCAGTAAAACAATTACTCTTTCCCAGTTTCCGCATTATATGATTGAAGCAATATCAATGGCTTCCTTTCTGGTGGTTATCGCAATAATGATTTATCAGGGGATAAATCTGGAATCTTTGATTCCAGTTTTTTCTGTGGTAGCAATGGCAGCCATCAGACTTCTTCCTTCTGTTAAAAGGATTTCTCAATCTATGGCAAATGTAGCATCTAATGAACCGTATTTGGATAAAATGTTAGAGAATCTTCGTGAAATAGAAGTTTATGCGAATCATAAAGTAACTGAAACCCAGCCAGGAGCTATTCATAGAATGAAGGAGGGGGTTTCTATGATAGACATCCATTATCAATATCCATCAGGGGAAAAAGAAGTGTTGTCTGGTGCTGATGTTTCTATTCATGCAGGTGAGTCTGTAGGTATAGTTGGTGCGTCAGGTGCAGGAAAAACTACAGCAGTCGATATTATGCTGGGGCTGCTTCGGCCAAGTAAAGGGCAGGTGCAGATAGATGGTACGGATATACAGCTGGATATGGATGGTTGGTTAATGCAGATTGGGTATATACCTCAGACGATTTTTATACATGATGGATCCATTCGGGAAAATATTGCTTTTGGAATATCACCGGAAAAAATAGATGATGACAGGGTTTGGGAAGTATTGCATATGGCAGCTATGTCTGAATTTGTAGAGTCGCTCCCTAATAAACTCTCTACACAGCTGGGTGAGCGGGGTGTCAGGCTTTCTGGAGGTCAGCGACAGCGTATAGGAATAGCCAGGGCTTTATATGCGAATCCGGAGATTCTTTTTTTTGACGAAGCCACCTCATCCTTAGACAATGAGACTGAGGCAGAAATAATGGAGGCAATTAATAATCTTCATGGAAATAAGACCATGGTGATTATTGCGCATAGATTGTCTACTTTAGAGGGATGCGACCATATTTATAAAGTTGAGGATGGTATTATGAGAATACAATAGTGCAAATAAATTAGTCATGTTAAAAACTATTATGGATACCGTCTGACTATCAGGATTAGGTGAAGGATGTCTTTAGCAGATTATCATAGGTTGTTCTTGAGTTTGGTAAAATGGGATTAAATATGAATTTTAAATCAAAGGGAAAAAAGTACCGTCATATTTTGATATTTGTAATATTTACAATACTGGCAGGCATCTTATATTCTATAATCTATAGCCAAATTCATTTGATTATCCGAAATTATGATATTAATTCAAAAGATTATAGCGAAGATAGTAAGCGTGACAGTCCTATTTGTTTAGTAGCCTTGTCTGATCTCCATGGTCGTATGATTGGAAAAGACCAAAGCAGCTTAGTTTCAAAAATTAAAGAACAGAACCCTGATCTTATAGTATTTTTAGGAGATATGATTGATAAAGTTGAGGAGCCGGATTGTAATGCTCTAATAGTTTTGACAAAGAAGTTATGCCGGATTGCTCCAGTTTATTGGGTGGAAGGAAACCACGAACCTGGATTAGATATAGCTAGCACAGAGTTTCCTAAAGATCAATTGCTCCTTTATGATAGGATGAAAGATGATATGGCTGCTGCAGGAGCAGTGCTTCTATCGAAAAATTATAAAACCATATCTATAGAAGGTAGAAAGGTAAATCTCTGCGGTATCAGGACCCATTATTACTGGGGAGAGAAAGAAGCAGTGATTTTAAATAATTTTAAAAAATTACCCGGAATCCATATTTTGCTGTGCCACTATCCGGAATCGGTTATCTGGTATAAACCTTTTGAGGGTGGAGGGTTAGATCTGGCTTTGTGTGGTCATACTCATGGAGGTCTTATCCGTGTTCCCTTTAAAGGTGGCCTTTATGCTCCCGAATGGGGTTGGTGGCCTATGTATGATTTGGGTGCTTTTCCTATTTATGATGATACGGGATGGCACGAATATGGTGGTAAGGATGATACTGAGCCTATGGGAACTATGATTATATCCTCAGGCCTAGACGGAGAGCATGGGGTTCCCAGAGTTAATAATCCAGCAGAGATTACAGTGGTGCATATCTATTAGTATAAGAACTCAAAATAATATTTACATAAAGTATTATTTACTGGAGAAAAACCATGAAAGCTTTGACTGATAATAAAGAAGCTGTGATTCTTTTCATGAATCTTCTGAAAGCCTTGGTGACAGGAGAACCTTATAATTTTGATATAATACCAGAAGAAAAAGTATGGAAAGGCTTACGGGCTTTATGTGCCCATCATAATATGTACCCCATCATATATGAGCAGCTCTGCCTTACTGGGGTATTTGAAAATATGGAGGCAGATGGGGAGATAGATTCTTTTACAGAGGCTGCTTTAGATTTGGGAACGGAGCCGTCTTCGGAAAAGAATTGCAGGAATAGTAAGAATAGCGATAACAAGCAGAATTACCAGTTCTTATATGAGGAATTCTTATATAAAGAAAAAGAACATTTCCGCCTCAGGGCTTTCAGGATGATTGTGATGCAGATGAATCGGACCATGGCCCTGGAGGATTACTATAAGGATATTCTGGAAATAGGGGTTAAAACCCTGCTTGTTAAAGGACTGGTTTTGCGCGACTGCTGGCCGGATGGGAATTTGAGAATATCTGGGGATGAAGATTTCCTGATAAGGCCAGAAGATTATCATACATTAAAAGAATTTTTCCTGGATCGGGGTTTCAGGATGGAAAAAGAGGAGTCTGAGAAAGGTCTGCCTGATGAGATGGGGTTTGCAAAGAAGGATGAGGATGTTTTTTATGAGGTTCACAGGACCCTGTTTTCTGAGAATTCCGCTTTTTTCTCCCGATTTAATGATGTGTTCAAGGATGCTTTTTCAGATGCCATAAGTTTCCAGAGAGGAGAATACTATTTTTATACTCTTGATCCCACCAGACATCTCTTTTTTGTTCTCAGTCATATGCTCAAACATTTTGTTATGGGAGGTGTGGGAATCCGTCAGTTGATTGATATCCTTATGTTCATCAGAAGATACGATAAGCAGATTGACCGGAGAGGGTTTGGGCGCCTGCTGGAGGATTTTGGCCTGCAGATATATTGGGTTAATCTTATGGAGATAGCTAGGCTTTATCTGGGATTTGAGGCAGATGATTATGGTATGCAGTTTTTTGGGGACATTATACCGGACCCGGCTGATATGCTTGAAGATATGCTGGATGCTGGGATCTTTGGCGGGACGTCCATAGAGCGTATGCACAGTGCCAATATTACTTTGGAAACTACCCGGAATCATGGACTGGCTGGAAGGTTAAAAGGAATCTGGGTTTCTCTATTTCCAGGCAGGGAATATATGGAGCAGAGATATCCTGCAAATAAAGGGAGCAAATGGTTTTTGCCAAAAGCCTATATCAGGAGGTTTGTAGACTATGCCACCAGCCAAGGTAATAAGAAAAGTATGGATGCCAGCAGGGAATCTGCTTTAAAGATTGGGATGCAGCGTTCAAACTTGTTGAAAAAATATAAGATTCATTGCCGGGAGTGAATAAGATGAAGGGAAATGATAGAAATCAAAAGCCAGAGTATGCTGCCTTCTTTTCGCGGAAATTCAAAGTCAGAAAAGGCATTGTTTTGGAGACAGTTTGTGATGAGAATATTTTGGTGGCAGCCGGAGAAGCAAGGCATTTTTGTCCATATATACAGCCATTGAATGAATCGGCGGCTTATCTATGGAGGCTGCTGGAGAAGGGTATGACTTTAGATCAGATTGTTGACAGGGCCACCATAGATTATGAACTCCCGGTTGAGGAGATTCTACCGGGCTTGCAGGATTTTATGGAAACGCTGTTTCAGAAAGGATATCTTTACAAGCTACTTTAGATATTTGCCCAGGACAGGGGAGTAGGGGATTTTGAAAAGTAATAGAGATACAGAACAACAGAATAAAAAACCTCGCAAGCTACCCTTTGAATCGGCTCAGATTCTGCTGGAACGCTGGCAGGAAGGGACATTTTCTGAGATCATTGACGACTGGAGATGGATTTTTAGATATAGTGCCCGATATAAGGGCGCTATCGCCTTTTATATCATACTGGGATTGGTGAGTACTTCTCTGGGGCTGGTCAGTAGTATCGCAGGTAAATATCTGATTGATATAATTACGGGTTATAAGACGGACCGGCTGGTGGAATTGATTGTGATTATGGCTGGAAGTGGAATCTTCAGTCTTGTTTTTGATAACATAGTCAACAGGATATCCACCCGACTTAGCGTCGATATCAACAATGATATTCAGGCGGACATTTTTGACCAGATTATTGACGCGGACTGGCAGGCTTTGTCACAGTTCAGGAACGGGGATATCCTCAACCGTTTTAACGGGGATGTTAATACAGTATCTTCCAATGCCATCAGTTGGCTGCCTAATATTATTATAGCCCTCTATCGATTTGCAGCCACCTTCCTGGTAATCTTTCATTATGACTGGATTATGGCTTTGATTGCCTTAGCAAGTGCACCATTTCTTATTCTGATTTCCAGACTGGTGATTAAAAAGCAGCGGGAGTATGCCAAGAAGGTACGGCAGATAAGTTCCGACCTGATGACCTTTGAATCGGAGACGATTTACAATTTTGATACGATAAAGTCTTTTGGAGCGGCCGACCAGTACAGCGGCCGGCTCAGGGGATGGCAGGCTGGTTACAAGGACCTGGTTATGAGATATAATCTGTTTTCCATCCGGACCAATGTAGCCATGAATCTGTCAGCTATGCTGGTGGGCTTTGCGGCTTTTGGTTACTGCCTTTATCGTCTATGGTCCAGGAAAATAACTTTTGGAACTATGACACTTTTTATGCAGCAGACTAATAACTTGTCAAATGCCTTTAACAGTCTGATCTCTATTGTCCCGACCTTCCTTAACAGTTCGGTTTCTGCTCATAGAATCCGGGAACTGGTAGAATTACCCAGAGAGATTCATTTGCCGGAAAGCCAGATTTTTACGGAAAGAAAAGACCAGGGAATAAGGATCTGTCTGGAAGAGGTGTCTTTTGCCTATGGGCTGGCAGGTTCTGGTGTTAGTGATCAAAAGCTGATGGATCCTGATTCCAGTGGCCAAGAACTGGCGGGCTCTGATACTAGTGGCCAAGAATGGGTGGACTCTGGTGTTAGTGATCATGGGAGCGGGTCTGAGAGTGAAGCAGGGCCTGTATCAACCATGGCTGCCGGGTCTGCTGCTAAGAAGGACTATGTTTTGGAAAGGACCTGGTTCAGAGCGGGCCCTGGAGAGATTATTGCCCTGGTTGGTCCGTCAGGAGGTGGAAAGACAACGATGCTCCGGCTTATGCTAGGTCTTATACACCCATCGTCAGGAAGTGTTCTTCTAATTGGCGATGACGGACAGATAGTTCCTGCCAATGCAGATACCCGTCAATTGATTGCTTATGTACCTCAGGGTAATACTCTTCTATCCGGCACAATTGCAGATAATCTTCAGATGGCAAAGGAGGAAGCCTCAAAAGAGGAGATGATCCGGGCTTTACAGATTGCTTGCGCCTGGGATTTTATAGAGAAGCTGCCATATGGGATCAAGACCCCGGTAGGGGAGAGGGGAAAAGGCTTCTCAGAAGGGCAGGCCCAGCGGATTGCCATAGCCAGGGCCCTTCTACGCGATGCGCCCGTTCTTTTATTTGATGAGGCGACTTCCTCTCTGGATGAAGAGACTGAAAGAAGGGTATTACAAAATATTATAGAGAATTATCCCTGTAAGACCTGTATTATCACTACCCACAGGCCGTCAGTTTTGACGATCTGCCATAAGATATACAGGATTACAGACAGAGTAATTAAAGAATACTAATCAGTAAAATATTTATCAAAAATTATAAATTATAAAACAAAAGACTGATAAAATATAGCTATACTTTTAATGCCTTTTAGTTTATAATTATAATAGAATAATATATGATGTAAGGGTCGAAAGGTAGTGTTTTTTTCTTTCGCTCTCCTATAGTACCTTGAAAAATTCATATATTTTGTCATTCATGGCCTT